>ERZ779890.435-NODE-435-length-46583-cov-7.222533_pt1 | contig 46583 bp, 55 predicted proteins | sample MGYA00511553_ERZ779890 | MGnify/ENA primary metagenome ERZ779890 (study PRJEB29588, sample SAMEA2152064) | human gut metagenome | biome: human gut; feature: human-associated habitat; material: faeces | place: Denmark | collected 2008/2010 ... | reverse complement strand
AGATAGAAAGTACTTTCTTTCATGTTTGCGTATCTTTGCAGCCGTTTTCTGTTCTATAATGTATGTTAGTACTATCTTTCGTTTTTTGGTACGTTTGCAGCCGTCTTTTTCTGTTTCCGTTTTCACTCGCTTTTTGTTCCACGAAAATGTATGTGAAACATTATGCAAATTTTTGTATGTTTATGCAAAGTAAAAATGTATGTTTATGCAATGTATTATGGTAAATAGAAAACTTTGCGGAAATTTCAAGTTTTCAGCACCTTTACAGAAACGTTCTATCTTTTTACTTTTTGTTTCTTTGCTTTTTCTCTTATTTTGGATAATTTACAGAAAGCAGAAACAGAAACGAAAAAGCCGCTTTTTGTGGTGTTTTTGCCCGAAAACGTCCCTTTTTGTCGCAAATAATGTATTGATTTTCAGTGTTTTATACCTATATAGGGCAAACCACACCCCCACACCCCCGTTTTTGGCACTCGCAGGGTGGGTCAGCTCTCTTCGAAATTTTTTTTATTTTTTTTATTTTTTATTTTTTGTAAAATACTCTGATTTTTCAAATTCCGCTTTTCTACCGAATTTTGAGCATTTTCCAAAACATCATATCTACTTTTGATTTTACATAAGTTTTCGAGATATTCATTTTCGCTTATTTTCGTGCGTTATGGAGCGTTTTATGCAGCTTTGCGGTAAGTTTATCGCCATCGTATTTTGAACGTCTTAGAATACAATTTTCGAGTTATTTTCGTTTTTGCGGAAAAGTAAGGTTCTTCTCTGATTTAAGGTTCTTTTTTGATATATTCGGATTGCAGTTTTGTGTGATATTGATATGGGGTTGATGCGAAGCCTTCTTCTTGGGGGATGAGTATATAGTTTACTATATACAGGGGGTTGACATCCCCCATTACGGCTGCGCGCGAGGGTACAATTACTTATTTACGTGTTATTATTATATGGGAAATAGTTCAAATGTTAAATTTTCAATATGAAAAATCTGATTTATGTGGATAACATATATTTAATTGGGGATATGGGGAAAATGGTACAAATTTGCAATTTGTTAAACTATGTAAAGTTCGTTTTTGGCTTGATTTTTTTGGCGTATATTTGCAGCATAAATGTTTGATTTACGAATTACCGACTTTGGAATATGGCAGAAAAGAAATTCTACATACAGCGTTACTTGAAGTCCGAGCAGGGAGCTTGGAAGGCAGACGGATTGCGTAAGAGTCTGGAGGATGATTTTGGCGGCGGTTCTGTCCGCTACAAGTCATTGGATGGATTGAACTCCAAGGGAAAGCAGAAGGGTGTATATACCGAGAGCTATCCTGAGAATGACGCGTTGAGAGTGTTCGTTGACCCGAATGCTAGGCATGAGAGCACCAACGCTACGTTGTCAGTTTGCGTGTTCGGGTATGATGTTGACGGAACAACCGAGCTTTCCGTTACTGAGCAGATAAAAGCTGCCGAGAAAGCATGGGATAGTCTGTATGCTTACTTGGAGGGTGCGCTTATCTTGTGGTATGACGATTACAGACAGAAGAAAGCGTTGTTCTTGGTACAGGATGCTACAGAGCCATCAACGGACAACATCAAGAACATTCCGTATCTGCTCTGTTCTGTCAAGTTGGTAAACGTCTTCGGTCAGTCGTTTGATGGTGACAGTACCACGATTGAAGATTGGTTGAAGAATGGCGGAAAATAGAAACAACAGCATCCACTAGGCGGTAGGACGTGTCTCTTAGATACAAGTCTAGGCAAACAGAAGGTTCGAGTTCCTTCTACGGTCGGTGGATGCTTTAAAATATATGCGAATTATGAACAAATACAAGACATCAATTGAGGTCAAGGGCGAAAACATCAAGGCATTGTTCGACTGCCCTATCGTTACAGACATCAAGAAAGCAACCGATGCGGTCGATGATGGTTTGGACGTTACCGATATGCTTTATAGCGTTACTGCCGTTAATATGGCAGGTGCTCATAAGCAGGTGAAACGCGGTTCTGTATTGGCGCAAGACGTTTGCGGTCATTGGGAGATTATGACTGCCGATGAATGGGAGTTGAGGAAAGACGATACCATTAGCGATGGTTCATCCGAGGGGTTGTAATCATTTAAAAGTTGAGAATATATGCGAATAAAGGAAGAATCACTTGACAGGGCGTTGGAAGCGGCATCGTTGCAGACGAAGGGATTGCCGAAACGCTACACGGATGGTAAAGACCCATTCTGGATAATGGCAGTTGTGCTTGTTCAGAAGCGCAATTTGGAGGAATGCTACTGTATTTATCAGCAGAATGCGGACAAATACATGAAGCTTTTGCAAGACTTCGGCACACCGAGTCCTATCATGTCTATCAAGAGCATTCATCCTTATATGTATCTTGATGAGGCTCAGTTTTTGCCGAGCGGATGCATCGAAGCAAAGAAGAACTTTCTGAAAAACGAGCTTGGAGAAGACCCTATGGCTTATGAGGTCGATGAAATGACAGAATCGGACGTTAATCACGCGTTATTGGAGATTGCCATTGATAAACAGATGAGAGCTGATGAGGAAAACAAGAAAATCAACGTACTCAATGAAGGAAGCGATTTGGATGGAACGAGATTTGAGGACATTGAACGTCAGAAGTTCGAGTTTGAGTTAGCTGAAATGAGGAAAGATGGATGCTCTAAGAAGGAAATAAAAGAGTTCATTGACGAGTATAATGCCAGTCATAAGCAGAAAGTTGACGATGAGCCATACATTTCAGAGGAAGACCGCATTCATCAGGAAATGGAATCAAAGGACGTTGAGAAAACTCCCGAATGCAGTATTGAAGGTGAGTTTGATGCACCTGAGATAGACTATGATAAGCTTCATGAGGAATCAGAGGCGTTCAAGAAAGAACAGTTAAAAGTTGCCAAGCGCAAGTGGAAGCGCGCCTATGATGCCGATTCAGAGAAGCGTGACGGAAGAGAGTTCGAGAACGAATTTGGCGAAGATGAGGAATGTGAGACGTTGCAGTTACCGAATAAAGAAGCCGTTCCTGTAAAGCGAAAACCAGGCAGACCAAAGAAATCGTCATTGGATTACACTGCTAGCAAGCGCGACACGACAAAGAAACGCGGTCGCAAACCATCATCAACTAAAAAGTAACAGATTATGACTAAATCAGAGCTTTTGAATAACGTGTTCTTTGAGAATGCAAAAGGTGATTTACCTATCATATATATAACATCAGATGATGATGTTGTAAAAATCGGTGGCATTATCAATGCACCTATGGTTGGCAGAATTTATTTTAGTGAGGTCAAGAAAGCCATCACAAAGGATGATTTGCTTGCCAACAAAGAGTTCATTTGCGCAAGTGATGATTCTGAAATTCTTATTGATTTCGGTGGCTACAGACGTGAGACACTTGGTTGCTATATCGCGATTGATGATAGTTGCATTAATATTATTGAGCTATGAGGAATAACCATCACAATCCTAATAAAGTGCCGCCGTTCAAACCAGACCCAGAACATTGGACTAAGAAGGTTCATTCATGGAAGGCGAAGGTCGCATACGAGACTGGGGATGATGCTTGGGAGTTTCTGAATCAGAATCCGAAGTTACGGGCACAAGGTATGGCGGTGTATCGGTGTAGGATATGCAACAAATATCATATAGGGCACAAGAACAACAAATAAAAAATATAAATAGCAATGATAGTAATAAAAATCAAAACATGGAAAGACTGGAAGAAGGACTTTCTTGATTGGGTGCAAGCACCTCGACGCAGTACTTGCAAGGATTATGTAGATTATATGGAGGCTTTGCAAAATCGTGTTCTCTACAAAATAATAGCCGATACTTGCGATAAATACGACAATATGCGTGAGGGGCAAATCCAAGACATCACAGAAGCAGTCGAAAAATGCGTGGCTGAGTGTGCTAAAGAAGCACGCAAGTTAATCGATGAATGCCAGCCAGCAAAATTCTTCTAGGGATGTACTCTCATTACAAATAACACAAGCTCTACACATAACAAGCGCAGTCCGCGTTATTTTAAAACATAAATAGTTGAGAATATGAAAAAGTTTTTATTAGTTGCATTAATTGCAGTGGTGTCTCTATTGGCATCATGTAGCAGAAATCTGAGATTTCAAGAAGACAATCGTGAGTTGTATGACACTATTACGGTGTACTCTGTTGACAAAATCGTAGAAACGTCTGGGAGTAAAGACAGAATCAGTACAGAGACTTATTATCTTGTTGCTACAGACAAGGGAGCGTATCGTATAGATTTGTACGGAATATGGGGTAATCCTCAACTTGTTGGAGTTATAAAACAGAATAGAACATATATTGTTGAAACAAAATGGTTCGATGCTCCAATTCTTAAGGAATACAAACGTATAACTAAACTGATTCGTGAATTATGAAGAAGAAAGGATATTACGAATACGAAAACGGAATTCACCATTTGAAACTTTGGGTACACATCGGAAAAGACTTGAAAGAGCTGATAGATTCCTGTTTTGACAAATGCAAGGCTCCCGATATTGATTACGGCGGCGTTACGTATTACGGCGGCGTTACGTATTCCGATGCTGTCAGAAAGAGCGACAGAAGGCGCGGCGTTCTTGTATCGTTTCCGTGCCAGGTTATGTCGATGAACTATTGCTGCCATGCCATAGAGGAATATACTGACTTGGAACACGGCGGCGAGCCTTCTGCCTACTTGATGGGTTGGATTGCGTCTTGCATCAACAAGGCTCGTTTGGGCATTGGAAATTTCGTTGAAATTAAAGATAAGGAGAAATAGATTATGGATAAAAATGAGAAATTGAAACTTGGGGACATCTTTCTCGCGCCAAAAGAGTTTTTCCTAAATAATTCCGTCGGAAATGTAAAACAGAAAATAGAGAGTTATGCGGAAGTTAGAAAAGATGGCAGGGTTATGTGCGCGGTTGTTGAGAATATAGATTCTGTTTTTCCCCATGAATCAGAATATACAATCGCTATAAAACAAAAACACTTTGCACTTCCTATTAGGGTTGGTGTCAGCAAGGACTATAACTTTGATTGTATTGAATTGCTTTCTAAAGAAGAGATGAAACTTGTTGGTGTGCTTTGGTTTTATTTTGGGGCTTAATATAGAAGGAATAGCTTATGAATTATGATGATACTTACATAGGAACTGTGTTTCTTGCACCTGCGTCATATCTTATCGAAGAACTCCAAGAACAAGAAAAGGAAGTTTTCAAAAACAGAGTCTTTCAATATGACAATCTGGTTTGCGGAATTGTCGATAAGATAGATTCTAAACGCGGTTATGTTTGGGTAACGTTCAAAGTTCCAGACAACAACTACGCCGATTCGGGAATAACTCTAGCAATAGACTTTAAAGCTAATTGGTGCAGGTTTTGTGTCGTTAAAGGTGGAAAGAGGTTCAGTTCCTATCAGTTTCTCTGTCTCAAAGAGCGTGATATTATAGACATAATTAAAAATAAAGATTATGATTAAGAAAGAAGATATTAAGGTTGGGTTGCGATTTTATATCACAAAAAATGATTGCTTAAAATGCAATTTTGACCCGATAGGTATTCAGAGGGGCAGAACCCCTATTCTGTTCAATGTCGAGAGAAAGGATGCTGATGTTTATATATGTACATCTGTTAGCACAGATTACAAATATGTCGCTCGTTTTCGCGAGGAGGATATTATGATGTTTGGTACAAAGTTCGATATAGTAACGAAAGGTGAAAGAGAAGCCGCAAACAAAAAGACGGAGCAAGTATCTCACCCATCCCATTACGCTTGGTTGAAGGATTTGTGCGGTGTTGAGCCTTTGGATATTTGCAGACATCTTGACTTCAATACAGGGAACGCTATCAAGTATCTCTTGCGCAAGGATAAGGTGGATGGCAACAAAACAAAGACCGAGAAGCGCATTGAGGACTTGCGTAAGGCGGTGTTTTATATCCAAGACGAAATAAAATTATTGGAGCATGGCACAGACTAAATACACTTGTAAGGATTGCGTATTGTTGAATGATGAAGATTCTGAGTTCCCATATTGCATGGGCAAAGACTTATATACATACGCAAATCCTGACGATGATGCTTGCGGAGACATTATTCCGCTAGTATATACTTGCAAGGATTGTTTCTTCTTCAAGGATGGGGTTTGCCATAATACCACGGAGAAGAGATACACATCGAAAGAAAATCCTTCATGTAGAAATTTCGAGTACAAAACGATTGTAGAACAAAAATAAATATATAGTTATGGCTAGAATTGCAAAAAAGAAGACTGTTGACAACAATGCAGGTTTGCTTAAAGTTGTTGACGGAATCAACAGAAAAGATGTTGAAAGCGTTACCGACTTCGGTCATTTCTTCATCGTAATTTTGAAGGATAGTGCTATTTTCCACACACACATTGGATTTGAAGCACGTTTTAAGCGTTGGGGCGGTGTTGATATGGAAGGACACGCGCTTACCACTACAACATTCGCGTGGCTTGAAAATCTTGTCGCGATGAAGAACGAAGTAAAGGGGAAAGAAAATAATATTTTCCCTGAGACAGATGTTACTTATCAGGATATGCTTGATAGTATGGTTATCATCACAGAAGCTAACATTACTCATCCAATTACAGCGTTCACTGATGCAGATGATGCTGCAAAGTTCGCAAAGAACAAGATGGATTACATCGGGCGTATGCAGAAAGAGTTGGAAACTGTAATGAATACTCCAGTTTCCGAAGAGACAGAGGAAGACTTGAAGAAGAACTTTGAGCACGGTCAGCAAGCAATATTGGCAGAGCAAGCAGCCGAGGCTCTTAATCAAGGAAAGGAATAGCTTATGTATAATGAATGGTATATAGAACTGAAATACGGACTATTCCGAGATTACAGAATTGTAAGGATGTGTGATGCTAACGGAGTGAAGCGAGACGGTATCTTTATACCATTCATTCAGAACGGAATCAAATGGGATGGCGTAAAGGTTAAGTACCCTATTCAGTATCTAAAGCCGATTTGGGCTGCCGCCGATGGTTCTAGATTGCACAAGTTAGTTCCTATGGTTTCTGTGGATTTCAGGCAGAAGATGGAAGATGCAGGTGTATTGTCACCAGATGATAAATACCCTTGTGATACGGTAGGTTACGTTTATAAAGATAAAAATAAGATTTAACGGCTATGATATACTTAGGTAATGATACGATGGATAAGGTAGAACGGATGGTTTGCGAACAAGTGAACACGGCTATGAGTATTGAGGAGAAGGAAGGAGTGAATACAGATGATTTGTATGTCGGCAATACTAACATTCCTTTTGCGAGAGCGGTAGCAAGGAACTTTGTTCTTGACGTTCTGCACAATCGCTATGGTTTTTCCTATGCCATTATCGCACAGCGCGCGGACATCAATGAGAAATCTGCTATGCGCTGTGTCCGCAAATGCCACGAGCTTGTCGGGTACGATAAAACCTATGCGTATGTGAACACTTTAATTAACGATAGATTGAGAGAATGGTATGGGGAATAGCAATGAATTGTTGACGTTGAAGCGCAATGCCCTAAGATTGGGATTGTGCGGAGAATATAAAGGGAAATGGGATTCTGCCGCGAGTAAGCGAGAATTGGTAAATATGGCTCTTGATTCTAACGGAATTGAGTTTATGGCTGATTCTATTGCTTTCGGATGGGGATTGTCAAAAGAGTACCTTTTGAAAGAGTTTGGTGAGTTTGCTAATGGATTCTACCAATGTAATGAACATGGATATACTAGCGAAATGTATATAGGTGCTCATGGAGTTATAAAGGCGCGCTCTACGATTATTCTTGTCGCGTACTGCAAGGATTTGAAGATTGAAGTTCCAGAGAATATGGCTACTCGCATTTACGTGTGCGGAAAGAGTGAAGTTCGCATCGAATGCAAAGGAAAATGTGACCTTATAGAGTACGGAGAGGATAATGATGTTAAAATCATTGGCTACGATGATGTAAATATGACGTTAGGGCACGTTTACACATCAGAGTGGAATAGTTGTAAGGACGAACAAAAATAACGTATTACAGCTCATTTAAATAGCAAAGTTTGGTAAAAATATTTATATTATTTTCTAGTTTACAGAGTGTACGGCGGTACAACACAGACATAAAGTGTAATTTTACTTTTTATATTAGTTAAGGTTTAGTTAGATTTATGTTGATTAAAAAGGGCAAGTTCAGTTGTGAAACCGAGCTTGCCCTAATTTTATATATAGAACACAGAAAACTAATTCATAAATACCTTGATACCATTTCTTCCTTGCTTGTGACCGCCCTTTACACAGCTAGCCAAGGTGTCGCGAATATCAGTAAGTATTGTTGTCTGCAATCTCAACTCAATGAGTACAGGACTGCTTGATGTATCTTGTGTTATCGCGCTGATACTATTGCCGAGCTTTTCTAACAGAGTGTCGCGGATGATACGGACATCTGCTTGCTGAGTGGCTACATAATATCGTAGGCTGTTGAGTATTGACTCCAACGCCTGTGCGGTTGATTCTGTAACAGACTGAATACCTTGCTGCAAAGCAGATATATTTGAACTGCCAGTAGGTTTGACGTTGAGAACGTCCATCAAGTTCTTTGCATACTCATTGAATAATGCAAGGTTCTTGTCTTTCAGCTCCTTGATACCTTCGAGTTCTTTCTTGGTAACGTCAAGACCATTGTTTCCACCTTCGCTGCCCTCAGATACCGCTTTGTCGAATGCTTCAAGGATAGGCTGAATGTACTTTGATGTAGCTCTATTCATTAACTGCTTGGTGAGCATTGTATTGAAATACTCGTCAAACTTATTGTTGAGTGCTTCGAGTGCATCACTACCTTCATTGAAAGCATCTACCCACGCTTCCGAGAAAGCTTCAGCGGCAGATTTATAGTTAGACTGAGAACCGAAACCGCCAAGTGCTTCTGTCATAGACTCACCTAATTCTTTGATTGTAGTGTTCAAATCATCAATCTGCTGTTCCCATTCCTGAATCTTACTTTCATCAGGTTTCTTGCGACCGCGCTCTGCGTTAATCATTGCTTGGTACGCTTTCTGCTGCTTTTTAAGGGCATCGACCGATTTTTGGTTGTATTCGTAGAGCTTTTGCGTATCAAAGGCATCGTCCATACTCTTTTTAAGCTTTTCGTAAGCGTGTTGTAATGAATTTACAGCGCGTTCTTGGCGTGCAATTTCCTTATCAATCTTTCCTTCGTTGCTAAATAGTTTAGCTACGCCTGTAAGCGCGCCCATTGCGCCCGATACGACACCTGCATAGTTTCCGCTATAGTATGAACCGATTGCCTGACCGATATTGTCAACGACACTAAGAGTGTTTTCGAGTTGTTCATCAGAACCGCCCAAAGCTTCAAACAATCCATTGAATGCTGTTGCCATAGAGGAAACAATAGAGGTAATATCTGTTACGGACTTGCTAAACTTATTCTTAGCATTGTCGGTCTCGCCTTGAACATTGTTAAGTGTATCAAGAGTGCCTTTTGTCTCACTGTGCTGCTTCTTCATATTGTCGAGTTGGTTCTTCGACAAATCAAGATTGGTTTTCAACGTCTTGGTCTTCTCATCGTCCAATCCGTTAAGCAACATAGACTTGTTGTATTCAGCATCCAAATTGGCGATAATCTTACCTTGATTCTCTATATTCTTTTCTTCTTTGTCGTACTTGTCGCTTGTGGAGATTAAAGCATTGTCTCCACCGAGTTTCTTGTATTCCTTAGTGTACTTTACCAAATCCTTCAGTCCACTTGTGAAAGCCTTGAAAGGATTTCTTGAATTTCGAGTTTCCTGCAATTTGCTAATCTGCTCCGTGATAGCCTTGACTTGTGTAGGGTCGAGGTTCTTCATTTCCTCACGCAAGGATTGTAGCCTCTGTATCATATAGTCGAGTACCTTGGTGGATGTATGGTCGAGGTTCTCGAAAATCTTAACATACATATCAGAGCCTTGGAAATTCTTCCAAGTGTTCTCGCCAGTCTTTTTCTTGTATTGGGCAGTCAAATTCTCCTGCAACTGCTTTTGTAACTCAGGATTCTTGGCAATATTCGCATTGTTTTGGATTTTCTGCTTTTCCTCAATGTACCACTTATCCAACTGTAACTGGTCGGAAAGTTGCTGCTTGTATGCCTTAATCAATTCTTGTGCTTGATTAACTTGGTCTTGCTCGATTTTCTGATTGAGCTTTTGTGTCTGATTGAGATATTCTTTTTCGACATCACTTCCAGAGAACTTTTTCCTTATGACTTCGGCGGTATTCTCCAAATCAGAGTTGTATTGCTGAATAACCTTATCGCCCCATTTTGTGAAATCCTTACCATAATGAGTTTCGTAGTCTTTGATGATATACTTATTAAACTCATTATTTATGTCTTCCTGTACTTCATCAAACGACTTCGTAAGGTCTCCAAACATAGACTTAATAAGCTCATCAGACATACCCTCATCTTTCAGTTTTTTGTACAAGTCCATCTGAGAGAATGCATCATTGACATTTCTAGATATATCATCCTTTAATTTGTTGTATTCCTTCTCAGAAACTTTCAAATCAATGTCTGCCGAAATGCGGAATGCGTTACCTCGCTTTGTCAATTCCTTGTACTGAGAGCCAATCTCACGAATGCGTTTTGCCACAGATGCATCGTCTGGCAGAATATCATAAGCTTTCCATCCTACATTTTGCGCAGCCTCTTTAAAATACTTACGAGTAGCAGATAATGCGGTCTCTTTTGATTCCGTCTTAATCAACTCGTTGTATTTAGAGTTCATATCCTTTAACAGGGAAATACGCTCTTGCAAGATGTCTCTTTGTGCCTTATCTTGCTTGATTCTATTTTTTTTAGCATCACCCTCAAAAGGGTTAACACCCAAAGCTAACGCTTGCTGAGTCGCGGCTTGCTTCAATTCCCTAACCTTGGCTCTCACCTTGGCTACAGAAATTACCATTTGGTTTGCTCCAATTTCACCAGCCTTGAATATCTTTCTGATAGTATCATCAACTGTTATTGTAGGCGAGTTTTTGCCAACCGCGGCGAGTCTCTTTTCAACTTCTTTCCAAGATTTTGCAGCCTTTGCTGCTTGGTCTCCTTTCCCAAGGAAGCCTTCAAAAGCCTTATCGTCATCAATTTCTTTGACAACGAGGCTAATACCATACTTTTTCTTTGCAAAGAAATCATTAATATAATCATCAACCCAAGATACTTGCTTCTCCATATTGGCTTTATCAATATATACATTGATACCAAAGTGTCTATAAGCAAGGTCTCTCTCGTATTGATTCCAATCACGCTCTGCCGCAATTTTATCAATAAATGCTTGTATCTTTATTGGGTCGTTTTTGAACGCATCCTTCATGCCTGCAAAAACATTATCAAACTCGCTGTTCAATTCTTGCGCCTTATTTTGTACGCTGTTCATCGCACGGATAATGTCATTGAAATCAGCTTGCGAAGTACCAATGAAAGATGGCATTTTATAGTCGCTGCCGCCTTGTGTTATGTTGATTTTCTTTATCAACTCATACATGCGTGTCATATAATCAATGTTGGATTCGTTATCCTTTTGACCTGCACGTATCTCATCAAAGTATTTCTTCGTGGTCGAAGTGGCTTGTTTATAGTTTGCGTTAATGTTTGCTACAACTCTCTCCATTTGCGAAGACTTTGCGAGAGCATCAATCACAGCATCTTTGTAATCGTCTGCATCATCATCAAGTCCATCAGTAAACCAAGTATTCTTTGCATCATTCTTTGCATAGTTTCTTCTGAGAATCTCCATGTTATCAACGAAATTTTTATACTCTTTTTCAACCTTACTGAAAGTAGTATTAAGTTGGTTTACATCGAGACTATCTACATTGATTTTGAAAGTCAGTCCGTCTTTTGATGATGCATCAATAAGCTTTTGTAACGTTGTACGTCTATCTTCGACATTCTTTTCTAAATCCTTTCCTTCTAATTTGCCATTTGCATTTGTGGCTGCATTTGCAAGGTCGTTGTACGTTCCAGCTAAAGCACCTATTGCGCCCTTTGCCTTTATGGTTTCTTCTTCTGCCTTACGTACATTTTCGTTGTACTTGGAAATCTTATCGTAAACGGTAGTTATTACTTCTGCTACAGCGTAAATAGCAAGACCTACGCCTATACCTGATAATGAACTTTTAACGAGACCGCCAAAATCTTTAAGAGCTTTTTTCATTCCATCTAAGGAATTTACGAAAAGAGCCTTGTATCTCACGATACCTGTGCCAGATGCTTGCGAAAAAGCTTGTCCTAGACTAGTCTTTGTAAACATAGAATTAGCTTTTATGGCAATAAGAATAGGTATAAGAGCTTTTCCTATCTCTGCAAGAGTCTTCCAATTATCAAGCAGAGAAGTACCCCAGCTTACCATTCCCTTCATTGTGCCCTCGTTAGCCTTGCCAATATCATTAAGCATCACATCGAAAGCATCCTTCAAGTTGGAAATCTTACCTTGGAGAGTTTCAGCCTGAATCTCTTGCATATTGTAGAATGTTCCACCCTTATCGGTCATGCGTTGGAATATTGCCTCAACATCCTTAAATGTAACCTTACGCTTGGAAATCATATCAACAATCTGTGCGGTCGTGTACGCTTCTCCCTTAACTTCCTTAAAGTATTGTTGCAACTCACCATACATATTGATGCCAGCCTCAGTAAACTGACGAACCTCAGAACCGCGAAGGTATGCAGCAGCCTTAACTTGTCCGTATGCAAGGATAAGTCTTCCCATATCAACGCCAAGACCTGCTGAAACATCGGCAAGTCGCTTGGTTGTATCATAAAGTTTATCAGACTCAATTCGGTAAGCGGAAAGTTGTCGTGTGTAATCCACCAAGTCCTTGATACGGAAAGGTGATTTAACGGCAAGTTCAACTGTCTTGTTGAAAATCTCGTCTGCCTTTGGCTTGTTCTGCAAGATAGCTTCGAGTGAACGCTCTGAAAGTTCAAACTGACCTCTGACTGATGCAATCTGCTCGACAAAATTCTTGACAGAGCCCACTGAGAATGCAAATGCCATACGCTGTGCCCAACGTGACATATATCCAGCCATATATGATGTTTGTTCGGTCAACGCGCGAGAATTAACACCAGCCTCTTTCAAGTTTTTGTTATGTTGCTCAATTGCAGCATTGAGAATATCCAATTTTCGCTTATAATCAGCATCGGTTTGAGACAACTTCATACGAGCCTCTTTCAGATATTCTATAGCGCGTACTTGGCGGTTGAGCGTATTTGCAGTAGCAGAGAAATCGAGCGCACCTTGATAGGTGGTATTTGTCTTATTGTTTCTTGTCTGATAGTCTTTTGCCCTATCAGCGTATGCTTTTCTCTGTTTGTTGTTGTATGATTGCTCCGCACTCACCATCTTATCGAGAGCCTTCTGAAAAGCAACAGCACGTTCATTATACATCTGCTGCTGGTATCTCAACTCATCCTGTAATGCCTTCTTTCGCTTAATAAGTGCATCTTGGTCTGCCTTGGTGAGATTTTGTGTTGTATCTCGCAACATACTTTCAATAGAACCAATTTCTTGCTTTAACTCAGCAATATTCATACCGCTAGCACCCTTTGCAGATTCCTGTAATCTCTGAAATGCAAGTGCCGCTTGCATAATACCACTAGTGCCAGAACCATTCATCTTAGATAGCTGTGCTACCATATTTTGAATGTTCTGTGCAGCTGACGTAATGTTATTGTTCATATTACCTGCACTCGCACCTACGTTTGAGATACCACTGCTTGCATTTGAAGCAGATGCGTTGATTGTTGCGAGTTTTGCTATAACTTGGTCTAAAGAATTAAGGAACGGCTTAGTACCAACATACATATCCTTGAAAGATTGTGTTACACTAGACGCGGTATTTTTAGCCGTATCTTGTAACTTCTGCAACTTATCATCAGCCTCTTTGATTTTCTTCAATGCAGACTCTGGTATAAAAAGAGCACTGCCTAATGTTGAATCTGCCATAATTCAAAAGTTTAAGAGTTTATAAAATAGGTATTCCAAGGTCATTGAGATTTCGTAAATCCTCTGCACCATTGATTACATTTGCATTCTTTAATTTGTCGTTCTCCTGATTTTTGTCTTTGTCTGACGATATATACTCTATATGAGTAAAATCCATAGACGCAAGGCGAATCTGCGGAACGGTCATTCTCCACTTATATTCTTCTTGCGAGCACCATGTGTTGGCACGTAAGAAATCTATCATTTGTCCGTATTCTGTTCGTGAGGGGATAATTCGGCTGCTTGCTTCTTCCTCATCAGAGCTTGATTGCGGACGGTCTGAATCACATTGGTACTCGCGAAGAAAAAATCCACATCTAGCAAATTGAGAATCTCAACGAGTAATGTTGCCCAATCCTTGATGTCATAATCTCCCCAAAGCAACTGGTCGTAAACTTGTTGGTATTCCTCAGAATCAATGCGTTTCTTGTCATTTAGCAAGGATAGTGTGATTACTCTTGCCACCGATGGAATGTTGATAGCAAACTCCTTGATAACGTCACCCATTGATAAGTTTTCGCCCTTGACAATCTTGCAAGCCTCCTCTGCTATCATCCATTGAGTGCCTGGCTTCAATGCTCTTATCTCCCACTCTGTACCTTGCAATTTTACGATTGTAGGAGAATCGTTCATAATTTGCGCCAGACGTTCCATTGCCGCATCAGACAAAGGAGAACTAGGTAACACCTTATTCTCGTCTTCTATAGCTTGTTTCTTAGCCTTATTCGGGTCTTTTTGTGCTCTATATACTTTTCCCATATATATGAATTACTCTCTAATCACACTTACTGTTCCATTATACTTCTTGGATAGGTTTTGCAGCTTTTGAAACGACATAGAAATGACTCTGTAAGATTGTTTCAGATTACCACCGCCATCTTCCAATATCTTAGCGTATGGCATGGTAGCAACAACTGCCAAATCAATTACTCCACTAGGGGAATAATCGTTTTTGAGATATTCGTTTATCGCCTCACGACCTTTAATTTCTTCTCCATACCAATTCTTGCCTTTGGATGCTTTTGGTGAGGATGATAAGTAACCTATCTTTTCAAGCTTGCCTTCGACATAAATGCCATATCCGTAAGAATCATATAGGTTGTATGTTCGATGTGTGTACGTAATCTCTTGAATACATTCTCTTAACACATTCTTTGCATCCTTGTCTAATTCCTTCGTAATAAGCTTTAATGCTTTTTTGTATAATGTTTCAGCCATAAATGATAAAACTTAAAAAGGAGCGGACAGCATTAAAGCCGCCGCCCCTTGTATATAGTCGAGAATTGTTGAAGAATCTACACTATGCACCAGCAACTGGCAATGTGTATGCAGGGTCAATGTAGAATGGTGTCTTGCGAGTTACACCGCCATCTTTAACATCAACCAACTGACCTGTGCCAGCAAGTGCAACCTTTGCCAAGTTAGAGTTCAGAGACTCGATAGTTGTCTTGGAATTGAGCTGCAACTTAGGCAGAATCAATGCTGTGTGTGTAGTGCCGTCTGCGTTGTCGAAGACAACAGCGACCTCTGCATACATCAGCTTGTAACCAGATGGAGCGTAAATCTTACCATCAGTACCCTTTGTAAAGCCGCACAATGCAGTCAATACAGGAGCTTGAGTATCTGCAACCTCGGCAGCAAACTGATACTTACCAGTTGTCACGATAGACATGATAGGAGTATCAGAAGTCTCGCGCTCAATATCGGTAGTATCGTTATCGTCCTGAGAGATAGATGTGGTGTCGCGAACAACATCGTCCAAATCGTAGTAATCGTCACCAGCCGCATCGCCATTGAACGGACGAACAATAATGTGTGAAGGCTTAGAGAGCTTGATTGCACCTGCGCCTGTACTTGTAACTTTCGTTGCCATATTGTTATGAGTTTAAATTGTTATCCTAAATAAATGAAATAATTAACGTACAATAACCGAAACAGAAATAATCTGAAAATGGAACTGACGGTTTGAATCATATCCGCTATCTCTGTATAATACACTAATTGTATAGTTTGCGTCTCTTGATTCATCAATGATTTTGTCAAGAATGCCTTCCATCTTATCAAGTAGCTTCACATTCTTTCTCAGTGGAGTTCCCTTTGGTCTTGCATAAAGATAAATGTTAGCATAGCCAGAAGAATAACCGCCATAATCTCTTTGCTGACCTACGTCCACATTGACAAAATCATCCCAGTTCTTACTAGTTGTAGGTGGCAATTCTCCAACAAATATGTTGTTTGAGATTTTTCCCTCAGTAAGAAGCATCGAAAAGAAATTCTCAATTCGAGACAATCTGCGATTAATCCTCTGTGCCATACCTTGTTATCCTAAATACATTTTACCTTATGATGAAAAAACTAAATATCAGTACCCTTGATGTAAGCTACGCATCCGTGCATCTGTGTCGGATAAACGCCAATAACCATTCCGTCAACGTCCATTCCGTACATTTTCCCACGGAAACGAATGCCAGCATTCAAACCTTCAGGAATATATTCTTCATCTTTTCCGTCTTCTCCTTCTTTCGTTGGCATCGGAAAATAGATTGTATATCCTAGCGTAACAACACCCGAATTAAAGAGTTTGTTGGTTTCCTGAATATCGCAATCAGTTTCAAAAATGATAGTTTCTACATTTTCTGTTTCGTCTGAGCTAGTATCAGTATCACCTAACATATCCCCATCGCTTCCGATAAGGTCTCCATCTTCTTTCGGCTTTTGTTCCGAGCGGTAGAACACGCCATGATAGGCATATTCATCCAAAGCATTTCTGTCAGTGTACATAGCTTACCAATCTGTTTCTTTAATCCATTTAACCTCTCCATCGGTTTCATTGAGAGCTTCAAGTTTTTCATCCTCTCCATACTTCTTGTAAAGTCTTTTGAGTTCTGATTTGATACTCAGCAATGCCGCCGACGTAATGGTCTGAGCACCTACCGTAAGAGTATATGCGCCATGTTGGTTTGTGGTTGATGCAGTCTGATAGACACCGAATACAATCTTTTCCAAGAGTGCAATCTTACATCTGTCTTTCTGTTCTTCTGTCAAGTCCAAATAAGACTCGACATCAGAAACGCCGCAATCCAAAGCAACATTGTTTAATGCCGACTTGTCAAAGACAAAGTTAGTCATGCCGCTCAGATAGTCCAATATGTCAAACTTCGATGCTGCCATTGAGAGATAAATGAATTAAATGTTATCGTATATTGTGAGTGAACCACCATTAATTACCTGCTGTTGAGGTATCAATGATTACGTGGTTCATAAAGTCGAGAAGTGCAGGGCAAGCCGACATCATGACCTTAGTTTGCCACTCGCGGAACTGACCGTTATCCATTGCGTAGTTTCCTACGGTAACGAGTCCGTCAGCGATTGAAGCCCAAGAAACATCAATGTTCTTTGCGCCATACTTCTGTTGAAGTGTCTGGTCGTAGATAGGAGTCCACTTGAACTCAACGCTATCACCGATAGGGCAAAGTACAACAATCTTATCATCCCAACCTTGCACGAATGCGTCAGTTGTAACAGTCTTGTTGCGCTCCTTCTCAACGACAATCTCGATAGGCGAAAGACCTGTCATGTCGGAAAGTGATTTCTTGAAGTCCTCGTCCAAAATCTGCATGTTAGCAGTATATGCGCGGTCGTGAGCCTTGCACCAGTTGATGTACCACTCCTTAACTTCCTTGTTCTGCAAGAATACATCGCGGTACATCTTGCGAGTCATCTTCCATACGAGAGAAATCTCAGTACCGCCACGCTCATCGCGATAATCGTCTTCAATCTTTCTCATCTGTGAGATAAGGTCGCAGTCTGGGTCAGTCCAAGCTTTTGCACCAGCCTTCTTGCGGTTCTCTGTTGGGAATGGTTCAACCTTCTGCAAGAACTGCTGCAAACCTTCACCCTTGCCCTTCCAACTCATCTTTGCAGTTGTCATAATCTGTGCAGTCAAGTTGGAGAGTGTTGCCTCTGCTGAGTTCTTACCTACCTGAACAACATCGCGCACCCAAGCAGCCATAAGGTCTGCATCGTTGCCGAACTGCTCAAAGAGTTTTTCCTTATACTCGCGTTGTCTTGCGTTCTCAGACCACTTGTAACCGATAAAGTCTGGAATTGTACCTGTGTACATCTCCAAACCCTCGTTATCCATTTCTGGAGCATCGCCAAGTGGAGCGCGAAGGTGCATCAAAGGAGCAGCCTCTGCCTTGCGAGACTTGATGCTGAATGAAGCCACGCCATCGTAGTCTGTAGGTGTAGGCATAGAAGCTCTACGACCTTGTGTGAGATACCAGCCATAGTTGGTATAGAGCAACCCCTTGGTGTTCAAGAAGGTTCTCAGAAAGTTGATGTTATCCTTAGAAGAGAACAACTTGGCGTATCTCGAATTGTTAAAATCAAATTGTTGCATATCCTGAATACTTAAATTAATGATATGTTATCCTATTGTTATCCTATTGAAGTAGAGCGGTTAGAATCCGAACCATCCGTTCTCTGTTCTTGTGTTCATCGCAAGTACGGCTGGTGGAAGCTTGTTGCACTTTGCCAAGTTCAAGATTACTCTTGAATCCTTAATCAATGCTGGAGTGTAAGAGTACTGAGCACCCTCACCTTCCTCAACATTGGTTGACAAGTTAGGGTCATAGAAGAAGTCGTTATCTTTATCGAAGTAAGTGTTAGGATTGGTAACCATTGCGGTAGTCTTCGCACCTGCCTTTGCTGCTTCAACGAGAATATCACCCTTCTTTGCGGTTGCGCCAAAAGCTGTACCGAGAGTTACGATAAATACGTTTGCACCACCTTCTGTGCCTTTGGTTACGCCTGTAACTGTAAGACCAGTACCAGTACCAGTAAGAGTTGATGGAGCGACCATAATGTTATCACCGATAAAAGGAATGTGATGGTAGCCATCATCTACGAGATTGATTGTCAAGTCTTCTGCTGTGACATCCTTTGCCAACTCGTAATACTTCAAAATCTTGACGGTCTGACCGCCATTCTTGCCGTAAGTGTCTGGGTCATACTCGCAAAAATCACCTGCGTAAGCCTTAGCGCGACCCTTGAACGGATTTGTGATAACACCACCAAAAGGAGGGTAAACGAATGCGTCCTTGTTGCCGCTTACGAGGTTAATGAAAACGCTTCTATGACCGCCAATCTTACCATGTGCTTGGATGAGTGTACGACCGCCAAAGTGACCGCCATATCCATGCTTCAAATAGAAATCATCTGCTGCTGCCATAATTTGTAAATTTGTTTAATAGTGAATGAATAATGTTATTCGCCTGCGTCAGGGTTCACGATACCCACAACATCAGAGAAATCGTCAGCCTTGTCATTGTCACCACCGCCAGCACTACCTGGAGTGTTGTTGTTTGGCTTTGAATGAGAGAGATTGTAAAACTCTTCCGCATCCGTAAATTCCTGCTCGATGTCCGAGTCCTTAGTGAGGTTCAACTTGTTCATGTATTTTTCAATCCACTTACTATCGTTGATACCTTTCTCCTTGAACTTTGCGAGAAGTTCACTACGTTTCTGTGATACAAGCTTAGATGCTTCGTATTCTGCATCCTTCTTCTCTAGAGCTTCCAAGCGTTCCAAAAGCTTCTTTTCTACAGCCGAAGGCTCTTTGCCATCGTCCTTTGGATTTGGCTTAATGTCGGGATGCTCATCGTTCCATTTCTTGATGAAGTCGGCATTGTCCTTCTCGTAGTTGCCGTTAAGGGAAACATACTGCGGCAAAATCTTCTTCACCAAATCATCTAACTCTGTATCTTCACCAACTAAGAGGTCAAAGTGGGAATCACTCAAACTCTTGATTGTCTTTTCACTGATGGAAAGGTGTTTTCCGTTTGCAGTGAGTTTTGCTTTTAGGGTGTCTAAAAGTTGTTGTTTTGTAAACTTCATATTACTAATTTTTAAAATTCTGCTGCAAAGATAATTAAATAATGTGGTGATTTTTAGATTTTTAGAAACTCTATTTGTTACGTAACCAATATAGAATTATTTTCACACTATTATATATTATAAATTAGGTATCTTTGCAGCATGAACACGAATAAAGATATAGAAATCAGACCACAAGAGGGCTTTCAAATGTCCTTTGCAAGTAGCAACGTTGACGTTGTTTTTGGTGGCGGAAATCTCGGAGGAGGCAAATCGTATGGTCTTGTACTTGCGATGGCAGAGCCGTTAATGACCGACCCAGATTTTCGTGCAATGATTTCACGCCGTTCACTTGGTAATCAAAAAGCAGGTGGAGGATTCGTAGAGAAGTTTAAACAGATATTCGGAGCTGATTATGTGAAAATCAGAGAGAGCGAGAATCCGCGCGTTACATTTCCGAATGGAACGTTTGTCGATTTGACGTATCTTGACGATTCCAATATGGATAAGTTGAGAGAGCGCGCGAAAGGATGGGAGTACGATTTGATTGCGATTGACGAGTTGACGGAGATGACTTGGGAAGTTTTCTCATACGTTATGACCCGAAACAGAGGTCAGAGCAAGACGTTTACAGGTAAGTTCTTTGCAACACTTAACCCGAAGCGTAGCCACTGGACGAGAATATTTCTTGATTGGTACATTGGCTCAGACGGTTTTATCATCCCAGAGCGTGATGGTGTAGTCAGATACTTCTATTGTGCAGGACCGACTGTTAAGGATGTTGTTTGGGGAATGTCTAAGCGAGAAGTCTATGAAAAATGTAAGATAGATATAGACAGAAAGCTTAAAACCATTGGCGGCAACTTTGGATATGAAGTAATGATTAAGAGTTTTGTTTTCTATCAAGGTAAACTTGGTTCAAACAAGAAGATGCTTGAAAACAACTCTGGCTATTTAGGTTCTGTAGCGGCATCGGGCGGCAGAATGGCACAAGCTCTTATGGAGGGTAACTTCAATGTTGACCCCGAAGAAGAAGAGGATATTCCGATTCCAAGCCAAGCGGCAAGAGATTGTTTCGTTAAAGACCCAGCCGTAAATGGTGACAAATGGATAACAATCGACTTGGCAGATTTCGGAAAGGATAATACTCTGATGTTGTCGTGGAATGGATTCCACGTTGTCAATTACGAAATCGTTATGCATTCAACACCGCGAATCAATGCTGAAAGAGCTAGGCTGTTTGCGGCTAACGAGGGAGTAGCAGAGAGCCATATTATCTATGATGCCACGGCAGGTAGGTATTTCAACGACTATATACCAGATGCTATCCCTTACATATCAGCAGCAAAGGCAATGGGAGTTTATTACTTGTCAGCTATGACAATAAAAGACCTATGTTACTTGCGACTGAGCTACATGATTAAGCGAGGACAGCTTACATTCTCTGATAAGGTTGCAAATGCGGTTTATACGCATCAAAACCTCAAATACAGAGTTTCAATGCAGAATGAGTTCATGGAAGAATGCGCAGTAGTTCGCTTTGACAAGATGCCGAGCGGAAAGAAGAAGTTGCAGAGCAAGAAGGAAATGAACAGAAATCTTGGAAAAGACCGTTCTATGGACTTGCTTGACCCTTGCGCAATGAGAATGTACCCATGTTTGAATATGGAGTATGGTAGCGAGCTACAGGAGGGATTCAGACTTGCAGAGAAAGAAGTTGAAGAAAAAAATCCTAATGCTCAGAGTATTTATGATGATACGTTGTACTATTAATTTTAGAATATATGCTGAAAAAAGAAAATATAAAAATGATTCTTGAATCCGTGCGGATTGACTGGGATAAATGCGATGAGAAAGACATTGCATTTGCTATCCTCTGTGACGCATTGGAAGATAAGACTTTAGCGTATCGTCTTGCTTATCGTAAGAGTGAAAAGGATGCCGCGAAATTCTACGAAACTCCACGATTCAAGAAACTGCTAGATGTTCTAGAACCTTTCGGTATCGGCAATGTTAATAACAACGCTATTACCAAAGAAGAGAACAAAAACGAGCTTCTTAAAATGCTTGACAAGATAGACCAAGCTCTTAGTGACGGAAATCTTGAACCGAAAGATGCATTGAAGATGCAGACTGATATACGTGTAAAGCTGAATGACAAATTCGAAATGGAAGAGTCACAGAAGCAGAAGCGAATCATCGTAGTACCAAGCAAACACGATATTGTTTGTCCTAATACAAACAGAGAATGTAACTACTGGGCTTCAAAAAAAGCTTGTTGCAGACATTATGGATTGATTGACCCACAAGAGAACAACGATTCACAAAATAGCAACGATGTTGAACCATCATTAAACGACAATAACGATGAGTAGAAAGAGACAAGATATAATTAATGATTTTTTGGAGAATCCACAAAAGCTGCTTCTGAAAAAGCCGTTTTTGAGGGGTTCGCGCTCTATTACCATCAATGACTCTTCTGATGGTTCTGATATTAAGACAAACTTCTGCAAAGAGGCACAGCTTCCGAATATCAGCAAGATAGTTGTTAGCCAAGAGCGTTTTGCGAAGGAGTTAGACCCTTATTCTCACAGGGTATTGTTTGATACGAACTTACCTTCTATATGCTGCAAGCTTGATGATGGCAGTTATTGCGAGATTGAGTTTAAGAAGTTTGGCATTCCTATGCAACGGCGTATTGTTGATAAGAAGTCTCTATGTTTAGGTGGTAACAAGCGCAACCACATACTGCATGACAGCAATCCGACTGATAAACTCAAAAAGAATTTTGCAGATTTCAAGTGGCACTGGGACGAAACGAATCAGGATGGTATCGAAATGCAAGCTATACGCATTCAACAGAGCTATGGAGACGTAGGATTGCTCGTTTACATGAATGAGGATAACGAAGTGAAATGCAGATTGTTCTCGTATGAAGATGGCTATCAGATTATCACACACAAAGACGATAATGGAGAACCGCTTCTTGATTGCGTGTATTATCGTACTGAGGATAATGTAAGACACATTGATGCATACGACAAGACATATCATTATCATTTCACAGATGTATTTGTACAAGACGTTGATACAAACGAAGTACTGAAAGGATGGTGTTTGGAAAGCAAGGAAGAACACGGATTCTCGGAGAGTCCACTTGTTACAAAGCGTGGTGATGTTGCTTGGAATAACGGTCAAGACCTTATCGAGCTATTCGAGATTATCTATAATCTGTTTGCGGTCATTCAGAAACGTCACGGATGGGGAATCCTTTATATCAAGGGTAAGCTCAATGAAACCGCAAAGAAGATTGCTGGTTCTATCATCTTGAATGATACAAGCATTGAAGGAAATGGTAGTGCTGAGTTCAAGACTCCACCTTCTCCACAAAACATGATTGAGTTCATGCAATCAATCCTCGACCAATTGCAGATTGCTACAGGATGTACATTTATCTTGCCGAAAGATATTAAGTCTAGTGGCGATATAAGCGGTTTGGCAATTCAAATGACACGTTCTTTGGATATTGAGGAGGCTAACAATGCAGCTATTGAGTGGCAGAATTTCGTTAGCAAACATTCAAGACTGTTCAAGGAGGGATTGGCAAAGCAGTTGGTTGCAAGCGGTGAGAATCCTACTGCAATTACTGAGTTTAAGCAGATGAGAATCAGTACATCATTTAAGCCATGGCAGCCATTCGATGAAAGTGCATGGAATCAGATGCTTTGTACATTGAGCGGTGCAGGTTTGATTTCTACTAAGACTGGTGTTGAAAAGAATACTGTTTCTACACCTGACGAGGAAGTAAGATTGCAGACTCAGCAAGAAGAGGCAGATGAACGTGCCGAAAAACAAGCTGAGATTACCGCAAGGACAAAGAATACAAACAATAATAAAGAATAAACATGAAGGCAGAATCATTATACATACAGAAGTTGACTTACGATGAGAACACTGGTAATGAAATTATCGGTTTGTTCCCATCGGAAGCTAACCCTGCTATTGTATCATCATATACCTACGATGCAAAGCGTATGGGTGGTGCTCCTACCCTTACTGCTACAATATATTCATCTGAGCCTTTGCAATGGAAGAAGGAAGAGTTCGTGGAGTACAATGGCGATAGATTCTTTGCGTCCTATACACCAAACTCTACAAAGGATAATTCGTCTAGAATGTGGAAGAACGAAATCACTTTCACATCTAGAAGAGAATTGCTTGATAACACTCTGTTCTTTGATGTTGTCGTTGATGATGTTGATACACAGAATAAAGACAGATACCGTTCAAACCAGACAAAGTTCACGTTTGGTGGAACTATCCATGAGTTTGTTGCTCGCGTCAATAGCTCAATGACATATTGTGGATTGTATCGTCCTACAGATGAATACAAGGGATATTACGTTGTTGTTGACGAAGGATATGGAACAGATGAAGTTAAGGAAGTATCATTTGAAGACCAATATTTGACTGATGTTTTACAACTTATCAACACAACTTTTGAGCTTGATTACTACTGGGATGGCAACGTTTGCCATGTCGGCAAGGTACAGCACGACTTAACCGATATACCTATAAAATATGGTAGTAGTGATGCTCTTATCTCTGTATCTAAGGAGAATGCGAACTATAAGATAGTTGATATGATAACTGGCTACGGTTCGTCCGATAACCTGCCATATTACTATCCTAATGATGATGAGTTCGGTGAGGCTATATTTGACGCAAAAAATATAGCAAGTGAGCATGTAGATGTTACGTTATCGGATTATTTGAGATATTCAAAATATAACGATAATCTTGTTCTTTTTAAGAGTAAGAAGGGAAAGTACGAAGGAAATGTTGATGTGTCTACATTATATGTAAGAGATACTTATTCTCCTGAGAATCTTACGCAAGCTGACAATAGTCAAAATCCAAAGGTTAAATGTTGGTTTTGGGTTAGTATAAAAATAAATGTAAAGAAAGGTCAGATTATAGATTTCTCTAAAATCTCGTTTAATTTTGAGCTGTTTGACTATATTCAAAAAAAAGAGAATATAACAAACCTATCAAGTGCAACAAGAACCATAAATATATACACAACATATCACGACCTTTATAAAAACGTATGTACTGATTCTAACTTGGGTGATGCATGTAGTGTTGAATTTGCAGAAGATGGAACATTCTATATTGATATTGATGCAATATTTTCATACAACTGCAAAGTGTTCACTATGGACGGAAAAAGAACATTTCATGGTTCAAGTGCATGGAAGGTTTCTTTTAGTGGTGATGTAGTTTTTTCTCTTGACACAAATTCAGAATATAGTTGGAAAAATGGTGATAATTATATTCCTCTTGACAATTCTGGTATTTATGTTAACGGAATAGCATCTGCAAAATATGTAGAGTATGACTATAACTTCAGAAAAAATGACGAAGGTATTTATGGGTTTGATAAAATCTATACTGGAACAGAGGATGATGCAGTACAAGTGTCTGTAACAGGTCGAAAATGGATTGCACCATCATCGGTACTTATGCCTTCTATATATCGTAACACGAAAGGTGCAGAGCGTTTCTATTATGCTTTGAATAACACCCACAAGTTGCCAAGCGGTAGTGGATATTACGAGTTTGTAAACTTGTACAAGAAAGGAAATCCTCATCAAGGAACTGTTACTTTTGGTGATATAAAGCCAACTATAAAAGGAATTGTAAATGCAGAAGGACAGCTATTCGGAGAGATTGCAGATATTGCTTTTGATAGTGCTGATAGTGATGTAAAGGATAGTGACGGAAAATATATTCATAGCTATTTCTATATAAAGTTGCATAAGTTTAATGGTGATTTTGGCTTTGACTTGTTTGCTCATGCTTTGGCTAGTGAACCTGCAAAGATAAACCTCATCAAGAGTAACGGATGCCCTGCATGCTCATTTGTGATTTACAATCAACCGAGTACTGACAATTCGAAGTGCTACAACTGTGTAAGTGTCGATGAAAATGGAAACTTAAAACCAGTTCGCACAGATAAGAATGACTACATCTTTGCTAACGCTAGCGATGCTTACGAAGATAAGCTAAACCAAGATTCAACTCAGAAAGAGTTATGGATTGCGGTTCAGAAGGACACATCAACTCTAGGTATCATAATGCCAAACGCGAGTGCTGGATTTAAACCGCAAAAGGGAGATTTGTTTGTTATCACAGGCATCAAACCTCCAAAGGTTCTTGTAACGGCAGCAGAGAAACGACTCGATGATGCTCTTATCAAGCACATGAGCGAAAACAATACAGACCAGTTCAACTACTCTGTTAAGTTTTCTCGCATATTCTTGCAAGAAAATCCTGACTTTGCAAGTAAGCTAAACGAGAATGCAAAGCTGTCAATACAAATACAGGGCGATTCGGATAGCGATGGAAATCTTATTAGTCACGAAGTTTTCGTCAGCAACTACTCTGTAAAGGTTGATAACGATGAGCTGGCAGAAGTTGAGATTGAGCTTGTTAATTCGTTGGAAGTTACAAAGAGTGATACGAAGCAGATTATTGATGCAGTAAAAGGAGAAACTGTTAAATCTCTATCTAGCATGGTTGGTGGTAGTAATACCAATAGCTTTAATGCTAGTATAACCGATAAAATGTATCTCTCTAAACTGAAAGACGACACCGCAAAAGGAACTGTTACCTGGGAAAAAGTGCAGAAGTTCTTGCAGGGATTGCTTGTCGGTGGAGGCTCGTGGACTCCAGACGCAGAAGGTCGTTCGCATCTCATCACCGATTACCTTGAGGTAAGAATGAAGGCTATCTTCGAGGAGCTGGTTATCAATAAAACATCCACCATTGGCGGTAAGGAGATAATCTCTCCTGCTGGCGGTGTGGTGGCTCATAAGGTAGAAGAGGTTACTGTGACATATAATAATGTGTCACAGAAGGCTTATCGTTGCTATTTCTTAGCAGAGCAGGATGGTGATGAGGTAGATAACGACTTCGCGGTTAACGACCAAGTGCGCTCGGAATCATTCAATGTTCGCAAGGGCACTTATCACAAGGCTGGCAATCACTTCTATTGGCGATTGGTAATCGGTCGTGATGAAGACCCTGTAGAGCTGGAAGGAAAGAAATATCATTATATCGACCTCTCTGATACCGATTGCGCTACGGCAAGCGACGTACCTGCTAAAGGTGATGTGCTCAATCAGTGCGGTAATAGAACCGATGTAGAACGTCAGAACTGCCTTATCTTCTCGGCGGTAGATACCTATTCGCCATCCATCAGCCTCTATCACGGCATCAACAGCTATTCCTTTGCCAATAGGGAGTATGTGGAATATGGTGTGAATAAGCAGAATAACAAGGCTTTCTTCCACGTCTACGGAGATATGTACTTCGGAGACAGACCTACTAGTGCCAATAATTACGAGGGTGATTCCTACGTCAAGTATGATAGCGACAAGAAGAAAGTAACCATCAAGGGAGACTTGGATATTAAGTCCACCTACGATGGAAAGACCTTGGATAAGTACATCACCGAGAAGAGCTTGGATAAGAATGCCGTTGAGACCATTATCAAGAAATCGGAGACGATTACCGACCTTCAAAACCAGATAGACGGAGCTATTGAGACTTGGTTCTATGACGGCGTTCCTACACTCAAGACCGAACCTGCTAGCGGATGGGACACGGACATGATGAAAAACCATCTCGGGGATTTGTATTATGACAACAAGACGGGCAAGGCATACCGCTTTGCCAAGGATGGCTCTACCTATAAGTGGATTATCATCACAGACACGGAACTGACCAAGGCAATCGAAGATTCAAGCCAAGCACTCAAAGATGCAAAATCAAAGAGACGTATCTTCGGCTCTCAGCCAGTTCCACCATACGACGTGAACGATATGTGGGTCAATGCCACTTATCCTTCTGACGGCAGTACCTACAAGAATGAAATCTTGAAGTGTTCCACCTCCAAGGCAGAAGGTGAAGAGTTTGATATTGCCGATTGGAAATTGGCTAGCAAGTATACCGATGACACGAAGGCAGAGGAAGCAAAGAAAGCTGCTGAGAAGGCGCAAGCAGAGATTAAGAACACGCAAACTAATTTGATTGCCCTCGGAACGACCGTATCTAACAATAAGAAGGCTTTCGATGTTTTTACCTCTGATGGCTACTTGGATAGTTCTGAGATTGCGGCTATCGCACAGGATAGCAAGCGACTGGAGGACGATTATAATGCAGCCGTTGAGTCGTATAATAATGTTGTTGGCTCTAAGTTCTTGTTGGATAAGGATGGTAAAGAAACGACCTATAAAACGGATTTGGTTTCAGCTAAGGCTACACTCGATAGCGCAAAAAATGAACTCATTACCTATCTTTCTGACATCGTAAGCAGATACAACGCTTCTGATTCAAATGGAAAGGCTACCATCAAGGCGGCTGCGGCTCAGAAGTATACCAACTTCACGAATGCTTATAAGGCTTTCTACGACAAGCTGGGTGTGGCGAACAACTATATCACGTCTAATCTGTTTGATGGTCTCAATACTAAGCTCATCACCAATATGGCAGGTCTTGAATACATCAAGGCTGCTCTTGTTGATGGAGACACAGTAGTCAAGGGTGGTCTTATCCTCTCTACATTGATAGCCTTACGTAACGATAAGGGAAATGTTACCGCAGGTATCAATGGAGCGGACACGAAGGAGAATGGTATCGCCCTTTGGTTAGGTGGAAAGGCTATCGACAAGCAAGCCTCCACGACAACAGAGGAAGAGAAGAAAATTGCTGCCAAGTCCATCCTACGCTTTGACGGAACTGGCTATTTCGCAAATGGAAACCTTTGGTGGGACGCAGACGGTACTTTGCACGCAGACCCGACATCTTTCATTATCAACAAGAATAATGTTGGTGTACAGCTTGCTCTCTTCGCACCTGTATGGAAGAGCGGAACGACCGACACAACAAAGCTGGCAAACGTATTATCTATCGACCCACAGAAGCCTTTCACTCATCTTGACGTATCGGGTAACGTGACAACCGAAGGCAGCTTGAAAATTGGTGGAATCTATCTATCGTATGATAGTGCCAACAATGCCCTTCGACTATCCAAGGACGCTGCCGGAAAGGAAGCGGCTAACTTCTATACCACAGGTGGTATCACGGCATACGGAGCAGGAGCATCTACCACGGGTGGTGGCGGCTTGATTGCAAGCGTAATCAGCTATGCGAGAATCTTAGAAGGAAGCTATACGGATGCAGACTTGACTAGTATTCCGAATGCCTATGCTATCAAGGCTCTCAGCAGCCGAATTGACAACATAGCCACAGAACTTGGCGGTCTTAATCTCTCTTGGAATAACATCACGGGTAAGCCATCAACATTCACACCTAGTGCGCATACCCATAAGTGGACAGAAATCACTGACCGCATCACGAAGGTAAGCCAGCTTACCAATGATAAAGGGTATCTGACTGCTCATCAGTCTCTCGCAAGCTATTATACCAAAGCGGAGATTGATGCAAAGGGCTATACTACCAATAAGGGTACTGTTACATCTGTAGCTCTTACCCTTCCTACTGGTTTGACGTGCGCAACTAAGACTATCACAACAAGCGGCACGTTTGCTATTAGCCTTGCTTCGGGTTATTCTATACCGACAACGGCAAAGCAGACGGCTTGGGATGGTGCGGTATCAGCAAAGCATACTCATAGCAATAAGTCTGTATTGGACGGCATTACATCAACGAAGGTAACTTGTTGGGATAGTGCCTATGACTGGTACGCCCTTATAACTACTGACGAGGAGACTGCGGACGGCGTTATCAATAAGTGGAACGAGGTGGTGAGCTTCCTCGCCAATATTGCGCAGACAGACACTTTAAGTGGTATCGTTGATGGTATCAATAAGTCTATATCTGACGAGGTAACAAGAGCGAAAAAGGCAGAAGGGGTGAACGCTTCGGGCATATCCACCAACAAGACGAGTATCACCACCTTGCAGGGCTACTTTACAAGCGGTTCAGCGAAAAAGGCTCTCCAGCTCACGAATACTCACAAGCTTTGGGGTAACTCGTTTAACGGTACTGCCGATATTAACGGAAGTATCATCGTGCCTGACGGAAAGTACATCTCCATCGGCAACATAAAGATGGAGTATGATGCAACCAATAAGGCGTTGAAGATTACGAACACTACGACTAACGAGGTGGCAAACCTCTATACTAGTGGTGGTGTTTCTGCCTATGGTGTTGGGACATCATCATCCAGTGGTGGCGGCTTGAACGGCAGTGTGAAGAGTTATTCAAATGCCTTGAAGCTTACATCAGAATCGCTGAGTGAGATTGCTTCTGCCTACTCCATCAAGGCTCTTGATTCTCGTATCTCCAGCTTGGAAGGTGGTAGTGCTACTGCTATTTCTGTCAGCGGTAGCGGTAATGCGGTTACGTCTGTCACCAAGGATGGTACTACTATCAGCGTAGTTAAAGGTAGTACGTTCTTAACTAGTCATCAGTCACTTGATGGTTACGTTAATGCAATATCTGTAAGTGGAAGTGGGAATGCTATCACGTCTGTATCTAAAAGCGGAAAGGGTATTACATTTACTAAAGGTGCTACATTTTTAACTTCTCACCAAAGTCTTGCTAACTATTATACCAAAAGTAGTGTAGATTCACTTCTTAGTGGTAAGTCGGCAACTAGTCATACTCATAGTGTAAAGATTAACGGTGTTACTAAAACTATTGCAGCTACTGGTGGAACTGCTGTAGATTTAGGAACGTATCTTACTTCTCATCAAAGTTTAGCAAACTATGTTACTATTAATGATAGTAGACTTAGTGATAGTCGTTATCCTAAATTTGCTAATAATACTTGGTATTTAGTAGGAGATGACGCTTATATTGGAGACCACAATATTGGCGGTACGTTTTGTATTAAATCTGCCAATAATGTCAATGTAAGTGGTATAGCAATATATAATAGTGACGAAACTAAAGTTGCTAAACTATGGTTTGATAATACAAACATAAACCTTGATAAACAACTTGTTATGAATAACAAGCGTATTTGGATTCAAGGTGTCGGTACTGCTGGAGGTAATAATAATAGACTTACTCTTGTAGCAGGTATGCCTAGCGGATTAGTATATAATACTTCATGCCGTGGAACGATTCTTTATTCTAACGGTATAGCATTTGCTGACCCATATAATGGTAATTCAAATAATGATAGTGGATGGATTAGACATTTAGAAACTTCTGGTAATAGGGGAACTTTAGAAATAGCAGTAGGTGATGATAATTCAAATGAAGAAATTCATTTTAGATGGTATAATACAAATACAAGTGCAGAAACTATAGGAAATGATATAACTGTTCCTAGGGCTACAGGTACGTTAGCTTTAACTAGTCAAATACCTACTACTCTTCCTGCTAATGGAGGTAATTCTGATACAGTAGATGGTTACCATGCTAATGGTCTTCTCACTGCTATATCTAATTCCGATAAAGGTATTAGTATAACGGTTGGTGGAACTACTAAAAGTGTCTCTAATATTAGTGTCAATTATGCTAGTAGTGCTGGAAATGCAGATACTGTAGATGGTGTTCATGTAAATCAACTATGCCGTATTTATACGTTTAATGTTCATAATCATATTATCAAAGTTGGTACATTAACGTCTGGTCAATATGGTCATGTTTGTAAATTAAGATTTAACTCAGGCATTGGTTATAATGCGTCAAATCAAGATAAAGCTATGACTGTTGTAATTAGAGCTTCAAATGGTAAAGCAAATTCTAATGGATTCTATTTTGAAGCTCATAGTGAGTCTTATAGAGCAGGAGCGTTTACAACATTCTATTTACATCAGACTAGTAAAACCCAATGTGAACTTTATATGGCTGCTTTTGATTACTCAGGACAATCCACTTATGAAATTAGTTTTTCTGCTGGTGATTTGTGGACAAATGAAATGAGTGTTCAAAGTGCTTTGCCTACATCTAATATATTCACATTACCTAATTATCAAATAGCATATAATGATTATAATGTGGCTTCTGCAACTAAACTTCAAACTGCTAGAAGTATTTGGGGTCAAAGTTTTGATGGAACTGGTAATGTTGACGGAACATTAACTATAACTAATAGTGGTTCAGATGACCCTCATATTATATCTACAGTAAGTAAATGGTTTCATATTGTATCTAAATATAAACTTGTTTTATATGCTGGAGAATATAATAGTAGTCAAAATGATGCTATAAATATATTATCAAATCATAATGTAGGTATTGGAGTAGACCCTTCTTATAAACTACATGTTAAAGGTGATATTTATTCATCTTCTACTATTAGAACTGCTGCTCAAAATAAAGCTATAATGTTAACTAACGATGCCAGTCCTGCTTGGATTAGTGCTCTTGAAGGTCAAGTAATATTCAATACTGGTAATGCTATTCGTTTTGGTGAAACTGCTTGGGATTGGAATGAATGGGCTGGTCTTAAATATACTCATTCTAATAAAACTATTTATCTTGGTATAGCTGATAAATCTGTGTTTACTGCTAATAGTGCACAAAGTAATGGTACACTTAGACTTGCAGGTATTACAACTATAACTCCTGATAGTGGAGCTAGAATTGGAGGTAGTGGCGGTGATTTATTCCTAGGTAATAACAATAATAGTGATTGGGTTAAAGTTCAAGATATGTGTAGTCAACAAAATAGTAACCTTTGGCGTATATATCAAGCTGGTGCTGCTATGTTTAATACTCTTACAATTAATTCTGGCAGTACTTTTAATGGAGCAGTTAAAGTTAACAACATGCTTACTGCTAAAGGTATAATGTTTACAACTGCTGATGTAAACGCATTTGGTACTGATATTAATAATTGGGATGGTAGTATTGGAGCTAATGTTACTAATATGTTTAATGGTATCGAACATAATAATATAAGCTTAGAATATTCAGCAAATGGAGGAAGTTCTTGGACTACATATACTGCTAATCCTAATTCTTTATTTAATCTTATAAATGATAATTCTGATACGGAAAATTTTTATTTAGGTAATAATGAAATGAGTGGTAGTAGCGATGCTGATAAACTTACTCAAATTAAGAAAAATCAACTTAGAGTTACTATTAAAATACCTCCTGAAGTTTATCAAGAACTTAGTTGGATAAGTGTTGATGTAGACAATGGAGTTGATGTTAAATGTCAAGTATATTTTGGAAATAGTAGTGGTGTTTATACTGAATATGTTTCTAAAGTTATAAAAGGTTGGTCTCATAGATGTGATATTTGTGTTGGTCCTTCAAATGTAAATGTTGGTAATGATACATATCGTTATGTAAGATTAGTATTTAGTCATCTTAGTAGCCATACATCATTACGTAATGGCATTGTTTCTAGAATTAGAGCTTTGGCTTTAACAAAATATAATAATGGGTCTGAAAGATATAATATTAGTACTACTGGTCATATATATAATTATGATTATAATATGAATACTTACTTCCCTAATAGCATTCTTGCTAAAGGTGGAGTTACAGCTTATCAATCTTCTGACATCCGCTTGAAGCAGGATTTGCGGAAGCTGGACTACTTGGGTATCATCAAGGCAATGGGTGGCACTTATGGCTTCGCTTGGAAGAAGGACAACACAAGGTCTATCGGTTGGATTGCCCAACACGTCTTGTGCAACCCTCACTTAAAGGACATCGTGGAGACTGACGAGAAGGGCTATTACAAGATTAACTACTGGTCTCCGAAGCTGATTGCAACGGCATTCGGTGCTATCGAGCAGGTGGGCGATGAGGTCAGCAGGTTGAAGGCTCGGGTGGTCTTCCTTGAATCAGAGGTTCTGCGATTGAGTGGAGATAAGGAAGACTGCAACAAGAAGAGATTAGATAACAAGAATATTAATTTATTAAATTAGTTAAGAAAATGGAGAATTTAAAGATTAACAAGAAGAGTGAACAGACAACCGCCACTTATACCAAGGGCGGCTATCGAGTAGAAATCACCTACAATGTTGACAAGACTGGTGGCAACATTGAGAGCATCAATATGAGTATCTATGGTGACCCAAATGGTAATTATCTCGGCAATGCGAACGCAAGCTCCAACGGCAGCGAGCTGACCTACAACATCAGCGGTGTTCCTCAGAGCAAGCTCAGTGAGGTATCAGCATTGATTAAGGAGGTTAATTCCGCTATCGCCGCTAATATGGCAAGCGAGGCAGCAGAGTAAGTATCGTGAGTATTAACGCAGGGTGGCTCTTATAGAGCTGCCTTGCCTAGTGTTCAATGTAACAGTAGAGCGAGTTGTTACTAAAGAAGTTGTAACAGAATAAGGAACTGAAGTTGAATATTTAAAAAATAAAGATTATGTCTTACAATAGTGAAACTGGAATTATTAGTGCTCCTGTTAGCATTGATGATGTTAAACAAGCTCTTGGAGAGAGTAGCAATGACCTTGCTACTCTTTGTAAGAGTGAAAATATAAATATATGGAGTAAGTATAAACCTATTAGTTGTAAAGGTGACTTTAAAGAATATCCTATTAAAGAAGACTCTGATGAAATAGTAACATCTTCATATAGTAAATTTACTTGTGTTGTTCGTTGTGGTATGAATATACCTATAGATACTTATAAGAACTTACGTAATAATTATGGAGGAGAAGGTTTTGCAATTAAAGCTTGTAACAACCTTTACAAAGATAATGTATATGGTAATAATGGTTATATTAGTGATAACACAAGTACAAGTGTATCAGGAAAACATTTTCCAAAAGGTGGTGCTAATTCTCCTTATAGATTAGGTGATTTTAGAAACTATAATAGTAAAGCAACAAGGAATGCATTTCTGACTTCTATTCCTCAATTTCATACCGTTGAAGTTTATTATTCTTCAACTCCTAAATTTAATTGTGTTCTATATAAGAATACAAACGTTGATGATAATACAAATCTTACTATGGATGATATAATAACTGATTCATCTTTAGCTTGGTCTTTTTGGATTCAAATTCGTTATAATTCACCATATAATACTACTGATAAGATTTATAAAAATTATTATGTTGGTAATTGCAAAAAACCAACAGATTATATATACGCTAGCAGAGAAATAACTTTTGATATAGGTAGTGGAGATAAAGATATTGATATTGTGCCTTTTTTAGCATATACTCGTAACGCAACTTTATATGATAATACAAAAATAATTTTTATATCTCTTCCAGGTGCTATTAGTTTTAAATATTATCCTAGACAAATTAATATGGAAAGTATTAAAAGTGGTTCTAGTGGTTTTGTTGATTTCTCATCGTTGAGAGAATTAGTTGGTGCTAGTTGTATTTGTAAAGCTAAAATATATAAACTTCCTGATGCTGCATTAACAGTTACTGATGGTATGTTTAGAAGTGTTTGTGGATATGGTAATAATAAGACAACATACGGAAGAGGTTATGTATCTAATAGCTCTGGTCAAGGTACAGGCTCTGTAACTATTCCTGAAGGTGATAGAACAGATTATGTTGAAATATATATAAGATTTGATAATGTTTATGAAGGAGGTTATTATGGACAAATGTGTCAATTATCTTTTGAAATTAATATAGATGGTGGATGGAAACAAGTTCCTCCAGGAGGTAGTTATATTATGCGTTAAAACGTAGATGTTCTTAATATAATAAATGTGCTAGAAACGTATTTGTGGTTTACGTTCTCACCGAGAAAGCAGACACGTTGCGACCTAGTGATTACCCAACGTGGGGAAGCTGATTTTTTTAATTCGTAAATTTTGCTCCTCCTGCTTTGCTATTCGGAATTATTTTCTTAACTTTGCAGTGTTAATAGGAAAGGTATTCTGCTATGGCAATCTGACGAAGAATATTGTATAACATAAAAATAAAGAAACAATTATGAAAAAGATTAAGACAATCGAGGCTGTTGCAGCCTACAGAACATTGAAGGCATTGAAGACATCATCAATGAGCGATGATGCCGCTATGCGAGTTTGGAAGAATATGAAGGCACTGCGCCAAGTAGCCGATACCTACGACAAGGATGTGGAGGAAGCACAGGAGAGCATGAAGGACGATAAGTTCGAGGAGATGCAGCGCAAGCTTCAGGAGTGCCAACAGCTAGAGCATAAGCACGCCGATGAGGGCTACGAATATAACAAGGACGATTCAGCCAAGTTTGCTGAGGTCAATGAGTATTTCTTCAATCAGAAGCAGAAGACAGAGAAGTACTTCTCAGACCTTGCCAATGCCGAGGTAGAGGTAGACATCGAGGCAGTTGACGAGAAGGAGTTGTTCAAGGCAGCGAAAGATTGCGGCTTGAAGTTCGCTGATATGGAGACCCTTGATGTTGTGATAGGATAAACACTGATAAGTAGATATAGGAATAGCGTTAGAATTTGGTAAGGAAGCCGTTCTAACGCTATTTTTGCAGCCATCTACTTTCAGATTGTTACTTTTTATAAAGTTTAACACAAAAATATTCTCATTTCCGATTGTTTTGTGCAAAAAAGAGTATCTTTGCACCATCATTTAATTTAAATCAACCCTATAAATTAGCAAATTATGACTAAAGAAGACGAAGCCGAAGTTCAACGGCTATTGAATAATGTGGACGTTACCGAGCTGATGGATATGCTTAAGAAGCATGGTAATCGGTATAGCAGGAGAATACTAAAGTTTTTTCGCTGGTTCTGCAAGTATGTGCCTATCATTATTATGTGCTTTCATGCTTATGGAATATGTGAGTTCTCTCAGCATCCCCGTGAGATGTTTATCCCCTATAATGAAAATATGCCTTGCTATATCTTTATTTATTTCATGGTTTACGTCCTGCCGATGGTGACGATACTTGCAAGTAGATTTTTCTTCTTGTGCCAGTGGTATCGCATTCCATTTATATACTTCTTAGGCATCAATGCGGCTCATATTGTAGAGTGGAGTTGGTACACAACTAAAGATATGGTGGATTCATGCTTTACGGTCATGGTCGTGACAACTATATTCTATTTGTATAACTTTGCTAGAATGTTTGTTAATGATACGAAACTAGGACGTAAAATTTGTGCATAAGATATGGGAAAGATATTGAATTATAAGATACTCGGCACGGCTTTGAAGTCGCTGAGTGATGCTTGTTTTAAGGCAGACGAGCAGCAGAGAAATGGTGAGAAGGTCACCGCTTGCGGAATGAGCGATGATGACTTAGATAGATTGTGTGACATCATTCCAGATATGCTCAATCCTATGATGAGCACCGAGGAGGTCAAGGAAAAATTGCGCGTTTCTGATGCTACCCTTAACAGAATGGTGGCTAGGGGCGATTTGCCCCATGGCGAATGCAAAAAGCGAGGACATACGAGGTATTGGAAGAAGTGGGATATACTGCACTTCATTAAGAGTAAGAGAAAATAATAGTTGAACATGTAAGTATTCCTTACAAGTTGAGTAAGAGAGGTAAGTGGTTACCTCTCTTTTTTTATTATTTATGATACTACCTCCTATCACCTTAAATCTCTGATAATCAATCACTAAAAGAAAGTGTGATAGAGTTATATTTGCTCTCCCCTATTCTTTGTACCTTTGCATCCGTAACGTTACAATAGTGTTAGTTAATATTAAGGATAACTTAAAAAGATTGTATAATGGAAATGACAGATGCAAAGGTCGTAGAGAAGAAAATCTACGAAGAGGGGAAAAAGCATGACGATTATGCTTCTAAGGCTACAGGTAATGCTGGTCTTACCCTTGGTATCATCGGCACAGCACTCGGTGCTGGTGCTTGGTTGCTTGGCGGTAACAACCGCAGTGTGTTTGGTTCACTCGGTGGCAGCAATATGCCTGAGAACGTGAACATCAACGCCTATGGGGCTAACGCAAGTTCAAATCAGCCAACTGCCTTGCAGGTAATGGAGAAGGAATGCGATGATGAGGTGAAGTTGCTTACCTACATGTTCGGTATGAAGCTCGACACCGCTAACAAGTTCTACGCTATGCGTGAGACTGACATCGCAGAGAAGTTCTCTATGTACAAAGGTGCTAACGATGCTATCAACGCCGAGAACCGCCGTGCAATGCAGGCTGAGTTCGGTCTTTACAAGTCTCAGATTGATGCAGATTTTGGCTTGTACAAGAATCAGAGAGACCAGTACGACGCACTACAGGCTAAGTATAGCGACCTCGACAAGAAGGTAGCCGTGATGGAAGCCCTCACTCCTTACAAGGAGAAGCTTATGATGGCTTACGTTAACGAGAAGACCTGCAATTGCTTGCGTGGTCAGTTGGTACTCCCATCTACGCCAGTAATTTCGGGCTACGGCAGCTATGGCTGTAACTGCACTGCTCCTTCTACTCCCACTACAGGAGCGTAACAGAGCAGTAAGGAAGTCGGTTAGACGGACTAAGAAAAAATGAGTTGGTGAGGGGTGTTTGCCCTCGTTGGTGGATGCCCTCTCACCTCTCTATAATATATCACCAACTTTAAAGATATTGATTGTTATGATGAATTTTGGTAACAGCCCATTATTGGATATGGGCACAAGTCAGCAGCAGCCGCCAACGATGGATGCCGAGCTACAGAAGATGTACGAAGCAATACAGCAGAAACGAGCATCTATCAACATGCAAGCACAGCAGTCTCAAACCCCACTCTGGGATGAGATTGATAAGATTGAAGACAATCTTACAGGCGCACAACGTCAGTACTTGATGCAGAATCAGGAATACGTCAATAGCTTGCAATATGTGTCTAAGCTAGTGCAAGACGAGGAATTGCGCATTATACGCCCTCGTATCGAAAGCACTCAGCAAGGACAGGAAGCATTGAAGAAACATCTATCTTTGATGCAAAGACTGAGAAAAGAAGTAGCGCAAGCAGAGGAACATAAATCTGCTATGCTCAACGATTATATGACTAACCACAGCGACAAGACTTGGCAAGAGTATCTCGCTTGGTACAACAAAACAAAGAAAGGAGAAACTAAGAAATGAACGTAACAGAATTTAAAGAGAAACTGCTTGAATCGGTGGACGTTTGGGCAGATGCAAGAATAGACGATATGGTTAAGGCTAACCAGATGCTCGCCATACCATCAGTGTACATGAAACGTGCGGCGCACAATATTATATCCAAGTACAAGGATAATTGGGATAAATCGATAGACAACGCTACCCTATTTCTTGCTGATGAGAACGGAAACATAGATGTCAACACGATATTTGAAGATATGATGCAAATGCTAAAATCCGTGGAAGATTACAAATTCGATGTAGGTTTCATTCACGGACATATCGACAAAGGAGTTGTGTCTATTGACCTGCCAGACGGAATTGCTACTGCTATCATCTTTGGAAGCAAGCGAAGTATCAACTTCACAGAGGAGGACTTTGTAGAGTTGAAAGATTTGATAATAGGTTAAAAAATATACAAGATATGGAAACAAAAGACATTATGAGTAAGTTTGATGAGCTGTACGGAATGATGGCTTCATCAACAAACGTAAAGTACATGCACACATTTGGAGACACCATGCGCTGCATGATGAATGATATGGCAGCAAAGCACCCAGAGCTTGCGCAAGAGTATCTTGATAAGCTTTGCGCTATAAAATGGAAGAACTATCTTACCAAGAAGGAGGCTTCTGAGATTGCAAACGGTATGAATCCATCTGCAACTTGGGATATGCAGACGTGGCTCAACGCAATGACTGGTCTCGGACTTGCGACAGAGGAGAAGCCTTACTACAACGATTATGCTTTGTACGTTGCAATGAATCAGGTTGTAAGCGACCACGGATGTACAATTGCTAAGATACTCGGCAAGGAAGATGTTAAGGAGATTGATACAGAACATCTGGTGAAGTATGCCAACCACCTTGCACTCGATTTATTGAAAGACAAGGATGGTGTGTACGACATCAGAGAGTATTTCTTGAAGTAACACTAAAAACATACGGTTATGAAAAAGGTATTTGAAAACATATTGGCAAGCAACGATATACAGGCTATTAAGAATTGTGTTGCAACAATGGCTGATTGTTGCGAAGTTGGAATGAATGACGGTGTAATGCTTGATATGATGAAGCAAGTTCAATGTGAGATTGGCGAGTGCCATTTTGATGAAGAAATGGCAGACTTACATCTTTGTCTCATTAACCAGCTCTACACAAAGGATGTGGCGAAAGACTATTGGCACGAAGTTAAGAATGATAAAATCAATCTCGAAGACTGGTGTGTCCTTTGGGGAGAAATGGTAAAACGCAATGACGAAAAGATAAAGAAATGGTTTCCTAAAATCAATGCGCTCGATTATGAACGTAAGATTTTCGATGAGTGCATTTCTTTCTTAAATAACGGAGAATTGCCGTATCATGATTTAAAAGTATAAAGTTTTTCGTTATTCTGAATGAAGTTTCGTTTTTTTTTGCTATCTTTGCATCAGAAGACCGAAACTTTATTTTTATTTATTATTCAGGATAACAGATTATGATAGATTTATTAGATTCTTCGCAGATTCGGCAGATAGGTGTTACTATATTTTCAGCTATACTTGCCTTTGCAACGCCAACGGAAGGCTTCGTTTTGGCGTTGGTTATCGCCTTTGGCTTCAATATTTTCTGCGGTATGCGAGCTGACGGCGTGAGTGTTGTACGATGCAAGAACTTTTCTGCATCGAAGTTCAAGAACGCACTTTTAGAAATGCTCTTGTATATTGTTATTGTGTATGTCATGTATGGAATCATGGTAAGTTGCAACGACAATACAGAAGCATTATTTGTGATTAAGATGCTTACGTATATATTCTGCTATGTGTATATATGCAATTCGTTTAAAAATCTCATTAAGGCATACCCTAAGAATGTTGCATTCAGAGTTATTTATTATGTTCTGAGGTTTGAGTTTGCGAAGGCATTGCCTAGCTATTGGAAACCGATTATTGACAGACTCAACAATGAGTTTGATAAAAAAGAGGAGGAAAACAAAAATGGAAGTACTAATTGATAGAGCTTGGAAAAAGGATGGCTATACTATTAGCCGTCTGTACGTGAATGGAAATTTGTTCGGATGCAATACTCTTGAAGATACAGACAGAGGATTGAACCAAAGTATGGATTTGGACGAAATCAAGAAGAAAAAGGTATATGGGCAGACTGCAATTCCAAGCGGCAGCTATGAATGTGTATATACCTATTCTAACAGATTCAAGAAAATGCTGCCATTACTTCTGAATGTCAAAGGATTTGAAGGAATACGCATACATAGCGGTAACTCTGCAAAAGATACTGAGGGGTGTATTCTTATCGGTAAAAACGATAAGAAAGGATGGGTTAGCGATTCTCGATTTTGGACAAACAAGCTCATTCAGACCATGAAGACAGCTTGGGATAAAAAGGAAAAAGTAACGATTGTAATTCAGTAAGCTTATGAAACTGATTGATAAGATAACAAGAGTTGTAATTGCTATTGCAGTAGCAATGCTGATTCTATCAATGTTCTGTAGATGTACTACTACAAAGTACGTTCCTATTACAGAATACAGAGATAGGGTCGTAGTAAAGACGGATTCTTTGTTGAAGACTGATTCCGTCTATGTGCATGATAGTGTATCTGTTTATATTAGAGGTGATACAGTCTTCAAGGACAAGTACCATCTTCAATATAAAGACAGATATATTGTAAGAAACAAATCAGATACCTTGATTGTGCGAGATTCGATTCCATATAAAGTTGAGGTTGGCAAGCAACTATCAAAGACTGACAGAGTTTTCTTGAATATAGGTAAGATAGCATCAGTTTGTCTTTTTATAGGCATTCTCGCATTTTTGGGTTGGATATACTGGAAGTTAAAACTACATAAACGTTCTTAGTTTTTTCTTATGTTTTTATTTGGTTATTGATTTATAAACAAAAAGGGGGTGACCGCACGCGATGTGTAGCCACCCCTAAACATATAGATAATGCACAGAAGTTATTCGTCAGCCAGAATAAAAGAGATTCCATACTTTTCAGTATAGTAATTCTCGTTTTTCACACGTCTTGTTTGCGAATCGTAATATAATTCAGTTTTGTCAACAGTTTCATAGAAATAACCATACTTTTGTCTAAGATGATACATTGCATTTTGTATGCGCTTTGGAGTGATACGAACTTTATACTTTGTATTTTGTTCTAGACCGCTTCTTACACGCCACGATTCCATCTTTCTTGTATGAGTAATCTTCTCGCTCAGTTTAGAATAGTCGTATGATTTTCTACCAGAAGACCTTCGCTGTCTTACGTATTCATCTATTCTTTTCTGTGTTTCTTCGGTGTGCCTAAGATGATTCTTTGCAGCACACCGAATTATAGTAGTCTTGGCAAATCCTGTAATCTCTGCTATTTCCCTTGAAGACATCGTGGGATATAACTCAATTACTTTCTCTGTAAGACCTTTTACTTTAGAGTACCATACCATTCTTATCAGAAGAGCCGTAGCCGTTATCACCACGCTCTGTTTCGTTTAATTTGTCCGTCTCGATAAACATGATGTTATCACAAGTTTCAAGATGAAATTGTACGATTTTATCGCCAACCTTGTATCGCGGCATATTTGGCATAACGTGATAGAATACAGCCGAAATCTCGCCAACAAAACCATCATCAATGGTTGCTTCTGAGTTACTGAGAACCATGCCAGTCTTCCATACAGAAGAGCGAGGGCGGAGCGTGAAGCATCTTGAAATGTCAGCAGATTTGTTGCGGTTTTCAATCTGCAAAGCAAATCCAAGACCATACTTCCATACATTAGGCGCAACCTCTTCTTCTGAAACCGCATAGCAGTCGTAGCAGAAATCATCATTGTGCGCCTTAGTTGGCATAATAGCGTTCTCGTTGGTCTTTTTGAATAAGACAGGCACACCAACAACCTCGGTGAATCTATCAATCTCCATGCCATCAAAGTTCACCTTTCCGTAGAACATATCAGCAGGACGAGTCCAAACCTTGTGCTCCCCATAGAGAGCCTGATAAACAACTTCTTTCTTCTGAGTTTCACTATTAGTGACCTCAGTAACAAATCTGTAATAACACCCTTTGAAATGTCTATAAATCTTTTCCATTTAAATATTTAAAGTTTAAAATTCATGTTTCTTGCAAACCTTATCACAAGATGTTTCGCAATCTTTTTTGTAGCACCATCCATTGCCTAAGATGTCTTCGCATCCCATCCAAAGACAGTTACCACAACATTTTTCTTCTTTTTCCATATTACTGATGTTTTATCACTTCCAAATACTTCAACTTTGCGAATCGGTATGAGTGATATATGCCACAAAGATTTTTCACTTTTGAAGTGAAGCACAGAATGCAGCCTGTATAATCATCAAATCCTAAGATAATATACTTTTCCTCTACATAACCTGCTACGTATGCCCCGATGTCCTTACCTTTATAAAGAACTCGCTCACCCATATGAGCATTGAAAAATTCCTCGTTTGTCATACGCTACTTGAATTTAATGATAAAAAACTCAGTATCAAGCCACTTGTCGGGGCATAAGCCCTTTTTCGGCTTACCAATACTGATACTCTCAATCTCCTTTTCAATTCGTGGACTATCCTTGCGGTAGCCGTTTATGAAGAGAACGTGAGTATATTGTTTTAACACAATTCTCTGTGCGTCAATATATTTTTTAAGTAAATCCGTTCGCCCTGCCAAAGCCAAGGCAAGATGTCGCACATCAACAATATTGCTGTTGTTTTGAAATAATCGTGCTACCCAATACGGCTTTATCTCCCGATACTCTTCATCCTTTTTTCCGTCAGCAATCATGTCAAACCATTGCTTGCTGACGGTGAGGGTCAGAACTTTCTTCTTCATCTTTCCACCTCCTCCCAGTCATTTGCGAGAATGTCACCATCAACGCACGGCATGCAAGCAAAAGGAATGTTCAGATAATCCGTCCCCCATATATCATTAAAGGATACAAATCGGACGTAAATTTTCTTCTTATTAATAAATGCTTTTCCATTACTCCATATCCTACGTTTCACTTTCTTTCCTTCCTTCATTCTTCTCAGAGCCTCCGAGAAGTCAAATATTTCCTTGCTCATTATAATTTTGCTTTAAAGTTGTAAATTGGCTTAATGACATCAATGACATCAACCGTAGGTTTGATTAACTCAACAATCTCTTCGGTTGGCTTGTATGCCATAGGTGCTTCATCAATGGTTTCTTCACAAACTGATGTGGAATAAATACCATTCATTTCATTCTTGTAAGAATCCATAGATAACTCTTTCTTTGCCTGTGTACGAGACATTAATCTACCTGCGCCATGAGGGGCAGAGCATAGCCAATCTTTGTTACCTTTTCCCTTGCAGATAAGAGAACCATCACGCATATTCATTGGGATAATGACTACCTCATCCTTTTTTGCACTGATAGCTCCCTTTCGCAATATACCCTTGTCTGTATCTATATAGTTGTGAATGGTTGTAAAAGAATACTTATCTGAATTAGCATCAATATCTACACCTAAAGCATTTACAAGTCTGTTGGCGATAATCATTCTGTTTTGTTCAGCATATTTTTGAACTATGCGCATATCATTGAGGTAGTCATTGAGCAAATCACCTTCCAAGTAAGAAAGTTCCTTGCTTATATTTTTAGTACCTAATGACTTAATAACACTCTGTATCTCATTTTCTCTGCCTTCGCTTTTTAGCTTGGCAATAACCTCCGACTTATCGGCAGCCTTCTTGTGGCAATACTGGTAAGCAAGGTTTTGGTAATAGTTGCATACCCTAACTCCAAGGTTTCTACTTCCTGTATGTATCACAAGAAACTTCTCTCCTTCTTCGTTTGCATCTAACTCTATAAAGTGATTACCCCCACCAAGAGAACCAACAGAACGATATACTATTTCCATGCTGTCAATACAATCCCAAGCACGGAATTTACCAAACATACAACCATCAACCAATCCGTTTATGTAGGCTGATACTTCTCCCTCGTTGACATTAAAACCAGACGGAATCAACTTATTGACTGCTTCATCAAATTTCTGCAAGTCAATATCAACTTTACCAAGTCTTACGACTTTCATGCCGCAGCCTATATCTACTCCAACAGTGTTAGGAACTACTCTGTTATCAAGCTCTATTACCGTGCCAATAGTGCATCCTTTACCTGCATGGCAATCTGGCATTATTCTTATTTTACAACTATTGTAAGCCTCGCTATTAGATAGGGTTTCTATCTGTTTGATAGCTTCATCTTCTATTGTCTTTGCGAAAATCTGAGAGTGTAAATTAAACTGTGTCAAGCTACAATAAAAGTAGTTTAACACAGTTTTTATATTATGGACAACTTAGAAATTGATTACAAGAAAGCAGCTCAGCAGTTGCGTAGTGGTGAAGCCTTATTTGGCAAGGACGGAGCATTAGCTCCATTGTTAGAGCGTATTCTCAACTCAGCTCTCGAAGGTGAGATGGACGCTCATTTAAGTGAAGAGGAACGCTCTTCCGGCAACCGTCGTAATGGTAAGATGAGTAAGAAGGTTCAAACAAAATATGGTGAGGTCACTATAGAGACTCCTCGTGACCGAGACGGAACTTTCCAACCTGAGACCGTAAAGAAGCGTGAGACTATTCTTGCCAATGGCATGGCAGACCAGATTATTGAGATGTACGCCATGGGCACCAGCACACGTGACATCAGCAGCTACTTTGAGCGTGAGTTCAACACAACTCTATCAGCCGATACTATCAGCTCTATAACAGACCGTGTATTACCCGAAATCACCGCCTGGAAGTCTCGCATGCTCGATCCTGTATATGCCATTTGCTGGCTTGATGCTATCCATTATAAGGTAAAGGATGAGAATGGCAGAGCTGTCACACGAGCCATTTACAACATTCTTGGTATCAACAAGGAAGGCCAAAAAGAACTGTTAGGTATGTATGTGTCTAAGAGTGAAGGAGCTAACTTCTGGCTAGAAGTTCTTACGGATCTTCAGAACCGTGGTGTTCGAGACATCTTGATTTGTTGTATTGATGGTCTCAAAGGCTTCCCAGATGCCATCCAAAGCGTATTTCCTGAGAGTTCTGTGCAGCTCTGTATTGTCCATCAGATACGCAATTCTATCAAGTATGTTGGCAGTAAGCATCAAAAGGAGTTTATCAAGGATTTAAGAACAGTATATGGTGCAGTAAACAAAGACTCCGCTGCTGCTAATTTAGACCTGTTAGAGTCTAAGTGGGGAGAGATGTACCCAATTGTCATCAAGTCATGGCGTGACAATTGGGAACGTCTGACAGAGTATTTCCAATATACTCCAGCCATCCGTAAACTCATTTATACGACCAATACGGTTGAGGGGTATCACAGACAGGTAAGAAAGGTCACAAAGACTAAAGGGGTCTTTCCTACGGATAATTCTTTGGAGAAGCTTGTGTACTTAGCTTACCGCAACATCCGTAAGAAATGGACTATGCCACTGGCAAATTGGGGACAAATTTCTCAACAATTGGCAATAAAATTTGGAGATAGATTTAAAATTATGTAACTTTGCAGCCGAAAAGGCTTCCCTGCTGGGGGCATGCCCCCAGCAGGGAGTGGGAATGAAAGTTAAGAACAAGCCTTGACACAGTTTAA
>ERZ779890.433-NODE-433-length-46651-cov-3.997961_pt1 | contig 46651 bp, 45 predicted proteins | sample MGYA00511553_ERZ779890 | MGnify/ENA primary metagenome ERZ779890 (study PRJEB29588, sample SAMEA2152064) | human gut metagenome | biome: human gut; feature: human-associated habitat; material: faeces | place: Denmark | collected 2008/2010 ... | reverse complement strand
TACAAGCCCCGAAATCCAGGAAGAAGACACCAGCACGGCCTTGAGCACCAGGCTCAGGTGGTCTTCGAGCGGCCCTCTTGACAGGAAGGGGCATAGAAAAAGCGCGGACATCGCCGTGGCGCCCAGCAGCACCCACAAGACGCTGTTCTTCTTGAGGGCCTGCTTCTTCTCCACATCATAGATGCCGAGCAGGAAAGCGGAGCAAACTGATAACCAAACCCACATAGTGATCGTTAAAAAACAAGTTGCATCACCTTTTATGCGCCTGTTGCCGAGTATATTTCCGTAAAAATCATGTTCATCATTTTTATCCGTTGTACTTGAACACCTTGACCATTTCCTTGTCGCCACCCACAAGCTGGCTGCATCTGTTCAGCATTCCGGTGTCAGATAAACCGTATTTCACCATGACCTTTCCTGATGCTGAATTTCCGGTGAAATGATCTGTCCAGATGTTTTCTAAATGTTTCTTTCATTCAAATCTGATCATTTTTGCAAGTTCCATAAAATAGTCATTCGACCAAATATCCAACTCTTTGGGATTCCTGACAAAAGGCAACACGTCTGCCTTTATTTGATTCATGTCTGCCGTGGCAAGTCTTTCATTCAGTTTTTGAAGGAACGTCTCCTTGTCAAGCTCTTCGTGATTGAACTGTAAGGCTCTTTCGCACAAGTGAGTAAAGTCAAGAGGAACATTGTGGCGAACATACCATTCGAAGTCATACCAATCACGTCCCTTGACTCTGTTCTTCCAGGCACGATACACCAGTGCATGCATCTTTCCTGCAAAGAGGGCTGGCAAAGTGAAACATCGTGTCATGAAAGATTGGGGGAGCAGAAGCAACTTCTGTTCTGTTTGGAATTTCAAAGGAGGTTGAGTATCAACTTCAATCTTGATCTTAACAGATTTCTCAGTTTGGAATGTAATATCATATACATCTGTGTTGTCTTTCAGAAAGGCAGACTCCACTTTGCCAAAGTTCTTTTTGTCCTTCTTTCTGATCTCAACCTCTCTACCCACCATAGCGAATTGGTCAATGATGGGCTGAAAATAATGTGTAAAATCAAAGTTTTCATTCGGAGCAAGCAGGGAAAAATCCATATCCTCAGAGAAACGATGCAATCCATGGAATATACGTAGACATGTTCCACCATAGAAAGCTGCCTCGTTGAAAAAGCCACCATTGTAAAGACCAGAAAGAATAATCTGCTGGTTGACCTCAAAGATAGCATTGCGCTTTTGCAGTTCGGTCGTTATGTCATAGCTCGAAAGCATTTGATTGAATATCTCGTTTGTATTTATTTCCTTAAATATTTAATTAGAGTTTCTATGGATTTAGACTTTTTTCCAACCTGAGCATATCGCTCAAATATACTTATGTCCATATTTCTGAAATCATCTATTTCCATTCGGATGTCCTCCTCCAAATAGTTCTCTACATCCTTCAGGTAACGTAAATTAACCTTCGGAGAATTTGCGATTAAGTCACAGAGAGCTTTTTCTGGTGTTGCCATCAGAAAGGCGTAACTCTGCATATTGATGCTTGTAATCCCTATTGAAAAGGCTTCTCTTGACATGTTCTTATACTCAAAACGCCCGACAGGAGTATCAAAACTACGGGAGTGCTTTAGAGTCATAGACTGAGTAGTATAAACAGCTTCTGGTATTAATCCATAATAACGTAAGGCTGTCTGCATAGACACATACGAAGGAGCATAAAGATGATTGGCTATCAGTTCTGTGGATAGAGCAACACGAGACACATTTGGGGCTACCACATAAAGCCCCTTCTTGAGTCGGATAATTTTATGAGCCGCCTCAAGACTGCGTACTTTCTGATTCCCTGCTTCAATGTTTGTAAACAATGAAGCTATAGCTGAAGTACTGACTGGTATGTTACCTATATGTTCTAAATCCATTATCATGGTGCAAAAATAGTAAAATTTGGAATAGAAAACGAACTTTTGCTTGCTTTTCCGTTCTATTTTTGGCTATTTTAACAAGTTGCTTAGTCAGACCGTTAAACATTGATGCAGAGATTAGGATACATACTCCGAGTCTGAATAGTGCTCCTGTTCCATAGCATTCTCATTGCCCACATCAGAATTGCATCTTCGGCTGAGCCTTGCCAGCGAGAATGAGAATCTTCTTGCCGTTGGCTTCGCCTTTCTCATACGCAACTCGATAGAGTTCAAGCGAGCTATTTCAGTACAAAATAACAAAATTTTATTGTAATCATAAAACATTCATACCTCTTTTAAGCATGCTTTGAGGTTCTTCTTATCCTTGAAGTAGTTTTTGATAGGTGAGACAACCAAATTTTCTGCATTTTCTGTTTCGAAATGTTTGTTAAATTCGCCTCTAATACAAAAATAATTATGTAACTTTGTTGTTAGCAGTCATATCAAATATTTTTGTAACTGTTTGTTTCGAGCCATTAAAGCCTCAAATCCGCAACTAAGCCTTTCGACGTCCTTTTTGCGTGTACACGTCCTCTCATTACTGAATTATCAGATAAATTGAGGCCGAAACACCCGCATCTGCCTACAACATCCCCTTACCCCACAATGCGACTTGAGACAATACGTAGTATCATACCCATAAGTTGTAGGCGTTATCCAAAATCAGTCTGGAATACATCTGCATAAGCATTATTACAGGTATAGATATTCAGCACATACCGCCTTGATGTTCTGATCCACTTGTCTGGTACGGAGATAAACCTAAAGACAAAAGCTTTTATGCGACTTGTTGCTTTGAGTCCTAACCTCTTTACGTCAAGTCTTTGGATAATGGCCTTGTAAAAGTTACGGATAAGTGCTGTAAGAAGAAGGAACACTGTGTTCTCTGCCATGAAGGATTTGGGCAATCTGTCCCACCCGAAACCATTGTTCATGTCATCGAAGATACGTTCCTTTCCTCCACGACATCCTCGGAACATGATCCACAATCAGCCCAGAAACGATTGATAGTGATCCCGTTCTGTTCAAATCTCTCAAAGAATCTCTTCAGCGTATCCTTCTGATGGAAGCGAACATTTGTGTTGCCATCGCTATTCTCAATGCCGACAATCAAGTCGCCAATAACCGCCACGCCAGGGCGATAACTAAAGAACTTCTTGTATGTAGGCTTTGCATCATACTTCTCTGTCTCTATGAACTGATGGTCGAAATCAACATCATACATCTCACCCTCTTTCAGTTGGCCAGATGCAAACATACAATTGAGCAGTAAAGTATTGGGAGTGTCAGCCGTGTTGAAATCGTAGTTCTTACCCGAATCTGATGTGTATGAGATGTTTTCTTGTGTCAGTTCCTTTATCGCTCTGAGGATAGTGTCAGAGCTACAAGTACGAAGTGTCGGATGAAGCGAGAGATGGTTCATCAAATGAGTAGTGACGTCCTGGGGTACATGAGCCACCACAGAAGTAGATACTCATGAGAGAAAGGATGATTTCGCTGTACTGATAACCGAACGAACTACATCTTAGACCGAGGGTAGAGTCGATTACAGATGACAATGTGGAGTCAAATTGCTCCATGACCCAAAAATATTCCTCCAAAAGGAGTGAGTTTCTCAGATTTAATTTGTATTTTTGGCCATGCCTGATGAGGTTTTGTTTGATTATTTTTGCAACACTAAATTAAGTGAATCCTCTGACATGGCAAAATCCTGGGCAACTTTTTGTTGCTCAGGATATTATAAAAGTTAAAAATTATAGTGTTGCGGAATTAAGGGATAGAAAGAATATGGATAGATATACTCGCATTCATGCAATAAACAAAGTATTGAAGGAATACTTTGAAGACAAACCAAATCAAGGACCCATTCCAGCGAAAGAGTTAATGGAACTATTTGTAGAGAAAGGTATCTTCAACCAAGATAGCAAAGGTGGTTTGCCTATTAGGAAACTTCTTAGAGAACTCGATAGTGAGAATAGGCTTTCAGATATTCCCTATGCTATCGGAGAAATGAAGAGGGAAAACAAAAATTGGTTCTTTGCCAAACCACAGACAAACAGACAAGTTCGTATAGAACCAATTGATAATAGCAAGCCCACAACTCATATCACAGATGACACAACTAGTAAGAAGAGAGTTGGTCGCATGGACTCAGATGAGTATTATGTAATTGAGCTATGCAACGAGGTTCTTAGCCTAAAAGCGTCTCAGCAGCATCGTTTTGATTTTCTTGTTGGAGATAGCGGTACAAAACTGCCAGTTGATGCTTACTACGAAGATTTGAATTTGGTAGTTGAATACCAGGAAAGTCAGCATACACTATCTACTCCTTTCTTTGACAAGAAGAAAACAGTAAGTGGTGTTTCAAGAGGCGAACAAAGACGTTTGTATGACGAACGACGAAGAGTAGAGTTGCCGAAACATGGTATCAACCTTGTGTCGATTAGCTATAACGACTTCGGTACGACAAAACGATTAAAAAGAAATCATAATCTTGACATCGAAGTGGTTCGGACAAAATTAAGTGACTATATCAAAAAGAAGAAATCATAGTATGAATTTGTACCAAGTAGACATCAATACAGAGATAGATGCCATTAGCGTCTTGGTGAATGCTTATGACGAGAACGAGGCTTTAGCCATTGCACAGACTATGTTTGAACAAGGTCTAACAGAATCAATAGGAACGACAATCATTAATGTAGCTGCGTTTCCTGCTTGTTAGCAAGCATGTGCTTCACTTTTGCCCGATTTTTATCTCTTAGTTATGGCATATACCAATATAAGAATGTTAAAAACAAGAGTGTTGTAGCAAAAGTATTAAAAACAGTTGCCCCCAAGAACTGTTAGAGTTCTTTGCTGTGCATACAATAGGAACTGCAAGAGGTATTATGTTTTGTAAGACGGAAAGTACGCAATTCAATAATATGATAATCCCACCCATAAATGTTTCGGATATAATCCGTAACGATATGGTTATAGAATAAAAAAAGAAGTGGTGCCGTACAGCATTGCTCCTTAATTGTTAGGCATAAACATCTGCCTGCAAAATCCTTATACTTAAATCATTTAATTATCTTCTCCACCACTTCCTCATCCGCCGGCAACCACTTAACACATCCCAGTTCGTCGCGCGTGAGCCATTTGGCTGCTTCGTGCTCGAGTAGGGTGAGGCTGCCGCTTTTCACTTTGCAGAAGTAGCAATGCATGGTGAGGTGGAAGTCGGGGTAGTCGTAGTCTACTGTGGTGAGCAGGCTTTCCACGGAGATTTCTGTTGCCAGCTCCTCGCGTATTTCTCTTTGCAGAGCCTTTTCTGGAGTCTCGCCTTCCTCTATCTTTCCGCCAGGAAATTCCCACCAGTCTTTCCATTCGCCATATCCTCTCTGTGTGGCAAATACTCGGTTGCCGTCGCAGATTATGGCGGCAACCACTTCTATATGTTTTCTTTCTTCTGTGTTCATAATTATCCAATAGCTTTATATTGACTTGCAAAGGCGTAGGTGGCTTCCGACATAGGCGTGTTCAGATGCCATACTATCTGCATCGGCTTTGAGCCTTCTATGCTCTTCACTGTTACCTGTCCGAGGTATGTGAACCCCATCCGGCAACCATAGTCAGGATGCTCTACTTGTTGACGTACAAACAGGAGCATGTTGTTTTCGCCATTACGATAAGCCTCGGCCTCACGACTGCCCTCGCGCACTCGGTTTTGCGTCTCCCAATGGAAGAATTCACGATTCTGGGCGTAGTCCTTGTAGGCAGTCATCGAACCCTCCTCGCGTTTCTTGATAATGTCGACGTACATCGCCTCAAGTTTGATGCTCTTCAAACGCTCGACACCTTCGCGCGACGGAGATTTGCGATGTATGGTGGAGAGCCCGAGCGCTGCCTGTATCTGAGCCTTGGAGTAGACGCCATGCAGACGAAGCGGATTCCATTCCTGGTAGACTGAGTTGTCGGCTTTCTCAGGTGCTGAACATCTGTCTCGCAGATAATCGACAACCTCATGCAACTCCTGTATGAACAGTTGGTCGGAGGCTAAATCGCGGAACATATCCTCGATGCTGGCGTATGTGCCCGCCTTGTCGTACAAGTCGTAATAGAGCATTACGGCGCAACGCTTCTGCTGTTCGGAAAAAGTATGGGTGTCGCAACGGAAATCGCTTTCCACGAAACGCAGTAGTTGCGTGAAATAAGAAAAAGAGTCAGTCGCAAGCCATTTTTTTGTAACTGCAAACTTTATTTGTGTTGAATGTGCTGAAACCTCGTTTCGGACGCCTGCCATCTGGCACATCTCGCCCCATGTCAGGCTGCCATAGATCTTGTGGAAAGGAATATGACTGTAAGCTAAGAATCCTTTAAGTGAGAACGAGCCGTTGCATACTTTGTGATAGGTCGCAATCTCCTTGATGATACGGCCTCGGTTGAGACTGCGCAGATAACCGTCTATGTTGGCAAGAATTTCCTCTCTTGCCTTTTCTTCCAGAACTATCTTACAACCGAAAGGCGCGTTGGTGAAGCCTCCCTCAATCTCTTCCTTGATGTTGCGTGAATGTCGGCCTATAAGAGCCTCAAAGCGGTCCTTATAATTGAACTCAGCACGTGAATGGCCTACAAAGTCGAGTACGGTAAGATGGTTCTTGTTCTTGTGCAGACGGAGTCCTCGGCCAAACTGTTGTAGGAAAACCGTAGCACTCTCGGTAGGACGAAGGAACAGAATTGTGTCAATCTCAGGAATGTCCACACCCTCGTTGAAAAGGTCTACAACGAAGAGATAATTTATTGTGCCAGTCTGAAGCTGCCTCTTTACAAGGGCGCGATGGTGGTTGTCGTCATCGCTTGTCAGTACATTCGTTCGCAATCCTGCAAGTGTGAACTTGGCATTCATGAATCGTGCGTGCTCTTTGTCAACGCAGAAGCAAAGCGCACAAACCTTGTCTAGTTTGCTGTTTCCGATGTACTCCTGCATCTTCTTAAGAATTAGGCCAGTACGTAAATCGTTCTGTGTGTAGACACGTGACAACTCGGAGATGTCGTAGCCGTACCCACTCCATTTTACTTCTGTCAAATCCACGTTATCAGGGATACCATAATAATGGAACGGGGCAAGCAATCCTGCATTTAAAGCTGCAGGAAGGCGTATTTCGGCAGAGATATGTCCGTCGAAGAAAACCGTGATGTCCTCCTGCTCGTTTGTGCGTTCAGGTGTTGCTGTTAGGCCAAGCAGTATGTGGGGCTTAAAATAGGTCATCAGCTTGACGTAGGTTGGAGCCACAATATGATGAACCTCATCCACAACCATATAATCGTAGAAATCCTCAGTAAGTTGCAGGCTGTCCAAACGGTTGCGCAACGTATCCTTGCTTGCAAAGACATGCAGATAGCTGGACGGTTCGTTGTTGCCGTCCCAAATGTTACCAAAGTTGGGGTCTTCAAGCACTATGCGGAATGTGAGCATGGCCTGACGAAGAATTTCCTGACGATGGGCGATGAAGAGAAAACGACAGTCGGGATGAGCCTCACGGTAGCGTTTGAAGTCGAATGCTGCAATTACAGTCTTTCCTGTTCCTGTAGCAGCCACCACAAGGTTGTGGAAATGGCCATGCACGTTTCGCTCTACATCCAGTTTTTCCAATATCTCCTGCTGGTAGTCCTTCGCACGCATAAGATCGAGAGCAGAGAAATCCAGCAATGGTGTTTCCCAATCTGCCCCCAAAGCCTTCTTAAGTCGTTCGTCGCTAACGCCAGGAATGAAATCCTCAAATGTAGGGTCGCACCAATATGCCTCAAATGAATTGCGTACCTCATCGATAACTTGTTGCAGCTCAAACTGAGTGGCCTTGAAGTTCCATTCCTTTCCATCCTTTAAAGCATAAAGCGAGAGGTTGCTTGAACCTATATAGGCCGTGTGGAAACCTGAGTTGCGAAGGAAAATGTAGGATTTAGCATGCAGGCGGTCTTGCGTTCCGTCATATGAAATTTTTATCTCTGTACTTGGCAATGATGCCAGTTTGGCAATGGCATCGTAATCCGTAGCGCCTGTATATGTGGTTGTAATGACGCGCAACTTCTTTCCTACGCTTGTGAACTTCCGCAAGCTGTTCCAGAGCAGATTAAGTCCGCTTGTCTTGATAAATGACACCACCCAGCAAATCTCATCGGCACATAGAATCTCTCGGTTAAGTTCGCTCTGCATATCGGCAGGACCCCTGCCACCGAAGAATAAAGCGCTATGGCTGAGTGATGTTATCGGAGTGATGGACTTCAGATGTTGTTCTATATCAGGGTATTCGCAGTTTGTGCGGTCGACAACAGCTGTCAGAATGCTTTTTTGCGCATCAATAAGATCGAGCTCCGTGTCCTCTATGTTGAATTCTCTGCCCAAGGTCTTGATAACAGGATTTACAAAGTCTGTATATTTATTTGCATTCAGATCTGTTGGTGTACTGGCAAATGCAGCTTCAATAAGATGTTGCAGATATTTGGTGAGGATATTTATGGCATCATCCTTGGAAATCAGTTTCTTGCCTATATAGAAACGTTCTGTGTCCACCCCGTCCAATTTCAGTTTGAAGAGGTGGTTGATTATCTGTTCGTAAACGCCAGTATGAATATTAGGGTCTTGCATAATTACCTTAAAAAATATTTGCTGCGTGATGATGTAAGTAATTCGAATTTCAAAGGTACTACTTTTTATTAGAACGCAAAGTATAAAAGCAGCTTTTATCTATATTATTTTGTTTGAAAAAGTTTTACTGAACAGCAATAATAAATAACAATCTCGGTGATAGTCCGATGAACCAAACCTGCCACCATTACCCTTCATAATTGGCTTCAATATGATACCAACCAATATGATAACAACGATTGCCGTGAAATTATTCATTGTGCTTCTATATTTAGAGTTGAAACAAGGCTTATTTATTACTGCAAGGGTAACGATTTTTCACAAATATCCAAATGTAAATAGTTAAATTTTAAGATGTAAATGTTAAATCGTTTTAGTTGTGATTCAGCATTAACAACAACCCAAATACTCCGTTGTTAGAGGTGTACGAGCATTGCAGAGTATGAATTCGTATAGATAGTTTCCCTATCTTATTCGTCTTCTCTTTCTTTACGATAGCTCTCGAATACGCAGGCCATCTCATATGCATAACAATCCTCAGCCATCTGGTCAAACATCATACGCTGTTTATGTGAACCGCGAGCCATAGTACCAACTACGATGAGATCAGAAGTATAGTGACTCGATGAGAATGGCACACTGATACCATTAGTCATAGCAGACAACTCCTTGTACCAAGGCAAAGGGTTGATGGTGACTGTATCAATCTTGATTCGCTTATTGGCCGCTTTCTTTGTTTCATGTTTCCAGTCAATCTGGTTCTTGACAACATAATCCTCGTAGGTATAACCTAACTCGTGAGGCTCTGCATCAGAAATGAGTAGAATGCTGCGTGTAGAACCTTCACGCCAATCGGTCTCTTCTACGATTTTCTTGATGACCAACTCGTAGAACTCATCGCCATCACCACCCGAAGTATCCTGGGTGTGTTTGATGAACTTGATGATGTCGTTCTCGTTCTTTGTCAAAGGCAGGCATTGGTAGGTATCGCCGAAATCGGTCTTACTATTCATGTCGCAGTAGTCACCAAAAGCAACTATGCCAAGTCGCAGATTGTCATTGTCCTTGAACAGACGAGGAATGAGATCTGCTACTTGCTGACGAACATCCTCGATGTATGAAGCCATCGATCCTGTAGTATCAAAAGCAATGACCATGTCGAGCATTCCCACTTCCTTAGGAGCAATATCGTTCAGCTTCTTCTCTTCCGATGCACTGGTGGTAGTGGTGCCGTGCTCTACAATGGTTGTCTCTGTCTTACTAAAAATCTTCTTTGCCATAATTCGTTGATTTTATGAGTTAATTTGATGTCGAAAAGTACTTTATATCCATTAAGAAGAGAAAAAACAAAAAAAATTAAGCAATGTCCTCGAAAAAATGCAATTATCTCAAAAAATTCATTATCTTTGTGGCAAGTTGTAAAACGGTGAGCAAAAATATGTGTGCTATTTCAGATGATATGATATTAGACGGCTTCAGGTCGTTTGACGAGGATATAACCAAGGACTACTTCTATGGTTATTGTCGTCGTGCCTATAATATCTATGATGTAAAATATCAGCTTCGGTGGAAGAATGGGCTTGACTTCTATTCTTTGGCACACGAATACTACATTCAGTTGCTGACGCATAGCTTCAAACCATTATTGAAAAAGCCCAAGGATATAAAACTCTCCACTTGGATGGTGAAGGGATTCCACTTTGTCGTTCTCGATGCCTTGAAAGCTTACAATAAAGAGTTCGAGTTTAAGACAGAAGAATCTTCGGAGATTGTACTTGAATACATTCGTTCGGCAGATCAAGAAGAGGGAATGATGTTTGAGGTAGCCGAGGCTGTGGCTTCACACTATCATGATAGAGTTCTGCAAGAGATTGCTCGAATGAAGAAAGATGTTGGTTACTGTGAATGGGGAAAAGAACTTCATTTTAAAAGTATGTATAAAAGTTATCAGGGGCAGAAAAGGCTGGCCACATCTGGTATAAAGCTTTGCAACTGGAGAATATCAATTTGGGTACATCCAGGTTTATTATTACGCCTACAGGAAAGTACATCAACAAATATAATATGACAATCTCTAAAGAACTTGCAGAATATGAATGATATAAGATCAAGTGTTTATGATCAGAAAGTAGAACTGCTGCTCCGTCTTATTCCGATAGTGATTGAAGAAAGGTTTTTTGCCATACATGGTGGTACAATGGAAACTTCTCAATCTGAAGAAACTTGCTAAGCAGAATCCGCAGAAGTTGCAGGAGGAAGTGGAGAAACTAAGATAATTCTTTAATTTTAATCTCAATAATTAACAGCTCACAACTTATGTCATACAAATATTTTCAACAGAAGGTTTATTCATACCTGATTAAATACAAGAAGGAAAACCTTAATATAAATGAAAAAGGCACTTCAGCACGTGGAGTTGAACACGATTGCTTGTTACCTAAACCATATTGTGATGCCCAAATACCTGTTATGCTTTATGAAGGTATTAAAGAAACTGTGAAAGACATTCAAGCATGCAAGTTTGCATATAAGGCTCACCTTGCAGCTTCTGTACATGTGGCAAGTTCTCAAACTGCATGTATCAACCTATTTGTGCCAATCTTGGAAAGTGAGTATGCAGACCAAATACTTATAGGGGCAGGAGTCGTACCTAAAGATTATGATCATATTGACAGGAATCAGCTTCGCAAAGGATATTGCTTTGAGTATTGGGAGTCAACACTAGAAGGAGCAAAAGGACTTCTTGGAGACCATAGTCCTCGTGCTGGTACAGACTCAGATGTTGCCATTGCATATCGCAACAAGAATAACAAACTGTGTCTTTGGCTGATAGAGCACAAGTTAACTGAGCAAGAATTCACGACTTGTGGAGGCTATCGTTCAAAGGCAATTTCTCACTCAGAGAAGGCATGCTGCACTTCTTGTGGTATTGAAGAAATTTTGGAAAACCATGATAAGTGTTATTACCACAAGCATTGCGGTTACTTCTATTGGAATATTATGGATGCCCAATCTTCATTCTTCTGTGGAAAATTTAAAGGTAAAGGCTGTCCGTTTAGAGGCGGTATGAATCAACTTTGGAGAAATCAAATGCTTGCTTTGGACCTTGAAAATCGAGGCGTATTTGAAGAAGTCTATTTCTCGGTTGTTTCTCATCCAGATAATTCTTTTCTTGACAAAACTATGAATGAATATCGGGCACTAACAAATAACTCTCCCAAGTTCTATGACTTCAAATCAAATGCGCTTGTGGATGTGGCAATTGATTATTTGCCTGATTGGTCAAATTGGTACAAGAAAGTGTATTTTGGAATTGATTAATATATTACAATGATTATGACAATATACAAATGATAGAACAACTCCGACAACTAATAACTCTCGATGCCAATATTAATATATCTGACATCGAAGAGCGTTTTGAACAAATAGCAAAGATGCTGTTTAATTGTTTTGCTATTCAAAAGGGGAATACCATATACCTCTTTAAAGAGATTGAGTTCTACTTCTACAATAAGAATCATCGCGATATTATCACCCATCCACGTGTGTCAAAACCTTTATATTGGTATGTTAATGACTTTGGAGGAATAGATCTTAATTTTGAGAGCAAGATTAAGTATGAAAACCGACTTAATAGTAAAGGAAAGAATGTCAAGAAGTATGTTTTGGATGATAGTGCATACTTTGGTGGAATTCTTATTCGTCAGTTGATAAGTGAGGATGATGGTGAGGTATTGAATGGTCCGTTGGCTTGTGCTGAGCTATTTAGAAATTACGAAGCAATAGGATGTAGCATGAATAAGGATTTACCAATACTTGTAGAGCATGACAATGGAAGGGCTGGAGACATCCTTCCAAAGCATCGTGTCAATTTATTAAGTTCAAAACAGAACGAAGTGGGAAAGGTAAACAATATCCTTTACCAATATCATGATAATATACAACCTTCAAAGGAGTCGTTATATCAAGAATTCTTAAACTTCAAAGATAAGCTTTATGGATATGAAAAGTAATAGATTGCTTCACGATAAAGACACAAACCTCGTGTATTTCTCTCCTTGGTTAAAAAACAAGAAAGAGGGGCATCCAGATTTTTACCAGCATCTGAAGAATCTGCTTAATGAAATGGGTATTAAGTCCAAAGAACTGAAATCAACAAATGATTATTGGGCTCGCGACTATATGCCACTTCAATTAGGCGAAAATGATTTTCTGAAATATCGCTATTATCCGGATTATCTCGTAAAGAGCAAAAATAAGAATGATATAGAAACTATAACCGATGCCACAAAAGTGTTACGAGGTATGGGTATTAGCTGTCGTTCAACAAATCTAATCATTGATGGTGGTAATATGGTGGCATGCGGACCATATATTGTGATGACTGATAAGGTGTTTGTTGAAAACGGAGATGCGGACTTCAAGGCTTTGCTTGAATCAGAAATTGGTCACCCTGTTATAATTATTCCATGGACACCACATGAAGACGATGTATTTGGACACACTGATGGTTTCATCAAATGGTGTGGTGGCAATCGCATTTTGATGGGTAATCATGGAGATAGTTATTCTAATGAAGCTACAGCTATTAGAGAAAAGCTTGAAAGTTATGGCTTTGAAGTAACTGAAATGCGGTTTAAGGATAAAGTTGTTTCTCCTTGTTATGAACTTAATTGGGCATATATCAACTTTCTTCAGGTTGGCAAAAACATCATAATGCCTAAATTCAATATTGAAGAAGACGCAAAAGCCCTACAATAAATTCAAGAAGCATTCCAAGATTGTAATATCCATCAAATAGAAATGGCAGAGATTGCAAGAGAAGGTGGTGCTTTACATTGTATAAGTTGGAATGTATATCTTCCAAAATAATATGTAAAAGCGAAAATCACCACCTGTGAAATCTATTTATCCCTCGGCAATTTTCGACTATCTCGGGGGACAGCTGGGGGACAAAAAGGGCGAAAATCTGCGTAATGTCGAAGTTAAAAATCAAAAAATCTGCAAATATGGACTTTATTCATAATGCTTGAAATTAAGCGAATTATGAGCTATATTTGCAGATGGTATGCTTTTCTTTGCAAAAAATCACTTTCCGATGCATCAGGCATACATCATTGAATATCAGCGGATATTCATTTTAAAAGGTACAAGTTGTATTCTGACAATTGAACAAAGTCGAAAAGAAAGTGTAAGGTGTTTACATTCAATGGCTTTCGTTTTTGGTCTTGTACCGCCTTTTTCAGTCTTTTTGTGAAATGTCCTCAATCATGTACAATGACTTGATTGGCAGAGGATTTCACCGTATATGTTACAGAACGCTTGATTACTTTTGCAAAGATAGTGTTTTTCTTGTAAATCCATGATTATTACTCAAATAAAAGTGTTATTTTTGCAATGAGTAAAAGTTTTCATTGCATTGAGTAAAATGTAAGAGTATGTATAAACGCGCAGAATATCAGCTGATAACAGAACGCATGAAAGAACCTCGTAAGTTCATTCAGGTCGTTATGGGTGCCCGTCAGATTGGGAAATCAACGGTGGTCAAACAGGTGCTGAAAGATTTGGATATGCCTTACCAGTTCTTTTCTGCCGACAATGTTCCGGCTACTAACAGTGCTTGGATTTCTGATTGTTGGGCGGCTGTGCGAAGCTTGAAGGAGAGCAAAGGCTGGGGAAGCGTTATTCTTGTAATTGATGAGATACAGAAGATAGCCAACTGGAGCGAAGTGGTGAAAAAGGAGTGGGACGATGATACGTTCCATGACCGCAACATCAAGGTCTTGCTTTTGGGGAGCAGTCGCGTGTTATTGGAAAAAGGCTTATCCGAATCCCTTGCCGGACGATTCGAGGAGATACGCATGAGCCATTGGAGTTATCAGGAAATGAAAGAGTGCTTCGGCTTCTCGCTTGACCAATATATGTTCTATGGAGGTTATCCCGGTGCGGCAACCTTGATTGGCGATGAAGACCGTTTCAGCCAATACATTCAGTCGGCCATTATCGAAGCGACCATCAATAAGGACATTCTGATGGATACGCCCATAAGCAAACCAGCCTTACTTCGGCAGACCTTTGAGCTGGGAGCAGCTTATTCGGGCGAATTGCTTTCACTAAACAAGATGTTAGGTTCGCTTCAAGATGCCGGAAATACAGTGACATTGGCGGGTTACATCAACCTGTTGGATGAAAGCGGATTGTTATGCGGACTCCAGAAGTTCAGTATGGATATGGCAAGGAGGCGTGCCAGTATCCCCAAGTTGCAAGTTTATAACAATGCGTTGAAGATGGTGTATAACCCGTTGACCTTTGAACAGGCCATACTCAACCGCAAGGCATGGGGACACATATTTGAGTCTGGTATCGGTGCCTATCTGGTAAGTCAGGCCTTCGTGCATCGCTTTGAGGTATTCTATTGGCGTGAACGGGATGCAGAAGTCGATTTCGTCCTTCGTAAGAAAGGTTCGGTAGTTGCTATCGAGGTGAAAAGCAATGCAGAAAAACGGACGGACGGGTTGGATAAATTCCGCAAGCTCTTCAATCCGCAATCGGCGTTCATTGTGGGTGATGGTGGCATCAGCGCAGAGGATTTTCTTTCGATGGATGTAAGGAAGTTGTTTTGAGAAGATTAGATTTTCAAGTCAAGAATACGGAATAATAAAAGTATTTATTATGGATAGATTAAGTTTCACAAAAATAAAATCATTGTTCATCCTAACTTTAATACAAAGAGACGATGGACAAAAGAAACAAACTTTGGAGACGTCAACAGATGTCGCGTGTGTTTAAGGCTCGCATGATTCTTTATGCAGCTTACGGAACTCCTGTTATCCATGAGGATGGAAGTATAGACAATCATCCGCATTGGTTTGAATTGGCCAAAGAAAAATGGGCAAAAGTTTATCAAACCACAGGCACTCCGTGCAGCTGCTGGATGTGCAGTGGCGAAGAGTATAACCGTAGGGAATATAAGAGGGAAACTTTGCGCATTTTTCGAGAATCAATGGAGTAGAAACAGGAAAGCCATTCTTTGTGTATTTAAGCAGGGAATGGCTTTCTTTAGTTTTGTTATCTATATTGGTGATAAATTTCCAAAAGCGTGTCATAAAATCCCCATCCGCAATTGTTTGCGTTATCGAGTAATTTTTCTATTCGCTCATAATATTGGGCTAACAAACCATTCATGAAAATAAATTTCATGGCTTTGTCGAAGTTGTTTTCCAAAGTAATGTAGTATTGCTCCCACATATCGCCGAATGTTACGGTATATTCGCATCCTTGTTCGATATAAAATAACATCAGGTCTGCGATACAGGTAGGTTCGGGTTTCAGCTTTTGAAAATCAGAGATGACTTTCCTACATTTGGCGAATGAAGGCTTTTCGGAGAAGCCACGGGTAGGGAAGAACTCTTGCCGGATAGTTTCCTTGCATTTCTCCAATTCGGCATTGCTGTCAGGAGCCAGATAGAACTCCAGATAATCTTTGGCTTCTTTTCGTGCGTCATACAATTCGAGTATTATTTCGATGACTCGTTCTTTAGGGAGTGATTGTAAACGTCTTTTTAGTTTTGCTTTTGACATATTCGTCTTATTTTATGGATTGATTGCAATGTATAAGCTCCTCTGCCAGTGGCGCGTAATATTCCCGTACTTCCTTTGCCGTAGGCGTATGGGTACCAGGAAAGTGATAGACGTGCGTATAGTATTGGCGGAACAATGGTTCAAAATGTGCCAGATGGTCATTTTCTCCGAACAATCCCCAGATACGGTCATCCAGTTCCGGGCGGTAGGCATCCCATTGGTGGGCTTGTATGTCGGCAAACTCCTCGATGAGGGATTGGTCGATTATGAAATGTTGAAGCCCGTCTGCCCGTGGCGATTTGTATTCGTGCTCTCCGATGCGCTCGGAAAGAAAGCGGGTCATTTCCAGATAAGGATTCCCCAGGAGGGCAGGCAAACCGAGTCGGGATGCCGCTATCTGGTGCAAGAATGCGCCGTTGCTGTTGCCACTAACACGCAAGGCTTTTCTTGTTGGCAAATGCTTTCAATAAACTCCAATGCTTCTTTCGGATGCAAAGGCAGGTCGGGGGTGAGGACTTCAGCCTTGCCCGCAAATGTTTGTTTCAATGCTTGGGCAGGTGTGCAGCTGCCTGAAGCAAAGAATCCATGAAGGAAAAGTATTTTCTTTGTCATTATTATTCTTTTTATATAAATTTCTAATACCTTTTTATCAGAAGCGGATTATGGCATTGGGATGTTTCAGTATCATTTACAGTATCACTTTTGTCGTTTACAGTATCATTTTAGTTTTGTTGATACTGTAAAATTCTATCTTTCTAATGATAACCTACGTTGATAATCATATCGAGATTATAGTACGCTATATTGTATTTTTTGTCATCTGAAGCAGTTGTTGCAGAAAATGCAACAACTGAATCCAGCTTCAATTCTTCGGACTTGAACACATTCTTTATGTGCCTTGAAATGGTGGATTTGTTGCGTTGAAACAATTTCCATTCTTATCAGTAGTAAGCCACACAGTGATATTGGCGAGCATGACTTCAATCATTGTTTGTCTGTCCTTGATCTGATAGAGAAGAATGTTATCTTTAGAGTTATTCACTATTTTGCAGCTTTTTAAATCCAGCCTTTTTGCTTGAATTTTTCAATCATAGCCAAATCTTCTTCAGATGGTGTTGCGGCGTTATTCCTATTTTTCTGGTAATTAGATTCCCAATCCTGTAAAAGTTGCATTATTTCTGTAGCAACAATTTTGTCTCGATGTTCAATGTTTCCCAAAGTCCAGTCATCGTTTATACTTGTTACTAATATTTTAGTAACTTCTATTTTCGATTTTTGATACTCCTGTTGTTTTTTCTTGAAATAGCCATTGCTGGCAATTATATTCAATTTCCGTTCAAATGGAGTTTTGTTCCCAATGTGCTCGATCATTTCATAGACTTCCTTTGCATCCACATCAGGGAAAAAGGATGCTTGCCATTTTTGCGGAAGAATATGCTCAATTTGCCAATTATCAGGTAATAATTGTTCTTGATGATTGTAAGCGTAACATTTCAGGATCATACGTACAATGTTTCTATGCGGAATGCGTATTCGGCTTTCCAAAAGAGATTTGTCTATTTCACGAAAGTCGAAACCGGGATGTGGGTCATTAATAATCTTTGCATCTAGTTTCATGATGTCGCCTTTGACAGCATTAATGGTAGGAAACAGCAAAAATCGAGTCATCAGCTCTTCTATCAATTTGTTGAGGAATAGAAGAAATTCTGTATTGAACTTTTCTCTGTTCCTATGCGATAGATAATAAATAATGACAGGATACTTCCAATACTCATTAGGATAGGAAGTTAAAGTATCCAAGGCCTTTCTTATTTTTGCATCATTGTCCCAATCTTCTTCTGGTATATCTTGATTTGTATTTATGACTTTCCATAAGTTTAGTACTGTTTTTAATCCATCCATTAAATCTGATTCAAAGAGCCTTTCGGACTTATTGGCTGAATAATACTTTCTTACGCCCGGTGTCGTAGAGCTAACATCATTTTCTTTGGCTCTCAGATAAAACATGTAGTAATAAAACAATTGTTGAATGCTTTCTTGTGCTTCCGTTGCCTCTTTTTCTAATGCTTTCCATTGGCTGATGAATTCTTCTTTTTCATCATCTTTCAAGTTATTGTAAATTTTAGCTTTGAATATGTCTGCATCCGAAAGAGGAAGTCCCCTATTGTTTAATGTAGAGAAAATAGTCAAAGCTGTGTCTTGGCTGTCTGCACAGATAGGGAGTAAGATAGCTTGATTCAGAAGAGCATAGATAAAGTCATACACCTTTAAAGGTGATTTTGTGCAATGTTCGTCATATAGTTTTTGGAATAACAGATAATTCTTAGAGTAGTTGTCATTGGCGTTTGGATTGGCTATGCCATCTTTTAGAATGTTTCGTAATATTTCATTGCCCTCATTGTCCACTACTCTTGAGGTTAGGAGAATATTGTTATAATCAACTTTTCCTGTGCGATTGTCTGTTCGCCAGATAGCAGGTTCTATTTGGCGGATGAAGTTTTGAGCTGCGTCAGTTTGTGCATCATCTCCTTTGATAAGTTTTGTATAAATGGCGCGTAAAAGCAGAAATAACGATGTGATGCGTTGTTGTCCATCTATGATTTCTTGCTCGCCATTTTCATTTTCAAATGAAACAATGCTTCCTAAGAAGTATGATCCATTTCGGTCTAATCCACCAATGGTAGTGGCAAATTCCCAAATATCTTCAAATAAAGTTTCAACTTGTTCAGAAGTCCATGCATATGGTCTTTGATATTCAGGAATAATGAAAGGTTTAGTTCTTCCCGTTTTCAGGAGTTCTGATACACTTTGTTTATTGACGCTTATTGTTGTTGCCATTTTTGCTAATCTCTAAAATTTTATTATTTGGTTTTATTTTCTACATTCCCGTATTTAGTTTTGGATTCCGCTGCCATTGAGTAAGAACTTTCCTGCAAGCTATAAAATTTCGGTTCATTTGCAGTATTTTCATTGTCCGACCATTGTTCACATTGACGGATAACCGTTTCCAATGCGTTGGCAGCTTCTTCGGGTGGATAATGGTATTTTTTTAGTAGTCGTTTTATCATCTTTCGCATACCAGCCCGTGCCGATTCTTTTTTTTGCCAGTCGATTGTGCGATTCTTCCGAAGAGCTTCTGTAAGTTCTTTGGTCATGGCTACCAATTGTTCATTGGTATAAACATCTTGTACGGCTTGCGGCTTCGTCAAGGCATCGTAGAATGATTTTTCTTCTCGTGTAAGACCTAAGTCATTCCCAGCAGATTCGGATGATGAGATTTCTTTTGCCAAATTCAAAAGTTCCTGTATCACTTCTTCGTTGGTAAGCAATCCTTTCAGATAGGAGGACAAGGAACGGTTCAACAGGTCAGAAAATTTTTCAGCCTGCACAATGTTTGTCTTTTGATACAATGATACACGTTCAGCCAGCAGTCGTTTCAGAAGTTCAACCGCAATGTTTTTTTCCTTCATCTTCGACACTTCTTCTAAGAAAGCAGAGTCAAACAAAGAAAATTCTGCTTTGACATCTGAGAACAGATTGATAACTCCGTCACTTTTTACACTTTGTTTCAGCAACTCACCAATTCTTGCATTTATTTCTTTCTTGGAAACTTTTCCTTTTCCTGTCATTCGTGAAAGCAGGGTACGGACGGTTTCAAAGAAAGCCGCTTCGTAGCGTTGTTGTTCATTTAGCAGGCTACGGCATAATGTGATGGAATTATGCAATAGCATAGCTTCCTTTAGGAATGTCTGTTGCTTCTCTTGTTTATCAGGCGACATAATAAAGTTTACGCCACCTTTGATAATCTGGGCACATTCAGCATCCGATGCGGTTTGGAATAGACTGTAATCATAGCCGTGAAACAAGTCGCGGCATATTTCCAGTTTCTCTTTGAATTTAAGCAGAGCCGTTTCTTTAATATCAGGATTTCCGAAATTCTTACGGTCGCGCCGGGTATAGTCGTGCATGGCTTCTTTCAGTGCCTTGGCTATTCCTATATAATCAACCACTAATCCGCCAGCCTTTTCGTTGAATACCCGGTTTACACGGGCAATGGCCTGCATCAGGTTATGTCCGCTCATGGGTTTATACACATACATGGTTGCCAAAGAAGGAACATCGAAACCAGTCAGCCACATGTCTACTACAATAGCTATCTTCATTGGATCGTTATCGTCCTTGAAGCGTTTGGCAAGCTCTTTCTTGTACTGTTTGTTGCCAATGATGTCGTGCCATTCCTCTGGGTCTTTGTTGCTTCCAGTCATTACCACCTTTACCTTTTCTCCCCAATCGGGACGGAGTTCCAATATCTTGTGATATATACTCATGGCAATGGTACGTGAATATGCCACAATCATGGCTTTCCCGGTCAGTTCATGTTGGCGGTTTTCCTCATAATGTTTCAGAATATCCCGGCAAAGGGAGTCTATTGTGGCTGGAGCACCCAAAATTTCCTCCAAATGCGACATTTCTTTCTTGCTCTTCTCTATCTGTTCTTCCGTCGCTCCTTCCTCAGCGAGAAGTTCATATTCATCATCAATAGCTTTGAGGGTAGCTTCATCCAGATTCAGATTGACTACACGCGATTCATAATACACCGGGCAAGTGGCTCCATCAGCCACAGCTTGTGTCATGTCGTAAACATCAATATAATTGCCAAACACTTCTACTGTATCACGGTCTTTGGTGGAGATAGGTGTTCCCGTAAAACCGATATAAGAGGCATTGGGCAGGCAGTCGTGAATGATTCGTGCTGTGCCTATTACTCGCTTGGCTACATCTTCGCCTTTTTCATTCTTTGTCATTCTGATTTTCTCTTCAAAGCCGTATTGTCCACGGTGGGCTTCATCAGTCATGACTACGATATTTTTCCGCAAAGAAAGAGGCTCATCCGATTCCTCAAACTTCTGCATGGTAGTGAAGATTATGCCGTTTGCTTCCCGTCCGGACAGTAGGGATTTCAAATCGTCCCGACTTTTTGCTTGTACGGGAACTTGACGTAAGAAGTCTTGGCATTTGGAGAATTGGGTATAGAGTTGGTCGTCCAAGTCATTGCGGTCGGTGATTACGACAATGGTCGGCTGTGAGAGTTCTTCTTGCAACAGGTGGGCATAGAAAACCATGGACAATGATTTTCCACTGCCTTGCGTATGCCAGAACACACCGATTTTTCCATCATTTCCAATAGCTTTCTTTGTGCGTTCTACAGCTTTCTTTACGGCAAAGTATTGATGATAGGCAGCTAAAATCTTGGCTGCTCCAGATTCATCTTTTGAAAAACAGACAAAGTTCTTGATAATGTCTATCAAGCGTTCTTTGGAAAATATTCCTTCAAAAAAGGTATCATAATCGGCAAAATCTGTGCTCTCATAATCACCGTTTTTGGTTTTCCATTCCATATATCGGTCTTCCTTGCTGGTGATTGTTCCGGCTTTGGAACAAGCCATATCACTCATCACGCAGAATACGTTGTATATAAATAAGGATGGAATCTCCTTCATATAGTTCCGCAGTTGAAGATATGCCTCTGATGCATCTGTTTCTTCTCGTGAGGGTGATTTGAGTTCAATGACAACAAGCGGCAACCCATTGATGAAAACAATCATATCGGCTCGCTTTTCAGAATTCTCTACAAATGTCCACTGGTTAGCTATCTGAAAATCGTTTCGATTGATGTGTTCATAGTCAATCAAATAAACTATTTCGTTGCGTTGCTCTTTTCCGTCAAAGTAAGAAACTTCTACGCCATGCTGAAGATAGTCCATGAAAAGCTCGTTCTTTTGAGTCAGGCTTCCGGTATCTATGTCTTTCAGCTTGGCAATAGCCTCGTGGATGGCAGTTTGTGGCTTGCTTGGATTTATTGTGGTCAAACTATTCAACACCTGTTCTTCGTAGAACGGCACATAATAATCGCGTTCTATGTCCGGACCATATAGATGCTGATACCCCATGTTTTCGTACAGGGTAATCAATGCGTTTTCATAACTTCCTTCTGTGAATGACATATCGCTAATTTTTTAAGTTGCTTAAGTAAGAATAGTAAACTTCTTTTTTATACGCTTCGTAATCTTGCTTATATAGGGCTTCAGAAGCAGAGAGAATCACACCGCCTAACTCCAAAGGATTTTCTTCATCAAACAATTCGTTGAATGGCTGGCAATCTTCGTAATGGATGCGTGAATTGGGTCTGTTGGAATTGGTATAAACGTGCAGAATAAAACCTCCTATTACATCTGTCGTTTTGTATGCTAATAACGCTATAGTCTTGTCAAAGGGGGTATGTTGTTTATCTTGCCCATGTGAAGCAAAACCTGAACTATTTCTCATTTCACTGAGCTTTTGGACAACAGATGCAATCCGTCTAATCAATTCTATTTTGTCCGTTTTGTGTAATTCGTCTGTGAACATATTTTCCAATGTCAGTTTCACCAAAGTTTGAAACTGCCAATCAGTATTGTATGCGACAGCTTGATTAGTAAGAATTGTCTTGCAAAGACTTTCTATCATGCTTTTGCAGACTTCAATGCATAAGTCTGGATTGGTTTCAATCGTATTCTCAATGGTCGAAAGATGAGCATTCAAGTAATTGAAACTTGGCATTTTACTAATATGTTCACGAATCCATTTCATATAGATGTTTTTTATGCGGCTATGTTTAAATTGCCATTTATCCGGCGGTTCAGCTCGATTTTGTCGTCAAGGGATGAAAGAATGGCTGCTATCTTCTTTTGGATATTAATGTCTTTATGGAATTTTATTTCAATAGGATGAATATGGTTCCTGTTTAAAGTAGGTACGGCACTTCCTCCGCTAAAAGAAGATAGTGGTAATGTTTTTAACAGATAATATAAATATAAGGGGTCATTCCCTTTAAAGTCATCTATATATAAAACAGTGTTATGTGCCCAACATCTATTATAAATATAAGGTGTTCCAATATTTCCACTTCTGCCGATTGTTATGCATGGACTAATAGGAGTTGCTTGGTTATGAAAACCAATTATTCCATTGGACCCAGCAACAGGAATTGTACCTTTTTTCATTTGAACTTTCGGAAGATCATGCCCTCTTCTGAAATTTAAAATATCTCCTAATCTACAAATAATAACTTCTTCCATAAATGAGAATTTAGCGGTTCAAATTTATATTTTTAACGACCCATTTCCCGTTTCTTTTTCCGTTTTCCCGTTCCAGCAAGCCACGCTCTATCAAAGAAGGAGTTATTCGCTTGACAGTTCGGAGAGATTTGCCGATATGTGCTGCAATCTCAGTTTGAGTAGCTTCGGGATTGTCTTTGAGGAATTTCAGCAGGGCAATTTCATCCAAAGTGCAATTCAAAGTGTCATTTTGGCTCTTTGAGTTATTGGTGTTGGCACTTTGAATGGCTGCGATATGCAGTGCCCGGTTATGCAATTCGTTTTTCTCGCCAAACAACAAGTTTCTGAAAAACAGTTCTAAGAATGATGTTGTGGCGGAGATTCCTTTTGCGTAGTTGTTGTAATTGGCTCTGACCAATGCATTTCTGAAATACCATGAGTGTTCTTGAAACACGCTGTTGTCAAATGTGAATCCGAATGTATGCAGGTATTTCATGGTGAACACAGCTGTGGTACGTGTGTTTCCTTCTCCGAAAGGATGGATTTGCCAAATATCCGAAACAAACTTACATATATGCCTCAATGCTTGGTTGGCATCAAGTGACGGATAATCTACACTCTTTTCTTGTCTGAAATCGTATTCGAGCGTTTGACGGATTAACTCGTGGTTGGAGTACAAAACAGTATCTCCGTCAAGTACCCATTCTTTTTTAGTTATGTCATAATCGCGCAATCTTCCTGCAAATTTGTACAAGCCTTCAAATAACCGCCTATGGATGAGTATCAGATAATCTGGCGTGAACGAAAAGGATTTCTCGGACAGTATCTCGGTAATTCTTGCAGATACTTTATCGGCCTCTTCGGTTCGTTCATTCTCTACGTCCTTTCTATTCGCTTTTGACTGATAATAACTGTCAATCAAGTGCTTTACTTCGTCAATAGTAATGTCGCCTTCGATGTGTCTGCCTGCCGTCTGCAACAGATACTTCGATGGTTTAAGACCGTCAACGTCTTGCAGCCCGATTGCGGTTTGCCACGCTTGCGCCTTTTCCTTGCTATTAGGTTCGCCTTGCTTTATATATTTGTCGAAATCACTCATTCTGTTTCATTCAGTTATAGTGTTAACATTCAGTTCGCCGGACATTAGTCTGGGGAGGAGTGTATCTCTAAGATGAGAAAGCTGTTCTGATTCTATTCCATTTTTCTGTATCTTGTTATAATAAATATCAACATATTTCTCAAAGTTCAGTGCGACTTCTATTGGAGGAATAATAATTGGCTCTTTCTGAGTCAATCCATTGATGTCAAGATTCTTAATTCCTGTAGTTCCATTTTCATAAGAAAACATTACTCCTTCGTTGTAGAGTTTCTCCCACATATAATACATAAAAGAAGAGTATCCTACCATTGGTCTGATTGCTTTGCAGAAATTAGTACATACAATAGAATTATTGTATTTAGTCAATAATTCATGTGATATTCTACAAATTCGACCTGTTGATTGTGTTGGACTGCCACCAGAGATTTCAATTACTAAATTTCCAGCTGTCAATGCCTTTGTTGCAAAATTCTTTTCAAGGATAAATCGTATTGACATATACCCTTTATTCCCTATTTTAACATCAGGAATGTCAGCACCTCTAAGGCAAAAGACTTTCTTAATATAATTACCCTCTTGTCTTTCTTTTCCCCAATCACCACTAAGTGTTGATTCTATGATATTATTGAATCGCCCAACTTTCCATCCTTCCGGTATCCTTCCAAGCTCCGAATCCACAAATTTCCCGTCCTTGAACGGTTCAAAATCCACGAACCAGGCCTTGAACAACGCCTGCGCCTGCTGCTCTAAATTGCCATTTCTGCGTTTGTTTCTTTGTACTGAATGGCACTGAGGTTTATATGTGCAATATGCTGCTCTCATTTCAACTAATGAATTTGCGGTGAGAAAGTTTCACATTTGTTTGATTGACCATAGCATAATGCATGGTCGTGTCAATCTTGACATGCCCAAGCAAGCGTTGTACCTGTTCAACGGGCATTCCCTTGTCGATTGCCATTGTTGCGAGTGTTCTTCTGAATTTGTGGGGATGCACACGGACTATCTTTGCTTCACGCCCGATTTTCCGCAAACGGGTTTCCACTCCCGATATTTCAAGGCGGTTATGTGGTTTAGCCAATGAAACAAAGAGAGCCTTGTTGCGGTCTTTACGTGTAGCAAGATATTGCTGGAGATGAATTTTGGCACGGGCATTGAAATAAACAATCCTTTCTTTGTTTCCCTTGCCAAATACGATACATTCACGCTCATTGAAGTTGATATCCTCCCGGTTTAGTTTTACCAGTTCACCCACACGCATTCCCGTAGAAGCCAGCAAGTCGATGATAGCCAAATCACGGATTTGTTTGCAATTATCACGCAAATGTTCCAGATTTTCATCCGTCAGCACTTCTTTCACCTGCGTGCCTGTTTTGACCTTATGGATTCTGCGTACCGGACTTTTAATGATGTAATCCTCTTCTTCAAGCCATCCGAAGAAAGAAGAGAATATACGGCGTATGTTGTCAATAGTCACCTTACTGGACTTGTGCTTACGTTGGAAAACCGCCAAGTAAGCCCGAATATCTTCAGTTGTATAATTGATGACTTTTTTCGGCATGGTCTTAAAGAATTGTCGGATGGTAGAGCCATAATATTTGATAGTAGGCGTGGTACATCCTTCCACTTGTTTGGCAGACAAAAAGATTTCAAGCAAACGCTCATTGGTGGCAATTTCCTCATGTTGTGCCTTTTCTTCGTCTTGCGTAATGGTATATTTGCTGACCACTTGCAGCAGCACACCATTCAGTTGGGCTATCTGTTCTACACTTAAAATCTCTGTCATTGCATTGCTGATTTCTTGAATTAGTTTTTCTTTCATATTCTTCGCTTATTTGATTGTATCTCCTAATTGAAGAATGTGGCTCATTCAATTTATTTATATGATGAATCCAATGCTTCTTAATTGTTTTCTGATTTCATCTTCCAGTTGATGTGACTGGACAAACATATCGGAAAGTTCTGAAGTAAGTCGTTCCATTTTTTCTTGAAACGGTTCGCCGTCATCCTTTATTTCTGCAATTCCCACATAACGTCCCGGAGTAAGTATATAGTCCTGTTTTGCCACATCTTCAAGTGTGGCTACGGCACAATATCCTTTTTCGTTTTCCAGTGCTCCAGCTTCGAAATCTTCGAATGTCTTGGCTATTTTCATTATATCGTCCTCTGACAGTTCCCGAAGTTTCCGTGTAACCATTGTTCCCATATTGCGAGCATCGACAAACAGGATTTTCCCCGTTTGTTTCTTTGCCCTGTTCAAGAACCACAAGGATACAGGGATACCTGTAGTGTAGAACAATTGAGAGGGCATAGCCACAATTCCTTCCACCAAATCAGCCTTGATGATATTTTCACGGATTGTGCCTTCACCTCCCGTCTGTGAAGAGAGTGAACCATTAGCAAGCACCATGCCGATTCGCCCACGGGGTGACAAGTGGTGAATCATGTGCTGAAGCCAAGCAAAGTTGGCATTCCCTGCGGGTGGAATCCCATACTTCCAACGTACGTCGTCCTGCAATTTATCTGCTCCCCAGTCGCTGAGATTGAAGGGAGGATTGGCAAGGATATAATCCGCTTTCAATGTCGGGTGCAAATCATTGAAGAACGTATCTGCGGCAAATTTCCCCAAATCAGCTTCTATGCCACGAATAGCAAGATTCATTTGAGCCATTTTCCATGTGGTCGGGTTACTGTCTTGCCCGAACACGGAAATGTTGTTGATGTTACCTTGATGCCTTTCAATGAATTTGGCAGACTGTACAAACATTCCTCCAGAACCGCAACAAGGGTCATAGACACGACCACTGTATGGCTGAAGCACTTCGACCAATGTACGGACAATGCAAGCTGGTGTATAAAACTCGCCAGCCAGTTTTCCTTCCGCCTCGGCAAATTTGGAAAGACAGTATTCGTAGGTTCGTCCCAATATGTCTTTGGTATCGCCATGTTCTTTCATTTGAATATTGGTGAACAAATCCACGACATCGCCCAACCGTCGTTTATCAAGTTCCGGACGGGCAAAGTTTTTAGGAAGAATACCTTTCAATCGTACATTCTCTTTCTCAATCAAGCGCATGGCGTTGTCAACTACCGTACCCACTTCTGGTGTATGAGCAGCTTCCGCCACAACAGACCAGCGGGCTTCTTGGGGGACAAAAAAGATGTTTTCCGATGTATATTCGTCCTTGTCCTCTTCGAAGCCGTCACCCTCAGCAACCAATGCATTGTATTTTGCCTCGAAACGGTCGGAGATGTATTTAAGAAAAATCAATCCTAATACGACTGATTTATATTCCGATGCATCCAGATTACCTCTTAACAAATCTGCAGCTTTCCATATTTCTTTTTCAAAGCCAATGTCGGCTGTATTAGTCTTAGCCATATCTTTATTTTGTTTTATCGTTTATCAAATCCTTCACATCCACATTCAGAATCTCCGCTATCTGAAACAGCACTTCCAGACTGGGTTGCCGTCTGTTGCAGACGTATGAGTTGACAATGCAGAAACTTTTGCCGAGCTTTTCCGCCAGCCATGTCTGTTTGATGCCACGTTCTTCAAGCACTTCTTTTATTCGGTTCATGGGTTTATCCATTGTCTGTTATCTTAGTTCTGTTTACAAAGGTATAAAATATTATGCTATAAAAAGAGAAAAGAGGAAGAAAACTCTCCCTCTTCACTCAAAATCATTCAAAAGCCGTCTTATCAGACGTTGATTGTTGCCAATGGTGCGGCATAGCAGTTGTACTCGAACCGATAGTTCGTGGTAGGCTTCAATCCCAACAGACGATGGTCGTTTTTCACGTCATTCTCGATGCCGAGGTAGTAGAAACCGTAGAGTGGAGCATACTCCTTGAAGAAACTTACCAAGTCCAATAAATTCTCTTGGTAGTTTTTCTCGAAGGCATGGTTCACTAAGATGATGCAACGGTCGGGAAAACCGTTGACACCCTTGCTGTATTCCCACAGACGAAAATATAGCTTCACGTTCTTTTCGTGGATGTCAATGCAGCAACCATTACAGGTCGGATTCACATACACGCTGTTACGATACCCGAACTTCTCACAAATGTAGAGTTCAATGTCTTTCACAAAATTCTTGTCAATCATAATGTTGAAATTTAAAATGTTAATAAAATGGTTTGTTATAATCGGAAGCCGCGCTTGCGTTTGGCTTTCTTTCTCCGTTTCAGTTCCGCTTCAAATGCAGCCTCGTCTGATGTGTTGGATGTCGGCGTCGGCATGAACAATCCCAATCTCGAAGAATGTGCTTCTTCAAAATCAGATGTCCGTTCTTGTAAAGGAGATGCTGGTACGGCATTGTCCTTGACTGTTTCCCGATATGAATAGGACGGAGCGTAAACATTTCTTTCCAGTTGGCGGTCAATGGTCAGATAGCTGAACTCCCGACTGATTTTTGAACCGGAAAAGATGTACCTCCCATATCCGAACTTCACCCCTTGAATGTCCCGTGTGGTGCGGCTGACCTTGAACTTCATGTCGATGCCATATTCGGAAAGCGCATCTTTCAGTTCGTTCCAGCTTTGGGCTTTCAGCACTTCCGCTTTCAAAGCCTTGTAGATACGGTGCTTTGCTCTGTCGTATGGGCGTAATCGTTCTTCGTTCACATGGTCTTTGCCTTGGGCAAAGTGCAGGCGGTATTTTGCCGTCAGCATCTTACAGACCTTTTCGTTGCGATAGCGGTCGTTCTTGTCACTGATGGTTTTGCCGTCATTGTCCACCCGGTTAAACACGATGTGGCAATGCGCATGCCTGCGGTCGGTATGACGGGCTATGATGTATTGTGTGTTTCGGATGCCCATGCGTTCCATGTATTCGCGGGCGATTTTCAGCATGAGTGCATCATCGTTTCTTAGTCGCAGACTGTCTTCCGGAGAGAAGCTGAGCGATGTGTGTCCGACAATGTTTTTTACTTTGTCACTCAGCAAGGATTGTAACTCAAACTGCTCTGCCATCTGTTCCGGTGAACCTTCCACTCCTATGGCTTCCAGAAGTCTTGCTTTTTCTTCTTTCAACACATACCGCACGCATCCGCCGAAGGAAGTTCCTTTTGTCAGTTTACCTATCATCTTTCAGTTGTTTGATGAGTTGTGAAATATGGTTCCCAATCTCTTGGCAGCGGTCAGCTACGGTGAAGAATCCGTAGGTATTTGCCTGTTTAGCCAATTGGTTCAGGTTAGTGCTTTCACCAATCAACTGCCGGATGATGTGCAGGTGTTCACGGGTAATCCGTTCTCGTACCGACCCTTGTTCGATGAGTGAACGGATAACCTCGCTTTTACTTCGTTTGCTGCGTCTGCTTAAAGCTCCCAACCATGCCAACTGGTCATCGGTCAGTCGCAATGTAATCGTATTTTTCTTGTTCATCTGTCATTGTTTTTTAGTTGTTAAAGTTGTGACCATCGGGAGCTGTCCCACCGGACTTTGGGTGGGCAAGTTGTTGGGAAATGTAATACACCGACATAAACTTGCTTACCCTAAAAAGTTCCGGTTTTCAGTCCTTGCAGTCAGTATTGAAAACCTCACTTTCGGTATGCCCGAAACCACGTTCAGGAGCAGCCCCGTTGTACGTTTACCAACTCCAAACCAAACGTTTCAATCAATGTTTTCAGGTGCGGATTCTTCCTGCTCATCGCTTGGAGAATGGCCTCGTCCGGCTGGATTTGGAGCAAGTTATCGGCGATGTCATACCCCTCTTTCCGTTCGCTTTCGGGAGCGTTGATTTCGAGATAGTCGAAAAGTTGTACCTCAATTCCATTGTTGCGCATCATCCCTATTTTGCTTTGCCAATAGGCAGTCGCTCCCAAGTCAGGGAAAAGGACGACGCTTCTTTTCGCCAATGCCGAAAGACTGCTTTCATTGAAGCATCCGTTCTTTCCACCTGAGGCAAGCCATAGATATTGCGGCAGGTAATAAGAGGCGATAAGAGCCGTTTTCTCACTCTCGACCAGTGCGACCGGATAAGTCTTGTCTGTTGCCAACAGGTGCTCGCCGAAGAAACATTGCTTCATGTTAAAACCGGATTTATGGAGCAGTGTGTGTACCCAAGTGATGTGGTTGTATGGTTCTTTTATTCTCTTCCCTGTATCCGAATTGTAAAGCATTATCTTCCCTGTACGAACTCGATTGTTACGGTCAATCTGCCAAAATACGGTTGCTCCCTCCCAATGTCTGGAAGAACCGACACGATATTTTTTCATAAGGCTCATGGCAGATGCTTCTCCAAATTGGGAGGCCAGAAACTGATACAGCTTGTTAGTTTCATAACATTTCAAAGACCGCTTGACTATTCCTTCGTCAATGAAAGAAGTCGGAACTGTCTTTATTTCATGCGACCGGACTGGCAAAGAACCTTTTTCAAACAACTGCTGTTTCGCGTCAGGCGTTTCTTCAAAATAATTCCGTGGCGTAAAATGGTAGCCACACTTCTGTTCATGGTCGCACCGTCCTACGTGGTCAGGAAAAGAGATTCGTTTCTCCGTATCAATATATCGTGAGAAACATCTCTTGCGCTGGCAAGCCGGACACGTATGTCGTGTTGCAATGCCTTTGTATGGTTCTAATATAAATCTATGTGTCGTCATTATTTCAGTTCTTTTATGTGTGTCGTTATTGTCACTATTGTCGTTTTCAAGGTTGAAAGTGTCAAAAGCGACAAAAACGTCACGGGTTAATCTTTGAGTATTCTCCATGTTTCTCTTTGCGGAATAGGATGCCGATGTTGTCGTTCAGGAACCGTTGCAGAGTACGTTCCTTCATGCCATTCTGTTCTGCAATATGTGTCGCCTGTGCCGTGGTGAACGTACAGGGAAGCTGGCCGACAATGGTTTGTTGCTGGCTATTCAATGCCACTTCGCTGATGATGCGTTGTACGCTCAAAGCAGATTCTTTGAAATATTCTGTCAGTCGTATGGCACGTTCCACAGTAAGCAAGTCTATATAGGTTTTATCGCATTCACCACAAGTCCACCGTGCCAGTTGAATAATCAGACAGAAACGGATGATGTAAATTTCCAACTTACAATAAATGCTGACAATCGTATCATTCCCTTCACGGTCGCATAATTCTGAGAAACCATGCTGCCATTCATATAGCCGTTTCCTTGCCTCTTCATCAAAGTACAGGATATACGGTTCAACTTCTCCCTTTTCATTGTAGTTGCATTCCAAATGGATAAACTTGTCAATGATGGCATGCCATTCCTGTTCAATATCGGCAGGCAGTTCCTTATCATTCCAGCGGGCTTTCTGTTGGAGATTGGGCATTACGAAAAGAATACGGTCAATGAATCCGTTGTTTGAACGCTCTCCTTTTGCCAGTTCACCCAGAATCTTCTTCTGAATCGTACCAATGACCGATATGTACGGACGCTTGATGAAGATGGAACTCTTCGCGCTCTTACGGTCAGAAATGGTTGTTTTGGCACTGAATACTGAAAGCCAGAACTGTTCTTCCGAACCGTTGTTGTATCGGTTAAAGTTCTTGAACCAGGCGGATAACTCGTCTGCCCACAGGCAGAGTCCACGTTTGTTCTGTGCATGGATAAGGCTCAGTCCTTCGGGCGTAACGTCCGATACAAGGAAACGTCTGCGGACGGGTTCCAATGGGAATTGTTCGTATCCGCATTCCGTCCGTTCTTTTCGGCTCATGGCCATCTGCCGTTCATACTCTGCATAAGCGTTTTCATATTCCTGATTCTGTTGGTAATCGAAATCAAGAAACGGTTTCATTGCGAAGCTGAGCGGGTGACTTTTATTCGCTCCCGGTCTGCCTATCAGTGCCATGTAGAGGATAGGACTTTCTTGCCATCCTTGTTTGATTTGAACAAGATGCGTGTTCCCGATTCCTACGGCGATGGCCGTAAGAATGGAGGCGGCAATATAGTCCGTAGGATAACTATGGCATTCATGTACCTCTCGGATGATGCGCTGGATGCGGTTCGGAAAGATACTGACGGGAAACTCGGTGCCTGCCAATTTCATGCTCATATCAATGGCCTTGTCCAGCATTAGCTTTGGGTCAATTGTTTTCTTTTCCATAATCCGAAAGATTAGAAGTTTGTACGTGGTTTGGGCTTGCGGCGCATTCCACTTTGCATATTGGCCAAAACTTCGTCATAATTCTGTTCCGAAGTTTTCTTCCGTCCGTTTTCGACCCATGCCAAAAGTTCATCCTCGTAGAAGTAGAGCTTCTTACCTTTCTTATAAGCTGGCAACATACCTTTCCGTACCAATGTATAAACCGTGGCTTTTGCCTTGTGAATAATGCGGCAGGCATCTTCGATTTCAATCAGTACTCGTTTTTCGGATGATGGAGGTTTTAGTTCCGACACCATCTTTTTCAATTCAATGACCTGTTCGGTCAGATAACCTAACGCTTCGGGCAGCTTATCAAAACTAATAGATTTCTCATTTTGCATCATATTACGTATGGATTTAGTGGTTTCTGAATTAGGCTGATTGTTTTAAGGATGTGTCAATTTTGATGGTACATTTCCCCTCTAATCGCAGTTTGCTCTTTAATGTGGAGATTTCACTTTCTTTCAATGCTTCTGCAAATACACGTTTGATGAAAGTCGCTATCTGGATTCCTGTTTTTGAGAATTGATAGCCGATGTTCCATCCGAAGTGCATCAGGTCAATGGTTCGGATGGCTGAGTCCACTTTGACGGTACGTATAACCTTTGGAAAATTCTTGTCCGCATGGAACAGACAGATGTATTCGCAAAGAATGTTCAAGTCATCTTCTTTCATATAGGGTGCGAAAGATTCGCGTGTGTAGGTCAGAACTGTAGTGAGTTTTTCTTGTTCGGCTTGTTCTTTGGCTTTCATGGCCGATAGTCGGATTTGTGCATAGTCCATGCTGGGTGGAGGATTCGTGGCCGCTTCTTTGGTCCAAGGCTCTTCTTCTGTCGTTCCTTTGCTATCCTCTGTTTCGACCTTACGCTTCTTTCTGTAGTTAGGAAACTTCATAAACAGAGTATCAAAGAAAGGAGAAAGCGTTTTTTTGAATAACTCTTGCAGATTGATATAAATGACGGTAAGCATCAGGATACAAATTCCGAACGCTACATAGCCATTAAAAGCATCAAGTCCATAATGGAGCACCATTTGCCGTGCCATCGCACCAACAATTACATTTGCGCTGAATACTAATCCTGTCAGCGTTTGCTTTTCTAATTTTTCAGTCTTCATATTTATCGATTTTAGTTGTTTGTCTGCAAAAGTATATTGGTATAAACGGATTCCAATCACTTCACTCTGTCGTGGCAGCTTCTGGCGTCGTTAATGAGGACACAAACTGCCAAAAGAATGATTAGTTGGCTAATCCATGTGCAAAAGTGCGGAATTGATGTCAAGGCAATTACATAGTATGTACATAGTAGGTAATGATTTTTTTGAGAAGGGTATGAAAAAGCCCGAAATGGATGAACCAAATCGGGCTTTACAGGGTTATCATATCAGCAAAGGTGTTGTGTCGTTTTTATTTGAGTGATATTTTATTGGCTGTTTCCCGCTTCTTTGTATTTATCAAGTCCGCATAGATTTGGGTCGTGGACACATTCTTGTGTGTGAGCATTTTGGAAACGGTGTAGATGTCTGTACCTAACGAGATTTGGATTACGGCATAGGAGTGGCGGAAGCAGTGAAAGCTGATGTGCTTATCGATTCCGGCTTGTTTAATCCATTTCTTCAATGGATGTTGCGTCATGCTTCGTTTCAATCCTTTGAACACTTTTCCCGTGCCGGGTGTTCCACACAATTCGTATGCTTCATTACTGATAGGGAGTGTCGCTTCCGTCTGTGTCTTTTGTGTACGGATGCGCAGGCAATAGCCTTGGTCGGGTGCAATTTCGAAATCTTCCCATTGCAGCTTCAGAATGTCACTGATGCGCAAACCAGTCAAGCAGGCGAAAAGAGAAGCCGCTTTAAGTACGGGGATGTCGCAGGGAGTGGCTGCAAGCAGCTTGACTTCATCCAGTGTTAGATATTCCTTTTTCACATCCTCCGGCTCAATCTTATCCAAGAAATCGTTGATGTTCTCACGAATCCATTTGTCACGGTAAGCAATTTTCAGCAATCCTCGGAATGTGGAGTAGTAGCCGGAAGCGGAATTGAGCGAAATGGGACGGTCGGAGTGTTTGAGTTGCTTGGCGTTCAATAAATATTCTCTGAACCGCTTGCACAAATCTACGTTCACTTCACCGAAAGTACATTTGCCCTTGACGAAGTTGTAAAAGTGCTGGTACACGAAAGTCCACTTCTCATCTTTGGTGCGACACATCTTTTTGAAATAGGCAAGAAAGTCAGCTTTTTGCTTGGTTTTGTCCAAGAAGCCAAACTCTTCGTTGATGAGGGATTGCACACGGATACATCGAATGGCTTCCGCTTTGTTTAGCATCTCATTGTTGAATGCCCGTTCCATTTCGTTTTTGGGATGGGCATAGAGATAGATGCCAAGGTATTCCCTGCGGCTCATCTGCATCGTTTCGGGGTTGCGTACTGCCGGATAATAATCCAGATACAAAGAAATACGGTCATTGCGAATCGCTCTTTGGCGAACGGTCACTTTTGTACAGGTGTGATTCATAACTGATGATATTTAGAGTTTTACATTTGTTTTGGGCACAAAGAAATCGGGTGATATAATGGCGACCAACATCACCGGACGATAACCGGAAAATCGTTATTCAATCTTGGGTGGAGCAAGTAACTTGTCCAATTCAGCCCGGCTGATGAAGGTGTATTTGCCTTTCTTTATCTTAGATATGTGGTGCCATTTCACATAATGGTAAAGCTGGTCTCGCGTGAGGTTGAACTTCTCCATCGCTTCCGCTACGGTATAATACATGGTTTCTTCCGGCTTGGCAATCCCTTTGGCAATGTCCACATGTTTTTTCGAGTAATACACCATAATGCCCTCTTTCTTCTTGGGGATGGCGTTCTTATGGGCAAAGGTGTAGATGGCCGACAGGGTCATGCCGAACTTCTCCTGCATGTCTTGCGTGCTGTACCATTCAGAGATGTCCGGGTCTGGGGCTTTCTTGGCAAAGTAGGCATCGATATGTTTCTTGCTCCAATAGGTCTTGCCGCGATTGAAAGTTCGTGGGATGCCGTGCTTCTTGGCAATGGCGAATATCCACGATTCATTGACATGGTATATCTCTTTGACTTCGGCTGTGGTGTAGAAGTCGGTGATGGGGGACTTATCTTTAATTCCCTCCGTTGCTTCGTTCATGTCAATGTAATCTGACATGTTTTCAATGTTAGTTCTTTTGATAAGAGTCTTACGATTGAACCGAATGACTTTTATTTTTCCTGTCTTTATATATCGGTATATGGAAGTTCTTCCAACTCCTAATAGAATGCTTACTTCAGTTGGGGTAAGATATTCTTTGTCGGGTCTTGACGGCAATCTGATAGATTTGCCAATTTCTTGATTATAACTTTCGATGCGCTGTTTCCTTATCTTATCTTTATAAGCGAGGTTTGCGCAACGATGAGAACAATACTCGGTTGTTGTCTTATGAGCGGTGAATAGATTACCGCACCATTTACATCTTTTCTGAATTTCAATTCGACTGCTCATTTTATATATCCTTTAAATTCGCCAAAAATGTTTCATCGCGTACCACAGCGTACCATGACGTATCAATGTGTCCACGACCTTTCCGACCAGAAATCGGAGAGTAACAAACGAGTTACAAATACGGTACAAAAATGAGCTGAAAAAGGCCCCTCAACGATGAATATCGCTGAATGAGCAAAAATAAAAGGCGCTCAAAATGAACGCCTTACTAATCAATGATGATTGATGTTAATCGTTTGTAAGTATATCTTACTTACCGATGCAAAATTTTCCGAAGATTTCTTGTAAAACATCGTCAGATGTTATCTGTCCAAGGATTTCAGATAAGGAATGGAGGCATTGGCGGAGACCTTCTGCAATTAAATCACCAGAGAGATTTGACTGCATGGCTTTTTCTGCGCGGCAAATAGAAATGTAGGCAGCATCAAGAGCTTGCTTATGGCGTTGGTTCGTAAGCAGTACGCTGTTGGTGTCAACAGCAGGAACTGATTTCAGAAGTTCTTGCTCTAACCAATCTATACCCGTGCCATTGATGGCCTGAAATCTATCGCTTTTGTTTACAATGCGAATGACTGTCTGTTTGTCGCTTGTTTTGATTTCTGGATATGGTACTCCAGGTTCTGTAACAAGCAATATGATGCGAGCATGTGAGACGGTCTTGAGAGTTCTTTCTATGCCTAACTTCTCTATGGTGTCCTTGGTATGTCGCAAGCCAGCCGTGTCAATAAAACGAAACTGCACTCCTTGGATGGCGATGGTGTCTTCAATAATGTCACGTGTGGTGCCTTGGATGTCTGAAACGATAGCTTTATCTTCGTGCAGCAAGGTGTTGAGCAAGGTAGATTTTCCAACATTGGGTGCTCCAATGATGGCTACGGGCACTCCGTTTTTGATTGCGTTCCCATCGTCAAATGATGACACCAGCCGATTTATTTCTTCTTTAATTTCTTCTGTTAGGCGCAGAAGTTCTGTTCTGTCTGCAAACTCTACGTCTTCTTCAGAGAAATCCAACTCCAACTCAAGCAATGAAGACAGCCTGAGTAGTTGTTCCCGCAATTCACTAAGTTTGTTGCTTACGGTCCCTCTCATCTGTGAAAAGGCTATTTGATGTGCGGCTTTGCTGTCGGCTGCAATGAGGTCTGCCACAGCCTCGGCTTGACAAAGGTCCATCTTGCCATTGACAAATGCGCGCATGGTGTATTCTCCAGGGGTGGCCAAAGTGCATCCTCGTTTTATCAGAAGATTCAACACGCTTCTCAATATAAAGCTTGAACCGTGGCACGAAATTTCTGCGGAGTCTTCACCTGTATAGGATGCTGGAGCCCTAAAGATGGTTACAAGAACCTGGTCTATGATTTGCTCTCCGTCTGTAATGATGCCATAGTTGGCAGAGTAGGGAAGTGCATCTGCCAAACTGTTTCTGCCCTTGAATATGGAGTTGACGATGGAAATGGATTCCGGACCAGAAACTCTGACAATGCCAATGGCACCACCTGATGCTGTGGCGATGGCGCAGATTGTTGATGTGTTTTCCTTTGTTTTCAAATTCGTGACAGGACTTTTGTTATCAAAGTGTCTATGGTGTTCTTGTAGTTTGTGTCTGCTTTCAGATTTCTACGGTTGGCAATAACCATGCAACATGTGGTAGCTTTGTGTCCTAACAGTTTTGCCAACCCAGCAACAGCACTGCTTTCCATCTCAAAGTTCAAAATCTGCATCCCGCCATAACAAAAACTTTCTATTTTCTCGTTTTGCGTAGGGTCGGCCAAAGGAATGCGGAGTCTACGACCTTGAGGCCCGAAAAATCCACCGCATGAAACTGTAATGCCCCTGACCATATCAGAAGAGGCGATGCGGTCTGTCAGCTCTATGTCGGCAATGGCAACATATGGCGCTCCTTTTTGGGCGTTCCATTGCATGTGGGCAACGAATGCCTTTTCTAATTCAAGGTCACACACAGCGTTGCGTCCATCATAGAAGTTAAGCAAACCGTCAAAGCCGATGCTCTTAACTGAAGATATGAAAGTGCAAGTAGGTGTTGATGGCTGCAGACCGCCACAAGTACCAACCCGGACAATCTCAAGGGTGGTTTGTTCTGCTTTTTCCGTACGTGTGTTGAAGTCAATGTTTACAAGCGCATCAAGTTCGTTGAGTACGATGTCAATGTTGTCGCATCCAATGCCCGTTGAGACAACTGAAATGCGCTTGCCTTTATATGTGCCAGTAATGGTGTGGAACTCGCGATTTTGAATGTTGCATTCTGTTTTTTCAAAATGGCTAGCAACAAGATCAACCCTGCCAGGGTCGCCCACAAGAATGACTTTACCTGCAATCTGACCAGGCTTCAGATGCAAATGGAACACAGAGTTGTCGTCGTTGATTATGAGTTCAGATGGGGAGTAGTACATGATATTGCAGTTTTTAATTGTTGTAGATGAGGAACTTGTCTGAAATTATTCCTGGTTTTCAGCTTTTCTTATTCTATTTGAGAGTTCGCTGATTTCATGGTATAGTACTTCAGACTCTTCTTCCTGTCTTTGGATGATAGGAGCGATGGCTTTCTTTTCAACTGGTGAGTTGGAGGCTCTGTATTTGTTTCTGTTTTCTTTGAGTAGAACAGTTAATTTCTCATACTGCTCATTCAGCTGTTGCAATTCTGCGACCAGCTTGCGCGCCTGTTCGTTTTTGAACTGGGCAATGTCATTGTATCGTATTCCGTATGCTACATCAAACGAAAACGCTTTGTCATTAGCGATGGGCTTCTTTTTGTTCTTGGCATTTTTCAACCGTAGTCTTGCGTCTGCCACTGGGCTTTCGTGACCTTTGCGTGTAAGTCCAGAATTGCGCAGCGATGCAAACTGTATCAAGGTCTTTGTGTCTACATCTGTATAAGTTAGTCGTGTCTGATTTGGTATGAATACATAAATGCAGACCTGGCCTTTTGGCTGGTAACGGTCAGATACAAACCACCCCAATCCGTTGACTTCATCGTATGCCATGAGGTAGTCATTAAAGGGGGAGTTAAATGGCATTCCTATGTTTTGTGGCTTAAGAAAGGATTTGCTTTCGCTGTCATATCGTGTTAGGTAAATGTCGTATCCCCCTAAGGATGCAGAGTCTTTTGATGCGAAATATAGGGTAGTTCCGTCTGGCATAAGAAATGGGTATCCTCTGACTGCAGTGCTGTCAACCAGACCATCGAGGGGAGCCGGAGTACTCCAATTGTCACCAAATTTGTTGATACCAACAAGAGAAACCATCCCCCCCTTGCCAGATTGGCAGAAAATGGCTTGGTCACAGAAGTCATTAAGGAAGCCGAAACCTACGGGATTCTGCTTAATTCCTGTGTGATGCCTAATTTGCTGTGCCGTAAGCAGCTGGCCACAACTTGAATCAAGTAAAATGGCCTCAAGCATGTTGTTGTAGTCAACGACAATGCTGTCGACGATTATGACCTTTTCAACAACCTCAAGCATGTTGCTGCCAAGCACAGCTCTGGCGAGCAGTCTCTGCAGACCTGAGACTGGCAGACCGAACTCCTTAGACTTTTCGATGTCTGATTCAAGCAAACTGACGGCCTTGTCAAAACGATACTCGTTAATCAGCGAGTCTGCGGTTTCGGTCTGCGGCTTGAATGATGCCGCAGTAATGGCTTTGACGGTGCTTTTTTTCCTTTTCTGTGCAAACGTAATGTCGCAGGCAGAGGACAAAAGGATGACAAGCGCTAAAGTTCTTGCAAGATGTTTCATAATCAATCAACAGGTGTTTTAATACTGGCAGGAATGGTTTGTCATTTAAGCTTTTCCGCCATGGCTTCGGCGGCTTTCTTACCATCACCCATGGCGAGGATTACAGTAGCACCGCCTCTTACGATATCGCCTCCAGCATAAATCATGGGGATAGAAGACTCCATCTCTTCATTTACAACTATGGTGTTTTTTCTGCCAAGGTCAAGCCCACTTATGCTGCGGGGAACAATAGGATTAGGTGAAACACCCACGGCAACAATGACAAGGTCTGTTTCGATTGTTTCTGTCGCTCCGGGTATGGCCACAGGGCTGCGTCGTCCGCTTGCATCGGGTTCGCCCAATTCCATTTTTTGCAATACGATTTCCTTGACTTTGCCATTCTCGTCGCCGTGATATTCAATAGGGTTGTGCAGGTTCAGGAATTCCACACCCTCTTCTTTGGCATGTTTTACCTCCTCTATACGCGCAGGCATTTCTGCCTCAGAGCGGCGATAGATAATCATGGCCCTTTCCGCTCCAAGGCGCAGTGCAGTTCTGACTGAATCCATGGCGGTGTTTCCTCCACCGATAACTGCTACTCTCTTGCCAAACGGAACTGGCGTGTCGGTCAAAGTGTTGCTTGCGTCCATAAGGTTTACGCGGGTCAGGTATTCGTTGCTTGAAAGCACATTTATGAGGTTTTCTCCCGGAATGTTCATAAAGTTAGGCAGTCCGGCACCCGATGCAACGAAAATTCCACAGTAGCCGTCAGCCTTAAGTTCGTCTACCGTGACGGTTTTACCAACAACGCAGTCTGTGCGGAACTCCACGCCAGACTGTTGAAGTGCCCGAATTTCGTCTTCAACGATTCTGTTAGGCAGACGGTATTCAGGTATGCCATATTTTAACACCCCGCCAATTTCATGGAGGGCTTCAAATACGGTCACTCCGAACCCTTTTCTTATCATGTCGCCTGCAAAAGAAAGACCTGCTGGTCCACTGCCGACTACAGCAACTTTCTTGCCGTTAGGGGCGACCTTGTCTATAGTCAGTTTCTTCTTGTCGGCATTGTCTGCGGCAAAGCGCTCAAGGTAACCTATAGCTACGGCCTTGCCTCCTGTCTTTAAGTGAATGCATTTAGACTCACACTGTTTTTCTTGAGGGCATACGCGACCACATACTGCGGGCAGAGCACTGTATTTTCTAAGCACCTTTGCGGCCTCTGTGATGTTGCCGACCTCAATGTTCTTCACAAAGGAAGGAATGTCTATGTTTACAGGACAACCAGTTACGCACCCAGGGTTATTACAGTCCAGACACCTTTTGGCCTCTTGTTTGGCTTGGTCGAGTGAGAGACCCATGTTGACTTCTTCTTTCAGTTCCGCAGCCCTCAACTTTGCTTCCATTTCTGGCATTTCAACTCTCTCTATTGCCATTCGTTCTTTGGGCTTCATGGCTTTGCGGAGTTCAATGCGCCACAGACTGTCGCGGGTGGATTCTGAAGTCGCACTTTCACTTGAATCTGTCGGACACTCTGGCGTTTCTGTGTTGTGTTTTTCAGTGGGGACGAATCGTTTTGCTGATGGTGAATTTCGGAAAGCCTCCATTGCGGCTTTTTCTTCCGTCGAGAAAGCTTTCATTCTTTTCATCATTTCATCGAAGTCAACTTGGTGTCCGTCAAATTCGGGGCCATCTACACAAACGAATTTTGTCTTGCCACCAACCGAAACTCTGCATGCGCCGCACATTCCAGTTCCGTCAACCATTATTGTGTTTAGGCTCACATCGGTGGGAATGTTGTATTTCTTTGTAAGCAAACAGCAGAATTTCATCATTATTGCGGGGCCAATGGCAAAACACTTGTCTACCTTTTCCCTTTTTATGACAGACTCTATCCCTTCCGTAACAAGACCTTTCTGACCATAGCTTCCGTCATCGGTCATGATGATTACTTCGTCAGAACTCTTGCGCACTTCCTCTTCAAGGATAATAAGCTCTTTACTTCGTCCGGCAAGAACCGAGACCACCTTGTTGCCTTTAGCTTTCAGAGCCTGAATAATAGGTAACATAGGAGCGACTCCGACACCGCCTCCTGCACAGACCACTGTTCCGTAGTTCTCTATGTGGGTGGCTTGTCCTAATGGGCCTACAATGTCTGCAATCTCCTCACCTGGCTGCATGGCACATAATTTGTGGGTTGTCACTCCTATTTGCTGTATAACCAGTGCAATGGTACCGTTGTCTGTGTTGCTTCCCGCTATGGTAAGCGGAATGCGCTCTCCGCCGTCTTCTATGCGTACAATGACGAAGTGGCCGGCCTTGCGGCTCTTTGCTATCAAAGGCGCTTCAACATCCAAACGAAAGACATTTTCTGAAAATTGCTGTTTTCTGACTATTTTAAACATACTGTTGTTTTTTGCTGTTATAGGGTAAGTTATACTTTTATTTCAAATTGCAAAATTACTCAAAAAAAACATATTATTACGCCTTGGACAACCACATATTTAGTGTGTGGCTTGGTCTGGCAAGGCATTTTTGATGACATTGTTGTGTTTGCATACATGTTGTGCTTGTCGGGCCTGTCAAATGGTATTAGAGAGCGATGTGTTATCGTTGTTTCGGTGGATGTTTGATTGCATTTCCGCCGAAATCAAAGTGCATTTCCGCCGAAACGGATATCCGTTTCGGCGGAAATGGCAGAAAGATGTCGCTTCTTGTTGGCTTTATCTTTGATGTAAATATTTTTTGGTAGGGCTTAGTGTGGTGGGCAGTCTACGTGTCGATGAGCTGGAATGCAGGGAAACTCCTTGGAGAGGGGGGCAGTCAATCTATCCTTGTGTCAATGCAGCGTGGTCACATTTGCTAGTCTTTAAACTTTGGCTTGTTTTCCCTTGCATCTTTTAATGAAGCGAGGGAGATGTTCCTCTGATTGTTTGCGCAAAGTTGTTTCTGTTCTTTAATAAGGTTGTCTACATAGTCGGGATATGTATCAGGATTTAACAACTGCGAGGCAATGATGCTGTTTTGGGCGGCATCTTTTACCCAGATAACAGGTCCGTCATATAGCGGTGCTATTTTCAACGCTGTATGGAGTGCGCTTGTAGTGGCTCCTCCTATCATTAGTGGAACGGAGACTCCGGCTTCCTTGAGTTTGGCTGCGACGTTGCACATCTCATCAAGACTTGGGGTTATCAGACCGCTAAGTCCTATGATGTCGGCGTGGTGTTCTATTGCTGCTTTGACAATGTCAGCGGCTGGGCACATCACGCCCAAATCTATGATGTTGTAGTTGTTGCAGGCCATTACGACAGACACGATGTTTTTTCCTATGTCGTGGACATCACCTTTTACAGTTGCAAGAAGCACTGTTCCAGCGGAAGTTGTCTGGCTCGCCTTCTCTTTTTCTATGTAGGGCTGCAGATATGCCACGGCTTTCTTCATTGTTCTTGCTGTTTTGACAACTTGAGGCAGGAACATGCGTCCAGAGGCGAAATGCTGGCCAACAATAGTCATGCCTGCCATCAAAGGTCCTTCTATTATTCCGACGGCTCTGTCATATTTCTTCAATGCGGCGGCAAGGTGTTCCTCGAGGTGTGAGGTGTCTCCTCTTACAAGATCCTGCTGGAGGCACTCTTCTGTCGTGAGTTCTTTTGCTGGGTTTTCTTCATGGTCTTTGCTGTCAAGATTCTGGGCTTCTTCCCTTAGTCTGGGTGCCAACTCAATCAATTTTTCTGGAGCTTCTGAATCTCGGTATAGAATAACGTCTTCCAATAAGTTACGCAGGTCTTCAGGTATGTCCGAATACATTATCCGTGTGGCAGGATTAACTATGCCCATATCCATGCCTGCATTAATTGCATGGTACAGAAATACGGCATGCATTGCTTCGCGCAGGTAGTTGTTGCCTCTGAAGGCGAACGACAGATTGCTTACGCCACCGCTGACATGTGAGCCTGGCAGATTTTTCCTTATCCATGCGGTAGCATTTATAAAGTCAAGGGCATAACGGTCGTGTTCAGGCATGCCCGTTGCAATAGACAGCACATTGGGGTCGAAAATGATGTCGGTAGGTGGTATGTGGGCTTTTTGGGTCAGCAAGTCATAGGCTCGTTTGCAGACTGAGATTTTTTGTTCGTAGGTGCAGGCCTGTCCGTTTTCATCGAAGGCCATCACTATCATTGCCGCTCCGAGTTTGTGTACGCGTTTTGCATGTTCAATGAACTTGCTTTCGCCCTCTTTCAATGATATTGAGTTGACGATGGATTTTCCTTGTATGCATTTCAAACTTTCTTCAATGACCTCAAATCTTGAAGAATCAATCATAAGCGGTACGCGTGAGATGTCTGGATCTGATGCAATAAGGTTGACGAATGTGGTCATCTCCTTTTGTGTGTTCAGAAGTCCGTCATCCATATTGAGGTCAAGCACCAGAGCGCCATCGTCAACTTGCTTTCGGGCAATTTCTAAGGCTTCGTCATATTGGTGGTTGCTTATCAGACGCAAAAACTTTCTGCTGCCAGCAACGTTGCATCGCTCTCCAACGTTTATGAATTTGACTTCGGGCGATGCTTCCAGAAGTTCCAGACCGGATAGTTGCAAATAGGGGGAGCGGGCGACGGGGTGGTGTGTAGGCTTTGCTGTGCCGTCTGCATTTGTAACGATAGATTGGTATTGGGCAATGAATGCATCTGTTGTGCCACAGCAGCCTCCTATTATATTTACGAGTCCTTCGTTGACAAAGGTCTCCATCTGTTTCTTCATTTGCTCTGGGGTGACGTCATATTTCCCCATGGCGTTGGGTAGTCCTGCGTTCGGATGTACTGAGATATAATACGGGGCTTTGTGAGACAGCTCCTCAAGAAACGGCTTTATCTCTTCTGGTCCGAACGAGCAGTTTAGTCCGATTGAAAAGATGTCGGCATGACTGACGGATGCAATAAAGGCATCAAGTCGTTGGCCGCTAAGGGTACGACCCGCCTTGTCGGAAACTGTAGCAGACAACATTATGGGAACCTTTTTCCCGAGAGTTGCCATGACTTCTTCTGCCGCCCATATAGCCGCTTTTGCATTAAGGGTGTCAAAGATGGTTTCTATCAGCAACCCGTCAACGCCTTCCTCTACAAGAATTCTCATCTGGTCGTAGTAGGCTTGTGCAAGTTGGTCATACGTGACGTCTCTCAACGCTGGATTGTTGACATCTGGAGAAATTGAGGCTGTCTTGTTGGTGGGGCCGATTGATGCGACCACAAAGCGTGGTTTTGCCGGAGTCTTTGCACTGTATTGCCGTGCCACACCAAGAGCCGTTCTGGCTGCAGCTCGGTTGATTTCATCGCAGTAGTCCTCGCAGTGATAGTCTGCCATTGAAATTCTTTGCGAGGAGAATGTATTTGTGGTTATGATATCGGCACCCGCCTCAAGATAACGCCTATGAATGTCTTCTATCACGTCAGGGCGTGTAAGGGACAAAATGTCATTGTTCCCTTTCATCTGAAAATCGATGTCTTTGAATATTTCGCCTCTGAAGTCTTGTTCTTCCAGCTTGTAGCTTTGGATCATAGTGCCCATTGCACCGTCAAGAATTAATATGCGTTCTTGTATGGCTTCTTCTATACTCATAAGTCTTGTGTGGCGTTTCTTTAAATGAACTTGTTACAAATATCGTTTTGGGGACTGCTCAATATTCTTATATGCTTAGTAACATGCAAGCGGTGTATGCAAAAAATGTAGTTGGGCAAGGCTTGATGTATGGTGCTCCGAAATAGATGCGGAACCCCCCTTGTCTTAGTATTTCTTTATTGCCCGTTGCATTTCGCGGTGGTCATCCTTTTCCTTGAGTGAGGCCCGCTTATCGTAGAGCTTCTTTCCTTTGGCAAGTGCAATGTCCAGTTTTGCCAATCCTTTTTCGTTGATGTATAGCTCTGTTGGTACGATTGTATGTCCAGGGTTTTTCAGTTGCTGTTCAATTTTGGTGAGTTCCTTGCGTGTCAGTAGCAATTTTCGGTCACGTCTGCTGTTATGGTTGTTAAAGGAGCCATAGAAATACTCTGCCACATACATGTTTTTTACCCATAGCTCATGATTGTGTATATAGCAATAGGTATCAACGAGGGAGGCTTTAGATTGCCTAATTGATTTTATTTCGGTGCCTGTAAGTACAATGCCTGCGGTATATCGGGAAATAAAAAAATAATCAAATGAAGCTTTTCTGTTCTTGATGTTGACAGTCGCCTTTATTCCAGTTTTTTTGTTACCCATTGTTCTTAGTCAAGTTTCTATATAGGTTGCAGATTAAAGATGTGGTTTCTGGTTCCATTTCTATAAAATAGTCATCAAACTCGTCCCATTCGGGGTATTGTTCGTAGAGGCCCATAAACTCTTCATCGCTTTGTGTGGGGCGTTCGAGAACCCCTCTGGTTTCTTCAAATATGGAACGTGCATCATAGATCCATTTTGAAAAATCTTTTGCCCCCCATAGTCTCAGGGCCTTGGCAAACGGATTAAGAAATATGAAAGGGCCATAACCGTTCTGTATCAACTGCACAAAGCCTCCTTCAAGAAGTTCTCGGCGCAGAATGGAGTAGGCCAGCAGTGTGATTTCGTCAGAGTTTAGTTTTGACATGTTTTCTGATGTCAGCTCACCGCCCGCTTTTTCCAGAATTGGTGTGATTAGCTCTTGCAGCTGTGGGTTTGTCTCGTTATTGTCTGTCATGGTTTTGTTTCTCTTGATGCCAATCAAGAAGAATGCTAATATTGTCTGGTGTAAAACCAATGCAAAATTAATTCATTTAAGTGAAACATCTGACATTCAATATGTTGTTTTTTGCTAAAAGAGTAGGGGGGGACATCTTGGAGGAATGTCTTATATTATTTATGATGGCTATAAATATGCCTCATGAAGGAAAGAATGCAGAAAACATTATCCCAAGTTAATGGCTGCCCCCAAAGAG
>ERZ779890.429-NODE-429-length-46792-cov-8.875131_pt1 | contig 46792 bp, 45 predicted proteins | sample MGYA00511553_ERZ779890 | MGnify/ENA primary metagenome ERZ779890 (study PRJEB29588, sample SAMEA2152064) | human gut metagenome | biome: human gut; feature: human-associated habitat; material: faeces | place: Denmark | collected 2008/2010 ... | reverse complement strand
CATATTTAATTTTAGGTGCAAAAAAGCAGGAGACCTTTTCAGATTTCCTGCTTAGCAAAGCTGTGAAGATTTAATTGTGGTTGGGTTGCCAGTTATACAAACTGGAAATTTTCTTTTTAGAATGAATTATTTAATTTCTACAATAGCACCATATTTCGTATGCGGAAGATATTGTACCTTTAAATAAGTATTTTTATCAATATACCTTGAAAATACTGTGATTTCGATTTCATCATCTTTAACTTTATCATATAGAAAAATACTTCTTCTTTCAGAAGATATATCTGCACCACCATGAGATTGTTCAGTTACATATCCTTCTGCATAACTATACTGTTTGTTTATGATGTAAGGCATATCTAAAACAAAATCTTTCAAATATAAGATTAAAAGAATAGCTACTATAACAAGAATGGTATTAGCCAATCGAAGAAATATTATATCATTTTTTCCAGTATATTCTTTTTTTATCGCTTCTTTATCAAAAAATATCGAATAGATAAGTTTTCTTTTTTTAATTAGATAGATAATGCAAGCAATTAACGCTATAACAAATAATGAAACTCTTATAAACAATCTAAATATAGCAAAATCCATAATATCATCCCCTTAAACTTCAAGTTTGTTGCTTACATTATACTTCATCAACCTAAAGAATGGAAGATTTTTTCTTGCCTCCCAAAGCAAAAGCACCTGTCATTTTCAAAACGAAGACAGCAAGTGTCTTAGAGTTCCACATTCTATTTTGAGTGCAAAAAAGCAGGAGAACTTTTCAGATTTCCTGCTTAGTAAAGCTGTGAAGATTTAATTGTAGTCAGTTTTTCTTATACCATCCGAAATTTATACTTTAATGTTCTCTCATAACAAAAATCAATTTTGTCCTCCAACAAAAATACCGTTTGGGGGATTATCCCATATAAAATTATCCTCAGCCACTTCGCTCTCCAATGCAATTTCAATTTTATATATCCCCACATTTTGAGCATTTTCATCATCCTCACTATACATATAAAAATTCATACAATACCGTTCCTTCTCTGTCAATATGAGATACATACCATCCAATTCCGTTTTCCTTTTACCATAGTTGCTTTCACTTGATGATGCACAATCGCCCTCAAAACTTTGGATACTGCCCTCAATATAATCGAAAAAATCAGAGATTTCAGTGTCTAAATTCTCAATGTTCTTTTTGCTTTCTTCGGAAAATAGAGATTTGAGTTTCTCTGAATCCTGTTGCTTACATGCCTCGATAATTTGTTGACACATCTTATCCGTTTCATTTTGTTCAGAGCTAAACCAGTCATTGAAATATTTGTTAGAGCAGCCTGTTAAACCGAGTATAATAATCACACTGGAAAGCAACAATACTTTTTTCATATAATTACATCCTTTACTGAATAATTGCAAAATCACTTATTGGATTAAGGTCATTACAAAAAATTTCTTACTATCATTATACTTCATCAACCTAAAGAATGGAAGATATTTTCTTACTCCCTAAAGCAAAAGCACCTGTCATTTTCAAAGTGAAAACAGCAAGTGCTTTAGAGTTCCATATCCTGTTTTTTGCTTTTTGCCTGATCCGTCCGGCTGACTTCACGCTCTGCAATTTCTTTCTTTTTGCGGCTCAACTGCTCTATAATAGAATTTTTGGCTTTCTTCTTGATTTGCTCCGTTCCGGCTTTTTTGACCTCCGGTTTCATCAGCGTGGTTTGGATTTTCTGAATGGTTGATTTCATAGCGTTTGTGATTCTGGCAATCACGCCATCCAATCGTTTCACTGCATACTCAACTTCTTTCTTTGAAGCCTTACGCTCAGGGGAGAGAACCCACGCTTTAGACTGCTCCACCAGCTTAATATCCTCCTTGTGCGTTTCCAGTTTTACAGTATCAGCAACGACCTCAACCGCCTTGTCATAGGCAATATCGGCAACCTCGTCCACCAGAGCTTCCACATCTTCAATCTTCATCGTGAGTTCTTCCAACTTTTGCTCCTGTGCTGCCAGTTGCTCCTTTTGCTTGAAAAGAATATAGTCCTGTTTTTCCAGATAAGCACGACCACCATATTCCGGTTCTTCTTCCAGTTGTAAGCCATGCTTTTTCGCCACATCAAACAACAGCACTCGGCAGGCTGAATCGAAAGTCATCTTGCGGTTATTTTTTCTTCCGACAGGCTTCTCCGGTTCTGGCAGTTCAAACCCCAGTGCTTCCAAAGCCTTTTCCTGTTGTGGGGCAATCTCCCCATATTGATTTTCACAGTCGAACACATGACGCTCGTGAATATGAGGGGTGCTTTCATCCAAGTGCAGTGCCCAATTCAGGATATGGACATGAGAGCCGAAACGCTCATTTACGATTTCCATAAATTCTGTGACGATCTCAATGAGCAGTTCTGGTGGAACATGATTATCAAGCGTTCCAATCTGATAGACCGTTTCCTCTGGGCAGGTCTTTTTGCTTTTGAGCAAATCTCCGGTTTCCTTATTTCTTTCAGGGTGTCGGTTCTTCACATTTCTTTCGTTCTGTCCGGTCACAAAATCACGATACCGCTGACGATAAAAAAGCTGTTCCACATCTTCAAAAGTGGCAGACAGCTCATTTTCCTTTTCGGGATTTTTGAAATTGCGGAAGCCATTGTAACAGTCCCAATAGAGATTTTGTTTGGCTCGTTCTTCGTCAATGTGTTCGCTGTTGGCAATGTCAAAACTGCGGTCATTGTGCTTCGGATTATAAACGCCATTCTTTCCGGCTCGTCCATTGTGCCTTGTTAATTTCACATGAGTTCCTCCTTTTCTTTTTGATTTCCCCGACAGGGGAGAAGGGCAGCGAAGCTGATTCCTTGCGGCTTTCTGCGTCAAGTAATACCCAGTACTAAGTGGCGAAACGCCACTTAACTGGGCAAGGCTGCCGCCCTTGACCTGCACAGGGGTATTGCATTCCCTGTACCCATGCACAAAGGGTTGCACCCTCTGTACTCCCGCCCGAACAAACTGACTTCGCCCCGTCTCAAGCTCTGTCAGTTCCTTCGGTTTTACAAAACAGTCCACCGGACTATTTTGCAAAAAGAAAAACCGACGCATGATTGCTTTACGCTCAATACATCGGTTTCTTCATCTGACCTTGACGGTCATATTCAGTTGTCTAACATCGTACTGTTATAAAATCTATGTCATTTACGATTTTTCTTATGCTGATTTGCCCAGTAAGATTTTACAGGGATTCTTCTTCTTTTTATGTCCTCCATAAATTCTTCTTTGTCAATATTACTATCAATGGTAAATAATTTTTCTCCATTTACATATACACGCATAGAACCTTTCTTTCTCTCGCAATAGGTAATATCTTCAAAGTGAAAAGTTCTCTTTCTGCCAAAAGTTGAACGCCATGTGATTTCATCTCCGTTCACTTCCAGTTTCCACATAATCATATTCAATGAGCCGATTAAAGAAACAATAAAGAAAATGCTAAAAACGAGTGGTGGAAACAAATCATCTTGTTGAATAGCACTGGCTACCGTAGCTCCCCCAAAAAGAAACACCGCCAATACAAAAAACATAGTAAGTACTTTTTCGGTTTTTATTATATAATGCGTCCTTATTATTCCCTTTTTCTGTTCTTCCTCTCGTTCTTTAGCTCTCTTTTGTTGAAGATTTACAATATATGTCAAAAGAAGAAGTACAACTAAATAGGGACCTATTTGTGTAATTATATTCAAACACATTCGTAAAAAACCATTCATTTTTTGCCCTCCATAGTTCCAGATATGTAAAAATGATTGTTTAAATTCGAGTATTTAAAACCTCACTTTTTCATATCTCATTATACTTCATCAACTTAAAGAATGGAAGAAAAAATTTTGTATACAGAGTTCCTGTTCAAGCCTTGTAACGCACATTTCTGCAAAATCCATAGTCCCCGATACTTTCCTTGCAGACGATAGGCAACGGTCAAAACATCAGGTCTGCACCTGACATTTTAACCGCATATCAGCCCTGATTATCACATTATCCCTGCTGACTGTTCAGCCCATGCTTTTTCGCATATTCGCTGGCTTTCTGTCTGCGTTCCTCACTGTAAGGCGGCAGGAAACGGATAGACAAACGGGATTTTGCCAGCTCATAAGAAATACCGCCTTGAACATTGGATTTTTCCAGTCTGCAAAGGTCAGGGTACTTCTTAGCAAAAGCAGCCAACCTCTTTTTCAATCCGGCGTTGTGGGTGTAGATATTTGCCTTGTCCTCGCCCTCATTAAAGAGAACGATTGTTTCTTTCTCAATCTTCGTAAGTCTCGCCATAGCAGCCCTCCCTATGGTTTTTCAACACACGCAGCTTGCAGTAAAAGCAGCGATACCACCTTTCAACACCCTCAGCACTCAGCTTGACGGAAAGCATATAAAACAGCTTCTTCGTCGCCGGATCGGGTGCAAGGGCAGCCACCATACGCAAACGCTCGACAGTTGCTTTCAGGTTCGGACAGCCAAAGGCATAAATGGCTTTCATTTCATTCCGGTTCATCTTCATTGTGTTTTCCTCCTTAAAGTTTGATAAATGAAAATCGACAGACACTTCATAAGAAAATACCTGTCGCTTCGTTTACGATATAGATTTGTTGGTTTTGGACTTGATAAAATCAGCAGTAAATCATTTCCTGTCTGATGATTTCTTCGGCTCGGTTACGGATAGAGTTCATGGACTGTACCCACAACATCTGATTGTCTGCTTTCATGGTTTCGGTCACACCCTCGGCTTGTTTCATCTGCTCAATGACAAGGCTGCACCTTTCCGCTACCTGTTCGTTCAGGTCAGCAAGGTAAGTATGCAGTTTGCCGGATAAACAGAGGGCAGAGAACCTTGCAGGGCGGTACTGCTCCAAATATGTCCTGTGCAGTCTGCCCCACATACCGATAGGGCGGTGTTCCTCCGGCAGCTTCAAGTCCGGCACATAGTAATCGCCCACAAGAACATAGTCCAGACCGTTGCTTTCATCATGGATTCGTGGTTTCAATTCTGTCATGCTATTTTTTCTCCTCTCACTTTTTGCCGATTTGATTTGGTTACGGCGTTCTGTTCAGCACACACATTGCTATCAGAACTTTTTTCTTCTGCTATACGCTCATGCTCCGCAAATTCTTTTGATTTCTCACGAATTTTTTTCATATACTTACGATTGGATTCTCGTTTTCTGCGAAGTCGATCTGCTTCTTTTTCAGCAGCAATCCTTTCTTCCTCTGTTGGTTCATGCTGCTCCACAGGTACTTGAAATTGCCCGACATAGTTAAGATATATCTCCACCTCTGTGGTGCGGTCTGCACCTTTTCCCTGTGGCTCGTGAACCAGTATTTTGTCTATAAATTCATTTATCATGGCAGGAGTAAGCTCTGTAATGTTCTCATACTTTTTAACCAGCTTTAGAAAACGCTCCACATTATTTTGACCGCCTATAATCCGTTGCATATCAGCGGTGTCAGTTTCAATAATCTTGTTTAGCTCGTTCTGCTCATTTTCATAATCAGTAAGCATACTCTGAAAAAGCCTGTCCGGTAATCTTCCAATCACATTATCCTCATAGATTTTCCTGATAAGCATATCCAATTCGTGAAGTCGCTTCTGATTTCTTTCAATGCGTTTTTTTACAGTTTCAGAAACAGCAATATCTTTCATCGCCGATTCTTCTTGCAAAGAATAGACAAACTCCTGCTCATTCAAAGAAACATAGTGGCAAGTTTCCTGTATGGTTTTTAGAATGATGCTTTTAAGTGCTTTTGTTGAAATATGGTGGCAAGTACAATGCCGGTCATATTTCTGACGCCCCAGATTATATGTGGAACATTCATAACAATCTGCCGGATTGGAATGACTTGTCCTTTTTTCGCCTTTGGCAGTATAGTATATTCTTTCTCGCCCTTTCCGCTGCCTGTGATTATACATCGGCGCACCACAGTCAGCACAGTAAATCTTTCCGGTCAGAACATTAGGTTCGCCCATAGGATCTGCTTTTCTTACATTCTGTCTTAACTTTTGAGCAAGCAGCCATGTTTCTTCATCGACAATAGGCTCTTGTGTATCATCAAAAACCACCCAATCTTCCTTGTCTGCCCTTTTCGTCTTTTTGTCCTTATAGGAATTTTTGAATGTCCTGAAGTTGACAGTCTTTCCGATATACTCTGGTCGGGCAATCAGAGTAGTAACCTGATTTCCTCGCCACATATACGGATTTTCTTTGTCATAGTTGCTTGCATGATTTCCAAGTCCCTTTTTTCCAAGATAATAAGAGGGTCTTTCAATTTTTTCTTCTGAAAGTTCTCTTGCTATCTGATAAGGTCCTTTTCCCTCAATAGTCATACGATAAATTCTGCGGACTACTTCAGCAGCTTCTTCATCAATAATCCAATGGTCGGGGTTTTCGGGGTCTTTCAAATAGCCGTATGGTGGGATATTACTTGTATGCGCATTGCCGGAAGAACCTCTGGATTTCAGTACAGCTTTAATTTTCTTACTTGTGTCCCTGACAAACCACTCATTCATGATATTCAGAAAAGGGGCAAACTCACTGGTTTCTTGACGGTCACTGTCAATACCATTATTGATTGCTATAAATCGAACTTCCTTTTCTCTAAACAGAATGTCAGTGAAAAAACCTACTTGCAGATGATCTCTGCCGATTCTGGACATATCCTTGCAGATACAGACAGTGATTTCTCCGTTTTTAACACCTTCAACAAGTCTGTTCCATGAAGGTCTGTCAAAAGTCGCTCCACTCCAACCATCATCGGTAAAATGAACAAGATTCGTAAAACCATGTTTCATAGCATAATCTTCAAGCATTTGCTTTTGATGAACTATACTGTTACTCTCTCCAGCATTATCATCATCACGAGACAGTCTTTCATACAAAGCAGTAATGCCATTGCTTTTATCTTTTTTTCTTCTCATGCTGAACTCCTTTCTTCAATTCCTATCCACTCCTTACGCTCACAAAATATCACATCGGTGTAACGCTTCGGCGGGGTCGTCTGTCCCTCGCGGATCGTCGCTACGACAGGTCCGACCGTCTGTCCGATTTCAAGCGGCGGGATGGGGTATTCCCGCTCTTTCCGCTCTCTGCTGCCCAAGCTCCCGCGAAATGTTTCTTCAAACACCCTGTAGCCCATCTGTCGCACAGTGCTTCCCTTTGCCGTAAAATCATGGCCTTCGCAGTCCAGCATCACCGTCACTTCATCCGTTTCGCACGGTTCGCCCGTCGCCGCAAGCAGCCGCACCGCCAGCAGGGTTAAAATGCTGCGCTCGCCCATCGGAAGCTGTGCCAGTGCTTCCCGCGTCATGTTCTGCGTCGGTATAATCGCGTGATGGTCGCTCACCTTTTCGTCACGGATAACCTGCTGTGTGTGAACTGCCAGCGGCAGACCGCTTGCAAACGGCAATACCTGCGCCACACACTCGATGAGTGCGGGCAGCCTGTCCCGCAGATCATGCGTCAGGAATCGGCTGTCCGTCCTCGGATACGTCGCCAGTTTCTTTTCGTAAAGCGTCTGCGCGTAATCGAGCGTCTGCTGCGCCGTATAACCGTAAATTCTGTTCGCGTCCCGCTGCAACGCGGTCAGGTCGTAGAGCTTGGGCGGCTTCTCTTTCTTCTGCCTGCGTTCAATCTGCTTGACCGCCGCCTTTTTACAATGGCAGGAGGCTCGAATCCGTTCCGCTTCCTCTCGCGTTTTTATCCTTCCGCTCTGCGCCGGAAAGCCGCAGCTGAGCTGCACCGTATAAAATCGCTCGACCTGAAACGCCGCAATCTCTTTTTCCCGCTGCGCCACCATCGCCAGCGTCGGGGTCATGACGCGCCCGACATTGAGCTTGGTTCCGTAGAGCCGGGAATACAGCCGTGTTCCGTTGATGCCCACCAGCCAGTCCGCCTGCGCACGGCACAGAGCCGCACGGTACAGCGCGTCGTAGGCAGTGCCCGGCTTGAGCGACCGAAACCCCTCGCGGATGGCACTTTCCTCAAGCGAAGAAATCCAGAGCCGCTTGACGGGCTTGGTGCAGCCCGTCTTTTCATACACCATTCTGAAAATCAGCTCTCCCTCGCGCCCCGCATCCGTCGCGCACACCACTTCGTCCACATCCGTTCGATTCAGCAGGTCTTTCAGCACGGCAAACTGCTTCTTTGTCCCATCGCTGACCACGCTCTCCCATGCGCTCGGCACAATCGGCAGATCCTCCCGCCGCCACTTCGCATAGCGTGCATCATAGATTTCCGGCGGGGCAAGCTCGATCAGATGCCCGATACACCAGCTCACAAGGTCGTTCTCGCCCTGCAAATATCCGTTTTTCTTCTGATCTGCGCCCAATACGGCGGCAATGCTCTGCGCCACGCTGGGCTTTTCTGCAAGAATCACTCGCATCCGGTTATCCTCCATTTCAGAAAAAAGCAGGCGGGCAGCTTCTCGCCGCCCGCCGCATGGTCTTATTCGTTCAAATCGTCATCCCTGGTTTCATCGTCCTCGTCATCCTCGTATTCGTCGTAGGACGGCTGGGGCTTGCTTTCTTTTTTCTTGCGCCGGTTTAAGTACCAGAACGCGCCGCCGCCCAAAATCGCCAGCATCAGCGTGCCGGCGACCACTGTGCCATTCTGTTTCGGTTCGGTTTCATCCGTCTGCACAGGTTCCTTCGTCGGGGTCGGCGTGGGCGCGGCAGTCGGCGTTGGAGTCGGCTTCTCGTCCTCGCTGAGCAGCGCCAGCAAATCCCTATCATCAACCAGATTGAGGAAGTAGGTTTCGTAAATGTCCGCTTCTTCGTCAATCGGCTTGTCGTAGTCGATCACCAGATAATACGTCTGCCCGCTCTTGGTTTCCAGACTGATGAACTGCTTATTCGTATGCGCGGAATACAGCACGTCGAGCGTGCGCATGTTGCCGCTGCCCGTAAACGCCTGACCGGGACCGGTCTGGATGTATTCCGGCATGGCGGTCGGCTGCGCCGTCGGTTCTGCGGTCGGCACGAAGGTCGGCATCAGCGTCGGTACAAGCGTGGGCATAACGGTCGGGACGAACGTCGGCAGTGCAGTCGGCTGGCTCGTCGCCTGACTGCCGCCCGATGTGCCGTTTCCAGAGCCGCTACTGGAATTGCCCGGTTTCTGTGTCGGCTTGGCTGCCGGTCTGGGCGTGGCGGTCGGTACGGTCGTGGGTTTGCTCGTTGCCTGCCCGTAATACGGGTTTTTGAGCGTCACCGCTTCAGAAAAATTGCCCGCGCAGTCATAAGCGCGGACAACCAGCTTTTCATAGCTTTTCAGCGTTTCCACTTCATTAAAGTGGATATCCAGCTTCCCGCCGTCCAGTGTGGTAAACAGCAGTCCGTTGACCTGAATTCCCGCCACGCCGGAAAGGTCATCTTTGGCTTCGATATGCAGCGGTTCGCCGCTGATGCCCGCCGTCACGGTCGGCGCGGTGCGGTCAAAGCACATGATCTTCGCCGTTCCGTCGTGGTAACCGTCCTGCCGGTCGATGACGCGCACAGTGAGCGTTCCGTTGTCGTATACGTCAAGGTCAAAACCCCCGCTTTCAGCCTGTTCGGTCACGTCCATCCAACCTGCGCCGCCTGTGCTGACCTTCACCTGTTTGAAGCCCGTTCCGTTCTCGTCCGCGATGTCCACGCACGCCTGTGCCGAAGCCGTGTTGCGCCAACCGGTCGGCGGCGTGATCTGCACGGTGAATTTCGCGTCCATCGCCGGTTCTGCGGTCGGTTCATGCGTTGGCTCAGCTGTTGGCTGTTCGCCGGGTGCTTGCGTCGGTTCTATCGTCGGCTGCTGCGTCGGCTTCACTTCCGGCTCATCCGGCGTTGCTTCCTGAAAATAGACAGGGTCATCCAAAATCACGCTGCCTTCAAAAGCGTTCAGGTCGATGTCCGTTTCCTCTGCCAGCGTTGCGCCCGCCGGGAAACCCACGACAAACGCTCCCACAATCAGCAGCAGGATTGCCGCCAGTGCCAGCATACAGGCTTGTTTCTCAAGTTTCATCGTTCTTTTCCTCCTGATTTTCAAAAGCAGAAGCCCCGATCATGCGGCGCTCCTTCAAAAAGGCTTCCAGTTCCTCCGGCGTGAGCGAATAGCTGCGCACGGCGGCGACGATCTGCGTGTTTTCCTCGTCCTGCACCATCTGCTCCAGCCTGTCCATATCCTTCTGCGCCTTTTCAAGACGCGCTTTCTTTTTATCCCGCAGCTGGCGGTATCGTTCCAGTTTCTTATTCATGCTGTTTATTCCTCATGGGTCGTATGGGATTCTTCCGAATCCGTAGAAATGCTGCTGCCAATAGCTCCTCGTCAGGTCGGCGTAGGTGATGGGGTTGCCGCAGTGGATCATCATGTTGTCGCCCACATACAGCCCGACATGCGTGATGCCGCCGACATCCTCGCCCATCGTCCCTTCAAAAAAGATCAGGTCGCCGGGACGCGCTTCATCCGCTGTAATCTTCTGACAGATGCCGTACAGCCCCGTCGCGCCGAGCCTTCCCGTGTTGTATACGCCGCTGTTGGTAAATACATAGGATACAAAGCCGGAGCAGTCAAAGGACGTATCCGGCGACGCACCTCCCCAGACATACGGAAAACCCAGATATTTTTCCGCTTCCTCGATGAGCTTTCCAAACTGCGGGTCAGCCTGTTTGTATTCCTCCGGCACGTCGTATAAAAGCGGGTCTTTGAGCTGGGAAGCGTGCGGTTTTCCGGCGAACAGGTCGGGCATGTTGCCCAGCGTGGACATGTACAGCGCGTAAAGCCCCATCTTCTCGCGGCTCATGGAATACACCGGCTGGTGCGACAGGTTCTTGTTTTCAAGCTTCACGTCGCAGATTCGGTAGGTGTACGGCACTTCAACCTCGTAAGTGTAGCTTTCCCACCGCTGTGCGCCGGTTTTGGGGTCGGTCACGAGCTGCTGCCCGACGCGCTGTTCGGTGCGGTATCGGGTTTCGGTCGTGATTTTCTCGGTCAGCACATACTGGAGCTTGAAATAGCGCTCCATGACAGGATACGCGCTGTCAATCGTCCATGCCTCGCCGCCCAGATACGCGGAGATGATTGCGCAGAGCGCATACGGGTCGTGCCAGATTTCCTGTGCCTTGACGTTGTATTCATCGCATCCGGGATGGCGGGCTTCATAGTGATCCAGCTCATCCTCAAGCTCCTTTTCCATCTCGCAGTACGCACGTTCCGCCGCCAGCACGTCCGCCTCCTCTGCCGGATATGTCCCTATGATGAAAGCGTGTGAAATTGCCTCGCCAAGGGGCATGAACGAGGACAGCCCGCCGGTCATAAACAGCAGCAGCGAACAGACGAGTGCCACCGGGAAAAGATGGACTTGCCGTTCGCCCAATTTGGGCAGAAAACGCCGAAGCACTTCCGGAATGTTCTCCACGGCTGCGTCTGCTGCTTTGCGTTCCCTTGCGCGGGCAAGAAATGCCTGCTTCATGTGCTGTTTCTGATGAGCCTTGGACAGCGGGTTGCTTGCCTGTTGCATCCTCCCGCATGTGTGCAACGTCTGTCTGTTCTCTGTTGCCGCTTTTTCAGCTGACATTTTCCATCCAGATGAAGGTGGAAAGCCGTCAAACGCCGCCGCAGGCTGTCCGGGCGGCTTGACCCGCCCATTATCCGGACGTATCTCCCGGATTTCCTTCCGATATGCCCGCACATTCCGGCGATAGCCCGCATCGTTCACAAAACATGCCACGTTCTCCGCTGCACGCTTTCCGTCGTTTACCACTTCAACCGACACGTTTTCATCCGCTTCCCGTTCTTCATGCGGCAAATCCGGCGTTTCCAAAATCGGAATCCGATTTCTCCGCCGTGGGCGCGGTTTGAGTTTGGGCTTTTCAGGCTCTGTTATCGGCTGAGCCTGTGTCCACCGGGCTGCAATCTGCGAAACATTGGGTCGAACGTGCTTCATGCTTTGCGCCCCCTGCTCTCAAGAAAGTGCCGATATGCGGCTTCCGCCTGCTCGTCCGCATCGCCGGACACGACGCAGAGTGCTGTCATCAGCACGATCATGCACAACACGCCGCCGCCAATCAACCATCCCATCATCCATTTTCCCTCCCTTCTTCGGCTTTCATCTCACCGGGCTTGGTCGTCATCATGCGGTAAAGCTGCGTATCCGTCGGAATACGATTTTCAAACGGCAGAACGACATTTCCGCAGACCATCAGCCCGCAGCCCTGCTCCGCATTGGTCAGATACCGCATCTCCTCTCTGGATAAGCCGAGCTTCTCGCCCAAAATCTCGCGGTCAGCATTCGCCTGATTGAGCATCAGGAAAAAATCCGTATTGTCAAAGATATTCTGGATTTCCGGGCTGGTCAGCAGATCTTTGACGTTTTGCGTGATGCCGGTCGCCACGCAGCCCCATTTGCGGCAACGCTTCCAGATGCCGATGAAATATGCCGCCGTCTGCGGTTCTTTGAGCAGAATATGAAATTCGTCGATGTAATAGCGCGTTGTCTGCCCCTTATCGCGGTTGGCGCTGATGCGGTTCCAGACAAAGTTCTGCAAGATCAGCATTGCCAGCGGCTTGAGCTTGTTGCCCAGCTTCTTGATGTCAAAGCACACCAGCCGATTATTGAGCTGCACGCTCGTATGGTGATTGAAATAGTTAAGCGAGCCGGTGACATACAATTCCAGTGCCGTCACAATGCGGCGCACCTGCGGTTCAGGCTGCCGTTTCAGGCATTCATACAGATCGCCCAGCGTCGGCATGTTCTCCGGCTTCGGGTCTTTGATATACTTTTCGTAGATGATCGGCAGGCAGCGGTCGATCACGGAGTTCGCTTCTGCGGGGATGTTGCGCTTTCCGTCCATGACGATTTCGCAGAAGGACAGAATCAGCTCCGACTTGAGCCGCAGCACGTCGTCCATATTTTCTTCCAGCTCAATATCCATCGGGTTGATGTAATCGTGACTGTCCGCCGACAGCATGATGGTCTGACCGTTCAGCCTGCGCGTCAGCACACGGTACTCGCCCTCCGGGTCGCACAGGATAATCTGGTCATCCGTGGTCAGATAGATGTAGATCATCTCCTGCTTGCCGGAAACGGACTTGCCGCTGCCTGATGTGCCGAAGATCAACCCGTTCGGATTTCGGTTCACGGTTCGATCTGCCATAATGACGCATCCGGAAACGCGGTTGATTCCATAATAGACCGGCTTGCCGTCCAGTCTGCAAAGTTCCTGCGTCGAGAACGGAATGAAGCCCGCAACGGCACTTGTCGGCATACAACGCTCGATTTTCAGCGGATTGATGCCCAGCGGCAGGCATGCCGTCAGTCCCTTCTCCTGCTGAAAATCCAGCGGAATCAGCGCACAGCTCCGCGTCTGCAAAATGCCGCGTGTCTGCGCCACTGCCTGATCGAGCTGACGCTTGCTGCCCGCCATGTTCATCACGACGATCGTCGCCATATACAGCTTTTCATTCGTTCCCAGCGTTTGCAGCAGGCGCTTGGTATCGTCGCCGTATGCGTCGATATCTCGCGGGATGATGTCGATATCGTATCCCGAACGAAACGCCTTCTGCTGTTCGCTGATTTTGGTCGCGTCCAGCACGACCTGCTTCTGTTTAATCAGCTTGATGGCGGTCATTTGATCCATCGGCTGAACGTGCAGGCTGAACACCGCGCTGGATGGCAGTCTGAGCAGTTCGCCCAGCAGCTTTTTGCTCAGGCTCGACGTTTGAATCTGGATGTACGACGCGGCGCAATATGTTTCCCCGATCTTAAACGAGCGGGACGGCGAGAAATCAAAGCTGCCGGGCGCGATGAAGTCTTTGGTGGATAGTCCGGTTTCCGGCAGCCACGACCACTCAAAGACAAACGGCGCATGGTCGTCCATGTGAAACAGCGCGTGCAGCAGGGAAAGCCGCTCTTTGCCGTCCATCAGCACGGACTCCACGCCGATCTTCTTGAAATTGCCCTGCATATCCGGTCCGATACGCGTCAGCCGCGACCGAGCGCCCTTGACGCTTTCGGATTCGATGCCGAAGGTCATCAGCTTGATGCGCGTCTGTCCGTTGTTGCTGCGCATGTACTGCGTTTGCAGCAGCTGAACGTATTCTGCACAGAGCGTGCGGTAGGCTTCGTTGCGCTCCAGCACGGCAAGCGCACGCGCAAACGCTTCCGGGTCGTTCTCGCTGTTGATGCCGGTCATTTGCACATGCACAGCGCAGTCAAAGTAGCTGTAAAAGCTGCACCAGCCGCCGAAAATACCGAGCTGTTCCGCTTCATCCTCAAGGTCGTAGTTCATATCGTCAAAGAGCAGCGACATGGTGTAATAGTTTTCCGTGACGCGGCAAAGCCCGTCCTTGTACATGCTCAGATACGGAATCGTCTTTTGTGCGCTGCTGGGGTGCCTGCCGTCCGCTTTCGCCTGACGGGTCAGCTCTTCGAGCTTCTTCTTCTGCGCCCGCGTCAGCTTAACGCCGGGCTTTTTTCGCCTGTTCTTCAAGCGCCTTCACCTCTTTTCTGAGCCGCATCTCCCGTTCGAGCGCGGCGTAGGTATTGTCGGTTTCATACGGTCTGCGCCGGGGTCTGAGCCACTTGGTTTCAACCATCTGGCGCAGCACGGTTTCAAGCGGCTGCCCGTTTTTTTCGTAAATACCGAACATGAAAAACGGCAGCATCACGCCCATCATCAGCATCGACGCGGCAGTTGAGCTGACGCTCTTTCTGAGCAGAAAAAACACCGGCAGACCGACCGCCGCGCCCAGCCCGAAGAACAGGCATTGGCGGCGGGTCAGACCAAAGAGAAACTTGGTCTTGATTTTCGATAAATCCTTGGGAACAAATACGCTGTCCCGATCTTCCATTTTCAACTTTCCCCTTTCTCAGTGTGCGCCCAGTATCGAGCGGCTTAAACTGCTGGTCTTAAACAGGCAGAAACACAACAGCACCGTATACCCGACCGCCGTCCAGATTGCCTTGACAACATCTGTTTCCACAGCGATCGACCGCACCAGCACCGCGTAAATCGCCACGCAGATAATCATCAGGACAGCCTGAAAGCCGAGCGCAAACAGCGATTTCAAATAGCCCTGTCCGATCTGCCCCCATTCGCGGTTGACCATCGTCGCCAGCGGCACAGGCGCAAGCGACGTAACCAGATAGATTTCGATCATACGTCCATAGACGATGACAAAGATGCTGATGGTCAGCAGCCACGAGATGATCTGCATCAGGACGGACTGGATAAACAGCCCGAAAAGCGGGCCGACCTCCATCTCCATCAGCCGCTGTTCCAGATTGACGATGATCTCCTCCAGATGGATGCTCGTATCCGCCACGACCACGCCTGCCGCACGATTGACCACGCTCTGCGTCGCTTCAAATACGCCCATCACGATGGTCCATGTATTGGACACGATCATGACCGCGAACGTCGTTTTCATCAGCCACTTAAACACTTCGAACAAATCGAAGTCGCGCATGTTGTTCCGCTCGATCATCATGCTCAGCAGCTCGATGCACGCCACCGCCGTCAGGATGATGCCCGCAATCGGCGTAACGACGGTTTCCGAAAGGTTTTTGACCATGCTGAACACGCCGCCGTTCCATTGCTGCGGAGTCATACCGACCACATCGGTAATCTGTGCCACCTTATGGAGATAAAGAAGGGTGAAAGATGAATTGATTCTCATTGATTTTTGCCCATATTTGTTCAAGATCGCCTTGCTTCATTTGCAGAAAGTCCATCATCATTCCTCCTTTACGGTATTGACTTATTGTCTTATTGACTAATTGTCGTTAATGTTCCAAAATATTATGAGATCTTTTAATGCTACGAGGAGGTTGTCCATGAGACTACTTCACGTTTTTGCTGAGAATCTGCGTAAATACAGGGTATCTCAAGGACTAACGCAGGAGAAATTAGCAAGTATCTCCGGTCTTCACGTTACATACATCAATGCAGTAGAACGTGAACGTCGAAATATCTCAATTGAAAATATCGAACGGATATCGGACGCTTTAGAGATTTCTCCGTATCTCCTATTCTTAACTGATGATCATATTGAAGACAATGCTGAGGAGGGAAACCATGCCTGAACAGAAGAAGAAAAGCAAGGCTGTAATCAAGCAATCATCACTCCTACCTCCTGATCCAACTCCCAGCCTCTTGATTGATCGGGATGAATGGATTACGCAGGCTGTTGACGGCTTTATCACAAAAAGCACTTCCTGTAAGTTCATCTATCAAGTAATCCTTGAAACATTGTGGCCCAAGGGGCATGGTATTCCTGGCCCAATAATTGATCGAGAAGCCATTCGTAACGCTGTTGATACTGCCAAAGGAAAGCCTTATCTCGATGTGTTTAGGCGCCTACGCGAACTGCAAGGAGAAGAAGGTTTCTTGGGAATTATCAAACAAGGAGCAAAATACCAGCTGATCGACACCAATATTTCACCCAAGAAAACGCCGAGAACAACCTTGTCGGATGACAAATGGGCTGTTGTATTGGAGCATTATAATGGTGTTTGCGCTGCTTGTGGTAGTCTGCCCAGTGAAAATGGTTTCCAGCAGGATCACAAAGTTCCTCGATCCAGAGGCGGTACTGACGCACTGACCAACTGGCAACCTCTTTGTGATTCTTGCAACAACATTAAGAGCTCTGCATGCCGCGGCTGTAACGAAGAATGTGCCAAGTGCAGCTGGGCCCACCCTGAGTTTTACCGTCCAATAAAACTGTCCGGCGCAACGCTCAGGCTGCTAAATACTTATGCCGAACAGAAAGGCAAAGACCCAACCAACCTTGTAACCGAGTGGATCATGGAAAAGATAAACTCTTAAAGAATAGCGAGGCGTTCTCCATAGAGCGCCCCGCTTTTTTTACATTCTGTATAAGCTCAATGCTTGGTCATTTGACAAAATCATCTGCGTGATAACGTCAAGCGCTTTACCCAAAGCTCGTCCGGCAAGCGGAGGAATAGCGTTACCTATCTGGGCATTACGAGGGACATCAACACCTCTTGCTGGGCCGTTGAGAGTATACCGACCGAAAAAACGGTAATCATCAGGGAACGACTGAAGTCGAGCCATTTCTCTCAGGGTTACAACGCGAGGATGCTTGTAGTGAATGAGTTCTTCCGGCGCAGTAGTGAGTGTCGAGCAGGGTTTTTGGGTATCAAGTACAAAGCGCTTGTTTGAATGGCAGCCGTTGTCGTAAAGAAATTCCTTGCTTAAACGGCCAGCTGGCTGTGTTTCGTGTGCTTTGTTGTAGAGAGCAATGGCCTTCTGATTATGATTATTAAATCGATGGCTTGAAGGAACCTCTTGATCCAGACAATTGGCTCTCATGATATGTTGATAAGCAGAAACAGGTGGCAAATATTTGCATGTACGATACTTTGGGAATTCGGGTTCGTCAACCATCTCGGTTCCTGCCAGGTCGCTGATTGCTTCTTCGATATTCACATATCGATCCACGGGCAACCCCAACTCTTTGCGTTGTTCCAACTTGACCTGAGCAAGAACATCGGTAAGTAAACGAGTTACATTTAGCTGACCACCAAAGTCCTTTGAGATCGCAAAAATGATAACACGTTTCCGCAACTGAGGGACACCATAGTCAGCAGCGTTAATTGTGATCTTTCCCACATTGTAACCCAGTTGTTCAATCTCGTGGACAGCTTCTTCGGCAACGCTCATAGTTGCCCCGTCCAAGGGACGCTGAACGAATTTCTTTTCAAAACCACCAACATTTTCTACCATACAGAAAAGTGGCTTTAAGAGTTCAATCGCATGAATCATCTTGAATACAAGAAGATTTCGGGGATCGTTGCCATTACGAGCTCCAGCAACAGAAAAACCTTGGCAAGGCGGGCCTCCGGCGACAAGCGTAACTTTACCTTTGAGTTCCTCAAAATGCGTGAGGATTTCTTGATTTTCCAATACATCCTCAATCGAATGTGCTTCACGAGACAACCATTCCGGCCAATCCTTGAAGTGGCAATGTGCTGATGCCTGATCTACAAGATTATGGTCAAATGTTGAGTATGCCATCTTATCTTTTTCGATAGCGAAGACACCATTCCACTGATCCATTCCTAAACCCAAAGACAAACCACCACATCCGGAGAAGAAATCGATATAGGTCTTTGACAAAGCAGTTGCCGTTTGCTGCTCTGAGAAGGCCTGTTTTTTTTCAGCAATCATGCTTATATATCCTCCACGTCAGCCTTCGTTTTTGTGGTTTGCTGAAACTCCAACACATCACTCACATCACACTGTAGAGCAACACATATCTTTTCAATGCTTTCCATTGCAACGTGCTCATCTTTTCCCAGCTTAGCAAGAACATTTGAACTTATTCCTGCTATGGAAATGAGATCGGTACGTTTCATGCCTCTATCAAGTAATGTTTTCCAAAGCTTTATGTAACTAACAGCCATATTACCTCCCAATGCCGTATTACACAGCATTGAGATTTTACCACAAAACATCACGAATTGCAAATATCACATCATTAGAAGGTGATTTTAATTGCATGTAAGGCGAATAAGTTCTTTTTTTAATTCGCCTATATCAGCGTCTGATAAAATGCCATTGCTAAGTCGCATTTGATACCATGGTGTCAGCAATGATACTTCAACATCTGGTCGGTTTGAAAAAGAAATGATTATCTGGTTAGCATGCGAAATAGGCAATGCTTTCGCTGTTGGAACATCTTCTTCAATCCTGCGAGATAGTTCTTCTAGTGTAATACCCATAACTATTCCTCCTTATTGCGAGATGAAACTAAGAACGAAATATAGCAGATCTACTGCCGCACAGCAAAGTGTTCCGGTTCGCGTTCTTCCAGTGCTTCAAACATCAGATCGACGGGATTCTTGAAATCTTCGTCGTCCTCCCTAACCTCCATCGCGTTAATCATGCTGACCAGCATCGCAAAGTTTCGATCTTCTTCCGGAACAACACCATACAAATAGCCGATCAGGGCGGTATAGAGCAGCGTTTCCGCCTTTTCCCAGAAGGGGTCGTTGCTTTTACCCTCTCCTTTTGTATTGAGAATCAGGCAGTTTACCAGTTTCAAAATATCCTTTTCGCTATGGATATACGCCAGCGGATTATAGTTCATCGACTTTTTGAAGTTGATTGTGTTGAGTATCTTGATGCGGTAGCCGCTTCGTTGAAGCAAGCTGCCGCACTCAACGAGGATGCTGCCCTTCGGGTCGGTCACAACGAACGAACAGGGATATTTGTCCGACACGCATTGCATGAGATTCGGTTTGACGAAAAATCTCGTCTTGCCGCTGCCAGAGCCGCCGATAATCAATACGTTTTTGTTGCGGGCATACGCCGGGTTCTTCGGGCGGCTGCTCATCGTGAGCCGTTCCGTCTGCGTCAGAATCACGTTGTTGGCAAACACGGGGTCGATAAAGGGCTTGATATCCTCCGGCGTACCCCAGCGTGCCGAGCCATACTCACGCCCTTTACGATACTTCTTTTTTTCACTGTCTTTAATGAAAATGAACAGACGAAAGCCCGCGCCCAGCAGCAGCCCGATGCATAAGTCATGCAGCTCAAAGCTCGGCAGGGGCGACGCGAACGACGCAGACAGGCTGTCCATCAGGCTCAGCAGCTTATGCGCCGCATTCGTTCCTTCTGCCAGCCGCCATGCCTGCCCGATTTTCGTCGCGTAGAGCGCAATCAGCAGATACGGCAGTTCATGCAGCCATTTTCTTTTCATCGCGTCCTCTCCCTTTCCGCCTTGCGCGTCGGGGCAGTCCGGGCGACCCTTTCCTTCATCTCATTCAGGATTTCCATCAGAGACGGGTGCTCTGCCTGACGAACGCGCCGATCTGTATATTCCTGAAAAGCTGCCGTCAGCGCGTCTGCGTCGCGGGCTTTAAAGAAAACGAGATATTTCGTTTCATCACTTTTCGCCCTCTTGACGGCGAAGTCCACGCCATATTTACGCGCAATGCGTTCAAAGGCATGGATATCGGGATCGTCGATCTCGATGTTGATCATGCCCTGATTTTGCCGTGCAAGCTGTCGGACAGACTGCTTGCCATGCGGCACAGTCAATTTGCCGTGCATGGCGTGAAGCAGCTTTGCTATGCCGTTTTTCATTACCCTTCCTGAGAATTTGCTCGCATGAAATGCCATCGTAACGGTGCGCATTTCAACTTCTTCCTGCAAGAAAATCAACTCCTTTCTCTGATTTTACAGGCGGTTCACGGTGGAACCGCCAGCCTGTGCAGCAAATACCTCATCTTACTTTTTCCTCCGTTTTCTGTCCGCCAGCCTGCGCCCGATCAGGATAATTCCGGCAAGCAGCAGCAGTGCCGCGCCCTCCGTCATCATCGGGGTCAGCTCAATATCCACGCCGGTCTGAATATCGTGCTTTTCGTCCTCCTTTTCATTGACAAGGCAGGGCATTTCTTCGGGAACAACGTAGCCTTCGTCGATGGTGAACGTCAGCGTGTCCTCGGTTTTCGCATACCCTTGGAGCGCTTCGGTTTCACGGACAACGTACTGACCATCATCGAGATTTTCAAGCAGCACCGTGCCGTCCTCGCCGCTCTCCATCTCGCGCAGCACATTTCCGTCTGCATCTTCCAGCACGAATTTCACGCCGGAAAGCGGATTGCCGTCGCCGTCCATCTTCATGAACATATAGCTGTTTGGCACGTTGACCAGCGTAATCGGTTCAGGCTGCACGAAGTCCTCGCCGATATGCAGCAGCACGTCCTCCATGCGCCTGTATCCATTGGGCGCGGCGGTTTCGCGGATAATCCAGTCACCGTAGTCGATGTGACGGAAGATAAATTCGCCGTTTTCATCGCTCGTCGCCACCTCGGTCACGACGTTGGTTGCGGCGTTAATCAGGCTGAACTCCACGCCCGCAAGCGGTCTGCCGGATGTATCCACCTTCTTATACGCAAGGCGCATCGGCGTATTGGTGACGGTTTCCAGCGGCTCGTTCGGGTTGACAAACGTACCGTCCACCGTCAGACGAACATGCACGGCGGCTTTGAAATAGCCGGGGAGCGGCTGAGTTTCCTCGACGGTATATCTGCCATACGGGATTTTCTCAAACGTCACCAACCCGTTTCCATCCGACACGGCGGTCATCAGGCGCGTGCCTGTTTCCGTGACCAGCGCAAACTCTACGCCGGAAAGCGGCGCGCCGTTTTCGTCCTGCTTGCGGAGCTGTACGCGGGTATAGTCGTCGCGCAGCATCGTGTTGCCCGTGACATTTCCCTGCTCGTCCACCGTGAAGCGTGTTTCGGCTTCATTGAGCGCATAGCCGCTCGGCGCAAGGATTTCGCGGAAGGTGTATGTTCCCGGCGTAACGGGGATATCCGGGATTTCGCCGTTCGCATCGGTCGTGGCGCGGTAAATCATTTCGCCCTGCTCGTTTTTGACCTCGATCTGTGCGCCCGGAACGGTTTTCGCGCCGGTGATATCGATTTTGGTCAGCGTCACGGGCGTATAAACCATCTCGTCATAGATGGGCTGCGCCAGCTCGACGCGGATTACCGCGTCGCCGCCCGGCTCAAGCGTAATCGGGAAACGGTTTGGATTGAGCTTCCAGCCTGTCTTGGCTTGCAGCTCGCGCACATAGTAGTCGCCATGCAGAAATGTGCCGTCAAACGTCAGCCTGCCGTTTTCATCGGTCATGCCGACAGCCACAAGCGTATCTGCCAGCAGGGTCACGCCGTTTTCATGGATATCCCGCTTGCTGAACAGCCCGAACACAAAGCCTTCGCCCGGCTCGCTGTGCAGCGTCCGCAGCACTTCACCGTTTGCTTCCGTCGTGCGAATGACTTCAGCTTCCTTGTGCAGCGTAATAGCGGCGGGAAGATAGGTATTGCCGACCTCCACGCGGATCTGCACCAACGGAGTCTGATCGTCCGCATACGCCAGCTCGATTTCGTGCGGCGCATCATCCGGCGCGTATCCTTCCGGCGCTTTGACCTCGGTCAGCGTATATCTGCCCAGCGGCAGAAGTTTGGACGCATCCTCGCCGCCCGCCGTCGTGATGATCGTATCGACCAGCTCACCCTCGGCGTACCACGCCGTTCCGTCCCTGCCGACGATCTCCTCTGCGGCACGCAGTTCAAAGACCGCACCTGCCAGATTCCGCTGTTCATAGACCGGCTTCTGCACCGCATAGCCGTATGCGTTCACGGTTTCAAAGCCGACGAGCATATCGCCGGTCTTTTTCACGAGAATCTGTCCTTTGACCGGCTCATCCTGCATTTCGATGTTCAGTTCATACGTCTGCCCGGGTTCGTCGCCGTCATGCCCGATCATCACGGGCAGAGACTCCGTCCGAATCAGGTATCCTTCCGGCGCGGAAATCTCCTCGATGTAGTACAAGCCCCACCTGAGCGTTTCCGGCAGGGTCACGCCGCCCGTTTCATCCGTGGTGAACGTGTCGATCTCCTTTTCGGTCGGATAATGCACCGTCTGGCGCACCGTTTCGCCGTTTGCGTCCTTGAGCTTAAACGACGTATGCGCCAGCGTGACGGTCTTGCCCGTTTCGCGATCCGTCTTGAGGATACGAAGGCGGTAGAGAATCGGACGGTCGCTGAGTGTCAGCGGCGGCGGGTTCTGGATATCCTCCGTCCCGTCGATTTCAAACTCAATCGCGCCTTTGATTTCATAGCCCTCTTTGCCCTTCGTTTGCTCCAGCACATAGATGCCGTAGGGCAGTGCCTTGGTCTTGGCGTATCCGCGCTTATTCGTCACCAGATGATCGCGCTCAAACGGACGCGCTTTCTCATAGCTGCCTGCACTTTTGAGATACACGTTGAACTCTGCGCCCGCTTCCGGCTGCTCGACGCGATCCGGGGCAGGGTCGTCATGGTCGTCTCCTAAAATCTTGACGATAGCCTGTGCTCCCAGTCGGATGGTGTTGGTTTTCAGCCCTTCATATTCCACGACGGCTTCTTCAGACTGCCCTGCGGCGCTGACTGTATCGACGAAGATGTGTTTTTCGCTCAGATGATAGCCCTTTGGCGGGTTCAACTCCACGATTTCATACAGCCCCGGCCACAACTCACCCGTTGCAGCACTCGCGTCCTCGCCCGCCGTCGTCAGCCCATCCACAACGGTATCGCCTTTTTTGAACAGAACGTTGCCCTGTCTGTCCTTGATTGCCGCGCCCGCCAGCACCTGAAAGACCGCGCCGGTCAGCTCGCCGTCGCCGCGTGATTTCGGCGGGTCGATGCTCGCCTGTCTGGGCAGGGTTTTTCGATTTTTGCTGTTGGGGTTATCGCCTGCATATTCGTCCTTATCGCGCTTATAAATCCTGATTTTGACCCGGACGGGCTGATTCATCGCCGCAAGGTCGGTCGTTTCGTCGGGTTTGACCGTCGCGTCCAGCGCGATTTCTTCAAAAACGTAGCCCTTTGTCGCGCCATGCTCGCGCACGATGTAGCGTCCCTTGCGCAGCGGCTCGGAGATTGCCACGCCGTCCGCGCCGGTCGTCATGCTGCCGACAAGCACATTTCCGTATTCGTCGTTTTCATAGATATCAAACTTCACGCCCGCAATCGGGTTGCCGTTTGCCCGGTCGGTTTTGGTCAAACGGATAAAGCCTTTGGTCGGCTCATTTTCGACTTCCAGCTCGCAGGTTTTGAAGTTTTCCTCGTCAATGACGATATCCGCTGAAAAGCCCGTGTCCACGAAATGCTCCGGCACTTTGCTTTCCGTCACGCGGTAGGTTCCCCACGTCAGCCAGCCGGTTTCGGCAACGCCGTCCGCATCCGTCGTAATGACCGCGACCACCTCGCCGTCGCCCGCTCCTTGATGAGATGGCAAACCGCTGAGCCGCGTGACGGTAAACTCCGCACCTGTCAGCAGTTCTTTTGTGAGCTGATCCCGTTTGACGATCCTGATCCTGCCCTGAATCGGCTGATTGCTCGCGCCCAGATATGTCGTTTCGTCCGGATTCACCGCCGCGTCCTGCTGCGCCAGTTCCGCCACATAGCCCGTCGGGTTTTCATGCTCGCGCACGGTATATTGTCCCTTGAACAATGCGGGCGACGTTGCCGCGCCGTTTGCATCCGTGGTCATTGTGCCGACAGCGTTGCCGCCCGCGTCCACGATATCGAACTGCACGCCCTCAATCGGTCTGCCGTCCAGTGCGTCGGTCTTGACGATCTGGATGAAGCCCTTCGTCGGCTCGTTTTCGACCTCGATGAGATAGGTCTTTCCGTTTTCCGTGCAGTCGATTTCGGTTGAAAAGCCGCTGGTTTCATAGTGCGCGGGAACTTTGCTCTCCGTCACGCGATACCGCCCATAATCCAGCCAGTCCGTTTCGGCATTGCCGTTTGCATCGGTGGTCAGCACGATGGGCGTTCCCGTTCCGTCTGTGCGTGTGATGGTGAACTCCGCGCCTGCCAATGGTTCTTTCGTCAGGCTGTCCGTCTTGGCGATACGGATTCTGCCCTGAATCCGTTCATCCGCGAACGCCGCGCCCGTCGTTTCTCCTGCCGTGACGGTCACGCTCTGACTATCCGGCACAGCGACGAGATATCCCGTCGGCGCGTTGATTTCGCGCACGGTATAATTTCCTGCCGGAAGGTTATCAAAGTGCGCTGCACCGTCCGCGTCTGTGGTCTGCGTCGCCACAACTGTGCCGGAAGCATTCGTCAGCTCGAACGTCGCGCCCGCCAGCACCGCGCCGCTTGCCGCATCCGTCTTAGTTACGACCAGTGCGCCGTTCGGCATATCAAAGCGGATTTCCGTGGACTTGAGCGGATACGGCGATCCCCGCTGCGGAATGACGACCTTCTGCACATTCGCATCCGGCACGGCGACCAGAAAATTGGCTTCCAGCTCCTCCGTCGAAACGGATTCCGCGGTAAAAGAAAAACCGCTTCCTGCTTGGGAAACGGTAATGGTGTCGCCGCTGTTCAGATAGACGTATGTGCCGTCCTCGCCGCCCGTATAGCCGGTAATCGTTCCGACCGAGCGGCGGATGCGGATGCGCGGCGCGTCCGTGGTCAGCGTCGCCGTACCGGTGCATACGCCGTTGGCGACGGATACGGACACATTCGACACCGTGATTTCGCCCGTCATTTGTGCATAGGTCAGGGCATTTGCTGCCAGCCAGCGCGCATATTCGAGATATTCCTTCGGCGCTTGTCCCGTCGCGCGGTAGAACTCGTCCATGTGCCAGTAATCGCGGACGTATTGCGCCCCTTCCAGCTGCTTGATGACTTCTCGAATCGCAAACTGTCCAGCCGCTCTCGACCATTCCAGACATTCATCCTCATAACGGTCAAGTCCCATGTAGGGGAACGTGTGCCGCAGCACCCAGCCGATGGCGTGCATCGTCTTTTCGCTGTATATGATGCCGGAGTAACCCGCCGTCTGCCCGTACTGCGCCAGATCGACGACTTTATACGGACCATCCGAGTTGTTTCGGATGCCGGGGCTGTTCATCGTATGTTCAAGGCAATAGACCACATTCTCGTTGACGTAATGCCTTGTCGCGTAAATCGCGCCATAGTTTTTGAGCGACGCAATCTGCACGTCGTCATGCACGGAATAGGCGTATACCGTCTGTCCCGCGTAAAACTCACCCGTGTTGCCGCTGAGCGTCTGCAATCTCGGCGGGTTATTCGCCGCGTACAGCTCCACCGGCGTAAACGGGAAGGCGTAAGCCGTCACGTCATAATCTGCCGCATCGGACGGCTGGGTTTCCTCTGCCAGCACCCAGACCGTCGCCGTGTCCGTCCACGCCATCTCTCCATCAGGTTCTTCCTCTCCGTACAGATAGCGCACCAACAGCCATGTTCGCCCCATGCCGTCCTGCCGGACTTCTTCCACCCGGACGTTTACGGGGCGGACAAAACTGCCGTCGTACAACTCGCCGTCTGCCTCGTCCGCCGTTTCATCCACATCCGAAAACACGCGCGTATTTTCCGTGACGAGAACGAACATGCCCGCCCGATACGTCGCTTCGGGTTCGGGCGTTGGCAGTGGTTCTTCCGTAACCTGCGGGGTCGGCTCTGCCGTGCCCTCCGGTGTTTCGGTTTCCGTCGGCAGTTCCGTCGGCTCGCTTGGAAGCTCCGGCTCACCTGTTGCTTCCGGTGATTTAACCGGCAGTTCCGGCTCGGCTGTTGCTTCCGGCTCGTTCGGAAGCTCTGCTTCCGCGCCTGTTGCTTGGGAAAACTCCGTTTCTTCCGCCCATATCGACGTAGGCAAAGCCGCCGTCAGCATCGTCAGCGACAGCAGCAAAGACAAAAGACGTTTGATTTTGTGTTTCATAAGTTCCTCCTGCTTTTTTCAAGTACAGCCACGACTGCAAGCCGTCCCGCTTTGCCGCCATAGCTTCGGTCACATGTTATCAGCGTGAGAATGGAATCCTCCGCGCCGACCGTCATGCCCGTGTCGTACAGTGCGTTCCGCCGGGCGTACCGGATAAATTCCAGAAATGCCGCGTCGCTTTCAAAATCCGCCTGTGAAGCGTCCCACTCGCCGCTGTGAAAATTCAGCACGGCGAAAATGCGGTATGCGCCGCTTTCATACAGCGTATCGAGCAGCATGGTTTCGTGTCCGGCATAGAAATCCGCATCCTTGTACCGCATGAGCGACGTGAACATCTTCTCGCCGGTGGATTTGAGATGATGCCCGTAAATGGCGATATTGCGGCTGGGGATGCTGTAATCCGTTTTCATCAGCGAAAACAGCGTTCCCGCCGCGCCCTGCTTCCCTGTGAACGTGTGATGCAGGTAATACTCGGCGTCGTCCGTCCAGACGACGGGATAATCCACGTTCGTGCCGGGAATCCTAATCCACGCGATGAACTCGTCGTTCTGTGCCAGACACGCCGCAAGGTCTGCGCCCGTCCCGATGTCGATTTCAGGCGGGGATTCATCCGTTTTGGGCAGTTCAAGCGGTTCTTGCGTTGCGTCTTGGAAACCAAGCAGTACGCGCAGGGCACTTTTACCCTGTGCAGGCGCGTCCGTTGCCTGCGCCGGTTCCTCGCTTTTGAGCTGAACGCGCAGGTCGTCATATTCTGCCGCGCTCCGATTCATTTCCGTGTTCTGCCCAATGAGCGGGCAGAGCAGCATTGCCGCGCCCGCCACAGCCATTGCCGCCGCAAGAAATGCTGAGGGCGAATCCGCATGTTTTTGCTTCATGATGTTCCTCCCTTCTCACAGGCAGTACAGCTTCCTGCCCTGTATGGCGTAGACCAGAATCGGGGTACAGTCCGGCGTAAACAGGTAACACCTGCCGGATTCAATCTGCGTCAACGCGCAGAGCTGGCAGGCTTTTCCGTCCACCGGCGGCACGGCGAAGAACAGCACCCGTCTGGGAAACCAGCCGCCGCTGATCTCGCACGTCCGCTGCTCGGCTTCCTGCTCCAGCTGCATCACCCGAAGCGCGGTTTCCATCCGCTTTTCGGGCAAAAGAAAACCTGCTTGCGTATCCTGCCGCAGCAGGTTCTCAAGCAGGTCGTCTTTGCTCATGCAGCCGGGAAATCGGTCAATGGGTTCGAGTTCACAGGCGAATTGAAAATAGTTTTTCATGGACACCACTCCCTTCTAAAGCTCATCGAGCCAGTTTTCATAATCTTCCTCCCGCTTTCGCTGGTCGTATCGCACCTGAGCGTCGTAGTAATTGCCCATTGTCGCGGGCGCGTTGAACAGCGTGGTCAGCAGATATTTCTTGATGTTGCGGACGCGGCTCGCGTTCTGCTCAAGACAGCCGAAGATGTACTCGATGTGCATACTGTTGATCTTGCGCATCCGCTCTCTGACCAGCTCGGCGGGATACTCCGCCCCGGAAATCGTGATTGTTTCCCTGCCGGTGCAGAGGATTTCCACCATCAGCTCGACGATCTCATCCATCCGATCCCGGTTATACGGCGTGACAAGGCAGCTATACCCGATCTGCGACCGCACGCTGTCCCGAATCGCCGCAGCATCTCCCTGCCTTTCCTTGAGATGGATTGATGGATAAGGATTTTCTCCCTGAGTATTTGGTGGATACGTTTTTTCTGAATTCGTGTTTGATCTATTCGTATTTAATTGTGCGGGATTTTCCTGTTCAGGTTTTTCCTGCTTTGGATTCTCCTGCACAGGCTTTTCCTGAACCGGATTCTCCAGTCTTGGATTTTCCTGTTTTGGTTTTTCCGGCTCAGGTGCGTCCTGCGCAGGCTGGCTGTTCATGTGGCAGTCCTCGTAGATCAGGTACTCCGTCCCGCTCAGCCGCCCGCGCTCGTCTCTCTTTCGGTTGCGGATCACATAGCCCGAACGCTCCAATTCCTTGACGGCTTCGCTGATCGCGTCCACGCCCTCTTTGCTGATTGCCGACAGCCCCCGCAGCGTATAATCCCAGTTCTCTGGCAGGGACAGCATCACCGACATCAGCCCTTTGGCTTTAAGCGTCAGGCGTTTATCCTTCAAATGCTGATTGGACATCATCGTGTAGTTTTTGGTTTTGATAACTCGAAAGACTACGGTCATTGCGTTTCACCTCCCTTCGCATTTTGTATTTTCCATGATTTCAAAATTTTCCCCATGATTTTCTCTTGATTTCCGTCTTCATCTCGGCTAAAATATATTTATATTTGATATTAGCCGACGGAGGTGCTTTGCATGCCTTATATCAAGCGGAACTTAGAGAAAATCGTTCAAGAAGTGACACTGGAATATCCTGTCATGCTTCTCACAGGCCCCCGCCAAGTCGGTAAAACCACCATGCTGATGAAGCTGATGGAAGGTTCCGAGCGCAGCTATGTAACCCTTGACGACTTGAGTGAAAGAGCCTTAGCAAAAAGCGATCCCGAACTTTTTTTACAGCTCCACAAACCGCCAGTCTTGATTGATGAAGTTCAATATGCACCCGAATTATTCACATACATTAAAATCTATGTCGATCAGCACCACACGCCGGGTTCTTTCTGGCTGACTGGTTCACAGGCTTTCAAACTCATGCATGGCATTCAGGAATCCCTTGCAGGACGTGTTGCAGTCTTGTCTATGACCAGCTTAACGCAAGCGGAAAGCTGCGGCGAATCCGTCACTCCCTTCACTGTTGATCTTGAAAGTCTGACTGAGCGTGCAAAGCACCGGCAAGCCGCCGATGCGCATGCCCTATTTGAGCGTATCTTCAAAGGTTCCATGCCTGCGCTGCTCAGTGGTTCTGTCAGTAACAGCCAGATTTTTTACAGTAGTTACATCAGCACATACATTGAACGCGATGTTAAAGATCTTTCTGATTCCATCGATTCTTTGAAATTTCTTCGCTTTATCACCTCTGTTGCGGCTCGTTGCAGTCAGATGTTAAATGTCGCCGATATCGCGCAAGATGCCGACATCAACCAACAGCAAGCCAAAAACTGGCTCGGCATTTTGGAAACGCTCGGCTTGATCTTTTATCTTCATCCTTACTCGAACAATCTGCTCAAGCGTCTTGTAAAAACGCCTAAACTCTATTTTTACGACACCGGGTTGGTTTGCTATCTAACAAAATGGAGTAATGCCGAAACGCTCGAAGCTGGTGCTATGAACGGCGCAATTCTGGAAAATTACGTTGTTTCTGAAATTGCAAAAACCTATTTGAATAGTGGAAAAGAGCCTTTCATGTACTATTACCGGGATAAAGATGCCAAGGAAATTGATATCGTACTGGAGCATGACGGTATCCTAAATCCTCTTGAAATCAAAAAAACTGCCAATCCCGGCAGCGAACTGACAAAAGTGTTTTCTCTGCTCGATAAGGCTTCCACTCCTCGCGGAAAAGGGGCTATCCTTTGCATGAAGCCCGCTCTTGGTGCCATCGATAAAGAAAACTATATTATTCCAATTTGGATGATCTAAGGTTTATTTACCTTCATAGAAACGTAAAACTGCCCGCTTTTTTCGGCGAGCAGTTTTTCATATTCACTTAATTATCATTACAATTCACGACTTGATCGTTTTTTTCAATTCTTCAACTTCCTGCTTTGTCAGCATCGTTAGATCAACAACCTGCTCCATAGGGTAGTTTTTTTCAAGCATACGACGAGCAATAGCGAGTGTCTTCTGCATTTCGCCGCGCTTCTCGCCCAGCATGATTCCTTCATCAACCATTTGTCGAATCGCTTCACACATACTTGTATTTTCACCTTCAAAGCACTTGAGCATAGCCTTTACTGCTTGATTGTTTTGCTCAATTCTTCAACTTCCTGTTTCGTCAGCTTCGTTATATCAACAATCTGCTCCTTAGAGTATTTCATTTCAATCATACGTCGTGCAATATCCAACGCTCTTTGTTTCTCACCCAGCATGATTCCTTCATCAACCATTTGCCGAATTGCTTCACACATACTCGTATTTTCACCTTCAATGCACTTGAGCATATCCTTTACTGTTTGATTGTTTTGCTCAATTCTTCGACTTCCTGCTTTGTCAGCTTAGTTACACTAATCACCTGTTCTTCAGGCATTTTCAGTTCGAGCAAACGACGAGCAATAGTCATTTTTTCATTCAGACTTCCTTGTTTTTGTCCCATAGAAATTCCTTCATCAACCATTTGTCGAATCGCTTCACACATATTTACAACCTCCTTGTTCGGGTCAATCGCAATTCCCGCGTTCGTCATAGCATTGATAACCAGAGCCGCGTTTGTTTCCAGACAGCTGAACTTTGAATCCTCATTCAGCAATTTTTCCATCCGTGCCTTATCCCGCTGGTATTTAATATACGCCAGCACTTCACGCAGACTGCTGTTCAGCTTCTGAAGGTCATTGTCGCCCATCTCCATCGGGTCAATCATGAAAACCCGATAATCCTGAATAAACGGAAGAACCTTTTCCGGCTGCTCACCGTACATCTCGCGCAGGCTGAGCGGCGCATCCCATTTCTTTCCGCCAAAGTTAATGACCAGCGTAATCACGGGGGACAGCCGATCTTCCTTCCTCATACCAGAAAGATATTCTTCCGATGTACCATTTTTTCCTTCCTTACGATGCTGGCTTGCCAGATCACGCACCTGCTTTTCGAGCTGCATGGCATCGTACAGCATGTTGCGAACCGGCATGGCATAATGCACATGGCTCTGATTCTCTATTCCCAGCACGAGATAGGTGTACCGATCATCCGTTTTAACCGCCAGCGTTTTAAGCGTATCGCGGTATTTCTGCGCCGCTTCCGGCTTGCCTTTCTCATCCTCATGATATGGAATCACATACTGCGTTGTATCCATATCGGTCAGCTGTTCCGGCTTAATGACCTGTTCGCCATCATAAATCAGATAGTTAAAGGCATCTGCAAACACTTCCGCTTCCGAAACATACTGTTTGGTTGCCGTATCCTGAATGGACATGTTTTTTTCTCTCCTTTGAGCCATCATTTCATCCGTCCATGCTCTATTTCAAGTTTATTTTATCACATCGCTTATGATTTCGCAAGCACTTATGATTCATCACCGTTCCTGCGAAAGCTGCCGCTTTTTATACCAGCCTTCCAGCAGCTTGATAATGGTATCTTCCATTTGCTTTGGCGTGTAGGATTTCGGAAAATACTTGTGCAGCGTTTCGTTTTTCAGCGTCACCCGATCAAGGTCGGTTTTCTTTTCTTCGCTCATAACTGCCCGCATCACATCAAGGGAAAGCATCTTCTGCTGGCTGAATTTCTTTAACCGCTGTGCTTGGGAAAGCGACGGCGTTGCCTGTTCGCTGTCCATCGCTTCAAGCAGAAGGGTTTGTTCTTCTTTTTTCAAATAGGACAGCTCAACGGCGGGATTAAGCGCAATTTTGCGTTCATCCACCATGTCCAGCAGCGTAGGAATCAACTCAGTCAAACGAATAAAACGCTGTATCTGGTTTCGACTTTCACCTGATTGTTGAGCAATCAACTCGTCAGCTCGCAACCTCGTCCCAACTTGGGACGAAGTTAAATCTGTTCGTGCGCCTTGATGTTTGAGCGCTTCTAGTTTCATTTTATAGGCAAAAGCCCGTTCACTCGGCAGCAGCTCCTCACGCTGTAAATTGCTATCCACCATGATGATCGTGGCGGCATCGTCGTCGAGGTCACGAACGATGACCGGCATGGTTTCCTTACCTGCCAGCTCAGACGCATAATGCCGCCTGTGTCCTGCGATCAGCTCATAGCCGCCGTCAGGGTCAGGACGCGCAATCGCGGGGACAAGCACGCCATACTCGCGCACGCTGTCCACTGTGTCTTGCATCGCCGCATCGTCCTTAACCTTGAACGGATGCAGCTCTCCTAATGGGATATTCTGTACCTTTTCCCGTTGAGCATCTTCTCGAATTTCCTCCGTCGCAAAAAGATCATCGACCGATTTCAGCTCGATGTTTCTGGCGCTGCTTTTCATGTTGAATCACCTCTTTCGTCAGCGTGCTGTACGCCTGCGCAACCTTGCCTTTCGGATCATACGCGAAGATGCTTTTTCCTTCGGTGCTGCATTCCGCCGCCCTGATGGAGTGCGGAATTACGGTATCAAACACTTTAATCTTTGTTCCATACTGCGTCCTAAGCAACTCGCTGATTTCACGGGCATACGTCGTGCGGCTTGCCATTGTAATGAGAATTCCTTCAACCCGCAGCCCCCTGTTCAATCCCCGGCGCATCCTGCCGATGCTTTCCATCAGCTTACCAAGTCCATCTACCGACAAATAATGCGGTATGGTCGGAATCAGCACGCTGTCTGCCGCCGCCAGTGCGTTGATCGTCATCATGCCCAGCGACGGCATACAATCCAGCAGCACATGGGAGTAGTCTTTTCTGCAATCGTCCAGCACCCGTTTCAGCACATTCTGCCGTGTATCCAGCGACGCTTCCACGCCGGATAAGGCAATGCTGCCGGGAATCAAGTCCACCCCTTCCGCATGATGCAGAATCGCTTCTTCGGCATGAACGGGCTGTTCCTGAAGAACTCTGCCCATGAGCGTAGCCAGCGTCACCGGCAGGGTTTCCGGCTTCCTCCATCCCAAACTGAGCGTCAGGCTGGCTTGCGGATCGCAGTCTACCAGCAGCACGCGCTTTCCTTCTCTCGCCAAACCAATACCCAAATTGGCGCAGGTCGTTGTTTTGCCTACGCCGCCCTTCTGGTTTGCCAGACTGACAATTTGCGTATTCATGTTTTCTCCTTTCCGATGAATACAAAAAGGACGCTCGTTGTCGGAGCGTCCCCAAGTTGCTGAGATTGAATTTTCTTATCTCGCGATCAGAATGATCCTTTCAGGTTTATCATAATTCGATAGTCCATGCTGTCAGCATGGGATGTGTCGAAAAAGTCATTGAAATCGGAAAGTTTTTCTTAAATAACAGTAAAAACTATTGATATCTTCGATGCTTTCTGCACATGTTTTTGCGGAGATATGTGCAGTAACCGAAAAAGAGGCCCATGTTTTTGCATATACCCAGATATAATTATATGCAGAAAGACCACCAACCTGATTCGTTTTGCCTATGCTGCCTTTTTGTCTGATCAGGCTGACGATTTATGCAGCTAATGAAAAAAGGAACTGGCAGAACATCTCTGCACCAGCTCCTCATTCTGTGTTTTCTCATCTCGTAATGTCGTTCCAAGTAATGATATCGGGACATTTTAACAGATTATCTTTCAAATCAGCCGGATTCATGAACTCGCCTGTCTGAGCATTTACAATCATCGTATGATAATCCAGTCCCAGCGTTACTTGCCCATCTTCCATTTCTGCGTAATGCTTTTGTTCTTCTTTCGGATTAAAGAAATAGTCGCACTCGATTTGCCATACAGGATATAATACGATTTGTTCGTTTTCATCAAGATAACAGCAATATCCAAATCTCATCTCATAAACATTGCGGATATTTCCGTGTTCAATTTGTTTTTCAACGCTTGATATAACCTCATCGAACGTACACAATGGCACATCATCGACCACCGAAGTAACTTTTTTCAGCGGTCGAAATTGTATTTGATATCCACCATCAACATACGCAATAAAATCCCATAGCGAACGTATAAAACCTCCCCAATATTCTTCTCCTTTTGTTTTCCAGCTTTTCGGGAATTTGAATCCCATTTCTTTTTCATTTGTCCCTCTTGCTATATCTCCGGCACCCATTAAAATAGGAATTCCATCAATCTTTTGCCTCAATGTGCAGACATAGCATGGACGTGTATTGGGTACAATCGTCACCCACATTATATCTAAATCCAAGTTATAATCTGGGAAAAATTTTCCGAGTTCTTGATTGGCACAATCTATACTATCTTGAACTGTAAAATCATATCCGTCAAAATATGGATACAACCGCTCGACTTCGTTTGAACAATATTGAATTCCACTGAAGCTTTCCAATTTTGTTGTTGTTTTTTTAATTTTTGTATTCAGATCATCGTATTCGAATAAAACCAGATTTCCATCGTTCTGACAAATATATACAGCGCCTCGTTCATTTTTGTCCTGATTCAGATAATTCATTATGATAACATTATCTTCCTCTCTTTTTTCTTCCTGTACCATTGATTGAGGATAAATGTTCAAGACATTTTCTACAGGTAGAATCTGATTTTCCATAATCTGAATCGGCACTTTATCTACTTGAGGAATGATTGGCGTTACATCTACGCTAACTGTTCTTCCATATCGGTCAACATAATCTTTTTTCCACTCGATATTTGCTTCTGTTTGGAGTTCATTTATGCCGATGTATTCCGCACGTACCGGTTTAGTCATGCCTATTATCCACGGTATGGCGCAAAGTAACATTAAGGCAGGAATTTTCTTAAACATGTTCTCTCTCCTTAAATAATGGGTAAGTTGTTCCGCTCCTTTATTCCAACTGTACAAGCCTCGCCTGACTCTATTTCCGTAAACTTTTTTATGCCTTCTTAATCCACTGGAATCACAACCTTTTCATCTAAACTTTCTCACTTATATAGACGTAAAAATTTTCTCATATTTACACCTTTTTTCGTTTTTGTCGGATATAAATCAATAAATCGCAATTCGTAGCTCGTTTTCTTTTCGAAAAATCGCTCTCAACCATAGCATCATTTTTTCGTTTTCCTTCTCAATATGCAAAAAGCGCAGCCTTTTCAAGCCGCGCTCTCTCGTCTATACTGTTATCGTTTCAAAGTAATTCACATTTCTGTCATCCATTTTCACTGAAACGCAGATTCTACGATTTCCAGCCCCGATATGTCGCTTCAAGCGTCCGCGTCTTTTCCCAAATCTCCTCAACAATCTTCTTGCAGTTCTTCGCGTTCATTCCCGCCGCTTTTCCAACTGCCAGCAGCTCTTTCCTCCCCGGATTTCTGCCGTTTCCATCCACCGTCGTGCTGTGCTCTCCGAAGTAGGTCGTGCTCCACGTCAAATCATACGCCGGCGACGGATGCCAGCAATCCATCTGTTCGTCATAGATCCAGCTGAAATTCTTCGCATGGTCATCGCGATTATGCGCAAAGACATTGAAACACATCCGTCTGTACATCTGCTCCAAATCTTCCCGATTATCCAGAGAAAGAATCTTCGTCAGTTTCATCAGCGTATGATAGTCCATCGCGGCGGTGCGCCAATCCACTTCCAGAATCGCCGCCGCAGTCAGCATGTGCCGCCGCTCGATATGCCCATCCGTCTTTCTTCGGTCAAACCGCTTTACAGCAAAGTAACCCGCACACACATCAGACGGCATCAGCTTGGTTTCCGGCACGATGATTCCGCAGTCCGCGGCGCAATCCATATAGGCTTTTTCCATCGTGCCGCTATCCTTCATCTCATCGGAAGCCGGAAACTTGATGATCCACTCATCCGTCATGATCTTCGGTCTTGCGCCGCCGGAACTGCCGCCCATTTGGAACAGTTCATCCAGATTGCCCGCATCCCCGTGATTCAATATCGCATGACATTGAGCGGAAAGCTCGTCCAGATCGCCAATCGCCGCATCCTGCTGGATATTCCAAGCCGGACGATACGCCAACGCGCCCATTCCCGAATCGCCGACGATCGCCAAACGCTCCAACTGCGTCATATCCGCAGAAAGAATTCCCCGCGCCTTTAACATCCGATCGACCAGCAGCTGCCCCCACGCATCCGGCAGACTATCGGCAAACACGCCCCACAATCCGGAAAACGCTTGGCTCGTCGGAACAAAGACCTTTTGCTCCACCGGCAGCGAAAACGGACTGATTGCAAAGCCGTTGTCCAGCCATTCTTCCGAATAAGCGAACGCTACCCGCCGATCCGCAGTCTGCGCCATCGTTCCGACAAATCGCTCGCCGAGGTAGACTTCGAGCTTACGTTCTTTCACGGATAACCTCCTCAATGCTGCCGTATTCCACATTCGTGAACAGATTTTTGATTTCATCCGCGCAGTCCAGTGCAACACACAACTTTGTCAGCGAGTTCAGCGAAATCTGCCCCGTCGTTTCAAAGCGCTTGATGCTGCCATAGCTTACGTTGCTCTTTTCGCTCAGCGCCTGCTGTGAAAGATTGCGGCGCTTGCGGATGCGGCTCAAACGCTGCGCCAACGCTTTGTCGATTTCTTCCGGCGTTTCCCAAACGAATTTCATGTCATCCTCCGACGGATCATATTTGATACAAATCTCCAGAAGTCACGCTTAATAGACCATATTTTATCCGTTTCAGTATATCACAATGCGTTTTTGTTTTCAAGACGATACTTCCTATGCAAAAAGCGCAGCTTCTGCAAGCCGCGCTCGATCATTCGGTTTTCCGCTTTTAGGCATATTTCTCAGTTTCATCGCTCCTCTGAACCGCTGAATGGATCGCTTTTCAAATACCGTTTCATCAGGAACGTACAAAAATACGGAAAGGTATAAACGTTATCACTGAATCCAATGTTGCCACCCGTCAGCTTGATTCCATGATGGATCTCAGGATATCTGTCATTCTCAATCAACGCCTGCATGGACTTCGCTTTTCCGCTTTTCGCCTTCACTTCAACGGGAATCAGTTCGGAAGCCGTCCTGACAAAGAAATCTTCCTCCAGCGTTGAATCCTCACGTTTATAATAATACAATTCATATCCGCTCTTTACGAGCGCTTCTCCAACGACATTTTCATACAGTGCGCCTTTGTATACGCCAAGATTTTTATTCGCTCTCAAATCTTCCTGTGCTTCTTCATCCAAGAGCGCTACCAGCAACCCACTGTCGGCAAAATACACCTTCATTTTTGTATCGTCATAGTTTCCCCTAAGCGGCAGTTCAGGGAAATGAAGGCAATAACAAATATTGATAATTCCCGCGTCATTCAGCCATTCTATACAGCCCCGATAATCCTTGAACCGCGCTCCGGACGCCACTTTAGAAATTTGGAATTTCTTGTTTTCTTTCGCAAGCTGCACCGGAATCTGATTGAAAATATTCAAAATCCGTGTCTGGTCTACGCCGTCCGCATATTTGCGAATATCTTCTTTATAATCTAAAATGAGTTGCTTCTGAATCTCCTGCGTTCCTTCAAACGTTCCATTTTCAATATATTCCTTGACGACGGCAGGCATCCCGCCCAAGATACAGTAATCCAAGAACAGATTATGGCACGTTTTCAGCAAGACCTCGTTAAACGGCTTCATCTGAACCATGTGCTGATAAATATCTTCAACGAAATCGGCTTCATAGCCTTTCGCCCAAAGGAACTCCTCAAAATCCAAGGACTTCATTTCATAATCGCTTTTATACCCTACGCTGTTGCTTTCAATCTTTCGATAGTTGATTCCAAGCATCGAGCCGCTGCAAATCACGTCAAATCTTCCGTCTATGTGAAAAAACTTGAGCGCCGTTGCGATGTCCGGGAATTCCTGCAACTCATCGAAAAAAATCAGTGTTTCGCCCGGAATAAAGCGTTTAGCCGGATCCATTCGCGATATGTTCTTAATGATGTCGTCTGTTTTGTAGCCATCTTCGGTAATCAGCTTGTATTTGGGTTCTTCAACAAAATTGATGTATATGACGCTCGTATAATTGGCTTCGGCAAAGTGATGAACCGATTCCGTTTTTCCAATCTGTCTGGGTCCTTTAACGATCAGTGGCTTTCGTTTCGGATCAGCCTTCCACTGTCTGAGCGTTTCATCTATTTTCCGCTTCAAATACGTCATCGCAACCGCTCCCCTCTGCTTTCTTTCTTCAATTATACGCTGTCTTTCCGATTTGCACAACGTAATCTGCGAAAAAATGAGCGAATATTTCTCAAAATTCAGCATTTTATGAGCGAATATTCCGCGAGCATCCACATTTCATGGGGGAATCTGCCTCATTTTCTTTATCCTATTGAAAAAGCGCAGCTTCTGCAAGCCGCGCTCGATCATTCGGTTTTCCGCTTTCACGCATATTTCTTTCTCTGCTCGATCACGCCCGCCAGCAGCGTCAAAAGCATCTGCGCGTCCTCCTGCGCATCGCCTTCCAATGCCGTCTGTTGCGGGTCGCCCTCGCGGATTCTCAGCGTTCTTCGAATCTCCTTGGGAATCACCACGCGCCCCAATTCGTCGATTCTCCGCACAATGCCCGTTGCTCGCACAATTATGCTGCCTCCTTCTTCAACTTTCGCTCTCTTTGGCACCCCTATTATGCGGCAGGCAACGCGATTTATGCGCATGAGCCCATCTGGCAATCCCATCCAGCAAATCGTTCAGGCTGCCCGTCCGCGGAGCATGATTTTGGCGGAGAAGACGTTATCCCGATAGGTGAAGGTGCTTGCGCCGCCGTTTTTTTCCGCAATGTGCCGAACGGACTGAATCCCGACGCCGTTTCCCTTGCGTTTGGAGGAGCGGAATACCCCGTTTGTTTCCTTCACCTCCGTGTCGCATGCGTTTTCAACCAGCATCAACAGCAGCTTTTCCGCGTGCACATAGGCCTTCACCTTGATCTGCCGCCGAGCGAGCGCGATGCGGAAGCTGGCCTCCAGCGCATTTTCCAGCAGATTGGACAGCACCAAGCCCATGTCGATTTCATCGACCGGGAGCGTCTGCGGCAAATCAATCTGCGCGGAAAACGGAATTCCCTCTCGCTTCGCAAGCGCGCAGTAATAGCCGAGCACGCTGTCCACCGCGCGGTTTTCGCAGAAATGCATATCCAAATCGGGAATCCGGGAAACGGTCTGCGCCAGATACGCCTTGATCGCCTCCATGTCGTCGGCTTCCGCCAGCATGGAAATCTGGTTCAGGTGGTGCCGGATGTCGTGGCGCGCCTGCCGCACTTCCTCGATGGCGACCTTGAGGTTTTCGTAGCGCTGCTGCTGCATGGATAGAAGCTGGTTCTCCTGCCGCAGTCTGGCGTTTCGGTTCAGGCTCGTTGCCATCAGCAGGAAGATCGTGTTGAACATGAACATGAGGATGAGCAGCGCGACGCTCAGAACGATGTAGCCCTGAAGCACACGGCCGGTATAGAGCGTCGTCGGATAGATCGGAACCATAAAGAGGTTGAGCGCGATAAACATGAGCGGCAGAATCCAGAACACATACCACGTCTGCGCAAAATTGTCGTCCTCCACCATGGTTCTCACCGCGTGGGTCGCCGGATAATACGCGGCGGCGGTCACCAACCAGCAGACCGCGTTGTAAACAACGCCCGCCCGCAGGCAGAACCACGGCGTTACCTGCGGCGTTTGGGCGCGCATCAGCATGGCCGCGTTGAGCGCTCGGGACAGGCTGTTTAGGCATGCGAATACCGCGCAGACGGACAGCGCAATCGTTCCGGATTTCCAAAGGGAAATCTGCGTCGTTCGGATGTACAGGAGCATCGCCATCAGCGTCAGCCCCGCCGTCGCAAGCGCCGTGGAGGCATGCAGATACCGGCAGAGCGCGCCTCCGGCCACGCACAGCCCCAGCATCGCCGGTATCAGCCACGCGGCGAGTCTGCCCGCCGGCTGCTTCAAATAGGATTTCACCGGGAAATACGCGAGCAGGAGGCCGGGAATCACCACCGTGAGCTCCAGAATCGGGCGAAGAACCTCCCTCACAACGCGCGCCCCCCTTGCAGCAGGAATTCCATGAATACCTGACGGGCGCTTTTCAAAAGCTCCTGACTGACATAGACGCGGCTGCCGTCCGCCATCCGGAAAGAAGCGTCTTCAAAATCCTCCGCGTGCTCCAGATTGACGACCACGCCGCGGCCGCAGACGAAAAAGCGGCGGTCGTCCTTCAGCGGCTCGACGAAGGTTTTGAACGGCTGGCGCGTGGCCAGCGTTTTCCCCGCCGTGGTATGGATTTGGATCACGTGCGCGAAATGCTCGGCGTATAGGATGTTCTGATAGCACAGGCGGATGTCGCTGCCGCCGACCTTCACATCCATGTATTTATCGGGATGCGGGATCCGTTCAAGCACTTCATCCGTCAGCCGCTCCAGCTCCTCCTCGGCAAACGGCTTGACCAGATAGTGCATGGCGCGCACCTGAAAGCCCTCCAGCGCATGGTCGGTCGAGGTCGTGGTGAAGATCAGCAGACAGTCCGTGTCGAATGTCCGCAATTCCTTCGCCGCGTCCACGCCGCTCATGCCCGTCATATAGACGTCCAGAAACGCCGCGGTGAAGCGCTGTTCCCTTTCCGCCGCGAGAAACGCCTCGCCGCTTTCAAATTCCAGCAAATCGGCCTGCACGCTGCGCCTTTGCAGCTGCCGCTCCAGCCGTTCCCGCAGAAGCGCCCGATCCCCGGCAAGGTCATCCACAATCGCAATTCTCATCACAGACGAGCCCCTTTCCAATCAATCATCACAATCATCACAATCATCACAATCATCCAATATGATTATAGCACGAAAATCCGGCTCCGGCGCGGCTCATGCGCCGGATTTCGTGCCGTTTGCGCGGCTTTCGTGCCAACCGGCTTGCCAAAGCCTTTCCCCTCTGGCTATACTGATTGCAAGACAGGCACCGACTGAATCAAACGCAAAGCGAAAGGAGGGAAGGGATGCATCGCATTGCCGTGCTGACGGAGCAGGAAACGCGAGGGGCGCAGATGGAAGAACAGATTGCCCGATTCTGCAAGGAAAAGGGGCGCTTTCCCCGGATTGAGCCCTACCGAAATCAGGAAAGTTTTTTTAACGCTGTGCTGACCGCGGCATTCAGTCATGCGGTGATCGCATTGCCGGGCGTCGCCGGGCTGAACGCCGTCGAACACCTGCGCGCGCTATGCCCCGCGTGCAGGATCATCTGGTGCAGCGATTTGGATTTTTCGCTCCACGCCTTCCGGCTGCGCGTCGATTATTTTCTGCTGGAGCCGGTAACGGAGGAGGGCTTCCGACGGGGGCTTCTCGTCTGGCTGGAAGGGCGGACGTCCATCGCTCCATGTTCATTCGATTCCAATAACTATTGATGAGGAGGTTTTATTTGATGAAAACAAACACCATGCTGCGTTCCGCGCTCAGCGCATCGCTGGCGGCGGCATTGCTCGCGGCTACGGCCGCCTGCGGCAGCGCAGAGGCGCTGCCCGTCAAGGCGCTGCAACCCAAGCAGGTCGAGGAAAACCCCTACATGGCCAAGAGCGACGCCAACATTCACCACGACGGCTACAACACCGATTCGACGGATGAAATTCTGCCGCTGGCCATTTACCCGGAGATCAACGTCTCCTACGAGACGACCAACGCGAACGCCTCGCCCGCTATTTACTTTGACAGCTACGGCCACGCGGTCGTTCCGCTGCTCGGCGGCATCGCCATCCGCGATTTGAACGCGGAGGAAGCGAAAACCCTCGGCTACTTCTCCCCGAAGCAGCACGACGGCGGCGGCTATCTGATTCAAAGCTCCTACACCTTTTTGGATGCGGAAAACCGCATCGTCTGCCCCACCAGCAACAACCACGTGCTGATGCTGCGCGCGACGGATGAAGCCGGAAACGTGCTGCCGGAGTTTGAAAAGGTGCTGGACATTGACGTCAAGGCGGCGGCGGAGACCGCGCTGGGCAAGACGCTGGAGCAGAATCTCCTGTCCGTGGTCTTTGACTACGAAGGAAACCTCTGGTTCGCCACCGGCGGCTTCCGCATCTACCCCGAGCGCGCGCAGCAGGGCGTGGTCGGCTACATCGCCCACGCGGCCATCGAGGCCATCCTGCGCGGCGAACAGGCCGAGCTCGCCGACGCGGTCTTCGTCCATGAGCTGACGCCCGGCGAAGGCGCGGAAAACGGCATTGCCGCCTCCAAGGATGGCGCGGTCATCCTGACCAACCAGAACTGCTACCTGCTGCGCGCGGAAAACGGTGTGACCGTCGCGTGGCGCACGCCGTATGAAAGCGTCGGCGCGAAGGTCAGCGGTGAAGGCGACAAGACGACCGGCGGCGGTCTCGCGTGGGGCGGCGGCTGCTCGCCCACGCTCACGCCGAACCTCGTGATGTTTACCGATAATCAGGATCCCGTCAACCTGCTTGCGCTGGATATGAAGACCGGCGAGGTCGTGGCGAGCTGCCCGGTGCTCGACGATCTGCCGGAGGGCTATCAGGTTGCCGTTGAAAACTCCGCCATCGTCTATGACGACGGCGAGGGCGTCGTCAGCACCATCGTGTGCAACTGGTTCGGCGCGGGCAGCGCGGGGCTGGCCGACCCGAACAGCGACTCCTCCATCCAGAGCTACGCCAACATCTACGACATGAACTGGCTCATGCGCGGCAACGTGATGATCGCGCCGGGCGTCGAGCGCGTGGATACCGTGAAGACCGCCGACGGCTATGAGATGAAGAGCATCTGGTGCAGAAACGACCTGAGCGACACGTCCATCCTCAAGCTCTCCACCGCAACCGGCTACATTTACGGCTATGTGCAGGATCTGAGCACCGGCATGTGGCAGTATATCATCCTCGATTTTGAAACCGGCGAAACGGTGTTCACGATGGATGTATCCAACAAATACGGCTATAACAACATGGCCATCGGCATGTACGCGGGCAACAGCGGCAACGCGCTCTACTGCCCGACGGGCTATCTGGAGCTGCTGCGCCTGCAGGATCGCTTCGTATACCTGCCCGAGATGCCGTATCGCAAGGTCGATTTGGATCACGCGGCGCGCAATGTGCTGGCGCAGGATCAATTCGCGGCGGACGGCGGCGAAGGCAGCGTCGCGAGCTGGCTGAACACGGCCGCGGTTCGCAACGCGCACCCCAACACGACGGTTGCCTTCCGCATGAACAACCTCTCCGGCGCGGCTGCCGATTTGAAGCTCTACGCCTACGGCGCGGACGGCAGGCTGACCCAGGTAGCGGACGACCTGTGGGCGCTGACGGATGAAGCCGGTCAGGCCGTGACCGAGCTGACCGACGGCACGCTCTACGAGGTGCGCGTCACCGTCGCCGACGGCGGGACGTTCGACCTGAGCGAAGCGGAAAAAGACGTGAAGCTCTCCGTCGTGCTCGGAAAGTAAACATTAAAAAAAGCGCCGGGGATGCGGCAGTTTCCCCGGCGCTTTGAAGTTTTGGGTTACGGAAAATCAGCGCAGCGTCTCGCTGAAGAATTTGCCCGTCTCGTCCACCGCCTGATACAGGGAGTGGAGATCCTCCTCGGCAAACACATTGAAGGTGTGATCCATCCCCTCGATGAAGCAGGTCTTGGAGGCCGGGTTCTTGCTGGCGGCGACGATCTTGTTGCTCCATTCGGGATCAACAGTCGTGTCTTCCTTGCCGGCAATCGCCAGCACCGGGCCGGTATAGCCCGCCTCGAACTCGCCCAGCACGTCCGTGTTCTTCACATCCTCGCACCACTGCAGGGACACGTTCAGCGGCTCGCGCCAGTCAAAATCCATGACGAAATAGCCGTTCGCCTTCGCCTGCTCATACAACTCGTCGGTGAGCATGTCGCTCAGATCCGGCGCGCCCGCCCAAGTCACCACGGAGGTGAACACATCCGCCGCACGAGCCGCGCAAAGCAGCGCGTCCGTGCCGCCCTGGCTCCAGCCCATCACGCCGATGTGCTCGCCGTCGATCTGTTCGAGCGTCTTGGCGTAGTTCGCGGCCGCCACAGCGTCGCTCACGGCGCTTTCGAAGGTGTAGCCGGTGTAATCCGCGGTGGAATCGCCGCTGCCCATAAAGTCAATGCGGACAGTCGCAATGCCGTATTTTTCCGCCAGCACGGGCGCGGCCATCTTGTAGCCGTTTCCCGCTTCGTCGCGGTTGGAGCCCGTTCCGTGGAGCATCACCACGACAGGGAACTTCCCTTCGCCGGAAGGCATGCAGACCGTCGCGGGAACCTCGTGGTCGCCGTTCGGGATCGAAACGACGCTCTCCGTGCTGCCCTCAGCCATCGCCGCGGTGCACAGCAAAGCAAACATCAGCGCAAGGAACAAGGCCATGAATTTCTTCATCATCGAATCATCCTTCCCTTCATACATACGTCTGCCGCAAAAGTATATTGTTTATACCATGAATAGTATATACGCGCCCATTCCGCCCGTCAACCCCCGATGCGTTTTATCACTTTCCGTATGTCAAAAAAGGTTCGAGCCGCCTTCTTTCGCTCAAAACAAATCCAGCGCGTTATCCAGATAGACCGCCTCCCGGACATGCAGCTGATATTCCGGCCGGGTCATGTAATGCAGCAAAAATTCCAGAATCAGCGCGCTCCCCAGCCCGCGCCCTTCGATTTTGAAATGGGAAAACCCCATCGGCAGATAGACGTTTTGAATGTCGCCCACGCCGATAAACCCCGGATTGGCCATCGCTCGGGAAAAGCGATAGCCGCCGTCCGCCCCCGGCGCGGCACAGCGGTGCTCCGCCCCGTCCATCCCGAGGTTTTTGCGGCTGACCGCCTCATAGCAGCGCTTCCGCTCCCGGCAGCCGAACCAGCAGCACTCGTTGCAGAGAAATTCCACCTTGTCCTTCTCCGCCACGCTCAGCCCGCTCAGCCGGTCAAACGCCTTATTGAGCCGAAAATCCGGCACAACATACGAAAACGCATCCCGCGCCAATTCGCGCCTGAGGTCTTCGAATTCCGTCAGCACCTTCGTGGTGGACGAAACGAAATAGAGCTTCGGATAGGTCTTTTGCAGGTAATCGAGCAGCGCATCCGAATGGACGATCACGCCGTTTCGCGTCTGTCCGTCCGATGAAAACAGGGCGCAGAGCGCGTTACAGCGCGCATCCGAGAGGTGTTCCGCCCGCAGCAGCGAATTGCTGAACGTCAGCCGCGCCGAAACGCCGTATTCGCGCATCAGCGCCCGCACATCTCTTGGATCGCATGCCCCGCCGCCGACACGGCCTCCGCCCCAAACGCAGTCTGCGGGCGCGCCGTAGATCGAACCGATATCGCACCAATCGTAGAAATATTCCCGATGCTCGCGAAACAGCGGCAGAAAGACGCGATACAGCTCGTAAAACTCAAACAGCCCCGGAAGATGATAATGGGCGACGCCCGCCTGTTCCACAGCCTGCTCCCTCCAATTTCTTCATGCTTTCCCATACGGCAAAACCTCCCCGTATTCAGGGAGGCCAGCTTGTTGACATAAGCAAACTTGACTTGAATAGCAAAATCAAGAAATTCAGCTATTCTTTCATTTGCGGAAATGGCTATTCTCCCCCCTTCGAGGGGGAGAATAGCTTTTTGCCTACAGTCTGACCGCCCCGTATCCGGGGAGGCTCATGCGTCGTTTCGTCAGGAAACCTTGAATCCGCTCGCCCGAAGCGCGTCAATCACCCGCTGTGCGTGCTTGCGATCCTGCGTTTCCATCGTAATTTCCAAAATAGCGTCGCGGATATCCAGATCGACGTCCGTTCGGTCATGGTGAACGACCATGACGTTCGCGCCCTCGGCGGCGATGATGCGGCTGGCCATTTCGAGCTGCCCCGGCCTATCCTGCATGAGGATGCGGAGCTTAGTCATGCGCCCGGCGCGAAGCAGACCCTTTTCAATGATGCGGGAGATCATCGTCACGTCGATGTTACCGCCGGAGATCACCGCCGCAACCTTGCCGCTCACATCGAATTTGCGGTTCATAATGGCGGCGACCGGCGCGGCGCCCGCGCCCTCGGCGACCATCTTGCCGCGCTCCATCAGGAACAGAATCGCCTGCGCGATTTCGTCGTCATCGACCGTCACGATCTCATCCAGATATTTGCTGCATAGCGCGAAAGTCAATTCGCCCGGCTTCTTCACCGCGATGCCGTCCGCAATCGTCTTGGCCGTATCGAGCGAAACGACATGCCCCGCCTCGATGGAGGCCTTCATACCCGCCGCACCCGCGGCCTGCACGCCGATCACCCGGACGTTCGGGTGGAGCATCTTCACCGCGGAGGCCACGCCGGAAGCCAGCCCGCCGCCGCCGATCGGCACGACGATGGTATCCACGTCCGGCAAATCGTCCATGATCTCCAGCCCGATGGTGCCCTGCCCCGCGATGACCATCGGGTCGTCAAACGGGTGGATGAACGTCGCGCCCGTTTCCTGCTGAATCCGGCAGGCCTCGGCGTATGCGTCGTCGTATACGCTGCCGTGGAGCACGACGTTCGCGCCCAGCTCGCGCGTGGCCTTCACCTTGGAGAGCGGCGCGCCCGCAGGCATGACGATGGTTGCCGGAACATCGAAGGCCCTCGCCGCCAGCGCAACGCCCTGCGCATGGTTGCCCGCCGACGACGCGATCACGCCGCAGGCGCGCTCTTCCTCGCTGAGGCTGGCGATTTTGATATACGCGCCGCGCACCTTGAACGAGCCGGTGTTCTGCAAATCCTCGGTTTTCAAGTAAATCTGGCTGTGCTCGTCGGAAAGCGCTTTGAACTGCACAAGCCCCGTCCGCTGCGCCACGCCTTTCAGGCGCTCGCGCGCTTCCAGAATCATTCCCAGCGTAAATGCCATTTCGTTTCTCTCCTGCACGGCGTTTCCTCCTCAGGCCTGTTCTCTGGCCATTTCGTAAATCATAATGCCGGCGGCAACC
>ERZ779890.420-NODE-420-length-47442-cov-9.977441_pt1 | contig 47442 bp, 47 predicted proteins | sample MGYA00511553_ERZ779890 | MGnify/ENA primary metagenome ERZ779890 (study PRJEB29588, sample SAMEA2152064) | human gut metagenome | biome: human gut; feature: human-associated habitat; material: faeces | place: Denmark | collected 2008/2010 ... | reverse complement strand
CATATGTTCCAGCGATTCCAGAATCATCGTTTACATTAAGACCTTTGATTCCAAGATATGAAGAGTTCATTGTCTCAATATCAACTGTAATCTTATTTGTCATGTCTGCGTCTGATCCTACATGAAGGCTGAAAGATAACTTATCTGCAACTTCTGCCGTTCCTTTTTTAATATTAAATGTAACTCCATCCTTAGATGTATAAGCAGCCGCCTTTTTAGCTGTAGCTGCTGTTTTTGTTGCTCCAATATTATTAGCTGCTGTTAACTCTTTTTCCATTAAATCAACTGCATGAGCTGCTGAGATGACAGATGAATCAGACTTATCAACACCTGTTGCAGCATCTATATCAGCTGCTGTAAGGGTTTTTCCATCATAAGATACTTTACTTCCTGTCTTTACAATATCATCCACAGCAACCTCTTGAGCTGCAGCATCTCCATCTTTTGTGATTTTTCCAGCAGCATCAACATTATATTTTGTATCATCTACAGTAAATGAAGTATTTGTAGCTGCTTTAGCAGCTGTAGCCAAAGCTTTCGTTTCATCTAATGTACTACCAATTGTATAATCTTTACCACCAATTGTAACAGATTTTCCAGCATCAAGTGCTCCAGCTGCTACCTTAAATGTTGCTGTTGTAGCACTATCTGTAAGAGTTCCCTTAAGACCAGCGTCATGACCATTCATGTATACATCTTTTGTTCCGTTACCACCTTTAAGAAGGTATGTCTCGTTGAACTTTGTTGTCTCTGCTACACGATCAATCTCTGTTGTAAGCTGTGAGATTTCGTCCTGAATTGCACCTCTGTCTGTATCAGAGTTTGTTCCGTTAGAAGCCTGAACAGCTAACTCATTCATTCTCTGGAGCATTGAGTGAACTTCTGTAAGAGCACCCTCAGCTGTCTGTACTGATGAAACTCCATCCTCAGCATTTGAAGAAGCTTTGTCAAGTCCACGAATCTGCTTTCTCATCTTCTCTGAAATTGAAAGTCCGGCTGCGTCATCAGCTGCACGGTTAATTCTATAACCAGAAGAAAGCTTCTCTGTGCTCTTTGACTGTGCTCCTGTTGTGATGTTAAGCATTCTGTTGGCATTTGCTGCCTGCATGTTGTGTTGTACTACCATAATATAATCCTCCTTGTCCCGATTTTCGGGTTATTATGTTTGTTGCCTCGGAAATCCTTTTCACGAGTTTATTTTACCTGTGTAATAAATACACTATGTATTTTCACATTTCGTAATCAATTATAACTACTGAAGAAGTGAAAGTACTCCCTGGTTAGACTGGTTAGCCTGTGCAAGCATTGACTGTCCAGCCTGTGCAAGAATGTTATTCTTGCTGTAGTTAACCATCTCAGAAGCCATATCTGTATCACGGATACGAGACTCAGCTGTTGTAGTATTCTCAACTACGTTGTCGAGGTTATCAATTGTATGCTCAAGACGGTTCTGAACAGCACCAAGAGAAGATCTCTGCTCTGATACTTTCTGTAATGCATCTGAGATAGCATCTATTGCATATGTTCCAGCGATTCCAGAATCATCGTTTACATTAAGACCTTTGATTCCAAGGTATGAAGAGTTCATTGTCTCGATACCAACTGTAATCTTATTTGTCATGTCTGCATCTGATCCTACATGAAGGCTGAAAGATAACTTATCAGCAACCTCAGCTGTTCCTTTATTTATAGCAAATGTAATGCCATCAGCTGATGTATAACCTGCAGCTGCTGCTGTAACTGTTGCTGCATCCTTTGTTGTTCCAATATTATTAGCTGCTGTGAGCTCAGATGTCATTAATTTTACAGCCTGTTCAGCACTAATTATTGACGAATTAGATTTACTTACTCCATTATTATCAAAATCAGCTGAAACATAGTCCGTAGTTTTAGTTGCTGCTGCTGCCTTTGTCGATACCTTATCTCCATCTGCGATTTTTAATGCATTAGCTTCACCTTTTTTTCCATATGCAAGTGTACTTCCCTCAGCTGCAGTTGTTCCTTCAACCCAGCCTTCCTCATTCTTACCTGCACCACCTTTTAAAGTATAAGTATATGTTTTTCCATTAACTGTTACTTGATCACCCTCAGCTGCTAATGCATCAACAGCTGTCTGTACTGCAGCTTTATCTGTTGCTATAGAATAATCTTTTCCTCCAATAGTAACAGATTTACCAGAATCCAGTGCCCCAGCTGCTACTTTAAATGTTGCTGTTGTTGCACCATCTGTAAGAGTTCCTTTAAGACCTGCATCATGTCCATTCATGTATACATCTTTAGTTCCGTCGCCACCTTTAAGGAGATATGTCTCATTGAACTTTGTTGTCTCTGCGACACGATCAATTTCTGTTGTAAGCTGTGAAATCTCATCCTGGATTGCACCTCTATCTGTGTCAGAGTTTGTTCCGTTAGATGCCTGAACTGCTAACTCATTCATTCTCTGGAGCATTGAGTGAACTTCTGTAAGAGCACCCTCGGCTGTCTGTACTGATGAAACTCCATCCTCAGCATTTGAAGAAGCTTTATCAAGTCCCTTGATCTGTTTTCTCATCTTCTCAGAAATTGACAATCCAGCTGCGTCATCTGCTGCACGGTTAATTCTATAGCCAGATGAAAGCTTCTCTGTGCTCTTTGACTGTGCTCCTGTAGTTATGTTGAGCATTCTGTTGGCATTTGCTGCCTGCATGTTGTGTTGTACTACCATAATATAATCCTCCTTGTCCCATATTCATGGGTTATTATGTTTGACCTCTGGAAATCCTTTTCCCGAGGTTTTTGCAGCTGCTTTGTGATTGTTTTATTTAAGCAGTTGCGGTTTTATATAACAAGCGGCTTCCCGGGTGTGGCTTGCGCCACAGCCGCCTATTAACTTGTTTGCTTATGCGTTTTTATCTGCTTTAGCCTGCTTTGCCTTCTTCTGTCTCTCATTCCAGATAATCTTCTTGATTTCATGCTGTGCTTCCTCTGAAATCTTTGGCTCCGGATAATATGTATCTTTCCTCTTCTCAGGATTCGGATCATTGTTTGACCTTGAGATGTTCATCTCTCTTGGAGCATCTATCATGAGACGTCCGTTCTTTCCGCTTCCACCGGCATAGACCACTCTGATGTTGTCTCCGATGTTTACATATTCTCCTTCTCTGAGCGTTAATTTAAGCATTATGTATACCTCCGTGCACTTGATTTAAGCTGTTTCCATGCTTATACAAATGTAACAATTCTCTAAGAAATGTTGCATTTTTCGTCTAAGAACAAGGATTTTTGTGGGAAGTGGTCGTCAAAAAAGGCAGATACAACCAATAAAGGGCAAATATAATTTTTAAATAAGTTGTAATTGGGTGTAAAGTATTAGAATTGATGTCCGATATAGTAACTGTAAGATAAAAAAATGCAACATTTCTTAGAGAAATGTTGCATTTTTCATTACTATGTTTATTAAAATTGATAGTGAGGCTATAATCGTATAATTTCAATTATTTTGCACTACGATTGTTTTTTCACACACTTAGCTGTAAACGTTTAAAAGTTTCCTTTTCTTCAGGAATCGACAATATTCCTCCTTTTTTTTCTATGCACAGGCTTGCTACTGCATTTCCATACCTTGCAAATTTTTTTAATTCTTCAATAGAACAATCTTCAGGGTTAAGTTTGCTTTTTACAAATTGAGACATAAATCCGCCCCAAAATGAATCTCCTGCCCCTGTAGTATCTACTACTTGACTTGAAAAACCACTTACCTTTTGATGATCCTTCCTATTACATATTAACACCCCTTCTTTTCCGAGTGTCACTGCAACTATTTTTATTCCATGGTCTAATAAATAGTTTGCTGCTTCATCCGGATTTTCGTATGGCGTAAGTAAAGCAGTTTCTTCATCTGACAATTTAATCATATCTGCAAACGGAAGCATTGAACGCATACGTTCTATAGCAGTCTTCTCATTATTCCAAAGAGGCGCCCTGTAGTTAGGGTCATATGATATAACTGCACCTGCATTTTTTGCACATTTCACTGCCTGGAATGTAGTGGAACGTGCAGGTTCATCAGTAAGAGAGAGTGAACCCACATGAAAAACTTTTGTATTCTGTAAAATTTGAGTATCGACTTCCTTGTACCCTATCATTGTATCTGCTCCGGGTTTCCTTGCAAATGCAAATGATCTTTCTCCATCTTTTGTAAGATTTACAAATGCAAGTGTAGTAAATACATTATCATCCAATATAATGCCATCGCTATTAATATTTTGATTTTCAACAGCTTCTATTAAGAATTTACCATGCATGTCATTTCCAACCTTGCCTATAAAGGCTGTTCTCAATCCTGCTTTAGCTGCTGCAGTAAGCATATTTACCGGTGCCCCTCCCGGATTACGTTCATAAAGACACATGCCGGTTTCTGAAACTCCTGCCGGTGTAAAATCAATCAATAATTCTCCCATCGCAACTATATCATATTCTTTTTCCATCCATGTCTCTCCCATTCGCAATTATTTTCCGGAAATGCTTAAATTATAGAATTCAACATTCGAATCCTGAGCAATTATACCAGTTTCAAATTCCGGTTTGGCATATATTCTATATGTGAACGCTATCTGTTCATCAATAAATGCCTCTATCATGTCATGATCCACAATAATCTTTACGTCTATTGCCTTTCCGTCTTCAATTTGCATTGTTTTCTCACAGACACGCACCCCATCCGGCCCAGGCTCGGTTGCCGGCGGAACCGCCTGACACGACTGCACCCAAAATGGATCCACTCCCATCGGAAGATTTAAAAATGAGACTCTTTGCATTGCTTTGTCAAATTCAAGAAATAAACATCCACTTGCCTCTTTATCAGACTTTAAAAGAATACCAAACGTATCATATGTTTCTCTTGGCACTATTTTGCATGTCAGCATATAGCTTTCTTCCGTATGTCTCAAAAATCCATATGAACAGCTTTCCAACGCATTCAATGTTATAGTTTTTTCACCATAATCTTTTGCATTTCCAAGAACTGATATATATTTCCAATTAACAGCTTTATCAAAAATATGCTCATATTCACATGGTAACTTTACATTTAACTCTCCATTTTCGGTTGGCACCACTTCATGCGGAATACAAAATGTTCCACCCCAATACCATTCACCTTTGTCACTCTGCTCTGCACGATCATGCGCCCATCCAAAATAAAAACGTCTTCCATCATCATTTTGCATTGACTTAGCAGCATAAAAGCGTCTTCCACCAATACCATCCTTTTTAGGTTTTCTCCACGGACCAAAAGGAGACTCTGATACACGGTATATTGTATTTACAAACTCTGAAAATCTTGAGTAAGACAAATACCAGTGACCTCCCATCTTGTACATTTCCGGACATTCCGGACAATTTGTATGCCCCGGTGAATATATTGGTCCATAATACGTCCAATCCTTTAAATTCTTTGAACGGTACAGCACTATACAGCCCCTTCGTGTAACCGGCATATCAAGTCTTCTCGCTGAAATCAAAATCCAATAATTTTCATCTTCTTCATTATAAAAAACATACGGATCTCTCCAATCAAGTTTTTCATAAAGCTCTGTCATCGGAGTAATAACCGGATTTGCGATATCTTTTGTCCACGTTATTCCATCATCGCTTGTTGCGTGACATATGGTCTGCTGAAACTCCGCTGTTAGACAATATCCTGTATAAAATGCATGATATTGTCCCTCACCATATATTACTGAACCGGTCCACACTCCTGAAGCATCCGGTTCATCTCCTTCTCCCGGATATAATGCCGTCGGAAGCTCCTGCCAATGCACTAAGTCATCCGATATACTATGGCTCCAGGTTGTACGCAGTCTCTCCGGATAGACGGTCGTTCCCGGTGGAGATGTAAGTGAAAAAATATGATATTTTCCTTCGTGGTAAAACGGAATTGCATCTCCCGTAGAATCCGCGAAAGACATTTTACGAAAAATTTCCATTTGCTTATCTTTCTCTGTATCGTAAAAAACGAACAGATTTCCTTTCCAATTTATTTTGCAGCTCTTACCTTATTTTTTAACAACGCTATCTTATCCTTCTGGCAATCCAACAGAACTGCACATGCAATAATCAGACCCTTAATGATTAGCTGCCAATAAGATGAAACTCCTATCAGATTTAATCCATTGGAAATAATTCCAATTACCATCGCACCAAATACAGTTCCACTTATCCGGCCCTTTCCTCCGGTCATTGATGTTCCACCAAGTACACATGCGGCAATTGCATCCAATTCATATCCACTTCCTACTGATGGCTGTCCTGAATACATTCTTGAGCAAAGAACAAGTCCTGCGAAGGCTGCAAGCGCACCTGAAAGCGTAAATACAATAATTTCTATTTTTTTAATAGGAACACCGGATAATCTTGCAGCTTCCCTGTTTCCTCCAATTGCATATACGTAAGTTCCAAATTTAGTTTTGCTTAAAAGGAAACTGAATATTGCAATCAAAATTACCATATATACTACCGGAAGCGGAATTACATTAAACAAATATCCTGTACCTATAGCTATAAACATCTTATCTGTAATACGTGTAGACTGTCCACCTGTATACACATATGCAATACCACTTGCAATATTCATCATTGCCATTGTAATAATAAATGCAGGTACCTTAAAATGAGATACTATAAATCCACTGATAAATCCAGCAAGAGTTCCTACTGCCAATCCAATAATTATTGCTACTATAAGTGGCATTCCCTGATTTACAGTAAGTCCAACCGTAAGGGTTCCCGACATCGCAACAATTGAACCAACCGACAAATCAATGTGTCCCAGTATAATTACGAGTGTCATTCCCAGTGCGATATATGTATTTATTGAAATTTGTCTTAAAACAGAAATTATATTATTTGTTGTAAGGAATTTATCCGTTGCAATTGACACTATTACGCACATAATAATCAATACTGCAATAATTCCTATATTGCCTTTTATAATTGAAGTAAATGGATTTCTTTTTCCAAATGCATTTACTTCTCTTTTCTTCTCACTCATATTACTCTACGCCTCCTGCAGCATACTTCATAATCTCTTCCTGATTCATCTGGTCTTTTCCAAGCTTTCCAACAAGCTTACCTGCTCTTATAACACAAACGTTATCACACATGTTGATAATCTCAGGCAATTCACTTGAAACCATAATAATTGCAATGCCTTCCTTTGCCAGTTCATTTATTACAGTATATATTTCATACTTGGCATTTACATCTACGCCTCTTGTAGGCTCATCCAGAATCAATACATCCGGCTTTGTTGCAAGCCATTTTCCAAGTACAACCTTCTGTTGATTTCCACCCGAAAGACTACCTGCTTCAATCTCCGGAGAAGCTGCTTTAATCCTAAGTCTTTTACTATAATGTTCAATAATCGAATCACGCTTTTTTTCACTGACAGCAATTCCATTCATACAAAAACGCAGACTCGATAAAGTTAAATTGAATGCAACGCTGTTTCCCAGTACAAGCCCCTGTTTTTTTCTGTCCTCAGGAACCAATGCAATTCCTGATTTAATTGCCTGCATAGGATTTTTAAAATGCACTTCATCTCCATTCAGGAAAATCTGACCGGCATCATATGGTCTTGCTCCGAAAACAGCTTCCATAATCTCACTTCTTCCAGCGCCTACAAGTCCTGCAAATCCAAGTATCTCGCCTTTATGAACCGAAAAGCTGATATCTTCAAATGTTCCCTGACGTGATAGATTTTTTACTTCAAGTGCAATTGGAGCATGTTCCACATCGCAATAATCTCTTACATAGAAATTATCAAGATCTCTTCCAACCATCATTGCTACCAATTCATTCGCATTCGTCTCGACAGTTTTTTTGGTTCCTACATATGTTCCGTCTCTGATAACAGTAATTCGATCTGATATTCGGAATAACTCTTCCATTCTATGAGAAATATAAATAATACTTACTTTTTTCTTCCTTAGATTCTCAATAATTCCAAATAGCTGCTCCACCTCTTCGTTTGAAAGAGATGATGTAGGTTCATCCATAACAATTATTTTTCCGTTAAATGATACAGCTTTTACAATCTCTACCATTTGTTGTTGTGCGATAGTCAGCTTCTCAACTACTGTTTCAGCTTTTATATTGACCCCCAGGGCAGAGATCATATCTGCTGCCCTGCGGTTCATCTCCGCTTCATCCAAGGTTCCAAGTCTAGTTCTAATTTCTCTTCCCAAAAACAGATTTTGTGCAACTGTAAGGTAAGGCACCAATACTATTTCCTGGTGTATAATACCTATACCATTTGCTCTTGCTGCTGGGACTCCATCAATTTTTACTTCTTTTCCATTAACTTTTATCAATCCACAATCCGGCTGATAAATTCCGCCAAGCACTTTAATTAATGTTGACTTTCCTGCTCCATTCTCACCAAGCAGTGCATGTACTTCGCCCAGTTCCAAAGAAAAGTCAATTCCATTTAAAGCGTAAATACCCGCAAAGCTTTTCTTTATCCCTGTCATTTCTAATACTGTCTGTCCCATAATAACTCTCCCTTATTATTGCCATTCTTTAAGAGTTTTCTCAGCCTCATCCTTAGACACTAAATGCGAATCGAGATATACCTTTTTCTCATCAATTTTAGTATCTCCATTAACATACTTTACAGCTTCCTTAAAAGAATAATCTGCAATCTGTACAGGTACCTGACATGCAACAGCTGTAAATTCATCATCCAGTAATGCCTGTTTTCCATCCGGTGAGGCATCAATACTATATACACCAATTTTGCCTGTTTTATTTGCTGCTTTAATAGCAGCTGCAGCACCAAGTGCAGATGGATCATTGATACAGAAAAATGCATCCATATCAGGAGATGCTGTAATAATGTCTTCTGCCAGCTCCATTGATTTGTCTAAGGCTGCTCCGCCATCCTGCTGTGCTACTATCTTAAACTTATCTTTGCTGTCTCCAAGTCCATCAAGAAATCCATTTACACGATCAACACAGCTTTCATTTGAAGGGAAATCCAAAATTGCAATATTTCCTCCATCCGGATGATCCTTAACCATCTGTTCTCCAACAAGCTGTCCTGCCATATACGCATTAGTTCCAACAAATTGTGTTACAAAGCTCTCAAGGTCATCATCAATAACTGCAGTGTCTACATTAAATATAGGAATACCAGCTTCGCTTATTTCTGCCAGTCCTGATGTTATTCCTGCTGAATCAACAGGAATAACAAATACTGCATCATATCCATTATTTGCTACATCTGACAACTGGCTAAGCTGCTTATTCAAATCATAGTCAGGATCTAAACATGTATATGATATTCCATCTTTGTCACACAGTTCTTTTAGCTTTGAATCAATTGAGCTTTGAAATGTATTGTTTAAGGTATTAGTACAAAATGCAAACGATAATCCATCATTTGTATTCTTACCAGAATCCGTACCATTCTTTGATGACTTACTATTGCCACATCCTACAGTAATCCCTGCTGCCATACACAGGCATAAGCCCAATGCTAATAATTTTTTTATTTTTGCCATAGTTTTTTCCTCCATTTTTTAAATTTACGTAAATTTATTTGTTTTTGTTTGTTTCTGTGATTACATGATATATTTTGCTCTATTATTTGTCAATAATTTTACGTAAAACCTTGTTTAATTCGTCGTTTTCAACAATTATACGATTGTATTTTGCGCAAATTAACATTTCAAAAATATTTTTTACGTAAATTTTTAGTAATTAAAAAAGAATATCAAAATGATATTCTTTTTCTTCACATATATTTCTTTTTAGATATTTAATTTTATCTGGCATTATTTCATTTCTTCAGGCATTCCCTCATGAAAAATATCCTTCCATGCTCTTCCTAGCTGCTTAGCATCCACAACATACGGCTGCACTCCAACATATTTTGGCACATCATTACTTAATAAAGATTTCGCTACCACATGCGCAGCTGTTCTTCCCTGCTCGTAAGGTCTTTGAGTACTTAATCCCTTTACAATACCACTTTCCATATATTGTGCAATTTTATAATCTAAATCAGTTGTAAATATAGCGATGTCTTCTCTATGCATCTCTTTCAACGCCTTAATTACCAACAGCGCCGGTCTATCCCAGCTTACATACAAGACTTTAATTTGTGGATTCTCAGTAATCATATCTTTACAAACCTGATATGCATTTTCAATTTCTCCAAAACCTCTTATTGCCTTAATATCTATATTTTTGTATTGTTCTGAAATAATTTTTTCTGCTGCCTCATCTCTGGCACGCGTACCATAAAAGACCGCTCCATGTATGATAAATCCGGCTTCCACGTGTTTTCCTTTACAGTACTCCCCCATCATTCTGCCAACATTAACTCCATTTTCAATCTCATTAACAGACACACAGCAAACATAACTATTTTTTTCCATATTCTCAGGGACATTACTCAGGAAAACAAGCTTTGACACCTTTGCCAATTCACGGAATTGTTCTTTTGTTTCTTTATCATCAGCTGGAATTGCAATTACAGCATCCGGTTTCTGTAAACGAATACCTTCAAGCTGTGCATTTTGCAAAGATGCATCAAAATGTGCATCTGTTACTGATATAATATCAATTCCGTATTGTTCCAACTCATCGCGGATTCCCTTTTCGTGTAATTCCGCCCATGATGTTCCTGTATAATGAAACGATATTGCCACACGGAAATTTCCGGCACGCAAACGGCTCTTTTCCTCTTTTGTTATGACTATTGATTCCGGTGTAGCTGCTTCTTCTCCAAAAGGTCCATTATCCAACATTCTTGTGGATTTTCTTATTATCAACTCTACATCGGCATAATAATCCTGTTCAATCACATGTCCTGTATTTATCTTTTCAAAAAGCATATTTACTGCTCGTCTGCTCAGCCCTTCAACATCTCTCTTTAAAATCGTCAATGGTGGATACGTTAACTCCGACCATCCCTCATCACCAAATCCAACAACCGATATCTCTTCAGGACATTCAATTCCTCTATCCCTCATAGTTTTCATAAGATATAAAGTAATTCTATTTCCTCCTGCCATAATTGCAGTTGGCATATATCGTCTCATTGCCTTTTGTATTTCCAAAATACAGTTATCAGCTCCGGATTCGATATTAATGTCTGAAATATTTGCATCATTTGTATTGATTCCATGTTCTTCTAATGCAAGGAGAAAGCCTCGTGTTCTTTCATCTCTCGTCGTACTCTTCAAGCTTTCTCTTAAAAACAAAATATTCTTATGACCACATTCTAACAGATAATCAGTTCCCTTGAAAATGGCTTCTCTATCCCTAAATTCAACAGAGTCTATACCATCTCCCAAAATATTTCTTTCCATGCAGACAAATGGAATTCCAGATTCAATCAGCTTTTTATAATCTGCCGCAACATCACTGACTGGTACATGTATAATCCCTGCTGTTTTTTTATTCTGTATCAGTCCTTCCAGTACCTGAGCCTCTTCTTTAATATCATTGTCCGTAATTGCAATATAAAACTGATAACCCTGAATGCTAACATATTTTTTTAAATATCCCACCATATCACGATAAATGGTGCTTTCAACATTTGGAATAACTGCAACTATTTCCGACTGCCTTCCAACCTTGAGTCGTCTTTCTTTTTCTTCTATTTTTTTATGATATCCGGTTTCTATAATAATATTTTCTATTTTTTCAACAAGGTCCGGACTCACATATCTTGTTCTGTTTATAACATGCGAAACGGTTGCGATTGAAACCCCTGCCATATCAGCTATATCTTTTATAGTAACCTTTTTTGCCATAATGATATTCCCTCTTCTTTTAAAATTTATATCGTATAATTGTTATATACATTCCCTTATATTCCCATAGTTCTATTGCATTTGATAATGTCCTGACTTTACTATAGGAATCATTTTACACCATATCTACTGTATTTAGTAGTCCAACTTCATACAGATTTTTATATTTTTTATAAATTCATTGCTTATAATGCAGAAAAAAGACCTTGAGTTCATTATAAACCCAAGGTCTTTCGTGCTCCCCCATAACACCATACTCTTTATCCGCCAAAATCATACACCTCATTCAATTCAGGTATAGATGGTGCTGCTCCCTGATATCTGCGTTTTCTTTATACATTTCACCTTTCAAAACAAGATTATCTGCATATCCTGACATTTCAAGCTTACGAAGAAACTCTTCCTTGTTCTATTAGATTTTGAAGTATCTGATAGGATATACCTTCCCTTGTAAATTCGCAAGTACACATTATTCCTCCATATCGTTCAAATATTGATTCATAATTCATAACTGTATTCATGCACATATCCTTAAACAACTTCATACAATTTCTCAATAGTTTTTGTATCAAGTTTTAAAAATAAATAAGCTTATTATAAATTTTTCAGGAAAAATTTAGGGCTGCTATGCAGATAGATATTTTTCCTGTCCTCCCCCGCACATTTTATGTTATAATCATCTGACGGAGGTACATCATGAAAATAACTACTCTATGCTACATAGAACACGATGGACAATATCTCATGCTTCATCGTATTAAGAAAGAAAATGATATAAATGAAGGAAAATGGATTGGTGTTGGCGGTCACGCCGAGAATGGTGAATCACCCGAAGAATGCTTGCTCCGCGAAGTCAAAGAGGAAACAGGGCTCACACTCACATCATACCGTTTCCGCGCACTCATAACTTTTATAAGTGATAAACAGGAGCCTGAATTGATGTGTCTTTTCACCGCTGATGAATTTTCCGGCAAGCTTATAACATGCAACGAAGGTGACCTCAAATGGGTGGATAAAACTATCGTGCCCACACTTCCTACCTGGGAAGGCGACGCTATCTTCTTAAAGCTCCTGCTTGAAAATGAAGAAAATTTCTTCACACTTAAGCTTGTATATGAAGGCGAATCACTGGTTGATCAGAAGCTTGAGATTTATTAGTATTATCCTGCCACAAGACTATTTACAAGCTTCTGCATATCTGCCTCCCAGTTTCTTTCCCTGCTATAATAAACACAGCCATATATTTCCTGGTATTTGAGATTCACGCTTGAGCAGAGAATTACAGGTATTGTGATTTTGTTCTTAATCACTCTGTCAATCAGAACATCTCCTGATTGTTCCTCTCTGCCACCCGGCTCGTCGGGATAATACATATCAGTAATTATCAGATCATACGCATTATTACTATCCATTGAGTTTTTAATCTGTTTCCACCCATCCGCGAGATTATTCGACCATTCGATATCTTTAATCCCACATCCTGACAGGGCTTTGCAAATGTCATTGTGTTTAAATGTATCATCTTCGATATTCAGTACTCTCATGTGAATCCTCCTGACTTTATCTGTTTAAGTAGTCATTCCATCTTGCATTTGTCTCCTCAAGCTCATGCTTTTGCATTATGCGATTGCGGTCGCTGAGTATCGCAAGCATTTCATCGGCGATTTCTTCCATGGGAAGCCTTTTATAGTGTGACAGATATCCTATCATCCTTTGAGCTGTCCAGTCGGTATTTAGGTTTTTCGTTATCTCATCGCAAAACGGCTCCGGATACCCGCGCCTAAGCAATATATCATATAGCTCCATGCTCTTTGCTGTTTTTGGTTTCATATAGTGCCTCTCCACGTCTGCCAGATGCATATGTTTTCCAGTACCCTTTCATGTCAAGTATATGAATTCATAAATTTAATTCTAAGGTTTTTCAACAGGCTGCTATTTTAGTTATACAATACTAAATTTTATTTAATCCGTTTCTGGATATCTTCAACGGATGGCAGTTGTTCTTCCAGTTCATCCGGCAGAATGCTTGTCACTTTATATTCGCTCACACCAATTGGTTTGGAAATATCTTTGAGCGAATATTCCGCTACCACGTTGTTCTTGCTCTTACAAAGGAGCAGACCAATGGACGGGTTATCCTGCTCTTTTTTTAATATGCCATCCACTGCCGACAGATAGAAATTCAGCTGCCCGGCATATTCCGGCTTGAATTCCCCGGTTTTTAGTTCTATGACTACATAGCAGCGCAGATTCAAGTTATAGAATAACAGGTCAATATAAAAATCATCGCCGCCCACGTTCAGATGATACTGATTCCCCAAAAATGCAAAACCTGTTCCAAGTTCCAGAAGCAGCTTGGTGACATCCCGCACCAATGCCTGTTCAATATCCCTTTCCAACATATCCTCTCTAAACGAAATGAAATCAAACACATATGGGTCTTTCATCGTCTGCGCTGCAAGCTCACTTTGAGGTGATGGCAGTCGATTTTCAAAATTTGTGACCTTGTCCGCCAAAACCTGCCGTTGATATAAACCACTTTCTATCTGATGCACAAGAACATTTCGAGACCAACCATTTTGCGCTGATTTTTCAATATACCATTTACGTTCCTCTGGATTAGCTATCTTATCCATAAGAACAATATTGTGTCCCCATGGAATTTGTGCAACAACCTGTTGCACAAATTCACAATCCGGATAAGTCTCAGCGAATTTTGCCATATACTTCAGATTTCTGACGGAATATCCCTTGCTCTTTGGAAAAGCACTTCGTATATCCGTGGCAAGATTATCTACAAACTTGTTACCCCACGCTTTATGCTCATTGATTACACAACCAATATCATGATACAAAAGCAACATATCAGCATTCACATGAATCGTCGCACGATATTGTGCAGCCTTTATTTCACTTTTTATATTTTCGATAACGGATAGATACTCCGATGTATTCATCAACACACGCCTCGCCTCACTTTCTCATAACTGTTTAAGCATTCATTCCATCTTGCATTTGTCTCTTCAAGCTCCATACTCTTTACTATCCTGGGTTTCATATAGTGCCTCTCCAATCTTCTCAATCAATGTCACATCCGCCGGCAGCTACTTTACATCTGCATCTACATATATCTGTATTCTTATATCCAGTTAAAATCGCCACCTGTCACCGCAAGCGATAACAGCTTATCCATCTTCTCTACCTCTTCAGTGCCTCTAACCATCTGAATAAGCTTCGCAGATTCTACAACTTTTGGCATCTCCTCATCAGGTCCTATCTCCATATCTGCCTCTTCTCCACAGTATGGACATACCAATGTTGGTGCAATTTTTAAATCCAAAAACCTGCTTCCACACTCTTTACACTCATAATAACCGCACTGCTCTGTGCCATCCGGTACATAATACATATATAATTTCCTGCCTTTCATTTCCTTTAGTGTTATTTCCATGTCTTCCATACATCCGGCCGGTACCCGATTGTTGACTGCCTGCCGTTTCTAACCACCGGTGTCTTAATCACCTGCGGATTTTCAAGCACTTTATCCAGCTTGTCCTCATCTGCTATGTACTTTATAAGTGCCAGCAAATCCTTATCTTTGCCATCCCAGTTAATCATATTATCAAGACCGCCATTCACCTGGGCGACAGAATTAAATTCTCCTTTGCTCATGCCTTTTTCCTTCATGTCGATAAACTGAAACTTTATCCCACGCTCCTTGAAAAATCGCTGTGCTTTCTTTGTGTCATTACATTTCTTTGTTCCGAAAATTTGTATGTTCATGCTATTTTTCCTTATATTTACTGTATTCTGGTAACTTGAGAAACATCCACATATAATAGTTATCCATTTTTGACCTTTTTCTGATTTCCGCAAAAGTATCATACCGCTTCGGTCTGTCATTGTACACTTCGGCAGAATATGAAATTTGCAAATCGTGTATTCATTATACGATGAGGATTGGGGTTTGTCTATGGACAGGGGTGGTGTTTTTTCGGGGATTTACACTGGAATTTGGTGTTTTTAGTGCTTGCATTTAAACAAAAAAATAGAGCGCCGTCGCAACGCCGCCCTTACAAAAACACATAAGTGTTTTATGATTCTATCCATAGTATATGCAGTTTTTTGAAAAAGTCAATACTTTTCCTTTTGACTGACCATTTAAGTATTTCTGATAATTTTTGATTTACCGGTACAGATTCACCCGCAAAAATCCTTCCATTGTCTGTCCCGGAGGAATTGTTCCTCTGGATAAAATCTCTATTCTGTCAGAAAACATAATTTTCCTTTGACACAAAAAGGTTACACTCTGTAACCCTTTTTAAGTCATAGAAATTTTGTCGAATCTTAATATACTATCAACTACCCATCAACTAAATTTTTACATAAAATTTCCCGTATTCCCCTTATTTTCTTGGCTTTTGTGAAAATATATTCTTACTTAGCTTCTTTCCATCAACTAAAATTTTATGCCCAATAAGGTATACTTCCACCCATGAAGAATGAATATGCACTTCCTGAAGTTCTATTAATTGGTTCATCTCTTCCCTTAAAAAAATTGGAAAAAATTCTCATTCATAATCTCCTTTTGCTTGCAATAAACTATAATATGGTATATACTTGTTTGGTATCTATCCACACCAAATCAGCATAGTGTCATTGACATTTTGCCAATGTGTGGTACAATACTTGTACAAGAGATTGCCAGTTTGTCCTCCGGTGTCCTTCGGGCCCGGGGGCTTTTTATATATAGGAGGTACCATGGCAGATAAATCATACAAATCGTATCGGCAACAACTAAATATCCTACGTTCAAGAGGCATGGTGATTGGAAAAGGATCCCAGGGTTCACGTGTAATGCGCATTCTTGAACGCGAAAACTATTACAATATCATCCTCAATTAAGCTTATAGGAGATATCCAACAGGAAATCGCTCGACAAATGAGTAAACATCATCAGGTAGTAACTCATTACATGACCGAGCATGGCTACATTCCTTTGTGGGTTCTAGTTAACGTACTTACCTTTGGTAAAATTGAAAATTTCTCCGTTTTAGGGATTGTACGTGCCAAAGATGGCTCCTATACTTATGGAACTAATGATGCATATGCCATAGCTATAATGTTTGCGCTATTACTAAGCAAATCCGACTTAAAGGACTTTATTTCATCTATGAGAACTGCTTTTGGCAAACTTCAAAAACAGTTACATACAATTTCAGCCACAGATATCATGTCCATAATGGGTTATGATGCAAATTGGACGAACTTAGCAAACTTAATATAATATACATTTTGCCAGAGACATTGACCTCTGGCTTTTTTATTAAAACGCCAATAATCCTCTCTCATCGTAAACACTTCTCTTGGCTCTCCTTCATTTCTAAGGCATCTGTCTAGAGCCATAATGGAAGCAACTATCCCATCATCCTTTGAGCTGTCCAGTCGGTATTTAGGTTTTTCGTTATCTCATCGCAAAACGGCTCCGGATACCCGCGCCTAAGCAATATATCATATAGCTCCATGCTCTTTGCTGTCCTGGGTTTCATACAGTGCCTCTCCAATCTTCTCAATCAATGTCACATCCGCCGGCAGCCACTACGCGTACTGTTTTCATATTGCCTTAAGCTCCTGTGTATTATTTTGTAGGTTTTGTTGTAAATTGCTCTGCAGATATCGAAGCAGATCCTCTCTTACAGGGTGGTGCATCTTCATCTCAAACTTGGTGATATCGCACTCTTTGCCATTGTTATCACGCTTTCTGGCAGCGCACACATCAACTATATCAAACTCTCCCATATAGTAAAAATTGGTGACTCCGTCGGTCTGAGCATGATGACCTGGTTTACCTCCACGATATCAACACCCTCATTTAAAATCTCTACAGAAAAAATATAATCCAGTGGCTGCATTTTTCCTTCCATGTCAAATATCTGCTTGGCATTAGATTGGTTCGCGGTATCTAACGTATTTTCATCCATCGCAAGCCACTCAAAGGCTCTCTGCCTCTCTTCCTCTGTGGCATCTCCATTTAATGCAATTGTACGGAAAAATCTGCCTGTCTCAGGATTAATCGTCTGATTAAACTTATTCGATAATTCGACTGATTCATCTATCCTGCTGCAAACGAATCTCATATGCAATCTGATAGTTAAAAATCTGGTAAATATTTTTTCCTTCAATATCATCATCTCGTTTATCAGGAGTCGCTGTCATTCCAAGCCACAGCTTTGGTGTAAAATAGTTCATTACCTTCTGGTATGTGTTGGCCGAGCTGTGGTGTGCCTCATCAGCGTATGTCAAGATAGGTCTAACAATTTTTTCTGCCATTTTTTAAATGGCAGAAATTAGCTGTTCTTTTCCCACACAATAATAGTATTGCTCTTTATATCTAGTGTGGTGTTCGTTGGAGAAAAGTTCATCTTATCCATAAACTCATATACTGCCAGGAGAACTTCTCTGATATATTTAGCATATGTGCTGATTGCATCTGAATTTATCGAATATGTTTTTGTTTTCAGTCCTGTCAATGCACTGTCTCCCACAGGAACATTTTGAAAATGACACGCCACCTTTACATCATCAGTAAACATCTCTCTAAAAAACACATTTTGAAATGGAGGATTCCCATTGATATAAATAAATTTCTCATCAAATAAAATTGATCCATACAAATCTTCTATCCCATTAACACCTGTTAGATAAAAGGCTTTTGTATTTTGCAAAAACGCTTCATATTTCATATCATTTTCAGTGAGAAAAACATTCTTTTGGATTGAGTGTACAAACCAATTATACTTATCCAGTGCCTTATATATACGAATAACATCTGTCAAATACCGTCTATTGTTTGAATCATACAAGGCACGTATCTCATTTTTCAATCGTTCTATTACGCAACTATAATCTATAGCAAGCATTAGTTCATTCAGTACGGCACTTTTTAATCTGCACTCCATGTCAGTGATTTCCGGCGGCAATACTCCAGTTGAATAAGTATAGTCTTCTGCATGAATAATCCTCATTAAATTGTTATACACAACATATAAGTCATCATATAAGTCCTTAAACACAAAATCTTTCTGTACTTGTTGCACATCACATTCTAATATTGCCGCATCAATCCATTCATGCAAAAAATCCGCAGCCCTTGTGTTATTCTTATTAAGCTGACTTATTCTTTTATGATTAATGTCAAAGGCTAATTTAGATATATCTGTATCCTTTGAGCATAATAAGATAACTCTCTTTTCACCCAACAATGCATCTGCAATACCCACTTCATACATTACATTCGGATTTGAAACTGTATGATCGCCAACTTGTGTAATACCAGTCAAATCACCAACAAATATGTCACTATCCGCAATTTGTTCCCACACCATATCAACTACATCTGGAGAGCCAGATTCATCTTGCGCAGGATATCTAATTACCTCTATATCTATTCCTTCTTTTGTTTCCATTTCAACAACATCATGTATAATCCTTGTTATGAAATCCGTATAAGCTTTATCTTGATTCTGCCAAGCTTGAAATAATCGATAATGCTTCATGCCACTATTGCCCTTCCCTCTTCACATAAGTCAATTCTATATCATACCCCAGCGCTTCCATCATCTGCACAAAGGTATTATTCACCACCCCATTTGGCTTCTAAATCACACGATTCACATATGACTTTATGGTCTGAATATCCTCAGCAATCTGTGCCTGGGTTGTTCCATTCTCTATACATTTTACTTTTACATCAACTTCAATATTGTTCTTAACCATACCAAATCTTCAAATATCAAGTTTCACAAAATGGATAACTTATTGTACCATCAAAATCGTATTTTTTCAATCCAACAACAGAGCCGAGTTTGTGTCAAGTAAACGTTGGCAACTTCCTCATTGTTTTTCTTGAATAATATTTTCTTCTTTTTTGTTTGCCAAGCAGAGCCCCTGACAGGATTTTGGTTCTAATAACCAAATGCTCTTTTAAATGCTTTTCTTGATACCGTCTGCATTGCTTCAAACAGTGGCATATGATGATTGAATCTGTCTGCGTATGGATTTCCTTTTCCATCTTTCTTCGGTGCCTTTGCTGCACTTAATGTTTCTATGATTTCCTGCATCTGCATGGTAAATACCAGTCCATCTGTATATCTGTCTATTGTTTCTACCAGTTCTCTGTTCTCTTTACGATAAAGTGCTTTTGCAAGGTTATTCGCTCCATTTACTGACCATCTCATTCTACGGTGTTTCATTCGTAATGTAATAACAGTACAGTTTTGTGTTTCCTGAATTCCCATTCCTTTATAAAGAATTCCCTTTTCCGGAGCAGGTATATTTATTCCTCGCTTATCATATGGTAATAACCCATCCTTATTATTCAAATATTGATATAACTCCATTGCTTTTTTACTCGATTTATCATTCTCATCCTGGCTTGCAACACTTGTTGCGTAGATTTGAATGTATTCCAGCATTTCATCCATTTTTTCTTCATCAAAGAGTCTACGAATTTCTTTCTGGGCATCTTTGTTGCTGATTTTTCTAAGGATTTCCTGATAGATATGATATCTATCAAGTTGGAAAATTGTATCTGGATCGTATGGTTCTTTAATCCAGCTTCCTCCATCTCCATTCAGTATTCTTTGCCCTATTTCATCCGCTGCATATTTTTTTCTAATACAGGCCTCTCGTTTTGCATGAAAATCGTTACTTTTTTCCATTCCGGCAAGCATGGTTTTATTTACAAGTGTGCTGCGGTTCTGTTTTTCTTTTTCTTCATCTATTCGCTCCCCAAGACGCTGCATCATGTTCCAGACACCGCCTGCACTGATGCTTTGACCACAGGTACTGCTGATTTGTTCCGCTGTCACACGGTAAGGGGACTCTGTTACTGTTAATGCTATCTTCTCTGCAAGATTAGTTGAAATGAGACCTATTTTGTCCATATGCATAGCCTGATCAAGCAAAAATATATGTGCTACCTGTCCATCCTCTGTTTCAGTACGATAGACATTTCTGGAATATTCAACTTCGCCATAAATGGTTTTGATGGATGTTTTTCGTTTTCCTTTTCCCCTGTAGACCTTTTTATCTCTTGATTTAGCAAGCTCTTCATCATAAGATTCCAGCATTTGTTGAGTTATTTCCCTGGCAAGCTCGCACACATAAGAATAAATTTTTTTCTCTAACTCCTTGAATGATACGAGTTTCTCGTTTACAATAGTATTCATCATACAGTCTCCTTTGTATTAATCTCAGCAATTAATATCATAAAAAAAAACTGTATGATTGGGAAGTAGGGATTTAATCTCTACTTCCTTTTTAGTTTACATAACTAAAATATCCAGTTTATTTTGCCAACTATAATTTTACACTAACAACAGTCCTATACATCCTAGAAGGGATCATCTACCAGCAGACAGCCCTTCTTCATTTTCCCATAGGTCTCAGCCATGCCATCTGCGAATCCTTAAGCCTTCGCTCAGTCTCACTAATTTCTTCTTCCAACTTCATGGCAGTCCTATTCAGTTCCGCCCGTCTTGTCTGGTACACACTCTTATCAAGATTTCCTAACATAAACTAGTCCACATTGGCGAATCTGTCAGATTCACATTTTTCTTTATCTCTCTGCAACTCCGAAAGTTTCCTAGCCAGGATAAAATTATCATTAGCCTGCTCTGACTTCTGCTTATCAAGCTTACACTTCAATACGTCCGTCATCTCCAGCAGTTTCCTTAAAGTCGCCCATACCACATCATTCAAATCATCTTCTGCAGCATCCGCCTTCTCCAATCTGCTCTTTGGCACGGGGACAAATGCTGGAAGAAACTCACCCTTCTCCTGTCTTGCCCTAAAGGATGTGATAATCTTCCTTGAAATATCCTTGGCATACACATCATTAATCATATTTTTAAGTGGAATCATCAGAAGTAAGGCTGTCATATCCATCATCCTTTTGAACTCTAGTCTGTCAAAGTTAGTTTCCTTCTCGCCGTTGTCCTGATAAATATCGCATAATTTCAAGTCTGTCTGCTCTGCCAGATAGTTTTTACAAAAGCTAATCTGATTTGCGATGGAATCGCCATCATAGTCCTTACCACTGTTCTCAATAGACAGACGAACATATATCGCCGTTGCATAAAAAGTACTTTCCTGTACAGGTGCGGTAACTGATTCCGTATTCTTTCTACTCTTCCTTGCCATTCTGCACCTCCGAAAGATGATTCTTGACTTCATCAGACAGGTTATCGAACACATCTGCCATTCTACTAAAATCGTCCTGGTATCTCCAGACGATTTCCACACCGGTATTTTCATAGATTCTGATATGGTCTATCAGATCCACAACCATACGTCTGCTTATCTCATTTACATTATGGTATTTCTTGTAGATATCAAGCCAGGCAAGTCTTTCACGATTCTGATTAACCATCTGTGTACGTTCTGTTTCTATTGCCTCCATTTCTGCATAATAAGAGCACCGCCGAAGCGATGCTCTCATACTTTATTGTTTACCCGTGTATTGCACAATTTTACATGGTATAGAATTTGAATTTTTCCCCACTCTGATTCGTCCATCATCATGAATATGAACTTTCCAGTGGTTACCTGCCCTTTCGCTATACCTCATATTATCTGTTCTAAACAACTCTTTTAAATCGTTCCAATGAAGTATAACCATTTTTCTTCCTTGTAATCTAAAAATAACTATAGCCGTATCATAGCTGTTTAGAATATCATATTGGACGGAAGTAATATCCGCCCAATACATCCCCTGCGGTGCATGATATTTAGAATAGGGCGTACACAACGCAATTGTTTCGTCTGTGTCCAATACGCTTTCCGCCATAATTGTTTTACCCTTTATAAGCTTATATTCGTTTCCGGCTGCCTCAGATGCTACCACTAATATTTCGTTAACGCTTAATTCGTTTTGCATATCAACATCTCCTTGCTCTCTTAGGATTTGTTTCGAATATAGCATAAAATATTGCAGTCGTAAATGCACTATTAAAAGTCAAACAATGCTGCTAACCACCTGTCGTCAACAATAATGTATAACCGTCTATAGTGCTGCGTACTGAGCCAAACTCCGAATTCTTAAAAACCTGTAATTCCATGTGAATTACCCTCCTTGAAAAATATTTGAGGTATTTCCTCAAGTCACAGGCAAAAAAATCCGGAAGATTTTAACCTCCCAGAAAAATTTTTATATATAAATTGATATATGTATAATCCCCCATTGCAACAAAAAAGTGTGACAGTCCCATTTTTCATAGAACCATCACACCTATTTAATTTATTTGTGTCATAATACGGTTTACATTCTGAATCTGAATTGGTAGAAGATTATCATAAGTTTGTAAAATCTGATCATAAAGACTACCCTTAAAATTTGGAATATCAATCGTTATTACGACGAAATATTTTATTTTTTCATGTTCATATTCATCTCTACCGATTGCATGCAAAGAAATAAATGGGTTCAACAATGAACTGCATCTCATTCTTACATCCTTGCGAATGATGGTATCCCATTTAAAATCGCTATTTCGTAAATCGGCTTCTGCAAAATGTTTTTTTGCCGGCTTGGAAACAGGTAATTCTGACTTAATATATCCTTCTTTTATTAATTCTCGGGCTACAACAATATCAGCATCCTTCAGAAGATTCAACTTTTTTTCTGATGTACCTTTTCTAAAAGGAAATCTCATATCGTTTGGATAAAATGTGTCTTCTATACAGTTATTTGTATATGCATCAGGATCATTTATGTTTGGATTTACAACTGTACAAATTGTCCACTTAATATCAGCATTTCCATGAATTTCACTAATCCCAGGCGCAAATATTGGCAGCTTAACTGTTGCTGAAGAAGTGATTTCTCCCTCATATAGTATTGTAACCTTATTGTCCGAACAATTTAGTATATCTTCTACACCATCCAAGCAAAATCCAAAACCGTTCTCTACATTTCCTTCCAACCCTTGCGATTCTGCTGAATGGATCAACAAAGCCCTTCCTAAGTGGGGAACAATCTGATCCGATGCTGCCATTAGACACCCTATCTTACCAGCCACTACTGGAGCTGCCAGACTTGTTCCCGCAGTTCCCATAATTAGATTGCCCGATTTAGTAGAAATAAAAGGTCTATCAGTATAACCTCCAAATTCAAGTATATCTGGTTTGATCTTGGCACCTTCTCTTCCCGGTCCGACACAACTATATGGTGCTCTATATTTATCATTAAGTGGAGATAACGTATATGCCCCTACTGCCAATCCATTTACCATATCCTCAGGAGATTGAACTCTGTTAAATGGACTTTCTAAAGTACCATCATTTCCGGCAGCAATACAAAATAATGGATTTATCTCTCCATCATCAACAGCATATGTCAATCGATCGCATACATAAGTAAACCTGTTAATCTCATCGTCAATTATTGCTCCCCTAGGACCAAATGATAGATTATATATTCTAATATCTGGTCTCTCAGTCACCACTTTTTCAATAATGTCAATCGTTGTATACATCTGATAATCAGCTTCTGGATTATCAGTTTTTGCAGCAGGAAATACTCTAAATGATTCAACCGAAACCACAGGATTATCCACAGTATCAGTTTCCATTTTTCCTACCAACCCCGTACCATATAATACAGCTCCACAAACATTAGCCCCATGATCCAGACTTGCTTCTGTTGGTTCAGCTCTCACCATATCATAATTTTCTACATATGGATCCAGTAATTTCGTTCCACTCTGTACACCGCCATCAAAAACGCCAACCTTAATACTCGATCTCATAATGTTATCCGGAAGTTTAGGAGCTGGAGCAATCATTGAACTCACTCGGATTTGCTCCTCCCAATCATCCCTCATCGGCTTAATACTTCTTAATGGATTATACTTTTGAGCCAATGCCATAGATTTTCTATCCATATGCATACAAACAAACGTTAATCCATCATCATAAGTTCTAACTACGGCGTCCGATTTTTTTATCTTAACAACATCAAAAAATCCATCAACTACCCTACAGCAATCTTCTCCTAAAGGATGGATTACTACTTCAACAGTACCCTCTTCCCATGAATCTGAAAATCCCATTGTTTTTTCTTCTGGTCTTAACAAATCAATACTTTTTATTGTACATACTTGATCTTTCCATTTTTTTACATGATCTTTTTTTCCTGTTTCAAATTTATTTTTTAATTCGGCTAGTTCACTATCATTCGTGCGTACAAAATACATTTTTGCCTTAGAACTATCTTCAGAATTTAAAGAGTATTTTCTTCCTCCCACTAATTTCATACCTGATTCAGCAACAAGAGAACTAGGCGTATATGATTTTGCCTCATATTTGGGTTCTAGACGAATACAAACAATCTTTTCATCCAAAAATACTTCTTCACTATCCCTAATAGAATCCTGTATTCTGCTTATATCTGAACATAACCTAGCCTTAGCTTCCCCATATTCATGCGGAAAAGTTGGCAATCCTCCTCCATTTCTTTTAATCAAGGGTTCGATATAATATTGCCCATTTGCAATTATTGGATGTTTTCCGCTGTTTCTCATAAAATCACTCCTTTAAATATCTATCAACTGACGATGTAGGTATTCCAGTCAATTCTGATATCTTTTTCACAGATATCTTTTTGCAGTTATTCTTTAATGCTTTACATACTGTAACCTTCTGCTCCTTGGTTCGCACCCCTACAAATTCACAATATTCTCTTATTGCACAAGAAGTTATTGTGTATTTAGGGTTAATAATGGTTCTTCTTTTAATATGCTCACACATTTTACAAAGATCAGCAGCCGACATTTGTTCTGTCCCATCTACGAGCATCCGAATGATTCCATTATCGATTTCTTCATACCTCTTTCCCATTCCACGTTGAATCAACATCATTCGCTGTTTCTTCTCTGGAAGAGATATTTCGATGTTTCTATCAAATCTTCTCCATATTGCTTTGTCCAAAAGTTCTGGATGATTTGTTGCTCCAATCACGATACATGTCACAGGGCAGGATTCCAATTCTTTCAACAAAACATTTACAAGTCTCTTTAACTCGCCTAAATCCGTAGCGTCATCTCTTCTTTTTGCAATTGCATCTATTTCATCTAAAAACAATATCACATTCTGTTCTTTAGCATACTGAAATATGCTCTTTATATTTTGACCACTTCTTCCAAGGTAACTGGATATAGCGTTTGCCAAATCCAAAGTTACTATTGGCATATTCAATTTGTACGATAGCCATTTGGATATATATGTCTTACCAACACCAGGTTTTCCATGAAGTAAAATACTGTTCGGAGGAACAATGTCCTCTTCCAAGAATTTATTCAGTAACCTTCTTTCTTGAATAAATTGGTTCAATTCCTCCATTTCTGCTTCCACAAGAATTGGATTTTCTATAAACACAGGTTCTTCCAAATTTACTAAACGATTTCTTGTTTCTCTATCAACAGGTACTGGGGAAAGATCCATACTTCTCATAACATCACTTCCTGAATTGGTACATGCAAGAATACGCATAATTTCTGCTGATATATTAGGATCTTCCTTTTTTAGTTTTCTTCCTATCATTAAAGCTATCGACTCAATATTTTTCCTATCATTATTAAGTGCCGCCCGAATAAGTTTCGGTACATATTCATATGTCATTTTCCACCATTCCTATCTTTTTTCATTTTGGGATATTTACTATTGTATTTGTTTTATGGTGTTTTGTCAAGTTTTATCCCACTTTATTAACTCTTTTCTATTTTGGGATAATTATTCTTTTTTGTAAAAATGCGTACAATATCCATCCGCACTAAGAATCATACCATCCCACTCTGGCAGAAGAACCTGATACCATTTACATCGGTCTGTTTCTTCTGCTTTACTGCAGTCTTAACCGCACGGTCAACACTCCACCAGAACTTCACGATATTAGAATTAGCTGCTCTCCAGGAATCCACCAGTGGCTGCAATTCCTCTTCCGCAAGACCCATCTCTATGGCACCCATAGATTTTAGTGCTCCTACTGAACCTCCATAGCCAAATGCTAGTTCTGCAATCTTACCTTTCTGTCTTAAATGAGCATTCTGTCCGTCCTTTTCCACCGGTACACCAAACATGGCTGATGCAGACTCCATTATTAACAAAAACTTGTGTTCTCCACGTTTCACCTGCAAGCCATGAAAGCACACGTGCCTCAATCGCAGAAAAATCCGCTACTGCAAACTTATTGCTTTCCCTTGCTACGAATGCAGTTCTGATAAGTTCCGATAATACATTTGGAGCCGAATCATACAACATAGAAAGAGCCTCATAATCCCCATTTTTTACAAGTCCCCTTGCCTGTTCCAGATCTTCCATATGATTCTGAGGAAGATTCTGCAGCTGAATAATACGCCCTGCCCACCTTCCGGATCTGTTGGCCCCATAAAACTGACACATACCTCTGGCTCTGCCATCAGCACAAATCGCATTCTGCATTGCCTGGTATTTCTTAACAGATAACTTTGCCAATTGTTGTCTAAGCTGCAGAGCATCCTTTACTTCTCCATCAACTTCATCCATCACCTTTGCTACATCTTTTTTACCAAGAGATTCTGTTTCAATTCCCTGTTCAGAAAGCCAGGCTTTCATTTGTACCACGCTGTTAGGATTATCAAGATCAGTAATTTCTCTCATCGCTATTGAGAGTTTTTCTTTTGAAATCTTATCAAAAGCAATTGCATTCTCCACCATAGTCTGATCCAGCTGAATGCCCCCTGGAAGCCTAGTACTCCCTCTGTCTTTATCTGTGTAGGTTATTCAATTAAGATCGGCGCCGTCCTTAATCTCAACCACCAGTAATTGGTCAAAAAAATAGGACTAAGTCTGAAAAACCATCGCTTTAAGCGGCTTCTTGACTTAGACCTATTATTGCATACTCATCCAAAATTATACAATCAAAGGCATCCGGTTCATATTTTTGCAGATGCTCATCACGATTTAAGGTCTGTACGGTTGCAAAAACATAATCCCTGTCATAGTCACTGTACCCTGCACCAACAAGTCCCATAGAAACTGATTTATCAAAAATCTTTTCATACGATTTCTTTGTCTGTCTTGCAAGCTGACCTCTGTGTACGAGAAACAGTAATCGCTTGAAACCCAGCTCACGCATGGCAAATGCAGATGCATATGTTTTCCGGTTCCCCCTCGTGTCAAGGGTGTAATGTGAGAATTTTTACCTTTTTCTGATAAGGTTTATTCTATTGTATGTTTATATTATGGTTATTCTTAAATAAACGCTCTAATATTACTAATGTCTCAGTGTTCTCTGCATACAGAAATGTTCCTTCTCCATCAATCGAATAAAGAATATCAAAAACACCTTCTCCAATAATACAATTATGATACCAATCACAATCTGGTGCTATATATTTATCACTAATAATTGCACCTTCTTCTTTAAGAATTTTCATAACCTCTGCAAACTCTTCATCATCAGGTCTTCTCTCGTAGTTTTTAAAATACAACCGGTTATTATCACCAGCCATTCTAAAGGTTTCCATTATCTGACTTGCACCTCCCTTATCATAATGCGGTGGCGAGTTATGACTCCTGCTTTGCAATCACCTGTGGTGCACCAATATGTACTACTCAATAAATTCATCTATTATCTTTATAATACGTTCACATTTTCCCAAATAACAATATAACCCTGACACATAACAGGACTATATCATCTTTATGCATCATTACCTTATATTCTTTATTTGATTTAAGATATTTCTAAATCTCTTAAGCAAATCATCATAAGTCATAATATCTACAATATTTTTGTGCTGACGTTTTATAATTTCAAAATCAAATAATTGCTCATCTGTTAAATTATTACTTCTTCCAAGTAACAAAATCCCTTGCGGATTAACTACCTTTAAGCGAAAATTTGAAGGTAAATGATTTCGCACCTTATCTTGTATCTTTTTTACCCTTGCTTCTCCTTCATGATTAAGAATGTATATATATTTTTCTATTTGAACTATTGCTCCTTCAAGATCTCTACTTGCAACGTAATTATTTCTATATTCTGTAGTTGAAACAACTTTAATACCATCAGGCTTTTTAATTTCTAAAATATCAACAAAACCGGCTGAATCTACCAACATAAAATCTGGTGTTTTCATATGACGGCCATCTGTTCCAACTTCAATTTCCCTAAAGCGAGCAATATACTTGGGGTATAATACACAAATTATCTCATAAATTCGCCTTTGCCATTCTTTCTCTGAATATGACATTGAATCTTCAAGCATTAGTTCAAGTTCATCATAGGCCTTCTTATACATTTCATATCCCATTAACTTAATATTAGGAAAAGAAGATAATGGCAAATTTGCTTCCTTTTTCTCTAAGTATCTTTCATACGACTCTTTGTTTTTCCATACGCCCTCGACATAGGTCGAAAGTAAATATGATATTCTAGAAGATACATATTTTTTTACCTCATATGAATTTGGAAATACTTCTATCAACTCAAGAAATGCTCTCGACGGTAAATAATTTTCCTCTCCATTTTCATCAGCCACTATACACAAATCATCTTGCAATAATTCATCTATCTTTTTTATCACTGAAGTTTTTGGATATGTAATAAACCACTTATCTGAGATATTCAACTTTTTCTCAATTGAAATATTATGCTTAATTCCAAATACTTCTCTATCAAGCAAATAGTAATTTCCTTTAGTTTTTGCAATTGTAAAACAAATTGATTCGTCATCCTGATTAATTTCAACTATGTTTGTCTTATTTACCCAAAAAGTTCCTTTTATCCAAGTTCCGTCATTTATATTTTGTTCAATTACATCAAAGTTTATTGCAGGCGAATAAATAATATTCAAACATTTTTCTTCGCACACCACCTTAATTGATTTTGATGACATTTCTTATACTCCCTATTCTTGCATTATTCCATCACTATTCTACCGTCTTAGCAATTCTTTTGTCTTATTTTCATCAGTTACTCCTTCAATGTGTAACGATTTGTTTCTATAAAAAGAAATATTTAAGTGCAATATGTATTGTATCGGATTAGTGTTTTCTTCACTGAATCGTTTTCTACACATTCAATTTTTGCATCAAAGTCTCCATTCCTCATTTTCTAATGTCCTATCAAATATCATTTCTTCAATAACCTTCACACACTCATCCGTATGCTTCTTAATATCATCACCCCAAAACCGTATAACCGTCCATCCTTCAAACAATAATCTTTTGTTTACCTCGTCATCCCTCTCTCTGTTGCGGGATATCTTGCTTATCCAAAACTCACTGTTATTGCTCTTCTCCAGCCTGGGTTTTAATACTTCCCAGTCCTTTCCGTGAAAGAATTCTCCGTCACAGAAAATTGCTATCTTATATTTTGTCAACACAATATCCGGATTTCCCGGTAACTTTTTATAATTCTTCCGGTACCGATAACCTTTTGCCCATAAAGCTTTTCTAAGGATAATTTCTATTTTAGTATCTTTTCCATGAATATTTTTCATGTTTTTATGCCGTTGTTCTTTGGTTAAAACATCTGCCATAAAACCACTCTCCTTATATCAATGAGAAGATTTTTCTATATCCTGGTATGTCAATTCAAACACACCCATTGAATGCTACCTGAATATTATTTTCTATCATAGTCAGCCCCTATAGCTCCAACAAACTTATATCTATTTTCTTTTGTGCTAAATAGTGCTCATACATACTGGTCGCCGGCATGAGCCGGATTTGAATATTCTCCAAACCGAGTGCCTCCAGCATAGGCATTCTGGCAGTTCCTTTGTTAATGATTTCATCCTTTTCCGTAGGCATCAGAAAACAGTTCTTTACTACTGCAATATTATGAGCCTTAATAAAGTGACGATATGCCAGCTGGTATAAATACTGCTTTGTTACGTCACTGACTCCCGGATTACCCCGTAGTGATTTTCCCTTTTCCAATTGAATGTTGTAGTACTTGGCATCAAAGATAAGAAAGTAATCCACCCCATCAATCTGCGGAACACTTATCAAATCCGGTATAAGTGTATCTGAAGCATCCTGTTCCTCCATATCAGTACCCTTCCATTTCGGCTTCTCTATAATATTAATGAGGGTCTCCTTACTCTTACTTTTGTACTCTTCTGCCAATGGCACAGACATTTTCAACTGACCAAGTGTAGTATTCAGCTTATTATCAAAAACTGTTGCACATACCTTCTCCCAGACTGCATGGTATGCCGTTGTACCAAACATACTGATACCGTCATTTTCCTCAAGCATTCGATTTTCCTGTGATATGTATGTATAAATTGTTTTTAGAAGAATCTGCCTACGGGTATTAAATTGTACATTTAACTCTTTATGTAAACGCTCAAGGACATAATCCCGGTCTCCAAAATCAAGTAATGTCTCCTCGGATAGTTCAACAGTGTCTATATCAAAAAGCTCATCCAGTTGTGACCTGCCTAGCTGTTTTGAGCATTCCGTAATAACACATTCATGAAGTCTCTTGAAGTAATCCGTGTCATCCTCTACAGTTTTTCCGGTATACAGTTCCATATAATATGGTTTGTTATCTTCAATGATGGCAAAGCTCTCATCTATGGATTTTCCCCACAGTATTTCGCCCTCGCCATTAACCTCGACAATATCTTCGCTATTTGTATAAATACCATACTCATGATAGTCCTTAAGCAGAAATAGTATTACAGCAAGAATATTAAAACTGCGGTTATCTCCGTCCCCATTGAATATATTAATAATCTGCTCTTCGGAATTGCTGTATCTCTCCAACACCTTAATTACCTGCTTCATTTCCGCAACAGGCTCTTCCTTCTTTGATAACAGATACTTTGGGTAAACCTTGATTACCCTACTACCAGATGTGATGACGCCCACGTAAGTAAACACATACAGGCAATCTCCGCTAACAGCTGTTTCATCTGTAATCTCTATATCCTCATCAAGCAAATCCGACATTTCCAACTGTGCTGTGCTATTCTTAACACTTTTAAGCACACCGTAGGCTTTGAGGCTTTTGATGAATTTCTCCACCCCTGCTTCATCAAAGGAAAATATACTCTTCAATTCGTTTTTGGTATAGCGTTTCTGCTCCCTGACATAACCCGAAAAAATCTTCATTATTAGTCTTCCTTATCGTAAAATGATTCTTTGAATGTAGGTCCAAAGATAGCCAATCCCATAGTCTTAAACGCATCACACACAGAAGAATATTTACCAGTATCCGGGCAACCATCAAAAAATCTATGTTTACCCTGTTTTACGGCATCTTCATACAGATACATAATTACCTTGCTCATAAATGCTTTTATAAATTTCTCCCTGTCAATAATTTCTCCATTCTCATCGGATGCGATTACCTTCTTTGATAAGAAGAAAGGACCCATCAGCTTATCTTCATTAATCTTAAAATCACCCGATGACATCTTTGCATTGATTGCCTTACGGAGTCTGTTCCATTCGATTGGCTCATCCATTCCGGCAAGCGTTATCTTTCCAATACCCTTAATCTCATCTTCATTATCGTTAATTCCAAGATACTCAAAATTCCATCTTCGCTTAAATGCTGTATCCATAGGGAATACCCCCTGATCAGCACTGTTCATTGTGGCCCATATATACATATTGTCCGGAATCCGGATATGTTTACAACTGTCCATAGGAACATTAAGTTCCTTTGCAAGATATCTTCTGATATCCTCTGATGCCTGTATTTCATATTCGCTCACACCATTATCATCACGGTCAAGTAACTGGAATACATCTCCGAATACTGCTGCCACCTTGGCTCTGTTGATTTCTTCAATCAGAAGAAGGTACGGCTGCGGATTATCTGTACGGGCACTCTTAATTGCCTCTACATACATTCTCATAAAAGGTCCCGGTACATAATTATATTTAATGCTTTCTCCATCCTCACCCATAACAGGCTTGTATGTACCCACGAACTGCGAGTAAGAATACTCTGGATGAAATGTTACACGTTCAAAAGCGCCATCGAAAGAATTCATCATATCCTCACAATCCACTTTTAATTTATAACTTTTTCCTGTTCCAGGTGCACCGAACACAATACGGTTTCTTTCATATTTTGTCTGAATTCCTGTATTAAAAATCAAATCCAAGGTCTCTTCTTCCACCTCAGTTCTATCTTCATCTTTTACATATGTGCCACGTAGCAGATCTGATACTGCTGATTTATAATCATTCAGTGTAAATATCGACATTGCCGTCATAAGAGACCTATGCAAATTGGATGAAAGGACACTTCTGCTGATGTTTTTCTTAAGCCATCTTACAGTCCTGATATTCTTATAATCCTCACTCTGTTCCGGATACACAGTATCATCATAACAATAATCCGACTCGACTCTTCCAATATGAAATACGGAGTTTTCTGCAAAAATAACATAATCACCAATTTGCATATCATTCAGAAATCTCCAAACCTGTCCGACATCCTGTCCTTTTCCACGTGGATTCTTGTCAAAAAACTTGTCATAGCGCGAAGACAGTTCTTCTTTGCTACTGATGTCTGAAAGGTCTCCCATATTGGACCATCCTATGCAGACATGAGGGTGCTCTGATGAGAGTGCATTGTTCTTTTCTTTAATATGCATACCGAACAATCTGTGGTTAAATACCTCCTCGCAATCTTCGTCAGAAACAAGCTCATTGATATATTCGATATATTTTCTGATTGCACTTCTCTGCGTATTGTTCTTTTTCTCCGAATTATCCAATATTTCAAGTGTAACCTGAACCGCTCCGGCATCAGTGGTATAGAACACACTTCTTTCTGGCATTGATGAAAGCGGAGTATTTGCAACATTGCTTACATACTGGTCAATCGATGATGATGAATAAGGCTGCCCTGCATCAGAGTCACCTTCCGGCTTGACCTGTAATCCCATCCAATAACGGAATAAATGCTTGTTACGTTCTTCGGGGTCTTCCTCATCAACATCAACACTTCCTTTAGCATAATCATAATTTACTCTTAATCTTAAAATGGTTTCCTGTGTTTCATCATCCTTAGTTAATATTAAATCAGTTAATTTAGGAACCACCATCTTTCTAAATGTCTTTTTAAATATTTCATCGTCAGCCCTTACATAATACCTGCTATTATCAACAAACTTTTCCAGTTTTACATAAAAATCAGCCTCTCTCATTTCAGAAATAATATGGTTTATTTCATTCCACTTCTCAATATTAGCATCTTTGTATTGATTTATGAGTTGAAATACATATTCCATTTTTACCTGTAATAAATACTCAAGCATATTTTTCTTGTCGAATCTATATGTTATTCCACTACCAAATCGAAAGAAATCGTCAATTTCAGTCTCTTTACTTTTGGGACCCACAAATAATTTTGCTTCTCCTGCTCCTTTATCTGTCATAAGTTTCATATCACTAAATACAAAGCTTGAAGGAATTGCCCTCACAATATAATCTGTTTTTGCCACTCAAAACACCCCCTATTAACAAAAGCCATTTCCTATCGACTTGATTATCTGTTTCATAATGGCAATCAATACATCTACAACAATAGAATTTCCTGCCTGTTGATACATTGCTGTATCAGAAACTACAATCTTGAAGCTATCGCAAAATCCCATTAATCTCAGACATTCACGAGGTGTCAATTTCCTTAAACGCCCATTTGTATGAACATAATTGTCAACACCTGCTCTATGCATTTTATGCATAGTTGTAAGCAATGGTCTAGCTACTTCTAAATCTGTTTTAGGCCTTGAGTAGAAATTCTTTGTTCCTGTAGCCATCACATATTTTTCAACTTTTTCCGATAGAAAATATTTTTCTAAATCTTCCATGGTTTTTTCCATATCATTATTTTCTTCAACAAAAACAAAATCACCGTGCCAATTAAACTGTTGATTCTTTTTTTGGCATAATGCTACTTCACCATCTATTTGTGTGTATCTTTTTGTCAGGTTCTTCTCGCTGGTTACAAATTCTACACCTTTCTTAGGCAAATAATATGCCCCTGATACATTATCCAACAGAAAATCCTGCATCTTCTTCTCTAGTGGTATTGGTTTTGGAAATTCAAATTCTTGTTCTAATTCAATATCTCCTCTAAACCCCACTACAAACATTCTTTCTCTATTCTGTGGTATTCCGTAATCTCGTGCGTTAAGAACTGATGGTTTTCCATTAAACGTATAATATACCTTATATCCTAATGTACTAAATACTTCTTTCATGGTTTCCCAAGTTCTTCCATCATCATTACTTAAAATCGCCTTAACATTCTCATAAATAAAAACCTTGGGTTGAATCTCTTTAACTAGACGTGCATATTCGTAGAATAGTGTTCCCCTCGTATCTTCAAGGCCTCGCTGTTTACCTACCAATGAAAATGACTGACAAGGACTGCCCCCTACAAACAAATCAACCTGTCCAGCATATTGCTTTCCATCTAAAAATGCTACATTCCAATGAAAATTTTCTTCGGAAAGTTTATAATTTGCCATATAACTTTGTTTTACCTTGTTTTGCGACTCCTTGCCTGCGTATAATTTATCCACATATGCTTTTTTCTCTTCATACGACTCTAGCTGACGTAAATCATTATTTGTTTCAAGATAAAACAGTTTGTCATGTAACATTTCTAATCTTTCAGAAATATCACGTCCACTTTTCACAATCCTTTTTGCTGATTTATACTGTGCATATATAACTTCAAGTTCTTTTGTCGAACTAACAAAGTCGTCCTCATCCAATGTGAGTGCCAATCGCAGTAAGAAAAAAAGTTTTGCTTCTATTGATGAAGGTTTACTCTCCAATATAGAATTCAATTCCTGATACTTTTTTCTTTTCGATGCTGTCGTATTCTGTATTGCTGATGCTATATCAACACCTACCTCCGACATAAGTGTTTCTACTATAGCCGAGTTATCCTCCGTCAAATTTAATTTTTCAATAAGTTTTTTATATTCGTTCTCAACACCTGCAACCATTACATCAAGTTGTGTAGCATAATCAACAGACTCTTCATCATGGATTTTCTTGCATACTTTTTTGATAGTTTTCTTTAAAATCTCAAGTTCTCTTTCCATAGAATCAACATCGATTCTTACCTTTGGCATTTCTAATTCTACATCTCCATTATCACAAGCAAATACAATCTCATGTTCCAATTGCATTCTATCCAATGCATGTTCAATGGCTCCAATACCACTAAATACAGTTGCTAACTTTATCATATCAAGCATTTCTCCTTGTTGTTTATTCTATGGCACTCTTACCACTTTTTACCCAACTGTCAAGTTCACTCTTTTTAAACTTCCATAGCTTACCAATTTTATGTGCCGGAATATCCGTTTTCTTAATCCAGTTTCTTACGGTTTCTTTTTTTACACCCAAATAATTAGCAGCTTCTTCCAAGCCAATCCAACAATCATTGCTTATTTCATTCATTTCCTCACCTCTGATAAATATACTATTACCAACTTTATCAGTATAGCAAATATAAGTTCAATTTTCAATCTGTTTGACTATGTTTTGTAATATTTGATACCATTTTGTTCATATTTTGGTTTTCAAAATGTTTTATATAATACCCTTATTACAGTTCCGACACAAAGCTCAACAAAAGAATATATCAGAAAAACCAACAAGCTTTAGAAACTTCTTATACTAAGCATTATATTGTTTGCTATTAACAGGGCACTTATCATGCCCTGCCTCCATCCGTTCTTTCCATAACCCGTTCTTGCTCCATTTCCAATATCTTTTCATAAATAACCTGATAATCTTCAAATATCTTATCCTCATCAGAGGTGTCAACTCCACATGCCTTACAAACAGCACTATACAGCTGAATATTGTATGAATTATTGTCCGGTTGAAACTGTAGCATCCTTGCCTTCTCGATAACAGACAAATCATCAAAAGCAATTCCCCGCTGTTTAATCTCATCCAGCACCGCTTCTGTCTTGTTTTTGACAACCAATTCACAAATGCCCTTATAAATCAAATCCGTTCACCAATCCTTTTCTAATCAACTGCTACCTTGACAAACACAAGCCATACCATAGCCTTTAAAACTTTGCCAATAAATTCTAAAATCATAAATTCAACTCTCCTTTCCACCCATCGGGAGCCACCCGCATTGGATATACCTCGTAACCAAATCACTTGTTGATGCGCATTCGCCGAATGATTTTTCATGCAGGCACGAAGTTCACCCGGCTCATTTTGCGCACAAAAAATAGAACTACCTGACTGTAGCTATCCATCAAATCTTCCGATTCCATTTCAACTCATCATTTAGTCCTATCCGTAAAAATACCTGTTAAATTTTCCCATCCGGAGCTAATCCGGACAATTTTCACACGGAAACGTCTAGGACCAGGCTTCCGAAACCCTTTTAAATCCTGGGTTTCTTCCACCTGTCACAAATATACCACGTTCCCCCGTAGCCGAGATAAGGAGCGCCCTATCCTCACCCTTTTCAAGTATTTTTCTCAGATTTGTGATAAAGCCAACCTGCATTGCATTCAGCTTTAATCTGTATTTTTCAATAGATGGGGTTTCCTCGCTCTTTGCAATCTCACGCTGTCTTTTTATGATTTGGTAACGCTCTTTATATTCCTCCTTCTCCAGCTCCTTTAAGGTCTGAAGCAACTGTATACTGCCTCCCACAGCTCATTCCATCCGGCATAGCCCATCGATACAAAGTATCTAAACCATATGCGCCATGCATCATAAAACAAGCTGTCTTTGTTCTCCTCAGCCAATGTTACCAGGTCAGCACACCTTACTACATAGTCCTTATCCTTTGTGAAACGACCTGTTGATATGCCATTTTTGTATAGCTCATACAGATTTTCAAGGGCAGCCTTTGCTGTAGCCAGGTCAAAATTATAGACATTGCTTTCGTTAATTTCATTGAATTTAAGGCACTCCCTATAATTTTTTTCTATAACGTTATCTGATACTTTATTTTCCATATTATCACATTCATCACTTTAGCACCATCTCATGCCACTCTTCTCCGCCCCAGGTAGAGTCAGCAATTCCCAGATCCTGCAATCCAAACTTCTTATACATCTCTACCTTCTGCTCTAAGCATGTCAGAAACAGCTTTTTTCGTCCGTTTGCCTTTTCACGCTGGCTGTAGCGGTACACGAGCTCTCTGGCAAGGCCCTGTCCACGATACTCCGGCAGCACGTCTAGGCCAAGAAGCATCACATTTTTACCATTCTCATCACATAAATCGATGTCCGTGAAAAACTCATCCCTGAACTTTTCCTCGTCTGTTGCCACACCATTTAAAAAGCCCGCCAGCTTACCGGTTGATTTGTCAATTGCCACGAGAAATAGCTGTGGTACCTTTGCAATTCTCTCTGTCATTGCCTTTGGAGAACATGCCTCATTCGGTGGGAAACATATCTGCTCAATTGCTATTGCCTGTTCTACCTCGTCTGGGTGTATACTTCTAAATTCAAAATTGTCTGTCATTATTTTATACCTCATTTTTCTGTTTATCATATGTTTTGTTACCGGCCACTCTCAAGCGTGAACAGTAAAATTTTTTGTATATGTATATAATACGTGTTTTTGCTGATATAATCAATAATCCCCCAAATACCAAAATCAGCCACAAAAGCATTTTACTGCTTTTATGACTGATTTACATTGCGACTTCATTTATGAATACCTACAATTAATTATGAAAGAACGATAATGCTTCCTTCAATCCATCAGACTCATTATTCATGTGTTCTGCCATTTCTGAAACTCCGTGCATCATCGCATTGAGCTCCTCGATATTGGCATTCATCTCTTCGGTTGCTGCGGCATTTGCTGCGCTGACGTCTGTCAGGCTGTTGCTGCTCTTCGTGATGTCATCGTTCAGCTCAATCATCGCAGTGACAAGCTCTTCGATTTCATCAGCTTTTTCTGCTGTCTTTTGAATCTGCTCATCAAGTGAGCCAAATTCATCGAGTACTGCCTTAATCTCTTCCTTCTGCTTGGCATTATCCTCGACGATGGTGCCGGATGCCTGAACACAATACCTGCACTCTTCAACCAGTGATGATATTATCTGCTTGATATTCTCAAGCTCCGTATTGGTATTGTCTGAGAGCACTCGAATCTCCTGTGCCACCACTGCGAAGCCTTTTCCTGCATCGCCGGCTCTGGCTGCCTCTATAGATGCATTGAGTGACAAAAGATTGGTTTCACTGGATATTTCCTCAATGACAGAGACAATATTGCTCACCTTGTCAACCGTAGTATTTACAGTTTCTATGCGTTTTGAAATTGCTGAGATACCATCATCCATCTTTCGGCTGCTATCCTGCATGGATTTAATCTTATCATTCATGATTTTACTGCTATCCTGCACTGCTGTCGTCTGATTTCTGATTTCATTGACAGATTCGTTTATATCCTTTGTTTCATTGCTCATCTCCAGAAGATTTTCATTAATCTTGGAAATAGATGCTGCCATGCCTGTAGAGCCCTCTGCAACATCCTCGACCGCCTTGGATATCTCATTGTTTGCGGCAAGTGTCTGGCTGCTAGTGTCATTTAGTTCATAGCTGTTTGCTGACATTGTGTCACTTGAATTTCTTATCCTTCCGACTATATTTCCAAGCGACTGTGTGAGCTCCTTCATCTTTTCTATAATCAGGCCTATCTCATCATTTGTCTCCTTGACCATGCCAAAATCTGCGTTGATATCACCATTGGCGATTTCTTCAATTATTGTGCTGACCTTTACGAGTGGTTGCATAAGCCTGCGTCCCAGTATAAATGTAATAATAATGGTAAGCAGCATCACAACCGTACAGATTCCAATGGCAATCCCCGTTACAGTAGTGATTCCTGCAAGTGCCTCAGACTCATCTGCTGTAAGCACAAGTATATTTTCATTGTTTAAAATCGTGTATGCCGAGTACTTTGTGGTTCCGTTAAAAACATATTCTACAACGGCTGTTTCAGGCTTTTTGCCATCCTGAAGCTGTTGTACAACTCCTTTAATTACGGCATTCTCAACAGGCTGTCCAACCTTTTCCTTTGTTGGATGATAAAGCATTGTGCCATCATTCTTTACCACATAGACATATGAGCTGTCTATACCCTCGAGCTTTACATCGGAAAGACTCTTAGCGTATTCATCATAGTCTAAATCCTCTGCATCTGCATTGCTGATCTCATTCTCCACAATTTTTGATGTTGTATTGATAACATCTACCATGGTATGCTTTGTGCTGTCTGTAATTTGCTTTTTGGAGCTTTCAAGAATGAATACCATACAAATTACATTTGAAATCACAATTGCTAAAATAACCATTGCTATGATTTTGGTTGCAAATGTACCTCTTTTTTTATTTGCTCCCTGCTTCATATTTAATCACCTCTCATAAAATTACTGTTTTTACTTTGGCTTTTTAACTTATGAGACTATACTACCATTTTTAGTGAAATTATACAATAGTTTATCAGTAAATAAAAAATTTATCTACATTTTGCCTTTGATTAATTTGTCGCGCAAATAGGGTTAATGTTCAATCATAAACAGTTATACTACCTATTCCACATTCTTTAGTGCCATGTCCATCGGAATCCTCTTTATTCTCCTGAAATCAAATACTGTCACTATCAGGTAACCGATGAGCACAAACGCAAACATCTTTACATAGCCGACAGGTGTCATATGGAATGAAAACCATCCGCTGAAGGTCTGAAGCATTATGCGCCATACAATGTCCATCACCTTTGCACCAAGCACTACGCTGATGATATCCGAGATGACCACCACAATTGATGTTGAGACCAGATAAAGACTTGCAATTTCTCTGTTGTCGTAGCCTAAAATCTTGGTCATAGATATGGCTGTCTCATTTTTCTCGATGATAAGCTTCGTGAGCAGATATATCATAACGGCTGAGAGCAGTATGCAAAGCACCTGGAAGTACTGCATGTATGAGCCCATGGAGTGGTCGAGCTGGTCTGCCATTTTGGTGATGTCGCGTATCGTGATTATTGTCGCGATATTACTCTCATCGATATCCTTTATTTTTGTGTCTGACAAAAATCCGCTGAATCTGCCATCTGCAAAATCAAAGGTATCCGCGAAATGCTCTATCGGCATAAATACCGCGATGCTCTGGGATTTATCGTAGGTTCCCTTCACCTTGAATTTGTATGTTTTTTTCTCGTACTGTGCATCAAGCTTTATTGTATCACCCGGTTTTATACCATATTTATCTGCAAATGAGTCTGATATGTATACCTCGTTATCCTTAAGCGAATCCATGTCCTTAAGCTTTACATATGCACTGTCTGTTTCCACTCCGTATACAGACACCTCCTCGTCAAACTCATCTGTTCTCCTTAAGAGCGATGTCATGTCAAATTTCTCTGCATCACTGTTGTCGGTTTCAAGCACGTTTCCGTCTGCATCGACATAGGATCTGAGTACGTACTGATATTTTGCAAACATCATACTGTCTGTATTTTTCTTGTAATAATCAAGTGTATCCGGCATGCCGACTGCCATCGCGAGCATTACCATGATGAAAAATATTCCCACAAAAAGTATCAGATAGTTTGCCACATTCTGGAACATGATTCTCAGTCTGAAACGGCTCATGAAGCTCCAGCGCGGAAGCCGCATTGCTTTTTTGCGCTTTGTTTTCTTAAGGTCATGACGCAGAAATTGAAGCGGTGTGTGCTGCATCATGCGAATTATCACAATAAGATTTACAACCAGCATGATAATTACCGGAGCAAGCGTTGTTTTTATGAATGCACCCGGATTCCAGATTGTGTGGTATGTCGGCAGGCTGTAGCTGTTGTAATACATGCCCACAACCACATCCTTGAATACCGTATAGCCCAGTATATTTCCTACTACTGCTGCCAGAAATGTCACAATGACAGGCATTGAAAGGTAATGCCTGATAAGCTCTCCCTTTGTGTAGCCCGACGCGCGAAGCGTGCCTATCGCTGATGATTCATTTGCTATCGTATTACTTATGGTCACTGCAAAAATGAATGCGATTATCACGATAAGAATGTCTAAAAGCACTCCTCCCATGGCCTTGTCTGAGCCCATATCGTCCGTGGCAAAATTGATTGCCGGATTTGAGTAGCGCGGTGTGTAGTCCTCCACCTCATTGCCTGCTGCCATAACCTGTGACACCATTGCCTCCAGAAAGTCATCTGATTTTTCCTTCTGCTCTATGTCGTCAGCCGGCTCATCCTCGTATTTCCATGCATATGTATAGTGAATGCTCTTGTCCAGGCGCTCAAAGCCCTCCTTTGTCACCATTGCCACATCAAACTTTATCGCATCAAACATCATATCGGTCTTCTTTTCATGCAGTGTGGAGTAATTGACATATGCGATAAGGCCCGATACCTTGAATTCTTTTCCGCTGACTTTTATCGTGTCGCCGACCTTCATGCCCACGTTGTCTGCATGCATTCTGTCCACAGCAATTTCGTTCTCATTTTGTGGAAAAGAGCCCTCGATGAGACATGCGAGGTTGATATCCTCGGTCTTTGTGTATACACGGATGGTTCCGTCCTTTTTGCCGTCTGCGTCGTAGTCCTCAGTCTCATTGCGATAAAAATTCTCGTAGAGCGTGACAGGAGTTTTGCTGCTATCGCTGTCTTTTTCGTCCGGAGCTGTTTTTACCTCGCCTGACTCGATAGCCGTAACAAGCTCGCTGTCAGCCTTATCCTTAAGCTCAAAATGTCCATCCTCCTGCTTGTATTTACTTACCCCCTCATCCGCAGAGGTGAGCATACTGTCGTTTGCCACATACATTCCGGATACAAAGCCGATTGTCAGCACGAGGAAAATAAATACAACGAGATATTTCTTCCAGTCACCGATAATTTCCTTTGGTATACGCTTTATCAGAGGATTTTTTATCTTTTTCCTGCTCATAGGTCAAATCCTCCTTACCACTCAAGCTCTTCGGCCGAAACCTTATTTGTATTGATATCGTTGTGGCGCACGGCTCCATCCCTAAGCTTTATCACATGGTCTGCCATGTTCTTGATGGCCTCATTGTGTGTGACCATGATGATTGTGTTGCCGTACTTTTTGTTGACATCCTCTATGAGCTTTAAAATCTCCTTTGAGGTGTTATAATCAAGCGCTCCTGTAGGCTCATCGCAGAGCAGTATATCCGGATTTTTCACGATTGCACGCCCTATTGACACACGCTGCTGCTGTCCGCCGGATAGCTGATTTGGAAGCTTATAGCGGTGCTCGTAAAGCCCCAGCGTGTGAAGCAGCTCATCGATATCCAGTGCGTTGTCAGACAGGTATGCGCCCACCTCGATATTTTCCTTTACATTCAGATTGGCAATCAGGTTGTACATCTGAAATACATATCCCAGGTGCTTTCTGCGGTACTGTGTGAGCTTTTTCTCGCTCATATCCTTCAGCTTGTCGCCATTTATGCTGATATATCCGGAATCGGCGCTGTCGATGCCGCCGATGATATTGAGCAGTGTGGACTTTCCGGAGCCCGACGGTCCGAGCAGCACGCAAAACTCCCCCTTTGCCACTGAAAAATTCATGCCTCGAAGCACCTCCTGACGCGTCTCGCCGCTTCCGAAGCCCTTTTTCAAATCCACTATTTCTAAGAACTTTCTCTCTTCTTCTGACATATGATATCCTCTCTTTCAACATTTCAAATTACATTTACCTTATATAATTTTATACGTTTAAAAACAATTATTGGTAAGATTGTGCTTACTGTAGTTACCTGTCATTTATATATGTTAGTGTTATCTAACTTCATGTAATAAGAGTAACGCTATTCTGCCTTTCTTGTCAATAAAAATTTTATAATCAGCTTGGTAAAACATCTTTTTATTTTCTGACCGGATTAACAGCTTCGAGGCGTATGCATAATATAAATTAAATCTGATTTTACGGAGATATGAATTTTTATGTGTGGTATTGCCGGATTCTGTAACTTTAAAGAAGACTTTGAAGAGAACACCGATTACTGGAACTTTCGTCTTGAGAAGATGCGTGCTGTGCTCGCCCACCGCGGCAACGATGCCAGAGGACGCTACCTTAAAAAGCATATTGGTCTGTCGCACAGCCGTCTGGCCATCCGCGATATCCTGTGCGGTGACCAGCCCATGACGCGCACCCACAACGGCTATGAGTACACTATCTGCTATAACGGAGAAATTTACAACACTGATGAGCTGATTCCCGAGCTGTCCGAAAACGGCTTTGTCTGCTCCACAACCTCAGACACCGAGGTTATTCTATATGCCTACATCCATTGGGGCGCTGATTTTGTCAATCGCTTAAACGGTATTTTTGCATTTGCCATATGGGATGCGGCTAAAAGCCGGTTACTTTTGTACCGCGACCGCGTTGGTGTCAAACCGCTTTTTTATGCCATCCGAGGGGATTCTCTGGTGTTTGGCTCCGAGCCAAAGGCCTGCTTTGCGCACCCTGCAGTAAAGCCTGAGCTTGATAAGCAGGGCTTGCAGGAGCTTCTTGCTATCGGGCCTGCGCACACGAGTGGGCTTTCCCTGTTTAAGGATTTGTTTGAGGTTTTGCCGGGACACTTCATGATTTACTCACAGGATGGGCTGCATGATGAAACCTACTGGAAGCTTACAAGCCGGGAACACACCGAGAGCTATCGGGATACCGTTGCTCACACACGTTTTCTGGTGGAGGATGCTATAAAAAGGCAGATGGTTTCCGATGTGCCGGTGTGTACTTTTCTGTCAGGCGGCATCGATTCAAGCATTGTGACCGCCATCGCCGCAAACTATATGAACACACGCGGTAAAACGCTCAACACTTTTTCCTTCGACTTTAAGGACAATGACAGGTATTTTAAGGCAAATGCCTTCCAGCCGGAGAGGGATCTGCCCTATGTCAATCGTATGCTTGAGGAGTATGAGACAGCCCACTCCTATCTCGAGTGTGATGAGAACTCTCTCTTCAAGGCGCTCTTTGCCGCAGTCGATGCAAAGGATATGCCCGGCATGACCGATGTGGACTCGTCACTTTTATATTTCTGCAGCCTCGTCAGCCGAAAAAACAAGGTAGCTCTTACCGGTGAGTGTGCTGATGAAATCTTTGGCGGATATCCGTGGTTTTACCGCAAAGAGCTGCTGGAAAGATATGGCTTCCCATGGTCATCGGATGTCGCTCCACGCCTTGCTCTTTTGCGCGATGATGTGGGTTTGGAGCTTGATTTATCCGGTTATCAGGCTTTTCGATATGAGGAATCCAGGTCAAAAGCACCTCTCCTTTACGGCGAGGCCGGTGAGGACGAAAGCCGCCGCATAATCGGATATCTCAATATCAAATGGTTCATGCAGACGCTTCTTGACCGCATGGATCGCACCAGCATGTACTCCGAGCTTGAGGCACGTGTACCTTTTGCCGACCATCGTATCATTGAGTATGTCTTTAATGTGCCGTGGCATATGAAGTATCAAAACGGTGTGGAAAAGACTCTGCTTCGCGATGCTTTTTCAGATGTTCTGCCTCCGGAACTTCTGCACAGAAAAAAGAGCCCATATCCAAAGACTTATCATCCAGGATATGAAGCTCTCCTTATAAAGGGAATGGAGGAGATATTAGACTCCCCAAATGCCCCTGTGCGTGCTCTAATTGACACAGACAAAACACGTGAATTCTTAAAAGCTCCCGCAGAATACGGCAGGCCGTGGTTTGGTCAGCTCATGGCAGGCCCACAGCTTATTGCATATTTCATCCAGATTAATTACTGGATGGAGAAATATCAACTGAGTGTTTAGAAGCGCAGCACCATAAAGCTCTGTGCCAAAACCGTGACATCTGCACCATCTGTAAGTGGCAGCGTATAGTCGCTGTCATTTACATTTGCGACTATAAAAATGCCCAGCAATTTATGGCCTTAGTTAATCTTGCGCTCTATATCTATGATATTGTTATCTACGTTCTCTGCCGAAGATGTACTGTCACTATTCTGCTCTTTCGGTGTAAAGCTTCTCACCTTATCCATGAGCCGGCTCTTTTTCAGCTCATGCTTAAGCTCAACACGCTCACTCTTCTGCTGTCGTTTTTTCTCCTTCAGCTCGTACTTTGCCTGTTTCTTTGCGAGCTTGTTCTGTCGTTTTTGCTCCTTTATGGCAGCCTTTTTCTCTCTTTTGGCCTGCTTTGCCGCAAGCTTTGCTTCTTTTGCTTCACTCTTTATGCGGCTCTTTTTGTTTTTCTTTACGCTCTTTTTGGCTACCTTATGTAGTTCCTTGAGGTCTGACTTTGCAGCCTTTATATTCTTTCTGTCCTTGCGGTATGGATTGTGCACAAAGTATCCCACCGTGCCTATCATCATAAAAAGCAGCGCCAGTGCCTCTCCCACCATCGTGACATACTCCAGATACTGCGGATACAGCTTGTAGCCTATCAGCTCCACCGCTATCAGGATAAGCGGGATGAAAAACAGTATATTCTTTCGCTTTTGGGACAATAACGCTCCCTCCGCACCTACACACATGAGTACATACAGGCACAGCTGCGAAGTCGGTCCATAGGCATATGCCACAATCGCAGCCATTATTACAGATATGCAAAACACTATGAATGCTTCTCCGCGGAACAGGGCATTCTTATACTCTTTTATGCCCTCCAGCTTGTCTACCGATATGCCATGCAGTGAATATACCTGGTCTGTGATATCCTCCATGCAGTCCTCATGGTATCTCTTCAGCTCTTTGTTGCTGTTTATATCGGCATCTATGGAGCGTCTGCGCTCTGTAAGCAGCTTCTGCTCCTCCATGATCTTCTCCCAGGCCTCGTCCTCTGCCTCACGCTGCAGCTTCACCTGCTCGTGAATCCACTCAGCTCGCTGGATGCGCTCGCTCTCCTGCGGGATAACCACCTGCTGCGCGTCAACTGTCTGCTGTGTGGTTTGAGCCTCCTGCGCCATGCTGTTATTTTCATTATCTATCATTCCGATTTTCTGCCTCTTTCTTCCAGACATTTCCTTTTCCTCTTGCAATTGTTATTTACTGCTATACACCTCTATTAAAGCATATTTTAGCGGAATTTTCCATAGGATATGCGCCTGATAATCACAATTTTTGATACTTTACAAATATTAACTTACTTAACTTAATTTCGTGCATATCACTTAATGAATTTTAATTATCAGTTAAACATACTATTGTATTTCATTTTTTACAATTTTACGAAACGCTTTTCGTATGGTGCTGGGACAGCCTTCGGGTTGCCTTTGCATAGTTTCCACTTTCAAAAAATAAAAAATTTTGTGTTTTTGAAAGTGACATCTTGCATATACTATTAGCAAACAGTATACTAAGTACAACGAAGCAGTTTCGAGAAATGAAAAAAATTCAATTTTTGAAAGTGGGGGACTATATGAAAACAATCACGAGAACTAAATATCTCGATAGAATCATTGAACTGAATGGCACTCCTGACATCAAGATCATCACGGGTATTCGTCGTTCTGGTAAGTCCAAGCTGATGCAGGCGTATATTGAGTATCTGAAAAGCAACTTTGAAAACATCAATATTATCTTCATTGACTTCATGGAT
>ERZ779890.413-NODE-413-length-47605-cov-4.688938_pt1 | contig 47605 bp, 43 predicted proteins | sample MGYA00511553_ERZ779890 | MGnify/ENA primary metagenome ERZ779890 (study PRJEB29588, sample SAMEA2152064) | human gut metagenome | biome: human gut; feature: human-associated habitat; material: faeces | place: Denmark | collected 2008/2010 ... | reverse complement strand
CCCCAGCCGCTGGCGAAACCGGCAAGCCCGGATGTCTTCGCATGATAGAAGTTGCCGCCCATCTCGATATTGCGTCCGGCCAGCGCGGCGTCGATGAATATCTTGGGTGTGTCGCGCAAGACGGTGATGTCGCCACGCTGGCAGGCTTTGACGAATTTTTGCGGCAGTGCGTAATAGTACTTCGTCTCGCCGGTGATGGGGTTCTGGCTGAGCTCTATCTGTTTCGGATCCCAGCGGACGATGCGGATCTTTTCAAGGTCGAAGGTCGCCGTGTCTTCCACCTTCGGGACAACGAACACCTGGCAGTTCGGGCACTTGTGCTCGATCTGCTTTTTCCTGACGCGCACGTTGGCTTTTTCGATGGCGATCTTCTGGCCGCATCTGGGGCAGGCGAGCATGCGCTTGAACGGGAAGTATATGGTTCTGAACACGTTCCCGTATACATAGTAGTCGCTGCCGAACTCGAGCAGTGCCGATTTCATCTTCAGGGTCGTGAGCAGTTCGCGGGTCTTTTCCCGGATCGACTCGGCATCATTGGTGAACGAGAAGTCGGTGATCGGGTAATTTATGAGCTTCCTGACGCCGTTGGAGATGGTCGGCATGCTTTGGTGCACGACCTCGCACCACTTGAAAAGCTCCTTGATGTCCTTGGGGAGCATCTCGGAGAGGTAATCGAAATGGGGGTTGTTGTATAAGCGTGTGTACCGCGAATTGAGGACGGTGGCCTGCCCGGCGATGGGGGATATGATTGGTATGGACATGCTGGAGCTCCGGCGACTTTCCCCAAATATTGGGCGCCGGCCCCCGGCCAGTTCACGGATCAGTCCATGACATGCCGTACGGAAAGCGGCCGCCGTGCCGCATGCCGAAAAGTGGCCTGCCCTTGTTATAAGAAAACGATACGACGCCCTCCATGTGCCTGAACGTCATGCGCATGGAGGGCAATTTGTTTTCCGACAAACAGACAGGAGCCGGCCATGCCGAACATCATGCATTACGATCAGGAAAAGGACCGGTTGTGGTTCGATCACAACAAATCAAACATGTGCACGCCGTTCTCCAGGGGGAGGAACGGCGCTTCATTCACACTGTCCTGCAGCGCCAGGTACCCGGTGTCGCTTATAGGGTACCGCAGGTTTATGGCACTCTACCCGGACGGTGAGCTGTCCCCGGAAGCCTGCGAGGTCATCGACGCGGCCGGGGCGGTGCCTGACGCCATAAAAGAGGAACGGTATGTGAGGAGGTTCGATGGCCTCTTCCGCGTGCCCCCGTTCCAGCACCAGCGCGAGGTCATCGAAATGATGATGTATTATCCGAAGCTGGCCATCCTGCTGGAGCAGGGGCTCGGCAAGACCTTCATCAGCATCAACGCCCTGGCCATGCTGCGCGAGTTGAACGGGCCGGAGAAGACCATCGTTATCTGCCCGCACATCGTGTTCCAGAGCTGGATCGACGAAGTGGAAAAATACTCGAGCCTTCGCATCGCCCCTTACCTCGGCGGGCCTGAGCAACGGCGTGCCCAGCGTGAAACCATAGCGAAAGGAGAGTGGGACATCCTCCTGACCACGTTCGACATGCTCACTGACAGGAGGGCATCGCCGAAAAAACGGGCCTGCGGCATGAGCAACGACGAGCTGTGGGAGGCATGGTGGATGCTGGGGGACAAGCGGGATTTCTACCTGGAGAGCTGGCGCAAGGACGACCTGCTCGATAGCAGGGAGGAAGCCGCGCTGCGTGGTGACGCGACGAAAGCCGCCAAGCTCAAGATTCTGGCGAAGATCCCCCAAAATGCGTTCCCGCGCTCTGTCGTCCGTGAAGCCCGGGATGCCGCCAGCAACGAGATGTTCTTCAAAAGGCTGGGCTTCGACAACATCATCATCGACGAGGCCAGTCGCTGTCTCAACCCGGAATCCCTGCGCAGTCAGGCCATCGACACTCTGGCGGCACGCGCCGGGCGCGTCTACCTGCTGTCCGGCACGCTCTGTGTCGGACGTCCCACGGACTTCTTCATGCCCATGCACATCCTCGATCCGGCCATGCTCGGCATGAAGTTCGACAGGTTCAAGCAGCTGTTCTGTGTCTTCTCGGCACATAATCCGCACATGATCACCGGGTACAAAAACCTGGATATCCTCAAGCTCTACATCCAGCCGCACATCATCGAGCGGTCGAGGAGCGAATGCATCGACCTTCCCAAAAGAACCATCGTCAGACGGTATTACACGCCGTCCGACGCCGCCATCGATGTCCTGGAGCGTATCCGTACGAACGACACCATCAGGATAGGGGGGAAGGTTCTCGGCGTGGAGCAGCCTGTCGTAAAAATAGCCCGGGCGATGCAGGTGCTGAATGGTTTCCTGTACGTCGGCGAAGACAATGATGCGTGCAATTCATGCGGGCACGTCGTTTCCTGCGTCTCGGAAGGTATCCATCCGGGAGGAAAAGGTTGCACGAAGCAGGTTGCCAGAAGAACGGACAGGGAAGTCCATGTATTCAAGGAGAATCCCAAGCTGGCGCTCCTTGAGGAAGACCTGTCAGATTCGAGGTCTGAGGAGAAGATCATCATCTGGGCCTGGTATCGTCAGGACATCAAGGTCATAGCCGAAATGCTGACAAAAAAAGGCATAGGGTTCGTGACCCCGGAAACAAAGGACTGCACGCGCAAGTTCAATACTGACGACAGCATACGCGTGTTCCTTGGACAAACCGTACAGGGTATCGGTATCACGCTGAATGCCGCGACGTGCACCATTTATTACTCTCACGGCATGTCGCTTGAGCCCAGACTGCAAAGTATGGACAGAAACTATCGTATCGGACAGACGAAGCCTGTCATCGTGAAAGACTACGTCGCAAAGGGGACCGTCGAGGAGAACGTCGTCGAGCTGCTTGAACACAAGAAAGATGTGAAGGAATTCATGCAAAAGGACATCCGCTGTCCAACATGTGAACATTGCATGCTGTGCCTGAAGGAAGGGATAGAATACCTGAAAAAAGGCTGTGTCCATTTCGGGGAAAGGAAGAACGCCGAGACGAAGAAAGGAGTGTGGCTGTAATATGAAGTACGAACTTCCTCGCGGGTACCTTTCCGCGAGCTCCATCGGCATGTTGCAGACATGCCCGAAGCAGTTCGAGTTCCGGTATGTGAAGAATATCGTCATTCCTCCGGGAAAAGCTCTTGTCCTCGGGTCATCCGTCCACAAGGTGTTCGAGACGTACTATTCCGATGCCATGTCGAGTTCATCAAGGCTCACGCCGTCACAGGTGGCCGAACTGACCGGAGACGTATTCGAAGAGTGGCTGGACGGGAATGAAAACACACTTACCGACGCTGACAAAAAGGAAGCACATGCCATCCTGCCCGGCATGACGTCCCTGTATGTGGAGAATGTGGGCAGACACATAAAACCGCTGGCAGTCGAACAGGAAGTGCGGTTCGAGACCAGCGACGGTGTCCCCCTGCTCGCGTACATCGACCTTCGGCACGAGAAGTTCGATGCGGGGACGGGAGAGGCCGGCGAAGGCATCGCGGACTACAAGGTGACCAGCAAGCGCTGGGATGCAGGGCGGCTGCGCAACTCCTTGCAGTTTAACCTCTACTCCCTTATGACGGGGATCGGGGATATCGAGATCCATAATCTGCTCAAGGAATCCGGCAGGGCCATGAAGCGCCCGAGCACGGATCCCGGCATTACCGACTACGCCACCAATCTGCGTGTGCTCAGGCACCATTTCGACGGGAGCCAGGCGGGCCACTTCGAACAGCTGGTAGAATCAGCGGCACGTTTGATCACTACCGGTGTGTTCGTACCGTGCGACCCGACATCCTGGGCGTGTACGCCCGAGTGGTGCGGTTATTGGGGGCTGTGTCGTGGCAGGAGGTAACCATGGAAAAAAGCCGGAAATGCGACCGGTGCGGGGTCGACCTGGCCCGTGTGGAGTCAGTCCGGTTCGGGGCTGGAGAGCTGTGCTTCCCCTGCGCTGAAAAGATGGAGGACGAGCCGGGAAAGTGCCCCGTATGCGGGACTGTTTTCAATGCTGACGACGCTGTGGCCATGCTCATGACGCGGGCGACGGCCACGCCGCAGGAACGGCTTGCGGCGCATTCGGCGTTGATACAGGTATGCCCGAAGTGTCATGTGCTGTTCTTCGACAACTTCCAGTACGGCTTGCTGGAAGGACTGAAAAGAGACAGCTAAACACACAGATTAAGAATAAGGCCTGCATGGATACCAACCATGCAGGCCTTTATTGTTTTTGCCCTACCTATCTTCCTCGTCTGCCAAACAAATTCCGGAGTCCACGGCAACGCGGACAGTGGTCTATATAATGTCTCCTTTCCGAGCATATTGACGGACGAAGTCCTTGAACCATTCGGCTATGCCAGCCTTCATGATGTGCCCCAGCCGGAATACGACATAGGATAGCACACTTTTGCGCGGAAAGGTAGTTCCGGATACCTGTATCTTGCACGAATGCCATTTTCCTATATTTGTCTAGTATTCCTCAAGTCCGCACAAGTTGAAGTATCCCCTGAGTTTCGAGATCGCCGAGGTGTGTATCTGCGATATGCGGCTCGGGGCGCATCCCTTTCCTTCTGCTTTGCGCAATTTCGCGATGTCCTTGTAGACCGTCTCCTTGTTCCCGAACAGTCCGTTGTGCAGGACAAGTACACGTCGCTCGTCGTCGGTCAGGACGCCGGCTTCAGGGCTTATGGCATCTTCCAGGAATTCGACGAGCTGGATGTCATGCAGCAGCGCGTCGAAGTCAATGGTGTGAGAGTTGGCTTCGCGCTGTGTGTGGTAGGCGAGGCTGTCGTCGAACAGCGTCGCTGTGGCAGGCGTGTTCCCCAGCGCCGCATAACCGCTGTCCCGCATCTCCACATCTACGCTTTTGGGCTCGTCCCCGGCATCCGCAGTGCCGCTCTCGTCGTCAGCGACGGGATTTTCAATACCGGAAAGGCTGACAGTTTCATGAGCAGGAGTCCCGCCGCTGTTCTCAGTGACGGAACGTAGCATCTTGCGGCGTGCCGAAGGTATCGAGACAATGTTTGTTTCACGAAACGACTGTGCGATGGCGCCACGGAAATACCCCACGAGGTAGTTGGTGAATGAGAAGCCGATGCCCGGCTGGAATGCTTCTATGGCCTGCAGGATGCTTATCGCCATGTTTTGCGAGGCATCGTTGAACAGGTCAGCGGTCATGAAATAACTTTTCTTGATGGTGTACGGAATGAGGAAATACGTACGCAGGAAGATCTCGTCGCGCAGCCAGGCGCGTTTTTTCCTGTCAGTTTCCACGATATGATAGATATACAGCAGTCTGTCCACGGAAAGACCGTTGTATTCCGGATACCGGCAATGCCGTTCACGGATTTTTTTGTAGATGCTGACGGAGCTTACGGCATCTTTTGAGACTTCATAATCATTGAAATCGTCCGCATCATCACAGGTGTATCCTTCGTCAGTCCTCACATTCTCCGGACATTCGTCCAGTTCTTCGTATCCTTCTTCGTATCCTTCTTCGTATCCTTCACCATCCCCGCATGCGGAGGTATTCCCGTCATCCGGCATATAGCCATTTTCTTCAGAAAAAATGGCCGCTCTTTTCGTAATGCCAGATTCAGTGGCGTGTGTTTCCTGCATGTACCCTCCGTTTCAATCCACAGTCGCCCCGTCCGCTGACTGACTCCGCGGCCGACGAACAGGGGTCGTGCGGATCGGCCCTCCCTGAAGGGGGGAGGTCTCAAACCACAAAGGAATTTTTGATGAAAAGTATCACCGAATACCTGCAACATTAGCAAACTCAGGATTTCATTGCTACAGAAATAAACTTATATTCGAAAAAATATAAGTTTATTTAATGTTATAAGGGATAGATGTGCGGTGAATGCGCGCCATCCTGAATATTTTAGAGAGTCGCGCCATTATTTAACAACAAACTTACTGAATGGAGAAACCACCATGTATGTACCCGCAACCGTGTCCGGACAGGATCAGGGCAAAGAACTTCTCGTCAAAGCGCAGCAGGGCCGCTTTTTGAAGAATGTGGACTACAGCGGCCTTGATATCCGGCAGGATGATGATGGTGACATTGCCGTCATCGACGGTCAGGAGATTCCGCTGCTGGACGTCGCCTTCAACATCAAGATCGTCCAGCCCGGCCATGTAACGGAAAACAAGGTCCTGAAGGACCATGTGGCTAAGATCCTGGTCATCTATGACGAGAATGACCCCACCCAGGAATCCACGGATCATCTCAACCTCGCCCCCATCACCATCGTCGGGACGTCCATGCGCAATTTCGGCAACTTCGACTCGGCATCGTCCGACAAGAAGCTGCTCTGCTACTCCAATGACGGCATCGTCCCGGCGGATCGCGTTGAAGTGCCGCTCAACCCCTGCTGCGCCGAGATCGTCATGGGAAAAAACGGGCCCCAGCGCAAGGTCGTGTGCCCGGAAGCCGTGTGGAAGGACGGCAACAAACCCTGCTGCCGCGAGGAAGTGACCGTGGCCTTCTTCGACATGGACCGCAAGATCCCCATCCTCATGCGCCTGCACGGCACGGCCATCGGCGCATGGAACGCCCTGCAGCGCAGTTACCGTACCGCCAAGAACGTCGCCCGTCTGAAGCGCAAGTCCATCGGTGACTACTTCATCGAACTGACCGTCGACTACAGCGGTACCTATGTGACTCCGGTGTTCACCCTCAAGGAAGGGACCGCTGAGACCGGCAAGTCCTCTGATTACACGCGGATCTGCAAGTACTACATGGAGAAGCTCTTCATGCGTGCGCCTGAGGAGACCCCGGCGGCTTCCTCCTCCGGTGCCGTTGTGACGCAGGCCCAGGAAGCCGTCGTCGCTTCCGCTGAAGAGGAGGACGCCTCCGAGCGTTCTTTCATGACCATCTAAATCCATAACCCATTGAGAGAAAAGACAATGACCAAAAAAGAACTTGTCGACAGACTGGCCGAGAGCTTCGATTTGACGAAGAAGGCGGCCGAGGGAGTCATCATCGCCGTTATCGAGGGCATTCATGAAGGCACGGCCCGGGACGGCATCAGCCGCATGGGCAAGCACATCTTCAAGCGGGTCACACGAAAGGCCCGTGTCTGCCGCAATCCGCGCACAGGTGAGGACGTGAACGTGCCCGAGAAGTCCTACGTGGTCTACCGAAAAGCCATCTAGGCGCAGGCCAGGTACTCTATCGAGGCCGCGTCCCCAGGGTATGAGGACGCGGCCTTTTTGACGAAACAACGGAAATCCCGGCGGGCTGAAGGAAGCCACTGAAGGAAGCCACAGTGCGAGACAAACTCTTGGGCGGGCTGTTCAGGCAGCTCGAAAAATATAAGGGCGCGTTGCCGGCGTCGTGGTCGCGCATGGCCATGCTCGAACGTTGCCCGCGGCAGTGGGACCTGCGCTACCGGAAGGGCCTCAAGGAACAGGACATGCCCGCGGCCGACATCACCGACCTGACGAACACACGGGCCGGCAAAGCCATCCACTGGGTGCTTGAGAAAAGCGTCAGGAGCAGCGCCGATCTCGGACGGGACGGGCGATCCTGCTACGACGTTTTTTTCAACCATGTACATGCGGTGGAAGAGGACGCACGCGTGCTGGAGCGGCTGGACATGCTGCGCGAACCATCCCTTCAGGTGTTGCGGAGAGTCATGGCCTTCGCAGGAGCGTCCACGACGTTTCACACGGAAAAGAGGCTGCGCATCACCCGTTCGGGAAATGCCGTACCAAACTGCTCCTGGGCGGGCACGGGATGGAACGGCGTCGTCGATCTGGAGATAGAACGCCGGGATACACTGCTGATACTGGACTACAAATCCGAGGCGTACTCGGAAGAAAGGGAGAGGGCGACCAGGCTCCAGACCGGGATGTACGCGTACGCGGAGATGTTGCGGCGGCCGGAGCTCAGGGAGGTCGTGACAGGCTGCGCTTACCTGATGTCCAACGACATCAGGCTTGAAGAGCCCTTCAGGAGAGAAGAGTTCCCTGTCCTGCGCCGGCAGGTCCACGGGCTGTTCTCAAGGTATCTGGACTTGCTGGAAAGCGGGACGGCGGAGCCGCGGCCGTCGCGATACTGCAAATATTGCGGGTTCGCGAAAGACTGTCCGGCGCTTGGAGAGACTGATGGCACGAAAAGCGACGAAGAAGACGAAGCAGGGAAAAGCACTCAAACCGGAGGACATAAAGCAGTTGTGGCGGAAGGTGACGCCCCAGGAATGGCTCACGCTTCTGCAGCGGATAAATCGTGACGGAAAATGGTCCATCAACGGACATACCATCAAGGGCTGCTGCCCGTACCATGACGACAAGACACCGAGCTTCTTCCTGAATTTCGACAAATGCATCGGGAAGTGCTTCGGATCCTGCGGCAAGGTCGTCACCGACCTCGTGCAGCTTGTGGCCAGGCTCCAGAAAAGCTCCTATGTGGCCGCCCTCACCTGGCTGAACACCGAGCTGAATATCCAGGAGATCATAGGGGACGGGGCCGACGACCTTGTCGAATACAATGCCCAGCAGGAAATGAAAAAGGATGCGGCTGAAGCCATGCGCAAGGTCATGCAGGAGTTCGTGCGTGACAAGCCGAGGCACCTTGACTACCTGCTCCCCGCCATGCGCTATCTCGTGCACGGCCGGAAGATCCCTCTGGACTGCCTGTACAGCCTGCCGCTGGGGATCTTCGCCAAGCCGGAGCATGTGAAGAAGTACATGAAGCAGGAAAACCATGCGCTGTACGACACCTACTTCGACAGGGTTTCCGGCCCGGCGTTCTATGGCGGCGTGTGTTTTCACTACAACAACGCTCCGGGGTGCATCTCAAGGTTCAAGATACGGAAGATGCGGCTGGATGCTGAAGAAGTATGCTCGAAATACGCGAAAGGTTCCGACATGCCGTATGACGTTGTCAGGAACCTTGCGGACAAGGCATTCGTCATCGTCGACGACCCGTTCATAGCGGAGCTCGGCGTGTTCGGCCTGCACCACTACAACCGGATGATAGGCTCGGCTGACGCCAACGCCTACATCACCGAAGGAGAGTTCGACGCCATAGCGGTGATGGCTTCACAGCTCAGGGAAGGCCGTGACGACTTCATGATCTTCGCCATCGGCGGGAATGGCAACAGCGGACTGTCCTTCCTGCGTGAGCTCGGCATACGCACACTCTGGTTCGTTCAGGACGCGCCGCACAAAAATGGCGATGACGTCGCCAAGCGTCTTCTCCTCAACAAAAAGAACTTCATAGGCGACTCCATCAACCGGCCGCTCGCTTACAAGATCTTCTGCTGGACAGCGGAGATGCTTGGCGGCGACCTCGATGAAGCCATACAGCTCATGGGGTACGACCGTGTGTTCAATTACCTGTACAACGAGCGGTCGTCTTTCTTCATCAACTCCTACAACTGGGTCTTGCGCAAATGCGACGCCGAGATAGCCGCCATGCGGCTGGACGTCGAGAACCAGTGCAAGGCCCTGGAAGATACCCTGGAGGACAGGAACAGAAAAGAGAACCTTGAGAACTCGCTGACCGCCGGCGTGGCGGCAACCGTCAAGAACTGGTTCGGCTGTGTTCACGAGCAGGTGGACAGGCTCACCTTCATCCAGAAGTACACGATGTCGGAAGGCATCGACTTCGAGAAGCTGCAGGAGGTGAACACGTCCATCTACGCCCTGGATACGGTGGACGGGGCCGTGGCCCGGCTCAGGGATGCCCTGCGCGAGCATATCGAAGTCGTGTACTACGAATCCACGAAGGCCGGGAGCCAGTTCACCCTCTGGTCCCGCACGGAGTTCGAGACCGCGTCCATCCCCATGAACGATTCCGGCATGGAACTCGTTCTCTCCCAGTATCTGGGAAAGGACGTGCTTGTCTGGGCCAAGCAGCTTCTCAACGGCAGCCCGCTGCTTCTCAGCAAGAGCTCGGGAGACGAGATAACCGACCAGAAGCGCATCCAGCAGAACATCCTCTTCCTGCTCCGGCGGACCATGCTCAGCATGGTGTCGGAGAGCAGGCAGATCAGCAAGCTGCGGATCGTCGGGCAGGGTATCCACTACGCGGACCTTCCCGGGGCCAAGGCGGACAGGCATGTCTACTTCGTCAACGGGACGCGGGTGTTCCGCGGGGAGTTCAACCCCTCGTCAGGGGCACCCATCGAATGGGAGTTCGTGAACAGCGCTGTGGACGGCAACCTGCTCTTCACGCTGCACCCCGGCAAGAAGTGGTCCGAGGTGGAGGACGTGGCCGAGCTCTACGCCGGTACGCAGGTGGACCTGCGCTCCCTCTTCGGACAGGTACGGGATATCCTGGATGGCTGGAAATTCGAGCATCATGACGTGATGCGTGATTACCTGGCGGCGTGGATACTCTCCCTGCCGATCCAGAGAGCCATGGGGATGGTGAACATCACCTTCCTGACCGGTGAGTCGACATCGGGCAAAACGAGCCTCGTACGCGGCCTTCTGGGCGGTTACGGCAGCTCCGGCTACGATGTCCCGTACATCGTGGAGTCCGCCAAGTACTCTTCCGACGCGACGGCGGCGTGGATCTACCAGGAAATGGACCAGACCGCCCTGCTCCTCAGTCTCGACGAGGCGGAGGCCAGGCAGGACAACGCGCACAGCTCGAGGGTGGCGGACATCCAGCAAATGATGTTCTCGATACCCACAGGCGGCGCACGCATGTCCAGAGGCGGCTCATCGGCTGACCAGCGGGCGGACTACTTCCTGCAGATGCCCGTCATCATGGCGGCCATCAACATGTCGTCAGACCCGGTGTTCCTGACCCGTGTGGTGGTCATCTACACGCAGAAGGACCTTCAGCGGCGGAACATCGGTGACTACATCGCCGACAGGTTCACGGACACCCAGATACAGCGCATCAGGACGGGGATAACCACAGGCATGCTCTCCCACCTTCCGGAACTCTGCCGGAGGATGCTCGACCTGCGTGGCAAGCTTTCCCGGGTCGAGACGTCCACGAAGGTGACGAGCCGGTATGTGAACTCGCTGCTGCCTGCGCTCGTGGTGTACGACTTCCTTGGGTTCGACGCCGTGAACATGTTCCGCTGCATGGTCGACAACAACCGGGCGCTTCTGGAAAGCCTGAACTACCAGGATTTCCAGTCCGAGATCCTCAACGCCGTACTCTATTCGGAGGGAGTGAAGACGATGCTGGACGACAATATCGCCGGCTTCTCTTCGCCCAAGGCTCTCATCATGAGCGGGGATTTCCACATCCTGAACAACTCCGGCTGTGGCGTGAAGATCCTTCCCGAAAAGAAATGGATAGTCATATTCTGGCGTGATGCCAAACAGACACTCCTTCGTACGACCGTCTACAGAAACATGTCGGAAGCCGCCTTGAGGGAATCAATCGCAAAAAATGTGTATGTCATCACGGATATCACACCTGATGACCACAAATATATCGTAGAAACATTAGGACGTGGAGACATAAAGCATTCCTCCGGGTATTCTGTCATCAACTCCGCATATCTTCTTACTGATGAGCAGCAAGAAAGAATTCTTTCCGGATTCTCTGGAGGAAATAATGGTGGAAATAATAGGGGAAATAATGGAGGAGCCGGAAACGATGCTAAAAAAGGAAATGGAAACGGTAGAGGGAAAAGAAATGATAATGGAAGCTTTGATTATGCCAGTCAGGAAATACCTGTTGATGCCTATGAAAGTACACCAGAATGTGACGTAAGCAATTCCATGTATGGTTCCCTAAATGGTTCCGGTAATGATGTCAGGAACACACGGATGCGGCCGGGAGCCGCGCCATCGGAGGACCTTCAGTTTTCCCTGTGACCATACGAAGCGCCCGGCGAAATCCGGGCGCTAAACTTTTGTCCACCGAAGGACAATTCTTGCGAAGACAGGAGGAAATTCATGTCTGTACCAGCACTTTGTCAGGAATGTCCCCTATGCGGCAGGCCGCGGATGGCGGCCGCGCATTTCCAGAAACCGGATGTCCTCTTCGTGGGGGGATATCCCCTGGAGACCGACGTGAAAAACGGGGCCTTCATGGGGAAAAACAGCAGTCTGCTGAGGAAGCTCATCCAGACGATGCAAAGCAAAAGGAGCCCGGGAGACCAGCTGCTCATCGATTACGCCTATGCGTGCCAGTGCAGCCCGGCCTATGACTACGAAAAGAAGAAATTCCAGATATCGGCCGAGGAAATAAAACGCTGCTCAAGGTACCTGCGTGAACGCATCGACCGCACGCTTCCCGCGGTCATCGTGGCCATGGGCGCTGATGCCCTCAGGGCCCTGGAATTCAAGGGAAACCAGCGGGACATGCGCGGCGGGATCTACCACTTCACACGCGGCGACGGCGCCAGGGTGCCGGTCGTCGCCACCTACCATGTGGTCGAAGTGGCCAAATCCCCAGGCCTGGTGCCGACCTTCCAGAAGGACCTTGAAAAAGCCTTTACTCTGGCCAGGGATGGCATGACCGATGCGGAAATGGACATCAGCACGCCCACGACGGTTGGAGCGATCCTTGAAGCTCTGGACGGTGTCCTGAAGGTCGCGGCTGCGCGGCGGAAGGAGACGGGGAGTCCCCTGGGCCTGTCGGTGGATACGGAAACGACGTCCCTCACGCCCCATGTGCGGGAGGACAGGGTCATCGCCGTGTCCATGTCCTGGGCCAGGAATACCGGCCTCGCGTATCCCTTCGAACACCGGGCCGTCCCGTTCACCGCGGACGAGTCCGCAGCGATCCGGAAGAAGACGGAGGAAGTGCTTTCCAGCCCCGACGTGGCGCTGATCTACGCCAATGCCAAGTTCGATATCCAGTGGCTCAAATACCACTATGGGCTGGATGTCGGCCCGCTCCGATACGACGTTATGCTCGCCGAGCATGTTCTCGATGAGGACAAGAAGGGGGAGTACAGCCTGAAGGACATCACCCGTGACCGCTTCCCGAGCATGGGCAAGTACGAGGAAGAGCTGAAGGCCCATCTTCAGGAAGTCTGGGGCGCCAAGGATGCCGGGGTGGACGAGCTGCTCGCGGAGCACAAGCGGCGCTCCGACAAGGCGGTCGTCGACTGGTGGGTCGGCCTTGACCGGGAGCGGCGGCTTTCCCTGCTCAGCGACTGGGTGACGGAAGGGTATCTCGCTCTTGCCGACACCACAGGGCTGCATGAGGTGAAACGTCGCAAGTTCAGGGGGGAGATGGTCATCCCCAAAAAGTACCAGCAGGCCGTCGCGAAGCTGCTCGCGAACGTCCCACAGGAGGAGTTGCCGGAAGAGGCCCGCATCCCGGCGCCGGAGATACCGGACGACCTGCGCGTGCACTCGTACGAGGATGCTGATATCGGTATCCTGCTGCGATATGCCGCCATCGACGCCCTGACGACGCGCATGATCTGCGAGGCACAGAATGGTGACTTCGTCCGGGACATCGTCCGCGTACGAAACATGGAGGCATCCCTGGGCCGCAAGGTACCGGCGCTGACATGCCGCCAGGCCATGGACAGGATCACAATTCCGCTGTGCGAGTGCATCGCCCACATGGAATACCACGGCGTACGGCTGGATCGTGAGAAGGCGAAGTCTTACCGGGACATCCTGGTGGAGAAGATAGCCGAAGCAAAGGACGTCATGTTCACGGAGGTCGGGCGGAAATTCAACCCGAGTTCGAGCGCGCCTGATCTGGGGAAGATCCTCTTCAACGAAATGAAACTGCCCGTACTGAAAAGTACGGACTCCGGGGCGCCCAGCACGGACGCCGAGACCATCAAAGAACTGTCGGACCGGTTCGACCTGCCGTTTCTGGGCAGCCTGCTGGTTTACCGCAAGCTGGACAAATGCCTGCATACGTACATCAACAACTGGCTCGACATGAGCCGGTATGATGGACGCATCCATGCGAAGTTCAACCAGATAGGCACGGCGACGTATCGTCTGAGCAGTTCCAACCCTCTGCCCTGCTAGGGGTTGTAAAACGACGTGAATTCGGTGAAGGACCAGACCGGTTAACACCGAGCCAAGTTTGCTGGCAGTAACAAGCTGACGGCGAAAAGGTGTAACGACTATCTCGAAAGAGAGTACACTCAAGTGGGTGGAAGCGCGTCGCAAGGGTTAGAACAGTTTGCATATAATCTACCTAAATCAAGATAAATATGCCCAAAATGTGCATATTGCCAAAGTATTCAGAATGCCTTAAATTTGTGAGGCCGTGAGTTCCACGGTATCAGCCTGTGGAGAGTTGTGAGACCTGGGGGAATAGGCAGTTGGTTCGAACCCGTAAAATTCCCCACATGGGAATTTTCGGCGAGAACCAAGCCTTTTCCTCTGGGCATTCTCTGTGAAGCAGGAAGTCAACATTGAATCTAATTAATTAGTTTTGATTAGATTTGAGTAAGTTTGGCAGAACGGTACGGAAAGATAGACCCTTGATGATATAGTCTGCTCCGGGCAGGAATGTCCGGCAGCCTTGAAAAAGGCGGGTACGGAGTAACGACCCGTATCGAACACAAAGGAACCTGCAAAACGTCCCGTTCGCACTCAAGGAAGCGAATCTGAACCTCAAGGCATTGTTTATACCTGACAGTGATGGTTATGAACTCTATGACCTTGATATCAGCAACGCGGAGATGCGTGTGCTAACGGGGTACAGTAAAGATGAAGCTCTTACGGGGGCTTTCAATCACGGGAAGGACCTGCACTGTCTTACTGCTGCGGGTATTTCCGAATATACATATGATGATATCAAGGAGCACAAGGAAGACAAAACGACTGACCAGTATCGCAAGCGTCAGCTTGCGAAGAAAGTGAATTTCGGCACAATCTATTGTATGAGTCCTGACAGGCTCAAACAGCAATTATGGAGTGAGCTCCGTATTGATGAATCAATTGAGCAATGCCAGGAGTATCTGGACAAGTTCTTCGAGACGTATCCAGGCGTGCGTCAGTATATCGAAGAGACAAAAAGGATGATCCGCAGGTACGGATTCACCTGGACGTACACAGGCAGGCTCAGACGTTTCGCCATCGCGGCGTTCAGCCGGTCGCAGATGTCACGGTTCGAACGGCAGGGCGTCAATGCCCGTATCCAGACGACGTCTTCAGACCTCGTCATGTCGAACTTGATCGACTTGCAAAAATGGCTCCTTCCGCTTGGCGGACGTGTCCTGCTTACTGTCCACGACTCGCTTCCTTTCCAGCTTCCCAAGGGGAACGACGGGGTCAGGAAGGAGCTGGACAGGATCATCATGGAGAATACGGCACAGCGTGCTCCCTGGTTACCCGTGCAGTGGAAGTACGATGTCGGCAAGGGCCCCAATTACGGGGATACGCATGGCAACGTCGAATAGTCAAAAAATCGTCGTATCCATGTTATAAGAAGACGGAATGACAGGAAGCCTGCCGGTCATTCCACGTTCGTGGCATGGTGGACAAATGAGGTGAATGTGCGAGCACAAACATCAGAAGACACCTTTTCCCGTCTGGCTGAAAAGTTCGAGGGCAAAGAGGTGCGTGTCTACCTGGCGAATGGTGCGATCCTTTCCGGTCGCATCACTTTCAAGGACGGGTGGGTGGAAGTCACCGAGGTACGCAGCGGCAAAAGCTCGTTGTGCAACCTCAACCATGTGATCTCCATCTCCCGTATGTAATCCAATGTTTCGCAAGCCGTTCGGCCTGGACAGGAAACCTGTCCACACAAGGTCCCTGATCGCGGAGCGATCGGGAACTTCAGATCCTCCGACCTGGATGGAGCACAGGAAACATGGAATACATCAACGGCATTTCGCAAGTACGGATCCCTCGGGAACGTGCGGGCCGGGAAACCCGGTCAATGTTCAGTCCAGGCCGATTAAGCCGCTCCGAGTCCCTGCGGGACATCTGCGCGAGCTTATACGGCCGGGGTGCATGCGCACACAGGAAATGTCCGTGAACAGGCTTTCGGATCGTTGCTTTGGTACTGCCATACCATGGTCGCGGAAACCGCGACACCTGCCGGCCTTCGGATCACGACGGCGACCAGGCTCCGGCTTCACAGCCTTCGCCCTGGCGCCTCTGTGATCCCAAGAGAATACAGAACGGTCCGAAAATCAAAGGGGCCGGTACGACAATACTGTCGTACCGGCCCCAAATACGTTGAGGTCTTTTGTTTTTAGCCGGTCGTCAGACGGTGGCCGTGAATCCCATGCGACCGCTCAACACCCTGCATCCGAACCAGCCGAAGACCATGCTGTGGAGCGAGTCGTCAGGATTCGCCGGACCATGCCGCCAGACACGCTTGCTCACGCCGCGATCTTCCCCGATGACCTCCTGCCGTATATTCAGGATGTCCCTGGCGAACGGCTCGAACTCCTCCCAGCGGAACGTACGGACATAGCCCGCTTTCATGTCCATGAAGAAGGCGTCGATGATCGCCGTCCTGTTGACGGTATAGCGCATGGACCTCTCATCCCATTTGTAGGGGGCCGAGGCATCGGAATACATGATCGGGATAAGGCGCATGTGGGCCGGTATCTTGCCGGACAGGGCCGACATGGCGAAGTTGCCGCCGCCGTGGTCGCCACAGACCATGTGGACGCCGAACCGTACAAGCCACATGGCGATGTCGTCCACATGGTTGGCCGGCTCCCCCTCGCCGTAGATCTTTCCGAAGATCTTTTTGTAAAGGGGCTGCTCAGGGTAGCAGGCATAGATGCTGAGGACGGTGCGGCTCACGCCCAGGACGCCACCCCCACCCCAGTCGATGCCGGCGACGATGAACCTGGCGCCGCTCCCGTTCTCGGGGCACAACCTGTCCATAAGGGGCAGGGAGGGGATGCACATGGCCCGTACCATCTCCGGCGTGATGGGCGATGTGCCCTCGCCGTTGGGAAGGCCCATGACTTCGTTGTCGAACTTGACCTCCGAGTAGACCTCGCGCTTTTCCAGAAGGCGCTTCCACTTCTCTTCGGAGTTGCAGTGCATGGGCATGATGATCTGCGGTATCCAGTAGCCGTCGGCGAAAGGTTTCCTGTCCTCCGTGCCTGGATTGAACGGTATCCATACGCCTGAGAACGTGTCGAGCGCGTGGCCGCATTTCTTGCAGATGAGCCCCCTCAGGCCGATGTTCTCGTGCGAGGGCCTGTTCCATGTATTGCAGCCCTCGCACTTGATGCACCAGGTATTCTGTGTTGATTCCCCCCAGAGGAACTCCAGAGGCGTGTTCAGGCTCTTGCTCGTCCCGGCATAGGTGAAGCGCGGACTTGGGGCCGCAGACAGGCATTCCTCGGCGTCGATCATGGCGTCCCAGAGCATGTCCTGGACTTCGTCGAGGTACATGTCCTGCCCGGAACGTCCGCGGACACGGTCGGCCGATTCCGAGAAATAGCTCATGATGATCTCGGCGTAGTTGGACAGGAACTTGTTGTAGACGTTGTCGATGATCCCCTTCCCCTTCAGCAGGTTGTGGTACACATAGGGGCTTTGCTGCAGCATGGGGTTCAGCTTCGATGTCGAGAACGAGGCCGTCTGTGCCGCGGACGAATTGCAGTAGATGACCTGCTTGTAGGGGGACGTCGTGACGCGCGTGATGATGTCGGAAGCGATCACTGTCGTTTTCGACACCTGGCGCCCGGAGCGCATGACGCGCCTGGGGTGTGGTGAATCGAATACCCGCACGAACATGGGGTAGTTGCGCAGGGAATACGGCTCCCCCTGAAGGCGCAGCAGTTTCTGCGCCATCTCGGCGACCGTGTAATCAGTCTGTACCTGTCGCATCATCCGTCCGAGCGTAAGGCAGTGTAGGATCGTAGAGCAGGGCGCCGATCATGCGGCGTACGAGCAGCGTGGCTTCCGTGTCGGTTTCCAGCATCCTGATACTGTCGTCGGCAAGGAAACTCTCGGCGTCGGCCTTGTTCGTATTCTTCGCGAAATCGCTGATGACGTCGAGGATGTGTCCGTGCTCCTTCCGTAATCTGGAATCTTTCCGCAACCCTGTGAGCTCGTCGAGCATGTCCTGGGCGAAGGCCAGATTTTTGGGCAGGATGGTCCAGTCGCGGAAGCGGGCGACGCTCGCCACATAGCCGGGCACCTCGCCCGTGAAACCGCAAGCCATGTCACCGTGGACGGCGTGGAAGATCTTCATGATCTGGTCGACGGCGTAACACATCTCTTCCACTTCCGGCGGCTGGATGACGTCCATCACGCAGATGTTGTTGGCGAAGGCGTTGACGGTCTTCTCGAAGGCGGCGGCTGACTCGAACACGGCCCCGCTGTTGGCGGCCACGGCCTGCACGGCAAGAAGCTTGTCGACGGCGGCGTCGGAAACATCGGAGCGGAGCTCAAGCAGCAGGGTCTCCGGCTCCCACGAGAGCCAGGCGTCACTCTCGAAGACGTGGTCGCATGCCAGGTAGATGTCGAAGGGATGCGCGGCCAGCAGTGGGTCGCGTTCCCGCATGAGGGCCGTGGTCTCACTGGGCATCGCCGTTCCTCTCCCGTTCCGTCTCTTCGGTCTCCGTCGGGCGCGCGCCGCCGAAGAGCTCGAGGAGTTCCGCAAGGCGCTCCGTATCTATCCGCCCATCCCCATCTTCAACCTCTTCCAGCACTCCGGGGCCGAAGCGGCCGATGATGTCGGATTTGTCCATGGCCCTGGCCACATCCTCGGCTTTGCGTCCGTCATCGGCGGCCATCTTCGCTTCAGACGCGAGTTCCCCGGCCGTCTTCAGGCGCATGACGCTGTGCCAGGCATCGGGGATGCTCCGGCTGAACCTTCCCCGCTCAAGACCGCATGCTTCGTCGGCCAGGCAGACCGCCCCGGCCAGTTTCATGAGGTCGTCCCTGGAAAACGCCGTCACATCACAGGAACGCAGTTCTGAGGCAAGGACGGCATAGCCGGAGCTGTCCTCACCCATCCTGTCCATGGCCACCTTTCGCAGCAGGATCTGTTCGGCCATGTCCTCACGCGGGACGACATGTACTCCGGTGTACAGCCTGACCTCGTCAGGAACGTCAGCTCCCATTTCGGACGCCACCTTCAGGAAATTTTTGGCGAACGCCACCCTGTCACGCCCGGAGAGCTGCCGGTATCCGGTGGAAAAATCCTTGCCGGCCTGAACCAGCTCGCTTTCACAGGCAACTTTGCACTGGGGCAGGAGTTCATGGATCACGGGGACGGCGGCGGCCTTCTTCTCCAGGGGGCGCATGGCGGCGTTGACGCTCACGTCGTGCAGGATCTCGAAGGTCCTGAGACGTTCATCGATCTTCCCGGCCAGGTCGGCTGCGATCTTCTCGCGTTGCCCCTCGAAATAGATGCGGCTCAGTATGGTGTCTTCAGGCGTGTCTGTCGGGAAGCTCGCCGTTTTGTCCAGCGGCTCCGGACGCTCCATGCTGAAAAGGGTGTTCATGGCGGCTTCGGCCAGATCCTGGTCATCCAGACGTTTGGCGATCTTGACAAACGCCGCGCCTGACCGGTCCGTGCGCTGGTCAACGATGGGATGCTGTTTTACTGCGGAATGCTGTTTTGCTGCGGACATGGCAACTCCCGGATTTTTGGAGATATTTGGGGAAAGATTGTCCGTCGGGAATCCGTCTTTTCAACGATTGCTTGTTATAAGCAAGTGATGGCAATGGGCTTGTACAACAAAATACTAAACGGAGGTGATCCCATGCTCCAGTCAATCGACATATGTCTTGATGAACAACAGCCTGAGACGAGGCTTGTAAGGTTCGAATCGTGCAGAAATATATTTTTGGGAACAACATCAAATGATGAAAGGAATGTGCTCTACACAAAAGTGACATTTAATGCAGACGATTTTGAAGGAAGGATAAATAGAAAGAAAATAACACTTACATTCATAGATGTTGATATGTATGAAAAAAACAAGGACAGCGTTCTTGATTTTAGTCCTGTTTTTACCGTGGCGAAAGGTGTGACATGGAGATTTGTAAGGTCATTGAAAGATGAAGTCAGAGACAGATTCATAATTTTTTCTATGGACAAGTATCTTGTAATTCCGCTTAATTTCGACGGATACATATTTAAACCATACGGAATTGAATTTGATGGTGTGACATACTCAAGGAGTAGAAAACCAAAAATATCAATACATGATCTTGAGATTATTGATCTCATCTATTTCGGCAAGATAATTCCTAAGATGGAGAATCAGAGAAGATTACATTCGGTACTCGGTAATCTGGATATCAAGATGCCGGATATCGAACGGGCTATCAGTGCGAACACTTCGGAAAAACATTCCATCCTGTGAGGGAAAACGTCGTGGAAATAACGAGAACCCATATCACCGGTGGGGCGGCCAATCCCGTCAGCCACATTGAAAACTGGTACGATCTTGCCGCTGTGCTTGGTCTGAAAACGGGGACCTTGTCGTATGCCTTGCGGGAGAGGGACAAACTTCAGACGAAGATAAGGCTCGGTGACCGTACCGTGTACAAATCAGGAAGGGCATTGAAAGTCATCCAGAGCAGGCTGACCACGCTTGTGGAGCCGCTCTTCGATGCGCTTCCAGGCAACGAATGCGCCCTCGCATACCGCACCGGAGTCTCGGCGACGGACCGGATACGGGAGATCCCCCATGCGAGGATGCTCGTGACCTTTGACATCAGGAAGTATTACGACAACGTGACGCTCCGGCACATCGAGGAGTGCCTGCGTGGATGCGGGTTCCGCACGCTCGGAGCCAGGCTGGTCGGCAGATACTGTGTTGTCAGGAGGGAAGGGCGCTGTACGCTTCAGCAGGGAAGCCCCGTGAGCCCGGCGATCTCGAACATCGTCGGGCATTTTTATTTCGATACACCGATCAGGGCATGGCTTGGATCGAAGTTCCCGGATGTGCGTGCGACCTATGTCCGCTACTGTGACAATATCGCGCTTTTCCTGCATGACGGGGTTCCGGAAGGATTCACGGACAAATTCAAGTCATTCGTCAGGGAGACGTTCAGGAGCGGCGGGTTCCGTACGCACAAATGGAACTGCATCACGGACTCCAATCCGGTGAAGAACCAGAAGTTCCTCGGCGTCGTCCTCAATGCCGAAGCCCGCGTGGAATTGGTCGTCGTCGACAGGCTGCGGGCCATCCTGTTCAACTGGTGCCTGTTCGGGGGGCAGTGCACGGCCGACCGGTTCATGTCCGAGGAGGGTATCCAGCTCAGGGACTTCATGTTCGACGGCATGAAAGTAGGAAAGCTCCGGCAGATCATGCGCGGGCATATCAACTATGTGAAGCGCATCAACAGCAAACATGGCTTATGGCTCGACAAGCTCCTGGGCGCTGCGTTGTATCTTGACGAAAAAGGCATGCCTGCCTGCGCCAATGAGGAAATGTTCCGGCGCGTGAAAAAGTACAAGGACTGCAACGAGTCCTACGATGACTTCATGGCCGGCATCACCTCGATCACAGGTTAATATACTTATATTGTTGCAAAGCTCCTAAACAAGTAACGGATGGCGGACAATCTCTGTCTGACTTCGCCATACTTGTTTAGGAGCTTTGCGTTGGAAGAGAAAACAGTTGCCGCACAATATGCAAATTCGTGCATAGAACAGTGCGAGACAGTGTGTAGGGATACATGCGAGCCTGGAGACACTTTAGCTGATGGAGAGGTGGAAAACCGTGAAAGGCTCGCAGGTGTCTTCCAGCGCATACACAGACGGCACACGGCGCGGAAGGTGCATGACCGCACGCCGTACACCGCATGCCGCAAGTGTGGTGCCATGGCCTGGGAACAGGCCTACGATGACTGGTACTGCTTCCGGTGCGGGAATCGCGGCTACTGGCACGGCGTCGGTGCGAAACGTGAGTTCGTACAGGGGGGCGCGCATGGAGCCTGATGCCAATCGGATATTTGTTGGTATTGACCCCTCGTCACGCAATACCGGCGTCGTCTGTCTGGACGGGGATGGGCGGCTGGTGGCCGCGGTCAACGGACGTGATTTTTTTAGCCCCGGGAAAGAGGCCTACGACATCTGGCGCCACGTTGCCCAGGCGTCCGGCATCCGCGATTTCCTGTCGGCGTTCTCCATAGCCGCCATAGCCTACGAGGACTACTCCTTCGGGAGCGTCCACCGTGCCTACACGCTTGCCGAGTTCAACGGCATCCTCAAGGCCGGCCTGCTCGATGTCTTTGGCGGTATCCCGATTTTTGTGGCCCCCACCGTGAACAAAAAATTCGGCACGGGAGACGGCAGGGCAGGGAAGGAAAACGTCATGGAACGCGCTGGAAAAGAGTGCCCGGACTTGCTGAAGCTGCCTGAAAAACAGCTGACGTCAGACGTTTGTGACGCGTGGTCATTGGCGAAACTCGCCTGGTATGTCGTCGGGCCGGAAAAGGCCGCGAAAGCGGATTTCGGCAGTGATCTGCTCAGGACACGGCTGGAGATCGCGGCATCCGTCAGGGAAAAATACGGGATATTTAAAGAAAATTGAAACCGGAACCAAACAGGGAACTGTATAAGGAGAAAAATAAATGTCTTTGAACGGACATACGCATGGTTCATCCCGGGAAGGATACGGTGAGGAATGTCAGGACTCCCGCACGAAGCTCGTGCTGGTCATGTGCGACATGAAGAAGGGGGCGTTCGACTTCATAGGCGAGGAGCTCCCCAGGCCGTATTCCGGAAACGTCCGGTTGCGCAACGCCCTGGTGCTCGCCTACGGTGAGAAGCTCGTCCTTGAGCGTCTGGACGACCTGCACGTCCCGAAGGGCATGATCGACCTGGCGTATACGGAGACAGTCGTGGAGATCCCTTCGGACTGTGTGGCGTATACCGTCACCTTCCCCGCCGACTCGGCCTGCGAGCTGGCAAGGATGTACGGGGACTTTTTCACTGTGCCTGTGCATTAGGCAGAACGGAAAACCAGCAAACCTTAACGCGATGGTGCCGGATTGTCAGCTCAATCCAGAAAGTCGATCACTCCACTGGGCACATTGTTCCCGGGCGGCAGCGGGTCACGGTAACGCATGGTTCGCGCCTGTTCGGCCAGAGTTGGCAGGCGCACGGCGATAGTTCCCCGGGAGTGCTCCGAAGGCAGACCGAACTCCCGCACGCCGTTGACACTTTTTTCGTAAAGACGGACAAGCCAGCCGGTTTGCCCGTCTTTTTTCATATCGGATGTCGACCAGGTGGCCATACGAAAGTCCTATTGGATAACAGTGGCGCGGACGTCCCGGCAGATGACGGAGACGGTGGACGTGACGGGCACGGCCCGGCGCCAGGTGATGGTCGTGGCCCTGTCGCCGTCGCTGCCGGAGGCCTCGTCGTAATCGACGCCGCGCACGCACAGCAGGCCGCCCCCGAACCCCTGCAGGCCGTTCCCGCCGACAAGGTATTGGGGAACGGTATACGTATCGCCATCCGCGTATTCTTTCAGACGGGTACCCGGCAGGGAATCGGCGCGTTCCGTGATCACGCCCAGGCCGTAATCAAGCATGGCGGACTGGACGATCAGCCGCATGAGGTCCTTGACGGTCACGATGGTCCCGTCGAGGATGCCCGCGTTCTGGAGCCCGCTTACCGGGATCTCGATCCGTATGTCGTGGGACGGGTCGATGGTGTCGTTGAAGCGGATGTAGTCCGAAAGGTCTCCGGCTTGTCCGGCCTCGACATACTGTTCCCGTTCCCCGGCCTCGCAGAGGATGCCGTCAAGGAAGACGCGGAGCTGACCGGCGCCCACGATGTATTTCGCAGGCAGCTGGAACTTTTCGTTCGCCGGGATGGCCTCTTCGCGTGAGCCGGCCGCGGACGTGAAGATATGCGCCGTCCACGGCTCTTCCAGCTGTGTCAGACGGCTGTCGGTACGGTTCATGTACCAGTTGAACCACTCGTGGGGCGGGACTTCCTTGATCCAGCCCTGTTTCTGCTTGTCGGTGCTGGGGGCGGCCACGTTGTTTTTCGGGGCTTCGGACGCCCAGATGACATTTGCCTGCATGTCTAATCCTCAAGTTTTGATGTGAACAACGCGGCGCCGAAACCAGCGGATCTCTCCGCGCCGTAGAAGCCGAACCGTATACGGTCGGCCGCCAGGGTGTTGAAGCTTGCATCATTGAAGCCTGTCGCCCGCAGGGCGCCCAGGAAGCCGAAAAAGATCTCGATCGGGACGAGGCTGAAGTCTGTGGGCTCCGACCAGGCAGACCACTCACCGATATCGGACTGGTGACGGCAGGCGACCGTGTACGCGCCGTTGACCGGCAGCGTGCCCTGATCGATCAGGTCTATTGGTGCCTGTCTGCCGGTAGTGAACGTGACCACAGGCGTGCCCGTGGCCTTGTCAGAGATGCGGTATTCCGTCTTTGTGAACGGGTCGCGATAGGCATTGAAGTACCCGGTGTTGTCCAGCACCAGCAGGTCGCGGAACACCTGCTGGTTGGGGGTGGGGCTCGTGATGTCCGGCGTCCTGATGGTGCGCACGCTCTGTTTCACCGGGGTGGAGAACAGGGCCATGTGCTTCACCCGCACGCCGGGAGCATTTTTCGTGACGGCCACACGCAGCTGCGTGAATCCGCCGTCGACAAAGTAATATTCGTCGAACCACTGCTTATCGGCCGTCATGGAGACCTTGTGCAGCGTGGCGTCCTTCCACGCGCCGGAAACGCGGCCGTCACGGTACTGGACGGCCAGCTTTCCGGAACCGGTGTCACGGCGTATGACGAGCGTGCCGCGCGGCGACTGTTCCAGCACGGTCGTGATCTTGGAGTAGTACACGGCTCCCGGGGCGCCCGTAGCCAGTCCTTCCGCGATCTCCCAGTCCGTGTAGCCGAGGATCGCCGGTGTCCGGTAGGTATTCTTCAGCACGTCCTTGAGGATGATGCGGCCCTTGTCCAGCAGCTCCCTGATCTCGACTTCCTCGGCGCTGGCGCCGTCGGAGATGAGCAGGCGCATGCCCCGGCGCAGACCGGACGAATCCGTCACATCGACGCTGTCGTCGTCGGCGACCGCGCAGGTGACCGTGCGGTTTTCGATGTCCCGCATGATGAGGTCACCGGTCCACATCTCGAATTCGAAGCCGAAGTCCGCGTACTTCCAGTCCAGCAGGACCGTCTTCGTCAGGCCGTGGATGAGGATGCCGTCATTGCCGATGACGTCGACGACGTCCTTTTTCAGCTCCCCGACTTCTTTCGTGGCTCCTTCCAGCGCCAGGGTGACCGTCTTCAGCGGCACCTCGAACAGCAGCTTGCTCTCGTCGATGGCCGCGTCGTCAGCGACCATGTCGTTGGTCACCTGATGCCGTCCGCCTTCCGTGTGCTCGGCCTCGGCGCTCTGTTTCAGGAAAGCGGTACGCTGGACTATCTGCGTCGGCTGGATGTTGATGACACCGTCCTCGCCACCGAGGATGGCGTCCGTCTTCTGGATGCGGTAGATGTCATCCACCCAGCGGGCTTTTTCTCGAATCTCTGCCATGAGTTACACCGTGGGATCCATGTGGATGTAGATATCGGACCAGCGGGAGACGCTGCCTTCCGTGTCGGCATGCCGGATGCGCAGGTACAGAGCAGGCGCATCAGCCAGCTCAGGAGGCAGGGGAAAGGTGATGCTCCCGTCTTCCATGTCTTCCGCCGGGATGGTGACGCTGTAATCGTCATCGCCCATGTACACGGATGCGGACACGGTGGCTTCCATGTACGCTATAGGGATTCCATACAGGGTTCCGTATTTGCTTCCCCTGATGGTTATATTTCCGTCGTGACATGAGGCGGAAAAGATCTCCGGCTGCCTGATGTCCTCGATCCAGGTCACAGCGACCACGGGGCGCACGACGATGTACCGGACTTTGAAAGGATACGTCCCGCCTGTGTAGCGCAGGCGGATGGTCATCGTGCCCTGCGGCAGGGCGAAATTGTCGTCCACCGTCCCGTCGGAGTATTCACGTCCGGGGAGAGGCTCGGCGGTGCGCCATACGGAGCTTCCCGCCAGGCGGTATTCCGCCGTTGCCGTTATCTCACCGCTGTAACGGCAGACGATCAGCCTGCCCGAAGAGGCGTCCGCCAGCACGTCCAGCTCTTTCGAGATGTAGGTGAAGTCACCGTTGGCCACGGCGCCGGTCAGGCTATCCGGATCCGCCAGCAGGTTGGTTGATGCGAAGATGCCACGATCGCGGGTGATACGGAGTCGTTCCGTGCAGCGGATGCGCCTGTCGGTAAGGATGGACATGATGACGACTTCTTCGGGCCTGCCTCCATCCTCGTCGCACACGACGTACGACTTGCCGGTTTCGAGACCGGCCGTGCTTTCAACGTCCAGGGATTCGTCGCCGTCGATCTCTCCCAGCAGTTTCGTGGACATGAAGTGCATGGAAGTCACGCTGTCCGTGAACAGCTCGTACGCGCTGCGGTTCCCGGAGTATTCCTGGCTCAGCGGGATGAGGCGTATCATGGCACCGGAGAAGGACAGGCTCACGTCCTGCATCATGTCGGCGCGGGTACGAAGCTCTTCGGCGGTGAGCATGACTTTGCCGATGGCCGTATACAGATCCTTCGTGCCGTGGTCCAGGGCGAGACGGTCTTCCGGGATGTTGATGCCCGGCTTGAAGTCCTTGTCCTTCAGGGCATGATGCCCCTCAAGGCTGTGTCCGGTCTCCAGGAACTTCCTCAGATACAGCGTACGGTTGCCAAGCTGGAGCCACTGGATGTTCGATGGTCCGTCCTCGCCTGTAAGGGGGTCGTAGCCCAGCACCCTGTCCGTGATGGCCAGCTGGCGGATGTATTCATCCCACACCGGCTCGCAGGGAACGGCGAATGAGATCTGAGGCTCAGGCATTGCTTTCTCAGGCATTGCTCTCTTTTCAGGCATCGCCGCCCTCCATGTTTCCGCGGCTGTACTGGGCGCTTTCCGACCAGAGGGACACATTACCATCGTCCGCCCTGTAGCGGGCGCGCCACCATACGGACTCCCCGGGGGCCACGGGATGCGCGGCGAGCACGGTGTCCTCCAGGCCCCAGACAGGCGCTGGGTCGCTCGAGGCCGGGAGCGTCACGGTCTCGACGGAGTCGGCGAAGTAGTTGTCCGGCGCGAACTGGATCTCCGTGCCGGCATGCTTCGCGTCGTACAGGGCGCCGAAGCGCTGCAGCCTGAAGTCGGGCGCGATCACCACAGGGGAGCGCACGGTACTGGGCAGCACGCCCGTCGTGGTGGACATCAAGACGATGTGGTCGACGCCGGTGTCTCCCAGCGCGGTGATGCGGAAAGCCAGGCGCCCGCCGGGGACGTCGTATATGGAACGGTAATCGCCACTGACCTGATCCATGTACGTCCGTGTGCACGGCACTTCCGTCCAGTCGGTGGGGCTGTCGCTTTCCCGGTGGTATTCGACCATGAAGCGAACGTCTTCCTTGTGGCTGATGATGAGGCTGCCCTGTTCGATGCCGTCGAGCAGCGTCGTCAGCACGGTCATGTACGTGGCACCGGCATCAGCTTCCGCCTTGTTCCCGGCATATCTCCATGCGCTCTTGGTGAGAACGGCCGTATCGTTCGTGGAGAACTGCATGATCTCGTGCAGCAGCACACGCCGCTCGGTCAGGATCTCCTTGATGGTCACCTGCTGTTGCATGCCGGTCGTGCGGTCGATGATGAGGTAGGCTTCCCCGGAAGTGATGGTGGCCGTGTTTTCCAGGTCGATGGAATCGTCACCGGCGATGGTCTCGATGACCCGTACATCCTGGAATGCGTCGCGCAGGGAGAAATTGTCCGTGAACAGCTCGAAAGCGTAGCGGGTGTAGCCGTACTCCCAGGACATCATCAGGGCGTCATAGATGGCCCTGAGCGGTGTGCCCATGGTGCCCGAGATGCTGTCCAGGCCCTGTTTGATACCGGCCAGGATGACATCCAGCCTGTCGATGCCCTCCCGTATCCGTCCGGTAGGCACGGAGAGGCGCAGCTTGCTTTCGGCGATGGCCGCCAGACGGGCGATGTGGTGCTCGCAAAGCAGGTGGGATCCGTCCGGCTGGTGGTCCATGGCCAGCAGGGCGCGCAGATACTGGGTACGCCAGGCAAGCTGGCGTGCCTGCACGTTGTTGATACCGAATTCCCCGCCCATGACGGGGTCGGTGCGCTCGATGGCGTAGACCGGCGTGACCCAGACCGGCGACTCTTTCAGAACGTCCATTGGGCCCCCTAGAAGATGATGGACCACTCGCCGTCCACGGCGATGTCATTCGCCTTGTAGATGGCCTCGCGCGTCTTCCTCGCGAACAGGCTGTCGTCGTCGCACAGCAGGCCGTACTCGACGATATTCATGCCGTTGGCCTCCTCATAGCCAAGCTGCCACCTGAACCGTACGACGCCCGGTTCCGGAAAATCATGCCCCACGATGGCGTTGCGATACATGCCCGTGATGACGGTATCCGCAGGGGTAGGCGTTTCGTCGTTGACGCCGACGGCGAAACGGGTGATGCGTTTGGACTGGTCGCCCTCGCTCACCAGCCTGGCAAGGGCTTCCCGTGCCGTGTTCACGATCATGTTGTGATCGCTGTACTCGCGGATGACCTTCCCCGAGCGGTCGATGACCCGCATGGAAAAGACGCCCCGGAGGGGGGCCGTTTTGTCCAGGATGGAAAATTTAGCAGACATGGTAGCCTCTATGGTGGATTCACGTTGCTAAATATTGGGCGGGTGATGCCTTCCCCTTAAGGTCTTCTGGTGACTGTCACACGGAAGTCGTCATGCGTGGGCATGCATGCATCCGCGTATGCGCCGAACGACACATGCCCGCCGTCCAGTATGTCATTGCCGAACAGCATGTGGTTCTCGCCGAAGCGGTATGTACCGTCGGCATGGGTCATGCCCGAGTAGGTCAGGACGACGTACCGGTCGAGGTAGGGAGACGTATCCCAGGAGTAGGTATCCTCAATGGTCCTGTGCCGGGCGAGTATCTCGAGGATGTCGCTCGTGTTGTCGTGGGACAGGTCCCAGCCTGTATCGTAAGGGATCGTCCCGTTGAGGAAGGCCGCGCCCGTGATGGTCTCCTGGTGGCGAAGCTGCTTTTCCGGCGTGCAGGTATATGACCGCCCGCCGTCGAAGCGCATCGGGACGGCGACGGCGTCCCTGCCATGCGCCATGTGGGGATCCATGTAGTAATAATAGACGCCGTCGAAGCGTCGCGAGTGCCCGTAGTCGTATGCCGACGCCATGACCATGTCGGCATTCATGTCGTTGTCGCCATCCTCTGCCTTCTCCGTGTCGACGAACACGGCCCGGAACAGGGGCTCGACAAGAGGATAGAGATAGACGGGGAATCCGGACTCAATGATCTTGTGGAATTCCCGGACCTGTCTGAGATATGTCTGGTACGTCTCGAAAGAGACACCGATCTTCACATAGACGGTGTTGTACTTGAGCACCTTGTCCATGAGCTCCATCTTTTGCTCATGGCTCAGCCCGCTGTTCCCATCGAGCAGGGCATCGGGGAATATCGAGTGTTCCCACCATCCCGGTGCGTTGACGTAGTCGAGTACCTCGTTGAACGTGGCCAGCAGCGTGAACTGCGGCACGGTATCGCCAAGCTTTGCCGTCAGCTTCGAAAAGGCATAGGTGTAATATTTGGACTTGTCCGTTTCGATGCAGATGTACGGAGCCTCGTCGATGATGCCGCGTTCAAGGTCGGCATTGACGTAGTAGCTGTCGACGATGGTCTCATCCCTGTACCGGGTATAGGGGACACCGTACATGATGTTGAGGACATCCGAGATGCTCTTTGTCGTCTTCGCGTTGGCATAGAAGCGCATGAGCGCCGAGACGAACCACTTGTACTGCTCGCCGTCATTCGACTTCCGGTACAGGAACCGCCCGTAACGGTTGTAGATGACCGTGCTGGACAGGGCCAGGTCACAGGCCCAGAGCAGGATCTTTTTCCGGCCGCTGATGTCAAGCTCGTACGAGTAATCGGCGATGCCCCTGTCACCGAAGAGGTCGACATAAAGGCGGTAGCCCTTGCCGGGGATGACATCGAAGTGCCTGCCGCGCTCCAGGACGACAGGAGCCTCGAACAGGGAGGTGGTCAGGTACGCCGTGTCGACGACACCGGGGAAATCGACCTCGTAGCAGGCCACCTCCGTCCTGTACTCGTCCGTGTATACCGCACGCAGGTCCGCCGCGTCGATGACGAGCAGTTCGAACTGGCTTGCATCCGTGATGGGCACGTCCAGGATGTTCGAGGCCCGAACGAGATCCAGCAGCCGCGTATATTCCTTCGAAACAGCGGCCATGCTCCCGGACGCGGCAAGCGAGACCGGGACAAGGTCCCGGTAGTAGGCCGTCCAGTAGTCGCCCAGGGCCGTAAGCATGGATCTGGCCTGCAGGGAGTGGTCGCTGATCTCCAGCAGGTGGGTGGCCACATCCGGGGAGATACCTTCCGCCTTGTACGGGATGATCGCCATACGCCGGCCCCCTTACGATTTGGAGAAATTCACGGTCACGAGCCCCTCATCGGTGTAGAGCTGCACCGTGTTGTCTGAAAGCTGCGCCGAATGGGTTTCCGTGATATCGGCGACGGAGAACTTGTCCGGCATGTCGAACCGGAGGACTTTGCCGTTGAGCGGATCGAAGAGAGAGCCCTTGCAGACCACAGGCAGCCTGATCTTGTGGACGGCATCCACAGCGTCGTGGACGGCGGCCACCAGTTCGGATGCGACCCAGGGAGCGCCGGTCTTCACCAGGTTGGAGACGTAGTCCGTGGCCGCCAGCCGGATGCGGGTCGAAATATCAGCCAGCTCTTCTTCGGAGTAGCCTGACTGCAGGGGGACGAGCATCACATCGAGCACGGGGCGCAGCACCAGGGGGATCTTGTGCTTCACCAGGGGGTCGTAGCAGACGACACGCTGCCCGCCGGCCCGGACGAAGTCGCTCACCCGGTTGAGCACGGGGTCGGTAAGGATCTCCAGGGTGACCTTGTCCAGGCCGGACGTTCCGGAGACCCTGATGGATTCCGGCAGGTAGTTCCCGCTCCCGAAGAGCGTCTCCTCGCAGGCGACCTCAAGACCGGTGGGGGTCCCGTCGATATACGCGCCCGAGAACCCGGCGACAGAGACGTCCCCAGGAAACTGGCCGGTGCTGACATATCCTTCGGCGTCCGCTGCCACGTCGTACATCTGACGTGTGAGCTCCGTGGCTATCCAGATGTCGGCCTTGTTGCCGACATGGACGCGCACACCCTGAAAATCCACGATGTCCCGGAGCTGTTCCTTTTTCCCGTGCCCGGCCACATAGAGGTCGATGATCTCGTCAAACTCCTCGCGCAGCACGGTGTTGATGGCCCTGTCCGTGATAAGCTCCCGGGTGGTGATGGCTTTTTCCGCGCGGCGGATGAAATCCTCGCTGCTTTCCACCAGGACACCGGCGACGAATTTGGACGGTATCGAAGCGCGCAGGAAGTAGATGTCGCCGACGGTCGCGGATACGGTATCCGTCACGTCCGGGGCAAGGTCGGAGTTCCCGTCCGAGCGCACGGCGACGTCGATATAGTATTCGTTGATGTTGTCCGTGGAGTTGTACAGGCAGCCGAAGCTGTCTTCCGTAAAGACCTGTTCACCGTCGGCCACAAGGGAGAGGGGGGCGGCCGGGACCACCGGCGCGGTGGCCGGTTTTGTAGCCGTGCCGACCGGCTGGCCGTCTTTGTACTGCAAAAAGTCGACCGGTTGCAGGAACCAGAGGCGGACATGACCGTAGGAAGGCTTGCCGTCGTTGCGCGTCACGAACCAGTTCGACAGGATGCCGTCCACGGCGTCGTCGTAGTCCTCCTGACCGATGGTGTCCTTCAGCTCCAGGGCTTTCTGGAGGCTCTGGTAGGCGCTGGCCCTGTCCACCATCTGGGCGAACAGGCCGTAGATGACGGCATTGGGCTTGATGACGGCGTCATGCAGGCCGGTACCGTCCTCGAGGGAGCCGGAGTAGCCGGAGTCACGAAGGAACTGGACGATGGTGTTGACCGCGGAATCGAACCGCTCTCTGGAAAGGATAAGATCGCTCATGAGGAAGCCTCAGTTACGGCGCCGGTCTGTCGTGAGGGCCACGACGGCGCGGTTGTTCTTCGTGGTCAGTATCTCCAGGTAGACGTCCACCCTGTCCGGGGACAGACGGGCGTTGTAGCGGATGTCAAGAACGTTGATGCGCAGCAGGCGCTCCTGGTCGTTCCCGTCGGTCCTTTTGATGAATTCGGTGCAACGTCGTACGTCGTCATGGACTTCGAGCGTCAGTTGCGGGATGAACGCCTGGGAGATCTGGGTATGGTGCATGGAAACGCCGCCGTATCCGGGGTCAAAGGCGTCCGAGCCCCGGCCGGTGAGCAGGTATTTCACGACCTTGCCGGCAATGACTTCGATGCCGGAGGCGGAGGGGTCCTCAGGTCGCACGAGCTGCATGTACTCGCTGGAATTCGTCTGGTCGGTGTAGTTGCCCGTGGGGTTGTACAATCTGAGGTCGAGCACGGCCTATCCCTCCGTCGTGGTCTGGGCCGCTTTGGCTTCCTTCGTCCCGGACAGCATGGCCAGGATCAGCCCCTGCTTGTAGGCGAGACGCGACTTGCGCGTATCGAGGTCCCTGGAGGCAAGGTCATAAAAATCCTTGCGGTCCCGGTTATACAGTTTGGCCATGCGGGTGCAGGCCTGCGTGGCGTCGTAGGCGTCGGACATGGCCAGCAGTTCGGCGGGCATCTTGGCGTGGACGGAGGTGAAGACGGCGTTGGCGATGGCCCTCCCGTCCGTGGAGAGGGCGGTCATGCCTTCCTTCTGGGGGAGCTCTTCCGGCGTCTTGTCGTCCGTTTCCCCCGAGGCCGTCCTGTCCCCTTTGGACAGCATGGAGCTCATGGAGCCCAGGTACTTGACTATGTCTGTGGCTGAGGCGATGCTCATCAAAAATTCCTCAGTGGTTTGAAACCTCCCCCTTCAGGAAGAGGCAATCCGCACGACCCCTGTCCGTCGGCTGCGGAGTCAGTCGGCGGAACGGTTAGAACAGGCCGACTGCGGATTGAAACATGTATGGCTCTGGGTCAGGCGAATTTGCGGCGGATGCCGGGGCGGGCCATGATGCCCTCGATCTTCCTGCGCAGGAGGTTTTTGCGGTAGGAGAGCTGCGAAAGCGTGATGCCGAGCTTTTTCTGGAGCTCCGCGTTGGAGAGCACGGCGGCGCCGTTGAAGCCTGTCGTGTGTTCGAAAAGACGCTTCTCGTCCGGGGTCAGCTCCATGTAGATGCCGGACAGCAGCATGTCGTCATCAGCATCGTCACTGGCGGAGAAAAAGTCGCCGGAAACGGCAGGGCCGGATTCCAGCAGGTCACGCCGGTTGTAGTCCCGGAAACGGGTTATCTCCGAAGCCGTCCAGCCGAGTTCGTCATGCAGTTCGTCCGTGGTCGGTTCCCGGCCCAGGACCGTCGTGAGCTGGTCTACGGCCATGTTATAGGTGTTGACCTTCATGGTGATGTTCTCGGGCATCCTGACCGTGTTCTGGTGCGTATAGACGATACGGCTGAGGGGGAGCAGGGAGTTGGTCACCCATGTGGCCAGCGCGGCGCCGGAATGCGGGTTGTAGCTGTCCAGGGCCTTTTTCGTGAGCAGCTTCGCCTCGTTGAGCAGCACGTCGCGCGGGATGGGCCCGGCCCATTTGTTGACCTGGTTGTTGATGACGCCGCTGAACCTGTCCAGCAGCTTGCCGAGGTTGTCGGGCGACGGGACGCGCTTGTATTCGTTCCAGAGACGCATGTCTTCGTCGACGAAGGCGGCGTTGACAGGGACGGGTCGGACTGCGGGCATAAAAAACCTCCGCGGAAAGATTGTCCGCGGAGGTTGGGGGGATACAGGTGGGAAGGCGGTTCAGGTACACTGAATAATATAGTTCAACCACATGGTTTTACCCAGCGCGCCTTATATCCCCGCCCTGAAGGGCGAGGCTTTACGGCGCGCTTGGCTTAAACTGATTGCTTGACCGGGCACGCCTGTTTGCGCGCGAGGATCGGCACTACTCATAAACCATCATCGCGAACTCCTTCGCCTGTATCTGAAGCAGCAGGGAACGCACATCGGATTCCACCTCGGTAATGGCCTCACCGGCATCAAGTGTCTGTGCTCCATCCTTTTTGGTGCCTTCCCGGCCTTTGTCCCGGGCTTTCTCCATGATCTTGTCCATGATCTTGTCCGCGGCCCCCTTTTCACCTGTTCCATGTGTTCCGTCAGCAGTACCGGAAGATGTGTCATTAGCTGTTCCGTTTATGGGTCCAATACGGGAATCAATCATGGAGCCTGTACCGGAATCATTCGACCCTTCATTAAAAGAACCGATCAGCTCTTTTTCCGGCATGTTGGAAGAACCGTCCTCCATACCGTTCCCGCTTTTTTCTCTCTTTTCCTCTTCCTTTCCCGTTTCCTTTCCCGTTTCCTTTCCCGTGACAGTCCTGAAGATCTTCAGAGGACGTCTTTTTTCAAGGAAATCGCCATTCAACTGAAGAGGTGTCTGCGGGCCCTCCGGACCGTTCCCGTACGTCGCCGTGAAACCCATGAATGCGCAGTAGTCTTCGAAAGTGACGATGTTCCTTCGCATGTACCTGTAGGCTTCACGCGGGTTGCTGTGGGGCGATGCCGTGGAGGTATCCGGTGACGTCAGTTCCGAGAGAAGGGTTTCGTAGGACACGGCATCGGCACCGGGCACTCCCGGAGCGCCCGGCGTACCGAGGATGGTCTGGTAGATCTCCGTCATCCGGCTTTGGGACTGCGTGATGTTGTCCACCGCCGTCAGCGGGTGGTTGATGGGGATCGTCGCGGCTTCCTTGAGCAGCCTGGCGAAGTTCATGCTGATGCTCGTCCTGACCTCGGTGCCGGAGATGCTGTGCTCGACAGCCAGGACGTGCCCGGCGAAGGCGAAGTGGGTATCGTTGTTGTCGAAGACGACACCGGGGAACCCGGGTGTGACGTAAGGAGCGAACTGGCAGGTCGCCGTGAGCTGTCGCGGGGCGTACTTGAGGTTGAGCAGCTGCCGCCGGCAGAAGCGCTCCTTGAAGATCTTCTCCGTCGCCAGTGTCGAACCGGTGTTGTCCTGTACCCCGCTGTTCATGAAGGGGATGTAGTGGAACCAGCGCGGGGTACCGACCTGTCTTACCCACGGCCCCGTGAATTCCTCGACCTTCAGGAGCTCGTTGCTCAGGGCCCGGATGCCGTTTTTCAGCAGAGCGTCCGGAACCTCGAAGTTCTGGTATGTCTCGGAAGGGTAGAAATCCAGCAGGCCGGTCTGGGCGAGCTTGCTGCTGGTATTCCCGCTGACCAGCTGGGCGAGGGGGCCGAACAGGTTGCGGATCTGGATGCGGGTAGGGGAGCCTTTGTACTTCTGGCTGGTCTGGATGCTCGTCACCAGGGTACGGTGCAGGACGTTGCACTGTGGCGGAAGGGAATCCGTCAGCAGCGGTTTCATGCAGGACGACACCAGCCTGGCCGGGATGTCCTTTTCTTGCGTGCCGGTGTCTTTCTCCATACCGGTTTGGGCCTGCTCCGCACCGTTTTCCTCCCCCGTGCCGGAGCCCGCGTCGGCGGGAATGGCCGCGTGGTAGGCCGGATTGGCGATGTAGAGGTATTCATATTCCATCTCGTCCACAAGGAAGGTCAGCAGCTCGCGCAGCGTCTGCTCCTCGGAAGCGTTCACGGCGCCACGCACCAGCAATTCCATGGCATGGAACGTTTGCATGCCATAGATCATCGGGAAAGCTGTAGCCATATCGTCCGTTTCCGGCAGCCCGGCGATCTTCCAGGCGGTCCCGTCATTCCCCGCTTTGTCGAAGTAGGGGAGATATTCGAAACGATCGAGCAGCTTAAGCGCTTCCGCCTGGTCGCGGAAATACTGGGAGAGCTTCGACGCGTGGAGCTGCCCGAGCGGGGGGTGGTACTCCTCGCCCGTTTTCGGGTCCGTCTGCCCGGCCATCTGCATGAAGGCGTAGATGTTTTCCAGGTACTGCGACGGGTATTTGATGGGCAGGCCATTGTCCAGGGGATTGAGCCCGTAGCGGAACAGGCAGTGCGGGAAGGTGATGTCCGACGTGGCAACGTAGGCGGCCTGTTCCTGGTTGCCGGCACCGGACATGAGGAACATGTCGTCGAGCTGCGTCATGAAGCGCACCTTGCAGTCGCCGAGGATGTCGAAGTACGAGATGGCGTTGATGGTGACGCTGCGCTCGAGAGGGCTGTTCATGTAGACCTTGGATTCGATGAATCCCTCGAAAAGCAGGATGAAGTGCGGCGACTCCACCATGGTCTCCTGCACGAAAACGTGCACGGGCACGCGGTCCGCTTCCCCAAGGGAGAAGAGTTCCGGGTACGCCGGGAGGGCGATCTCCGCTGTGGGAGGTTCATTGAAGACACAGCGGATGTTCACCGAGATCGTCGGCAGCAATATGCCGGCGATGTAGACCCGGCACTGGAGGAGGTTGATGTTCGCGTTCTCCGCGGACAATGTACCGTTTTGCGGTGTCTGATCGAGATCGGCCATCGGCGAATGCCTCTTCTGGATTCCGGATTTTGAAATGTTGGCAGGTTAAAATCTTCGGCCCCGTTTTTTCGCCTAAATATTGCAAAAAGGCGCCGCGATGTTGCGGCGATTTTTTAGCCATCAGACAGTCAGCAGGCTGGAGTGGGTACCAAAACTGCTCGTGCTACAAAATACTGCGCAATATTTACACAAACCTGTTTGACAGAAGACACAGGAGTACGGTTTGGCCTATCGAAGCGGCGGTAAAGAAAAATATTTTGTCAAGGTGCACACTATAAAGATTGAAGAATTCAGTGTGTATGCTGACCGGATCTCAGATGCCCGGCAGCTTGTACACAATACTCCGTTTCCTGAATTGCGCGGAGGAAGAGAGTGTACGAAAATAACCATTAGCGACGAATACAATACAGGTGCCGAAACAGAGTACATCGGAGACTTCACCTTGTTTCCCGAAGAGGAGATTCGTGTACTCCGGGACGTGAGCGCTGCCGGTCAGTCAAGCGGTGGCGACTGATTTGCCGGACCAGTTTCAGCCATCACACCATCAGCAACCGGACTTCGTCGTCCGCCTTCGACGTCTCGCCGCCATCAGTGGCGCTGCTCGATACGCTGTCAGCTACGCCATCCGTGCCGTGCAGATAGTCGAACGTCACGAGGCTGCCGTTGTGGGACACATTGAGTGACAGGACGAGCATGGTGAACGTGACGATGAGAACGTCTTCCTGTGCTCCGCTCTCACTCAGCTGCATGCCCGTTACCGGACCGGTGTAAACGGAGTCCAGGCATCGCAGGACGGGAACATTGCCCGTCCTGGCCACGGCGGAAAGGCGCAGCCTGTTTTTGTAGCAGTCAACGAGGTATTGCTTTCCGTAATTCTCCGGGCCATCCACGAGGACGCAGCTGACCGTCATGTGGAGCGGTTTCTTGCCGAAACATATCGCCCCGAAGATGTCCCCGACATAGTGGGAAAGCTGCAGGTGCTCTTCAAGATTGAACTGGACGCTCTGGACGAGGAGATCGATGTCGAGGGGGGACGTGGCCGTCGCCGATTCGTAAAAAGCCGCACGGCCTGTGAAATCGTCCGGGCTGTACAGCGAATCGAGCGCCGAAAGCGTGTCTTCCGGAGTGGTCGGCTTGCGCCAGTCAAAGGCGTCTGTGGTCGATGTCCCGATCGATGTGGAAAGTTCTTCTGCTGGCATATGGCTAGACCGCAATATTTTCGCGAGGTTTGGAGGACGCCGGCGCACCGCTCCCGACAGGGTTCAGACTCGTTTCCGGGGCGGAGGGCGACCGCAGGGCTTCGGGACCGTCTTCCTTTTGTTGAACATCCTGCTCACCCTTCCCGGCAGCCGACGTCGCCACCGACGGCTCCGTACCGTAATAGCCGAGCTTCAGGGGGTCACGGCTGCCCGTCATCCTGTAGCCATAGGCATGCCCCTGGATGCTGATATCGACGTAGCTCTCGTTCTCCACGGATGATTCGAGGACGAGGGCTTCGATGATGATCCTGAAGGTCGTGTCCTTGCTGACGAAGGTGCAGGTGCGCTCCTCCAGGTCCAGCTTTCTGGCGCGTAGTTCATCGACGTAGCGCCGCAGGAACTCGAAATGGTGATCGTTGGACGCTGTCCGGAGCAACTTGCCCGTAATGTTGATCTGCACCGGCAGGGCACCGGCGGCGAAGACGGACACGTTCTCCGACAGGGTATTGTGGACAAGGGATTTCTCCGAGTGTCCTTCCGTGATGCTTGTGATGATGATCTGCCAGAAGTTCGCCGCCGGTCCCCCGCTTTCCGGGCTAAACAGCCCTCCAGAAGCGGACAGCCCTCCAGAAGCGGACAGCCCTCCAGAAGCGGACAGCCCTCCTGAAGCAGACAGCCCTCCTGAACCGCCGGTGCCCAGCGCGAAATACCCCGTCCTGGCCTTGGTGAGGGACGCCGCCTTGCTCGAGGAGATGTACCCCGCATCGAAGACGGAGACCGTATCCACCGGAGTGTCGCGTCCGTCTGTATTGTAGCCGTAGACCTCGTCGTAGAATCCCTGGATATCGAAAGATCTCTGAATATCGAAAGCCATCGGGCGCCTCCTACAGCTTTTTCTGCAGGCCGGCCAGCGTCTGCCTGACGCCGTTCAACGTGGTGACAAGATCGCCTTTCAGCGTCTCGTTAAGAGTGTTGAGCGTACCTGTAAGGCCCTGCATGGTGTCTGTCATGGTGCCGGACGAGGTTCCGGCTTTATGGCCCGCGAAGTAGTCCGCCTGCTGCTTCTGTATCTCGCGAAGCGCGTTGGCCTGCGCCATGCCGGGATCGGTCTGGGCGGATGCCGACGCCTCATCGAACGTCGTGGTGGCGCCTGCCGTGTAGGCATCGGCCCCGTATTTGCCGGGATCGACGGAGCCGGTACGCTTCCTCTCCTCGGCCATTCGGGCGACAAGGGCCTTGTCGGCCGGTGTGCCGAACATGGCGACACGACGCTGGAACTCCTCGAAATTCGACAGGGCATCCTGCGTGGAGTTGAAGCGGTTCTTCTTCGCGAGCTCATTCAGGCCGGCAGAGCGGCGTGCCACGTTGGGCGCGAGTATCCCCAGCGCGACGCTCCCTGCCGCTCCGCCCATCGCGTCCCGGTTACGGGTCATGAACAGCCGTGAGGACACCTTGTTCTCTTCCCAGAGCCGTGCGCCGACGTCGCCAAGGGCATCAAGTGTTTTCTGGTCCGCGGAGAAGCTCCGTATCTCGTCCGCCCGCAACGTGCCGTCGCGGAGCATGCGTTCGACCGCCTGCCCGTCCATGCCGTAGAGCCCGGCGATGCGGTCGATCTCCGTGCGGATGTTCCCGCGCTCTTTTTCGTTGGCCGAAGAGTTGTAGAACCTGGTGAGCGCACGCAGGGACACAAGCTGGCCATAACGGGGATCGGCGGACATGGCTGCCTGCACGGTAGCCAGGTCTTCCTTGCCGAGACCGCGCAGGGCTTTGCCCGAGTAATCCTCCCACGCTTTTTCAGACCGTCCGGCGTAGAATTCGTTCAGCTTCCTGCTGCGCAGTTTTACGGCGTCCTCTTCCGCCCTCTTCCAGTCGATGAGCCTGCGACTCACGTCATCGTCTTTGCCCAGGTCGCCCCTTCGCACGGATGCGGTCGCCAGCAGGCCCTGGACTTCCATATCCCCTGAAAGCGCGTCTACAAGCTCACCACGGGCCTTTTCATTCAGATCCGGACGCTGCTGCGCGATGAGCCGGTCCAGGGCTTTACGGGCCTCTTTCCGGCGGCTCACGGGGGCGTTCAGGGCTCGGGAGTCGACATCGAAGGCGTTCGTATCACGCAAGGCGGTATCGAGCGCGTCCTGGCCGATATCCATCCCGAGCTTTTTCGAGAGCAGTTCGGCATCATCCTTGAGGGAGCCTCCGGACAGCTTCCGGCTGAGGACATTCGAGCCGAAGTAGGCATTCATGCTCATGGCATCGTAGACCGTCCCGTCCACCCCTTGGGGATCCAGAGCGAACTGGGCCGCGGACAGCTCGCTTGTAAGGCGCTTGATGTCTTCGTCGAGGTTGTTGTTCACGGCGGCCCGGCTTGTGGTCGGAGCCTTGCCGTCGAGCATGTCGAACGCGGCCTTGTAGGCCAGCGTCTGCCTGCTGTTGGCTTCGTAACGTCCGTAGGCGCCGTTGGAAGGCGACAGGTTGTTGCGAACGGCCGCATAGAGGCGGTCGAGGAGCTGCTTTTTGCCTTCCGTCGAGGACAGGAGCTTGCGGGCTTCCTCCACGGAAACATTTTTGGCAAGGACACGGTAATCAGCCTCGGCGCCCGTATATTTTTGGTATTTCCTGTTCCATCCTCCGGGACCACGGTTATTGGCCTGGTCCGTCAGGACGCGCCGGAAACCCTCGTCCTTGAGCATCAAGCCGAGGATCTGGCTCCAGGATTCCTTTCCGCCAGCCTTCCTGTAAAGGCTGTGTGTATATTGTTCACGCGCTTCCTCATAATACGCCTGCCGCAGCCTGTCTTTCTTGCCGGACTTCCGGACGTTGTCCCAGGCGCCCTGCAGCAGACCGAGTTTTTCAGTTTCCGCAGCTGTCAGCCCCAAACCGGCGGCTTCTATTTTTTTGTTGACCTCGCTCTCGGTACTACCGGTGATTTTCCGCAAACGCTTGTCTCCAAGCTTTTTACGGGCACGCTCCAGCACGTCGACATCAGCGCTGTCTTTCGCAAGGTCGATGCCCTCAGCCCGGAAAGCTTCGAGCAGGTCCCTGTTTTCCGGTTTGTTAAGAAAACTGATCAGGTTTTGCGTCGTGAACTGGTGGGAGCCGAACGACGAGCCTCCGGTATCGGCGTAGCCGTGCCAGACCCTCGTTTTCTTGTTTTTCTTCGCACGCCCAGAGACCTGCCCGCCTTTTACCCGGAAGCTGACTTTTTTCATCCCTTCGCCGCTTGTCTCCTCGGAAAGCATGACAGGATTACGTCGTTCCCATTCGTCAGGGTCCAGAGCCCCGGTCGTCCATATGGATTCATCCCTGGACAGAGACATTCCCTGCGCGGCCTTCGCGGCCTTTCTGAGCGTCTTCTCGTCGGCAAGGGCGGACGAGGTAGGCCCCACATCGCTGTTTACGCCATTGATGTCCGGGATGTAGCCATTGGCCAAAGCATCGTTACGCTCGACATACCCGGCGTAGGCACCCGCGATACGGCCAAAGGTGGCCTCACTGAATTTGGTGAGCGTCTTGTCGAAGTCGCGGGCGAGGCGGCGGAAGGGGTTGGCGGCAAGGTCCTCTTCCTCACGGCGCTTTTGCCGGGCAAGGTGCGCTTCGCGTGCCACCTGCTCCCGGAAGTCGTCGCTGTGGAGCTGCTGCGCCTTGATGCGGGCGATCTCGGGTGAGTAGCCTTCCATTCGATAGCCGAATTCCGTGGCGGCCATGCCCGACCTGCCCACCTGCTTGCCTATGGCATGGGCCATGATGCCGCCCAGCACGTCGCCGCCGTATTTGTCCACGGCTTCGCCCCAGAGGTCGGATTTGTTGCGCTGGAAAGCCATCATGGAGTCCAGATGGTTCAGGCGGCCGGAGCGGGACACCAGGAGATTCATGGGATTTTTGCTGTTGAGGATGTCCATGGGACTGACGTTTCTGTCGAGCCCGGTCATGGAATCGTTCGCCAGATATGACAGGAGCAGATCCTGTATCTTCGTCTGGGCCACGGCATCCTGCTGCGTCATGGTCTGGACCATGCCCGACACGCCTCCGTGCCGGGCCACCATGGCCGGGTTGATGAGCCCCATGCGTTGCGCCTGGGTGATCATGGCCGCGTTGCCCATGGCCTGGATCGACCCCTGGTAGTTGTTCAGGCCCATGGACGAGAACAGGAAGGCCCCCTGCTGCCCGTAGGTGTTCACCATGTCACTGTGGCTCATGCCGGCCATGCGGGAGAACATGTTTTCCTTGCGCATGATGTCCCGGAACTGCGAGATGTCCGCGCCCATGGTCTGAAGGCGCTTGAACTCCTTCATCAAGTCCTTGAAGTCCGTCGAACCGGCGACCTCCATGACCGTCGTCATGGTATCGCGCAGCTTCTTGATGATGTCCTTGTACTGGGCGGCACTGCCCGCGTAGTCGAACATGCCGTTCTCGACGCCGAGCTGGAGCATGCGCCGGTAGTCGCCTTCCTTGAACAGGACGTCGCCGGCCGCGCTCGCACGGGTGAAGCTGTCGATGCTTCGCGCGGATGCCGCGTTGAAGCCCATGCCGGTGGCAAGGTTCACGTCACGGCCGCCGGTGATCCTGGGCATGGTAAGGTTCTGGATCGCACGCAGGTCGCGGACACGGTCGATGACGGGTTCGGCAAGACTGGGCATGGCCAGACCGGCGAGGGCGCCGGGGATACCGCCCAGAGCGCCGAAGGCCAGCGACGATACGCCAAAATCCAGTACCGTACCGCCGAGGGCCAGCATCTGGTCGCTGGAGTGGCGCCGGATGTTGCTCATGTACTGCTGCTGGTTCACAGCCGGGTTGTAGGTGTTGAACGTGTACTTGGGCAGGCCGAAGGGCGCGCCGTAGTTGCGGATCATCCATGACTGGAGCAGGCCGGGCATCTGGTTCTGGTAGTTCGTCGGTGCCGGGCCGGGCAGCGTGCGGAAAGCGCCGTACTCGGCAGGAGTAAGATACTGCGCCTGCGGCATGTAGCCCATTTGGCCGCCGGTCAGGTACTGGGTGGCGAGAGGGCCGTAATTCGTGAAGATAGGTGCTTGTTCCTGCGTGATCACTTGCTGTCACCTGCCGTGGCGCTGCTGATGTGGTTGATGGTTTCCTTCAGGGCGTCCATGGCCTGCCGCAATTCCTTCAGCGAGGTGAAGCCCTGTTTCCCGGCGCTGTGCATGCCGGCCGCCATAAGGCCAAGATACCGGGTTCTGTCTTCATCGGTCGCCTGCCTGCGTCCAGGCATGTCCCGGCGTTGGGGGAGGCCGGCATCCTGTTTGTTGAAGGGAGAGACGAGGGCGGACACGGAGTCCAGGTACTCGCGCATGTTCTTCAGGTAGTCGTCCCGGGCCCCGTCCCGCAGGCCGGACGATACGGACAGGAGGAGGAAGACATCAAGCATGCGCCCGCCGAACCACTGGCCCAGCCCGTGCCTGTGCGTGTGTGGCTGTGACATGCTCGCGCAGCAGGCGGAACTCCACGCTGCGCCGTGTGTATTGCACCCCGGAATGCCTGAGGACCTCGGCCCTTACTTTTCCTTCCGGGGTCGCATAAAATTTTTGATGGCCCAGTCCGACGTGGCCACGGCGATGGTCCTGTCGAACACCGCCAGCTTGTTCACCAGGGCGTTCTGGATGATGTACGGCATGTCCTGGACGCGCTTCCGGGCCTTGTCGAAGTCCTCTTTCGTCTCGACGCGGTATGTCTCGTCCTTGAAGGAGACCAGGGACGCCGCCAGGTTGCAGACGGCCACCAGGTTGTTGTAGCGCATCATGGACAGGCGTTCGTCACCGGCGGTCTCCCTGTCGATGGTCTCCAGGATGTAGTCGTCGACCCAGGAGGGGCGGATGCGGAACTCCGCCGGGATACGGTCGAACAGCTCGAACTTCCAGGAAACGTTCCCGGACGTGATCAGGTATTCCAGGACGTCACGGATGTCGTCATCGGAGATGTCCCGCGCGTGGAGAAAGTCCCGGTAGCTTTTGATGACGGACTCCGGGCCGAACTCCTCCAGCGGGCTTTTGAGGGTGGCGTCTCCGTCCACTTCAGGTACGGGCCGGGGCGTTTTTTCCTCGGCGATGGCCGCTGGGGGGATGGTGCCGCGTGCTTCCGTGCCGTGAAGACCTCGCGATGCCTGGCGAATATCCATGATCTCTCTCCTTATGCTCAGTCTGAAAAAACGAAATCCGAGCCGGTGACAAGCCGGCCCTCTATCTCACCGGTGACGGGGTCACCGACGCGGACGACGGGCTTGCCTTCGATAAACAGAACTTGTGATCGCCCCACGGACGTGCAGCTATGACCGCAGTCCCCGCGCCCAAGGCTGCCCGTGACGCAGACGTTCCTGTCCTCAATACGCGGGAACTCACCTGTCATCATGGTCCCCTGCACCGTATGGTCGCAGACCCGGCAAAAGCCCTCAAAACGGTCGCCAACGCAGCAAACAGGCTGTGGCATGCCGTGCTCCTTATGTGTCTTCACTATGTCGTTGTCGTGACCTTCGCTTTGGCCAGCTTGAAATCTTCCGCGACCTTCATGGCTGTCTCCTGGGCCGCGCCTACCGGACGGGCCACGGCCGCCTCCAGACGATTCCCGGCCTCGTCGACGGCACCGTTCAGAGATTCCCAAAGCTGTTTCGCGCTGGTCCCGGGAAGACGTTTGGCCACGTCGTACATGGCGCAGGCGGCCTCCACGCAGCGTTCGAGCTCTTCCAGCTTGTCCAGCCAGTCCTTGACCCCAAGGCGGTCCAGGGCGTCGTTGAAGAGTTTCGACGCGTTGCTGAGCGCTTCGGCGGGCGTTTCCTCCAGAGCGTCGAGGGCGGAATTGGCCTTGGAGCTCAGGGCGTTTTTCAGCCGGTTGACAAGGGCATCGACCTTTTTGCCGGCATCCAGCATATCCAGCACTTCCTCGATGAGCTGTCCGAGTTCGGTACGCGCTATGTACGGGCAATCCAGCGCCTTTTCCAAAGCCCGCTTGAGGTCGGCAACGGCGCTTTGGGGGCCGTCCAGGAAAGCGTCAATGGCTTCGGAAACGTCGTCGAAGGCTTTCAAGGCGCCGTCCATGAGCTCCCGGGCCTTGTCGAAGGGATAGTCAAGGAGCTTCTTTGCCATGGACATGATGCGCTTCGGGAGCTGGATCAGCTTTTCCACGGCCTTGTGGACTTGCTGCAGGGCGCCGAGGGCCATCTCGCAGTCCGGGGAGGTGAAGTCCACGTCCGGTATGTCGGGGAGCGCGTCACTGACCTTGTCGAGCGTCGTCTTCTCCACGCACAGGGGGCCGAAGACATGCGTGTATCCTTCAGGGCATTTGCCGTTTTTCGCCGTGGGAGTCGCCATGAGGCTATGCCTTCCTGATATTGAGGGACGAGCAGGTAACGTCCACCGGTCCCACGCTGTTCGACCGGGACACGAGCGTGATGCTTTCCGCGCCGACGCGCAGGGCGCCCCCCACCTGAAGGTCGAGATCGGAGCCGACGGAGTGGTTCTCCCTGTTGCCGACAGTGAAATCGAGCTTGCCGAAAATGGCCCGCGTCTCGTCGCCGCCCACTTCGACGGAGCGCTTGCCGTCCACCTGGTAGTAATCATCGCCCATGACGCGGACTTCGTTGTCCTTGCCCACCGAAAGCAGGGCGTCCCGCGAGGTGGCCAGGACGAGCTTGCCGTCAGTGCCCATGACGATGGCGCCGTAGTCTCCGCCGTCCACGCTGTTGACGCGCACGCCGAAGCGGGAATCCGGGGCATCCGGGGTGTCGCCGAGGTAAAAATGGGTCGTGGGCGTCCCGCTGCCGGGCTGTGCCTCGTCGCCGTATTTGGCGCCGCCTACGATGGACATGCCCGTGCGGCCGGAACTGCCGTGGGAAAAGCTGATGTCGCCGAAGTCCGTGCTGATGGTCAGCTCACGGGCGACGATCTTCACGAAGTCCATAAGGGCGCCCATGATGATCTGGCTCATGGGGGAGGCTTTAAGGACGACGCCGCCTTCGGACAGCAGGGCGAGCTCCGCGCCGCCGTCGGTGGAGAAGACTTTGTCTCCGGGCATGTAGGAGGCCGGGCGGCCGCAGGTGTAGGAGTCGCGGCGTGTCGCGCCATAGGTGAGCTTGTTGTCGCCCCCTGAGTCCGTGGACGTGCTGCTGGTCGATGTGGGCACGCCCGGCTTTGCCGCCACGGGGATGGTGCCCATGATGTAGGGCTGGCCGTCGAGGTAGGTATAGAAGACCACGGCGCCGCGCAGGTTGCTTGCCCAGGAAGCGTCATTGCTCTGCAGGCCGCCCGTGGTGTTGAGGATGGGCACGCCGTAGAGCATGCCGCCCTTCGTCTTCAGGATGTCGCAGGTGAGGGTGGCTGGATTGGCGGTGATGACCGTGGCTGTACTGAAATATTCGGGGTGACCGGTGTGCGCGGCGATGCTTTCCATGCGGAAAGATTGACCGGTATGCCGGGGGCGGTTCAGAGCCGCCGTTTGTGTTCGCGTTCCTGAAGTGGTACGCAAACGGCATGACGATGAATCGCAAACGGCATGACGATGAGTCGCAAACGGAGGATGGCCATGACAACGAAACGGCAGGATGCGATCCTGGCCTGCCTGCGTCATCAGGACGGCGTACGGCGGGAAGATATCGGGCGCTATCTGGAACAGATGGGGAGCGCCTGTTCAAAAACGACGCTGGTACGGGAGCTGCATGCCCTGTCCGGTCTCGGGCTGGTGGAAAGATCCGGCACCGGCAGGGGCGTGCGCTATGCGCGCAGCCGGAATTCGGCACAGACCATGCCTGTAGATGTCGCCGCGTATTTTTCAAAAGACGCGGACGAACGTTCTGTGCGCAGCGAATACTTCAATTTCGATCTGTTCGATGTTTCAATCCACAGTCGCCCCGTCCGCCGACTGACTCCGCAGCCGACGGATAGGGGTCGTGCGGATCGGCCCTCCCTGAAGGGAGGGGTTACGGAAAAGGATTTCATCGGCTCCGCCATCTTGTCAACCACTCTTTTCCCCCTGAAGGGGGAGGTCTCAAACCACAAAGGAATTTTTGATGAATTGCAGCATCTTTTGACACAGGACGAGATCGCCGGACTGGACGCCCTGAATGCCGTGTTCCGCCAGAAAAAAGCCGCGTTATCTCCAGGCCTTTTGCGAAAGGAGTACGAACGGCTCACCGTGGAGCTTGCATGGAAGTCCTCAAGGATCGAAGGCAATACCTATACGCTTCTTGATACGGAACGGCTGCTCAGGGACAACGTGACCGCGGCCGGAAAGACGGTGGAAGAGTCGCGCATGCTGCTCAACCACAAACAGGCGCTGGAATATGTCCTGTCCGCGCCGGAGTACTACAGAGAGATCACCGTCCGCAAGATGGAAGAGATCCACAGCCTCCTGACGGAAGGACTGCACGTCGCTCCCGGAATACGCTCCGGCATGGTCGGTATCGTCGGGACGAACTACCGTCCTTTGGATAACAAATTCCAAATACGTGATGCTCTTGAGAAGTTATCAGATATGATCAACAGGACGCGGCACGCCGTGGAAAAGGCTCTGCTCGCCATTTTGATGATCTCCTACATCCAGCCGTTCGAAGACGGCAACAAGCGCACGTCCCGCATCCTTGGCAACGCCTTGCTGGTTGCGGCAGATTACTGTCCGCTATCCTACAGAAGTGTGGATGAAGTCGAATACAAAAAAGCGATGATCCTTTTTTATGAGCAGAACAACGTCAGCTATTTCAAGCAGCTCTTTCTCGAGCAATTCCGCGCGGCCGTGAAGGATTATTTTTAGCCTGTCTGTTCCTGGAGCGGTTGTACCGAAGACGGAACAGGCGGTGCTGCCCGGCAAGGCGGAACGGTCGTGATGACGCAACAAAGGCCGGGGAGGCATCCCTCCCCGGCCTTTTGTATCCCGGGCGTTTTCGTGAGCCTTAGTACAGGGCGATCTCGCCGTACTGGGCTTCATACTGCTGGATGGTCTGCACCAGCGCGGCGGCCAGGCGTTTGGCGCTTTCGG
>ERZ779890.411-NODE-411-length-47699-cov-26.284674_pt1 | contig 47699 bp, 33 predicted proteins | sample MGYA00511553_ERZ779890 | MGnify/ENA primary metagenome ERZ779890 (study PRJEB29588, sample SAMEA2152064) | human gut metagenome | biome: human gut; feature: human-associated habitat; material: faeces | place: Denmark | collected 2008/2010 ... | reverse complement strand
CCAACGCACGAACAAAGACAGTGGGTGGTCTTGCAATTTTTAGAGGAAATATAGTCATTTTCAGACTTAGAAACCGCTATAATCTGTTAAAAATTCACACTTGCATAAAACCGGCACTGGAGCCGGAAACTATTCCTTTTTGCCTCCAAAGAACTTATCTATCACAAGCGCTATGGCAGCGTCACCGCTGACGTTGCAGGCAGGACCGTAACCGTCAAGGGCAAGATAGATGGTCATCATCAAGGCGCACTGGTCCGGAGTGAAGCCAAGGACCGACTCCAGAAGGCCCACGGAAGCCATAAGGACACCACCCATCACTCCCGGAGCGGCGACAGCGGCGATGGCCTGAAGCAGGACAAAGTTCATAAACAGGCCGAACGATATGTCGATTCCGCACATATAGGCCACAGCCACCGAGGTGACGGTCAACTTGATGGTCGATCCGCACATATGGACGGTGGAGCAAAGAGGCACGACGAAATCAGCGATGTCCTTGCGAGTGCCGTTCTTTATGGCGCAGTCAAGGGTCACCGGAATCACAGCCGAGCTGGAGCAGATTGAGAATCCCGTCAGATAAGCCGGGATGATGTTCCAGAGGCATTTGAAAGGGTTCTTTCCGGCGACCGCGCCGGCGATGATGTACTGGAGGACCAGATAGCAGATCGACAGGACAACTCCTGTTCCGATCACCTTGACTCCCGAGCCCATCACTGCGGCAAGTTTGCCGGACGCGCTCATCTCACACATCATAGTGAGGATGTAGAACGGAAGAAGCGGGATGATCACCTTCTCGATGGTGAGTTTCACGATCTCCCCGAACTCATCAAAGCCTTTCTTCAGTCCGTTGGCACCTGTGAATATGATTCCGACTCCCACCATAAAGGACAGAAGCAGAGCCGTCAGGATGTCGCAGACCGGAGGAATCTTCAGGTTGATGTACGGCTCGAAAGTCTTGCCGTCCACGGCCGATGTCGAGATCTCGCCTACCTGAAGGTAATGCGGAAAGAGTTCGGTGGCGCAGCCGTATGAGAACAGGCCGGCGCCTACCGTGGAGAGATAGGAGATCACCATAACGGCTATCAGCATCTTCCCGGCTCCCTTTCCGAGGTTCGCCACGGAAGGGGTCACAAGCCCCAGCACCAGAAGGGGTACGATGAACTTGAGGATCTGGGCGAACAGGACGTTGAATGTCTTGAGGATGCGCACGAGCACATCCGGAGCGATGAGTCCGAGCAGGGAACCCAACGCTATCGCTATCAGAACTTTCGGGAACAGTCCCAGTTTTATCTTTTTCATTTACTCGGTCACTTTGCAGATTACGGAACCAACGCCTTTGATCCTGAGGGAGAGTCCGCCGGAAACCTTCTTGACGGAAAGCGCCTTAGGATCTCCATAAACCACCTCCAGTTTCTTGTAGCCGGAGACCTCGGCGGAAGCCTTCTCGGAACGAGGGTTGATGATCACAAGATATTTCCCATCATCAGAAAACCTTTCATACACAGCTGGATAAGGCAACTGAGGGTCACTGGTATATTTCCAGCCGCCGGTGTTTCCCAAAGCGGGAACGGAGGCACGGAGCGCCAGCAGACCTTTTGTCCACGAATATATTGACGCGGGATCATTGATCTCTTTCTCGACCGTCGGCCTCGAAGGGCTCACGTCCACAGGCAAGTAAAGCTTAGACGGATCACAGGTGGAGAATCCTGCGGTCGGGCCGTCGGACCACTGCATCGGAGTTCTTTCCGCCGACCTGTCACGGCTTCCCTCAACGGCCGGGACACCGTCCATAGACCTCATCCCGATCTCCTCTCCGTAATAGACGATCGGCACCCAAGGCATTGTCAGGAAGAATGTCATCATCACCTTGAGCTCCTCAGGAGTGGATCTCTGGTTGCGGTTCATCCTCCAAGTGTCGTGGCTGGATGTCGGCATGCAAGGGAACCCATGGCCGAGGGTCTTACGGTACATCTCCTCGAAAGGCACCACGAACGACGCGATCTGTCCCTTTCCGGACTTGTCGAACCAGCAATCCTTGGGTGGGTATATTCCTGTCTCACGGTCGGCGCCACGTTCCGTGTTGTAAACCAGATCACGGTACATTGTCGTTCCACATCCGTTGTGGCGGATGATGTCGATGTCGAATCCGCATGAAATTGACTCAACCGGGCTGGACCACTCGGAAAGGAATATCCTGTCCGGATAGTTCGCGGCGGTCCATGAGAAGATTTCATTCCAAAGTCTGCGGACTCCGCTGAACTCCTTGTCATCCCCCTTGACCAAAGACCAGGCGAGATCGCAGCGGAAGCCGTCAACTCCCTTGTCGAACCAGAACGCTATGATGTTCTTGAGTTCCTGTCTGACCATCCTCGGCCCCGGCGCGTCGTACGACTGTTCCCAAGGCTTGGATGGATCAGGAGTCAGATAACCGTAGTTCAGAGCCGGCTGCACGTCGTAGTAGTTCTTCATGTACATCTTGCCGCGCGGATATTCCTTGGCGACCCACTTCTTCTTCTCCGACTTGCGGACCGCACTCTTGTCCGCGTCTGTCCAAAGGTAGTAGTCAGCATAGTGTCCGTTCCTGTCCCCACCAGCAGACTCGACAAACCACGGATGCTTGTCCGAGGTGTGGCCCGCAACCAGATCCAGACAGACCTTAATTCCCTTGGAATGTGCATCCTCAACGAGTCTTACCAGATCAGAGTTCGTGCCGAAACGCGGGTCTATCTTATAGTAGTCGGTGATGTCATAGCCACCGTCCTCGAACTCGCTGCATAACACCGGACTGATCCAGATCGTATTGAATCCCAGATCCTTGACATAATCCAACTTCGAGCGGATTCCCTCCAGGTCGCCATAGCCGTCACCATCGCTGTCCTTGAAAGACGAAGGGTAAATGTGGTAGATGGCAGCGGAATCGAGCCACCGAGGATAGGTCTGAGTGTCAAGGTTACCGTCCAGACCGAGGCCTTCCCAATCATTGCAGGTGCCGCCTCGCACTCCCATCGAGATCAGTTTCTTGACAAGCTCACCATTCCCGACAGGGATTCCGTAGCACTCTACCGGGATTCCTTTTGAATGGCAGTAATCCACAAGTTCCTGCGTCACATTTGTGGATTTCGGTCTGATCACCAGATTCTTGACCTTGGCGGCGCAAGTGTCGATCATCTCCTTGGAGAACCTGCCCTTCATAAACTCCAGCGGAGCGTCTGTCATCGTCGATGCCGTAAGGATGTTGTCCCACCTGAATGATGTCAGCACATAGTTCCCGTCGAAGCCGAAGTCGTGAAGAGCCTTGATCGTCTTTCTGATGCCTTCGCCCTCAACCCACTTGAGTTCCACGTACGGAGTGAATCCGCCAAGCTTGCAGGCCTCAAGATAGGTCTCGAACGTAGGGATCCTGAGCGTCTCCTTGTACTTCTCGTTCCATCCGTACCCTCCGTCAATCCACAGTTCCTGCAACTCTTTCATGGTGTACTTGGAAAGTGAGTCGGTTCCGTTTGTCGTACGGTCAAGTTTCCTGTCGTGCATACAGACCAGGACTCCGTCCTTGGTCATGGCCACGTCCGTCTCCATACCTTTATAGACCGGAATCTTGGCGGCCTCGAAGAAAGCAAGCGAGGTGTTCTCCGGAAATTTGTCAGAAAGTCCTCTGTGAGCCTGAAGGATAAAATCCTGGGCGTTCAGCGAGCCGGCGCCAAGCACCATGGCCGACGCTGTAATGATTCCACGCGCAAAAATATTCATCGCTATTGATTTTTTCGAGTGATGACCGCAGCCCAGCCACCGCCAGGGGCCATCTTGATTTTCATTTTTCTGTCCGAAGGCACAGCCATCGTCACCTTCTTGTAGTCGGAAGCTATCCTGTGGGCGTTGACTCCGTCACGGAAAACTGTCATTGAATATTCCCCCTCAGGCAGGAACCCGAGGTCGATCTCCATCTCGCGGCCGTCCCAGCCGGCCATCGCCCCGACATACCAGGTATCGGCCTTGCGTCTTGCCATAACCACATATTCAGCGACCTTTCCGTCCAGAGCGACGGTCTCGTCCCAGACGGTAGGGATGGCGGCGATGAAATCGGTGCACTCCTGCTCGGCCATATAGTTGGTCGGAGAGTCGCACATCATATTCAGAGGAGACTCAAAGACAACATATTCAGCAAGTTGGCGGCAGCGTGTGCCTTGGCTCATCGGTTCGGTGCGGATCGGCTTGTAGTTCTTCTTGGTGGCGTTCCGCATCGCTCCCTGGGTGTAGTCCATCGGGCCGGCCAGCATCCGGATGAACGGGATCGTCACATCGTATGTGACCTGATCGACCGAAGGATCGCTCCACTTCATCTGCTCCAGACCATGAACGCCCTCGAAATTGACCACGTTCGGATAGGTGCGCTGAAGTCCGGTCGGCTTGTATGCTCCGTGAAAGTTCATCAGAAGATGGTACTTGGCGCACATCTCGGCGGCCCTCCTGTACCAATCCACCATCGGCTGGTCGTCACGGTTCATAAAATCCACCTTGAATCCCTTGATCCCCATCTCGGAGAAATGGCGGCAGACGTTCTCCATATCCTTCGCGAAAGGCCAGTAGCCGGCCCAAAGGATTATGCCGACTCCCCTTTCCCTGCCGTAAGCGACAAGCTCCTCAAGATCAATCTCCGGGACGACCTGATTCAGGTCGTTGGCGTACTTGACCGCCCAGCCTTCGTCGAGGATGACATATTCAATGTGGTTCGCGGCGGCGAAGTCGATGTAGTACTTGTAGGTGTCGTTGTTGACTCCGGCCTCGAAGTCCACGCCCTTGATGTTCCAGGCGTTCCACCAGTCCCAAGCCACCTTGCCGGGACGCACCCAGGACCAGTCAGTGTCGGCGGCAGGGGTGGCGAGTTTCCAGACGATGTCCGAATCGGTCAGTTCCTTATCGGACGACGAGACGGCCACAACCCTCCAAGGGAACTTTTCAAAAGGTTGGCATTCAGCGATATAATTCTTCCTCGAATCTATCTTTTCCTGCACCATATTGTGACCGCCGATCTCGGTCTTGTCCGGCACACGGGCGAAATACCCGCTCAATGTCTCCCCGTTGCCCTTCTTATAGTTGTAAAGGAACATTCCGGGATAGTTCATCAGATCCGCTTCGGTGATCACAACCTTCTTGCCCTCAGGGCATTCCACCAGAAGCGGTGCGATGCTGTAGCGCTCGTTCCACTCGGAAAGGAGCGAGTGCGTGTATGGGCACTGGAAGTCATTCTCCAGTATCTCTTCCAACGATCCTTTCCATTTTTTATGAATATAAGGAATATAAGCCGTCCTGTCCTCCGGGAAGCGGAAGTCCGCCTGCTCGTCCTTCACAATGAAAGGCTTGTCGGACAAGGAGACAAACCTGTAGGCGCAAGCGTCATCATAAGCCCTGAATATGACCTTGAAGCCACGATATTCAAGGGTCAGCTCGTTGTAGTTCTCCCTTACCTCGGCCTTCTTGTAGGCCACGGCCTTCACGGTTCGGTTGGCGGAACCGATTCTCGCGCGCCTAAGTTTGGATTCCGGTCCGCCGTAAACGGTACCGTCCGTCAGAGACATCGACAGGCCTGAGTTCTCCAGCAGAAGGACATCATCGTGGGTCAGACTGTAACGAATCCCTCCGTCCGTGGAGATCTCAACCTTCATCCGCCCGTCAGGGGATTTCAGAGTGAAAGCCTTCGGGGCCGCGGACAAGCCAGCGGCCACCGAAAGCAGTGCGAAAAACAATAATATTCTCTTCATTCTAAAGTATAAATGTGCAGGTTACAGGATAGTGGTCCGAGATGAAATAGACCCCATAGTCGTGACCGTTGACAGTGATGAACTCCTGAGCCTCGGCTCCACGGTAGAAGATGTGGTCGATGTTGCCGCTGGCCTTGTCGTAGTCCGGATCGAATCCGTTGAAGCTGATTGCCCCGTCATAGTACTTGGCGTCCTCTCTGGCCGACCACATATATTCAACGAGCGGCTCAAGGCTCCTCGGGCCGTTTCTGGTGGCACCGTCCGACCTGGCGCAGTTCAAATCCCCGGTGACGAACACGGCGGCGTTCTCGCCTTTCACCTTCGCCTCGATCTCGCCCACAAGGATCTCGGAGGCCTTGCGGCGAGGCTCGATGTTGAATATCTTGTTCCCGTCAGCGTCCATAATCTCGGGATCGTGGGTGTAGTGGGTGTCGAAGAAATACACTGTCCTGCCTGTGGCCTTGACCTTCAGCTTCACCCACACGCAGCCTCTGACCTGCCATCCGGAAGCCCCGCACGGGTAGTGCACAGGCTTCAGATGATCCTCCTCATTGTAGTAGAACACCCCGGCGTCCAGTCTCTCGAAAAGGGACTTGCGGAACATTATGGCGTTCAGCGGAAGATGGTCGTTGACCACGGTCGGATTCGATCCGTCATATTCATAGACATTGTAAATCTCATATTCAGTGGCGACAGCGAGATCCTTCAGGGTGTGCTTCTTGGCCTCCTGCAAGCCGATGATGTCCGGCTGGATATCGCTGAGCATCGACAAATAGGCGTTTTTCCTGTAGGACCAAAGCTTGATCCCCGAATCCTCCGATCCGTTCCTGACATTGGATGACATCACCTTTATCTCCGTCCGTCCCGCCTGCGGCTGTTCGGAGATCTCGGTCTCGGGCTTGTCGGCCTCCGTCTTCCCGCAGGAAGCGAGGGCGGCGGCCAGCATCATTATCGATAATATTCTTTTCATTGCTCTAATTGTATCTTATGGCGAAATAATCAATACCATTTCCCGAGTCGGTGCCGTCAGCGATGCTGCCTTCGCCGAAATAGCCGGTGTTGGTGTCCTTGCTTGAAGGCCTGAGGCGGATGAACACCTTCTCCTTGCCAAGGATCTCCAGCGGAAGAGCGAAGTCATACTGCTTGAACGCCGGCAGCTGCCAATCCCTCTCCTGACCGTTCACGACTCCGTCCGGAACCACATAGTCAGCGATCTTGTGCCAGGCCGCGTCATCGGACAGATCCCCGGTCTCAGACCAGTACGCCGTCCAGGAATACGGGGTCTTACCCGTGGCTCCGGTCTGGGCTCCGTACGAGGTGAACTGCATAGAAACGTGGCTCGCCGTGACATCCTTCGTGGAGAACTCGATTATCCAAGACTCCGCCTTGTCGGTCGCGTCGTTCCACCAAGCCTTTGACATCCAGCCGTCATAGATCTTCGCGGAAGCTCCGTTGTAGGAATTGTTCTTGCTCCTCGAATCGACCTTGCCCTTTCCGTCACTGTTCGTGCCGGAATAGTCAAAATAATATCCGGTGGCGAATGAATATCCAAGCGGCTCGTCCAGCGAGGCGTCCACACCCTTATGGTTCTTGAAAGGAGCCACTCCAGCCGATGTTCCGGTCCAGCCGATATAGTTGAATGTGGACGGACAATATGTCACGGCCGCGCCTGTCGAATGGAGGAAACGGGCCGTGGCCTGTCCCTCGGTAGGGCGGAAATACGACACTCCGTCCTCGCTTCTGAACCCAGCGGCGTACCTGAACTCCAGAAGGATGTTCGAGAACGTCCTTTCCTTGTCGAAAGCGATGTCTGAATATGCCTGATGGCGGATCTGGTAGCGTCCGATGTTGCCGCACAGGTCGTCATCGTCATTGTCCCCGTACACATAGTTCGGATAGAGCTCGGACACCACGACTCCGGTAAGGGTGCCGGATCCGTAAGGAAGTTTCACTCCGTCCCTGCGGTAAGGGCAGGTCGTGTTGGTGTACGTGTAGATTGTGCTGCCCTGGATGTCCCGCACTAGCCGAGGGTACTTGGAGATGAATCCCTTGCCGCTTGAGAGGGTGTAGGCATCGTTGACCGGGGTCAGGGAGCCTTTCCGGACAGCGAACTCGCAATCCTTCAGCGTCACCTGCGTATAGAGGTCATTGTCTGTGAGTTCCGAGATATACTTCTCTTTCTCCGGAGCGGAGGTGCCGGCCTCGCGTCCGACCACATTGGCCGTCGTGAAGCCCTCGATGACATACCTTTCCGGTTCCAGTTCCTTCCTGATAGTCATCCCCTTGAGAAGCAGGGTGACCTTGTCGTATCGAGAGAATATGTTGTCCTCGACGGTCTCGGCCTTTATAAGGAAGCCATAAGCCGCGTCAAGGCTCTCCACATAGATATCCTTCAAATATGAGGTGTTGTCCGAGCTGGTGGTGGAGAGTTTCTCGTTCTCCCCACTGTTGCCGGATTCCTTGTTTCCGACCACATAGCCTTCCAGCATCACATAGTCATCAATGGTGACAGTCTCTCCGGCACGTCCCAAAGAACGGATCTCGGAGAACGACATCGACTTGCCCAGGCCGTCATTCCCGGTCTTCTGGATGACGTACAAAGTCTGTGAATATTCAGTCCCGAACCCGTCCGTGTAAGAGATTTTCACGGAAGCGGTGCGAAGGTTCTCCTTGTCGGCGTTCGCATCGTAACTAATTGTCAACGAGCCGTCCCCGACAGTGGCGGAGGTGATCCATTTCTGATCGGACGGATAGCTGATGACGCACTCAAGGGATTCGAGGTCAGTGATATTCGTAGAATATTCCACACTCTGCGAGCCGCCTTTGCTTCCGTCAAGGATGAGCGAGCTGGAAGCCAGTCTGAGGCTCGGCTCACGTTTTCCGCTCTGACGGACAACCAAGGTGTCGGTTCTGGAGGAAGTCTGCACCAAGAGTTTCACCATCCTGGCATAGTCATCGTTCTGGTCACACTCGATGCGGAAGGTACAGTCCCCCGTGAAGGCGATCTGACGGCAGACCTGATAGTCCTCCAGATTCCTGATCCTCATCCAATCGACCTCGCCGTCGCAATAGGTGACGAAGCAGTCCTGGTTCGAGAGTATCTGGATGTCTTTCTTGAGGTCAGTCACAACCTTCCCGTCGTTGTACTCCGCCCTGGCCGGGAATATGACCTCGGACTGGGAGATTCCGAATTCCGAGAACTCGAACCTCCCCACGTCATCCACCGTGCAGGCCGAAAAGGCCCACACAGTGAAAAGACTGGCAATAATTGAATATATTCTATTCATATTCATTATTTTACATATTTAACAGCGACAGCGCCGAAACGCATATACTGAGCCTTGGCGTAAGTCACCTGCCCGGTGTACTCACCGGTCTTGAAGTTGATGGTGGTACCATCGGCCGGAATGAGGCGGATGATGACGTTGTCCTTGCCGGCGACCTCGGCCGGGAGATCGATGCAGTATTCATCGAGAGCGGCAGGGAGTGACTTCATCTTGGAGGCCTTCGCAGGAAGAGGTCTGATCAAGACTTTCTGAACCGTCTTGAAGTTGGTTCCGTCCGTGGAATATTCCAGATTCCAGTTGACCGGAGCCTGACCTGTGGCATCCTCCTTCATCTGCCCCATAGCGGACGAGAAGATGAACGCAAGTTTCTTTCCGCTTACGGACGCTGTCGAGAACGACCACTGTACCGAAGCGTTGGCCGCTCCTGATTTCCACCAGATGGCATCGAAACGTGTTCCCCTGGCCCTGTCAGTGGCGGTGTCCGGCTTTCCTGTGAAGTTGAGGAACGAGTCTGTCTGGTTAGGCTTGCCGCCGACACTGCTCATCACTCCGGTTCCGACCGACGGGTCGAATGTGTCTCCGGTCTTATGGTCGGTCGGTGTTCCCGGCCAGAACCACTCGACAAGGGTCTCGCTGAATCCGGTGGTCTTCAATGCGATGTCGCTCAGGTCGATAGGACGGATCTGATACTTTCCGAGCTGCTCTGCGCTGTGGAAATCTGATGTCGAGCTCACCACGACTCCCGTGATGTCACCGGAACCCTGCGGCACGCCGTTGTCTGTGATGGCCCAAGGAGTGTTGCTGTTCACGAGCATATTCATCCTCGCTCCGTTCGCGTCACGAAGGATCCTGTAGTCGAAATTCTGCATATTGGTGCTGATCCAGGTCGTGCGGACGTTGTTGTAGCTTCCGTAGCAGAAGGCTATCTCCACATTCTTCAGTGTGACAAGCGTGTAGATGTCATCGTCACCGATCTGTGACACGGTCCTGGAGACAGACGCGGCGTTGCCGCTGGACTCAATGGTGAAGCTGTTGGCAGTGAGCCCCTTGAGGGTGTACCTCACCGGATTGTCCTCACGGACGAGGGTGGCGTCGGTAAGGGAGACCTTGACCTTGTCGCCCCTCTTGAGGGTGTTGTCAGCGGCGGTCGCCACCTTGATTCTCAGGCCATATTTCCCGTCAACTCCCTGCAGGTAGTTCGTCGTCGCGGACTCGTTGTAGTCGATTGACGAGGCAGAGAGCATCGGATCCGTGTCCATATTCTCCTTTCCTCCGTCAGCGACAGCCACTGCCTCGAACCAGTCGCCGTCGAACTTATATTCCCCGGCGGAAGTCAGAAGCGCGCGGAGTTCGGCGAATGAATATTGCTTGGTAGGGATGATCTGTGTCACTTTCAGTTCGGCGGACACGCCCTTCTCGGCGAGCTCGAACTTGATTGTGGCCGTGCGCTCGGACTTTATCTCGTTGGCGGCGACATTGAACGTCACGCCTTCCTCTGACATCACGATGTCCGAAATCCAATCCTTCTGGGCACCCTCATAGGTGACAGAGCTGGTCAGCGACGGGAAGAATGTCCCGAGGTTGGCCTTCCAGGTCACGGACTTGGCCGAGGCGTAGGCCTCAACCGTCATCTGTGTCTCGTCAAGGATAAGATAACCCGCCTCTGATCCCTGGGTGATGGTCGCCGTGGCACGGTAGGTGGCCTCGTCATCCGTGTAGGAGAGGATCAAGGTTCCGGTACGCTCCTCGCCGGTCGTGTTCTCGCCGACGCTGTAGCTCAACCTGCCGTCCTCGACAGCGAGGCCGGTGATCCAGTCCTCAGAGGCCTCCGCCTTCAGAAGAGACTCGTCCACATTGGACTTGAAGGTGATGTGATCATCCGTGGACCAAGCGATGTAATGCTTGTCCGTGTCCTCGAACGTGATCTTTGGATTGCCGAGCGCGCCATCCTGATTCAAATGAATATAAATGGTCTTGCTCACTCCTGAGGCCGTCAGAACGATGTCCGCGCGGCGGCGGAGCCCATCGTTACCGGTCACATTCAGGACGAACTCACCGTTTCCCGAGCCGTCAGCCTTGTCGAGAGTGGCCCAGTCGGCGTTCTCGCCAAGCTTTGCGTTCCAGATGCCTTTGGCATAGACCAGCACGTGCTGCTGACTGGCCTTGCTGGAAAGGTTCATGGTAGTGTCATTGACAGCGAGGGTCATCCTTGTCGGAGACTCTTTCTCTTCCTGACAGGAAGCCGCGAAAAGGGCGGCCGCGGCCAGAAGCGCTGTCAGGGCATTCCTAAGTATGGTTGTATGTTTCATATTCATTCTGTGTTTATTATTGTACTCCGTATTGTTCATATTCCTTATTGTCAAGCGCATAGCCTGAGTAGGCCACCTGCACGGCAGGGATCGGGTAATACCTGTGGCAAGGGAGGATGTTGGTCTTCAGTGCGACGGACCGGGTCTCGGATTCCGTGCGCTCGTACCAGGTTCCCCACCTGACGAGGTCGAACTTCCTCTGGAATTCTCCGAAGAGCTCCCGTCCGCGCTCCGCCATAATCTCCTCGCGGATCCTCTTCCAAGTGTGCTTGTCATAAAGCCTTATCCCGGCACGGATTTTCGTCATATTCAAGTACTTGAGGGCCGCGTCCATATCGTCCTGAAGCATACAGTGGGCCTCGGCGATCATCAGCAGGACATCGGCGTAGCGGAAAATCTTGTAGTTGTTGTGGTCGTGGTTGCTCTGCATATCCGGGCACCAGAACTTAGGACCGAGGAACGCCGTCGTCGTGGTGTTCTTCATCGTGTTGAACATCTGGCCGTTCCATTCCCTGACGATTGTCATCGGCCGCCTGAGGTCATTGTTCTCCTCCGCCAGCAGGTTGTTGACCAGATAGTTGTTGGCCTGCGCCGGAGCCCAGCACGTGGCGTTGTCGCCGAGTTCCTCGATCACGACTCCGTCATATTTGTTGCCGCTCCTTCTGTAAGGCATACAAAGGCAGGCCAGATTGGATGTGTAGTCCAGGCCTCCGGCGGAATAGGTGTGCTGCACCTCAAGGATGGACTCGGGAGTGTTCTTCATCCTGAAAGGGATGTCCGAAAGCGGGTACTGATCCAGAGATCCGTAGATTTCTTCGATCTTCCGGCAAGCGTCCAGCGACACCTGCCACTCCTTGTTCCACTGGGCCATCTTGGCGATGAGCATATAGCCCACGGCCGCTCCGACCCTGTTGTCAGCTATCTCGGAGGATCTTTTCAACGGAAGGCTCGGAAGGCACTCCTGAAGGTCCTTGATAAGCCACGCGCGGGTCGAGTCCGCCGACATTCGGGGAAGCTTGGCCACCTTTGCGAGTGTCGCCTCGTCAGCGACATCCTCGGTGTAGAAAGGAATATCCCCGAAGAACGATGTCATAAGCCAATAGTAGAAGGCCCGCATAATCTTGCCCTCGGCCGCCAGCGGAGCCTTTACCTTCTCGTCAAGGTTGGAGCCCTCGATTCCGGTGATGGCCTCGTTGCAGTAGCGTATTCCTTTGTAGCCGTTGTTCCAGACATCGGCTCCGAAACGCGGATTCGCCGGCTAGATGTCCAGCTGCGCGTCCTGCGTCGATGATCTTGAATATGCCAGGTCAGTCGCGCACTCCGTGGCAAGCATCATCTTGTAGGAATAGAGATCCTTCATAGGAATATAGCAGGAGTTCAACGCCGCCCTGCACTGTTGTTCGTTCTTGTAGAACGACTTGGAGTTGGCGAATGTGGACGTGTCCTCCTCAAGGCTGCACGCCGAGAAGACGGCCGCAGCGAAAATCACTGTCAATATATTCTTAAGTTTCATTTCTGTCGATGATTAGTATCTGAACTGCACACTGAACACTATGGTTCTCGCCTTAGGGTAAGCGCCCATATCCAGACGCCTCAGCGTGGACTCGCTGCCTGAGGATGAGACATCAGGGTCGAACCCGTTGTACTTTTTCCAAAGCAGGAGGTTCTCTCCGCTGAGGTTAAAGGTTATGTCCTTCAGCCACTTGACCTTCTTGGACATATCGAGCGTGTAGCCCAGCGAGACGTTCTTCAGCCTGACATAGGAAGCGTCATAGACCATCCTGTCGCTCGGCACATCCTTGGACATCGTGCCGCCGGCCCTCGGGTAGTCCGAATCAGGATTCCTGACCGGATGCCAGGAGTTGACCATATACCTGTACTGGTTGGTGGTGTTGCCTCCGGCCATAAACAGCTCCGAGTAGTTGTAGATCTTTCCGCCGAACGAGTAGGCCACATAGACACCGAGACGGAAATCGCCGAAGGTGAACGTGTTCTGCACGCCTCCGTACAGCCACGGGTCAGCGTTGCCAAGATAGACAAGGTCCTTCTGGTCAAGCGCTCCGTCGTTGTTTATGTCATAGTACCGAGGCGTTCCGAGGTTGATGTCGTACTTGTCAGGCGTGATCACAGAGGATGACGTGTAGGCGTGCGTGACCTCGTTGCGCTTGAACTCTTCAGTGTTGTGCCATACTCCGGCGTAGCGGAATCCCCAAAGGGCGTTAAGCGGATAGCCCTTCACGAATCCGTGCATCATAAACGGGTTGTTTCCGCCCGAGTCGGCCACGGAGACATATTCAGAGGTTCCGATGTTGTCCACATTCTGCCTGTTGTGGGACAGCGTAAGGTTCGTGGTCCAGGTGAAGCCCTTCCGCACGATGTTGCGGCTTTCGATGGAAAGCTCGACTCCGTGGTTGGAGGTGTTTCCGAGGTTCACGAAATGGGAGTTGAATCCGGTCTGGGAAGCCACCTGCACATCCATAAGAAGGTCTCTGGTCTTGGAGACATAGGCCTCGGCCGTGACATTGAGCCTGCTGTTGAAGAAGGACATATCGGTCGCGACATTGTAAAGGTCCGTCTTCTCCCAGGTGAGGTCCGGGCTTGGAAGCTGCCCCCTGAAATACGCCGCCGCCTGGCTTCCTCCGAATATGTAGCCCTTGGAAGTCGTGGAGAGCATCTCAAGGCTTCTGTAAGCGTCAACCGCATCGTTTCCGGTGCGTCCGGCGCTGAGCCTGAGTGAAAGCTCGTCGATCCAGGAAGCGTGCTTCAGGAAGTTCTCCTTCTTGACGTTCCATTTCAAGGCCGCCGAAGGGAAGAATCCCCATTTGTTGTTGGCGGCGAAGTTGGAAGCGCCGTCCGCGCGGCCTGTCACGGTGATGTAATAACGTGACTTATAATTATAGTTGGCCCTGGCGAGGAAAGACATCTTGGTCGTGGAGACGGAAGCGGAGCTTGGTCTGAGCGTGTTCTTGTCGGTCACGCCTCCCATATTGTTCCATTTCACATCGTCCACCATATATCCGGAGCCGGAGATGGCAAGCCTGTCGGATTTGAACCGGTACGCCGTGAAGCCACCGAGGACATCGAATCTGTGCCCTTTCTTCTTCAAGGCGTAGGTTATCGTGTTCTCGCTGGAGAGGGTCATATCGTCCCGCTCGTTTCTGGTGGCGTCTCCGCCCTCCCCCGGATTCTTCGCCGGAAGGGTGCTCGGATTATAGATGAACCCGTGCTGCTGGTAGCTGTAGTAAGAGTTGCCGCTCCTGAGTTTCAGGTCCTTTACCGGCTCGATCTCCACATAGACGGAATGGTTGGCCGAAAGTCTCGTCACATAGTTGGTCCTCATCGCGATGAGCGCGGTAGGAGGATTATAGGTCGTGGTGACATTGTCCTCGTCATCGGTGATGTAGTAGTCCGTCTTCTTCAGAAGCGGACTCAGGTACATCGCCGAGCGGGTGCTCGTGCCGCCGATGTTCGCAAGGAGCTTGTCCTGAGAGCGGTAGGTGTAGGAGCCCTTGTACCCGACCTTCATCCATTTGAAGAGCTGACGGTCAAGGTTGATCCTGCCCGTGTATCTGGTCTGGCCGCTGTTCTTCACGATACCCTCGGTGTCGTTGTAGCCCAAAGACGCATAGTAGGAGGCCTCCTTGTTGCCTCCCGACAGGGACAGGTTGTAGTTCTGATAGGCCGCAGTCCTCATTATAGCCCCGATCCAGTCGGTACCCTGCCCGTAGGAAAGAGGATCCGGATAAGGATATTCGGAAGGAGACGCTCCAGGCACAGCGTCAGTGTTGGATGACTGGAACAGAGCTATGTCGTTCCTGTACTGGGCGAACTCGCTGGCGTTCATCAGATCCAGTTTCTTAGGCAGCTGGCTTATGCCGGCCTCGGCCTTGAACGTGATCCTCGGTTTGCTTCCCGTGGAGCCCTGCCGGGTCGTGACGATGATGACACCGTTGGATCCTCTGGAACCATAGATGGCAGTGGACGAGGCGTCCTTGAGCACGGAGATGGACTCAATGTCGGCCGAGTTAAGGTCTCCAAGGTCAGAGACCGCGTCCATCACTCCGTCCACCACGATGAGAGGCTCGTTGGACGCAATGATCGAACGGGTTCCACGGATACGGATCGACGTGGCCGCTCCCGGCTCACCGGAGGTGGTCATAATGTCCGTTCCTGCGATCCTTCCCTGAAGGGCCTGGTCAACGGAAAGGACAGGCGCGTCCTTCACATCGGCCATCTTCACATTGGTCACCGAACCGGTCAGGTCCTGCTTGCGCACAGAGCCGTAAGCGATGGTCACGGCCTCATTAAGTGTAAGGTTCCTGTCCGGAGACAGAGACACTGAGATGTTCCGGCGTTCCTTAGGGACGGAGACCTTCTTCGTCTCATATCCCATAAACTGGACCTCTAAAGAGCCTCCCGCGGACACATTGATTGAGAACTTGCCGTCGGCGTCGGTAGAGGTGCCGTTGGTTGTCCCCGGCACAAGCACGAACGCGCCAGGCAAAGGATCCCCCTTCTCATCCACGACAGTACCTGTCACAGTGATCGTTCCCTGCTGCGCCTGGGCTTCCGCGAAGACCGGACACAACAAAGCCGCGACCACGAAAATCAGAATCAGTCTAATCTTCATTATGAGTTATTTTTGGTTAAAAGTAGGTATTAATTTTTCCAAGATGGACACACCATCCAGACGACGGCTCCGATGTAGTCCGGAACCAACCGTGATGCAAAATTCGCCAATCGCGGCGGATTGCCCAATACCCGCGCGATGAAATATAGACTGATTACAGAGGATAATAGACGTTCTTTCATTGATAAATCATTATTTATCAATGAATATAGACGCAGATAACTTATAGGATTATATCGTTTAAATATAGACCATTAAAGAGCGGTTGCAACTATATTTTTGAGATTTCCGCCTCAAAAACCTCCTTTGGACACACTGCGGAACGCTTCAGTTTAGTCCGGTAGGTATAGACTGTGTTGGGGGAACATTTAAGGAATTTGGCGATTTTTCCGCTCTCCGTTATCCCGATACGGATGGCGGCCAGAATCCTGAGTTCCGTAGGCAAGGTTTTCTCCCCGTTCAGATTGAAGCGGGATTCCTCGGTCATGAGAGCGTTTACCTTCTCGACGAAATCCGGATATATTCCAAGAAAAGTCTCGTCGAAGATGCGGTAATAGTTCTCGTACTCCTTGTACATGACGGACGGAGAACGCAGGGCCTTCATCACTGCGTCCAACCCTTCCGACTTGGCAATGGTCCTGATTTCGTTCCTGGTCTCGCTGATCTTGTCTATGTAGTGCACGGAAAGGGCCATGTACCTGAACACATAGCCGTTGCGGATCTTGTTCGCGTCCACGAGTCTCCTGTTCGTCTCCTTCATCTGTTCCTTGTGCCTGACCTCGCGGCGAAGAAGAGTCAGGATGACCACCAACAGCCCCGTCACCAGACATATTCCCACAGCCAGCCACCGGGCTCTCGACCGCGTCACCCTCTGTACCGTCTCGGTGATGATCAGGTTGGCCTTGCCGGAATCCCCGAGGCGTTTGCTGAAATTACCTGCGATCACGTCCATGAGATTCTGGCTGATGTACCGTTCCGCCTTGCGGAACCGATGATTGTCATAAAGAATCAAAGCCAACTCATACAGAGACATATACGCCCTCTCAGCATTTTTGAAATCATGCACGGCGCTGCGCACGAGCCAGTCGAAACGAGCCTCATCATCGCCCTGACTCCCATGGATTCTGGCAAGATTATACGCCACGGAAGCCTTTTCATGCGGATTATCGCTTCCATTGTAAAGTTCCTCCAGAATGGCCATAGCCGCAAGGGTGTCCCCGCTGTCCCTGCAAAGCTGCGCCTTCATCCTTCTCGCGTAGAAAGAGGTGGAGTCAATAGCCAAAGAGCGCGTGCGGGACGACCTGAGCCTTTGCCGGTAAACATCTTTTTCCTCCTCGGAAATATCGGATGACAGCATGTCCGAACAAAGCACAGCCTCACACTGAATATAATCGTTCAGCAGTTCCGGATCAGCGACCACCCGCGCGGTGTCAAGGCTGTTGAACACAGAAGCCGCCATGTCATCCTCGTTCCTTATGAGAAATATTCTGACTTTCTGGATCTTGGCCAGAAACCTTTGCGAGTCGTCGGAAGCGTACCGCTCCATCAAGCGTTGGTACCTGGAAGAGGAGTCTTGACTATAATGGTAATAACCGGAGAACAGCCTACGGGCATATTCCCACTTGACAGAGTCCGACGAAGTCTTGTCCAACTCTTCCCTCAACATATTCATTGACCTCTCAAGGCTGTCCCGGTAGTATTTTTGATCGGCTATGACTTTGTCAAGCTCCCTCAGCCCGTCTCCGCGGCCACCGCAGGAGGCAAAGGTCATGAGAACGGCAAGCACAGCCACACAAGGATGTCTCATCACGCGCATTTTTCTTCAAAATTAGTCAAAATTCCCTTTCGCGGAAAGAATCGGCGGCCCTTGGCGGTACCTTAATTTCATATAGGCTCGTCAATATTGCAGGATTAAACATTTTTTTCTATTTTTGCGGACTATTATTCGATAATAACAAAAACTTTATAGAAATGGCAAAGCAAGATGCAATTTTAAAGGAGAAAGAGCAGGAGCGTGAGGAGAAGGTCATCGAGACCGTATCCAAGACCGACCAGTTCTTCCGTGAGAACAAAAAGACAATCTATGGCATTCTGATCGCCCTCGTGGTGATCGCCCTCGCCCTTGTCGCGTATCAGAAATTCTACGTGCAGCCTAAGAGCGACGAGGCCACCGCTCAGATGATTCCGGCGGAGGCCAACTTCCGCAACGGTGAGTATGAACTCGCCCTCAACGGTGACGGCAACGTGCTCGGTTTCGCGCAGATCATCAACGATTTCGGTGCGAAGGGAGGCAAGGATGTATATTTCTACGCCGGAGTCTGCGAGCTCCAGCTCGGAAACTATCAGGCAGCCATCGACTATCTCAAGAAGTACAACGGCAAGGACGCGATTCTCTCCGCCCGCGCCACAGCGTGCATCGGTGACGCCTACGTAGGTCTCGAGAAATACAGCGAGGCTGTCGGTTATTTCGAGAAGGCTGCGGCCGCGGCTGACAACATGTTCGCAGCCGGTTATCTTCTGAAGGCCGGCGTGACCTGCGAGGAACTCGGAGACAACGCCAAGGCCCTCACTTTCTACAAGAAGATCAAGGATCAGTACCCTCAGTCAGTTGAAGGCTACGACATCGACAAGTACATCACCCGCATCGAGAACCAGACCAAATAAGGAATATGGGAAGAGCGTTTGAATTCAGAAAGGAAAGGAAACTCAAGAGGTGGGGTCACATGGCAAAGACCTTCACCAAGATCGGAAAGGAAATCACCATCGCGGTAAAGCAGGGTGGACCTGACGTGGTCGGCAACTCCAGGCTCAGAGCCCTTATGGCGGAGGCCAGAAGCGAGAACATGCCTAAGGACAACGTCGAGAAGGCCATCAAGAGAGCCCTTGAGAAGAACCAGGGAGATTTCAAGGAGGTTGTGTTCGAGGGTTACGGCCCTCACGGAATCGCCTATCTCGTCGAGACGGCGACTGACAACAACACCCGTACGGTGGCCAATGTGAGAAGCTACTTCACAAAGTGCGGAGGCTCTCTCGGAACCAGCGGCAGCGTGAGCTTCATGTTCGACCACAAGTGCGTGTTCCGCATCAAGTATCAGGAAGGGATGGACATCGACGAGCTTCAGCTCGCCCTCTGTGAGTGCGATGATGATCCTGAGGTTTTCATCGAGGAGCAGGAGGACAAGGACGAGAACATCACGAAGAACGTGGTGATCTACGGAGCTTACGAGTCCTACGGAGCGATCCAGAAGTACATCGAGGACAATGGCTACGAGCTTGTGTCCGGAGGATTCGAGAGGATTCCTAACGTGGAACTGAAGGACGTGACTCCGGAGCAACGTGAGACTCTTGACAAGCTCACCGGCCTTCTTGAGGACGATGACGATGTCACCAATGTTTACAGCACGCTGAAACCGGAGGAGTAATAATTACACTAATGAATATTAGAGGCTGACTGAAAATGTTTTTAGTCAGCCTTTTTTATTTTACGGAGTGGTCATGATGGGCGCAAGAAATTTTTCCATGGCAAATTTTTCACGTTACAAAAATTTGCCATGGAAAAATTTCTTTGCACTGTGGTGACATCAATGATAATTTAGAAGCTGTTTTGAATTGTTTGTTTGAAGGTTAAGAGCAAGCTCTTTCCCTGCTGCTCACCTCGGCAATCCGAACAAGTTCGATTGCCCTCGGTTCGGGCGCTGGGTTGAGAGTGAAAAACTTCAGTTTCGACCGCTTCTTCCAAGGAAGATAGCGGTGCTATCTGACTGAAGAAGCGGGAAGAAAATGAAGATTTTTCACCTCAAAGAACATTTCAAACAATTCAAAACAGCTTCTTATATTCAAAAATGTACATTTCACCACAAGCAACGAAAATTTACGATTTTGCAGGCAGGAATTTTGAATGAAAGAGGATTCTTGATAAATTTGTGATTTGGAAAAATTTGATTAAAGTAACAAAATATGAGCATCCAGCAGGATAACATCAAGAAACTGGTTGAGCGCAGAGCCGCGGCCAGGATGGGCGGAGGCCAGAAAAGGATCGATGCCCAGCACGAGAAAGGCAAGTTGACGGCGAGGGAGCGCCTCGCACTGCTGCTTGACGAAGGAAGCTTCGAGGAATTTGATATGTTTGTCCGTCACCGCTGCACGAACTTCGGAATGGAGAGGCAGCACTTCGACGGAGACGGCGTTGTCACCGGACAGGGCACGATCGACGGCCGTCTGGTCTATGTGGCCGCCCAGGATTTCACCGTTTCGGGAGGATCCCTCTCAAAGACTATGGCGGAGAAGATCTGCAAGGCTATGGATCTGGCAACCAGAAACGGTGCCCCTTTCATCTGCCTCAACGACTCCGGCGGAGCGAGAATCCAGGAAGGAGTTGACGCGCTCGCAGGCTACGGGGAAATATTCGAAAGGAATATCCTCGCGTCCGGAGTGGTCCCGCAGATTTCCGGAATATTCGGTCCTTGCGCCGGCGGAGCGGTTTACTCCCCTGCCCTCACGGACTTCACTGTGATGGTCAAGAACACCTCCTACATGTTCCTCACCGGCCCGGCTGTCGTGAAGAGCGTCCTCGGTGAGGTTGTCTCGCAGGAGGAACTCGGCGGGGCCAGCGTGCACGCCTCCAAGAGCGGTGTGGCTCACTTCGCGGCCGAGAATGAGCAGGAAGGCATCAACACGATCAAGGAACTCCTCAGCTATATTCCTCAGAACAATATGGAGGAGGCTCCGAGGGTCCCGACCAACGATCCGGTCAGCAGGATCGACGACTCCCTCAACGAGATCATCCCCGACAACCCGAACCAGGCCTACGATATGTACAAGGTCATCACAAGCATCGTCGATGACGGCAAGTTCTTCGAGATCCACAAGGAGTTCGCCAAGAACATCATCGTGGGATTCGCCCATATGAACGGCCGCAGTGTCGGAATCGTGGCGAACCAGCCAAAGATGCTCGCCGGAGTGCTGGACATCAACGCCTCACGCAAGGGTGCCCGTTTCGTGCGCTTCTGCGACGCGTTCAACATTCCGATCGTCTCGCTGGTCGATGTGCCTGGATTCCTCCCTGGAACCCAGCAGGAATATGGCGCTGTCATCACCAACGGAGCGAAACTGCTCTACGCCTACGGCGAGGCGACCGTGCCGAAAGTCACCGTCGAGCTCCGCAAGAGCTATGGCGGATCCTACATCGTCATGAGCAGCAAGCACTTGCGTGCCGACCTTGTCTATGCCTGGCCTTCCGCCCAGATCGCTGTTATGGGTGCTGACGGAGCCGTCAACGTGCTCTATGCCAAGGACATCAAGGCTGTAGATGATCCAGCCGAGCAGCAAAAGATCCGGGCCGCCAAGAAAGAGGAGTACGAAGAACTTTTCAACAACCCTTACCAGGCGGCGGAGAAAGGCTACATCGATGATGTCATCGAGCCTCGCAACACCCGCTTCCGCATCATCAGGGCCCTTGAGCAGCTTGCGGGAAAGAAGCAGCAGATGCCTGCCAAGAAACACGACAATCTTCCTCTGTAATATTATGAAGAGATCAGGACGATTAATATTATCGGCTGTCCTGCTGTTCTCCGGACTGGCTCTCGGCGCTCAGAACCTTTCGGATCTGAGGATCGGAGAGGTTCTCGTGGAGAACACGAACGGGCTTACGGACGGCTACGGTCAGCGGACAGGCTGGATCGAGATCTTCAACAATTCCTACGGAAGCGTGAAGTTCGCCGGCTGCTACCTGTCCGATGACAAGGACAACCTGCGGAAATATCATATTCCCGCATCTGACGCTTCGACAATTTTGAAACCACGTCAGAGCGTCGTTTTCTACACAAGCGGAAACGCCTCACAGGGGACATATTACACGAATTTCACCCTGCGCAACGGTTCCACGATCTATCTCGTCAGCAATGACGGGCGCACCATCATCGACACAATCGACATCCCGGCAGACCTTCCTTCTGACTGTTCAGTGGTTAAGGTTCCGACTGGAGTGAAAATGATGGATTTCGAGACAAAGGTCACTGACAAACCTACCCCGGGATCCTACAACGGAGACGTGGACGCGAAGACCAACAGCCAGATAATGAAGGAGAAAGACCCGCACGGATGGGTTCTTACCCTGATTTCCGTCTCGGTTGTGTTCATCGCGCTGACCATCCTGGCGTTCATCTTCGGATGGATCGGCAACGCAAACAAGAAAACCGCTGCACCGAAAGCGGCCAAAGCGGCAAAACCTTCTAAAAAGAACGGGAATATGACACCGGAGATCGCCGCGGCGATCTCGATGGCTCTCTCGCAGGAATTCGGCGGGGAAGTCTATGCTGCCATCGCCATGGCGCTTGACGACTACCTCGGTGGCGGAATCCACGACGAGGAGAGCTTCGTCATCACGATCCGTCCGTCACAGAACGGCAACTGGAACGACAAGACACAGAACTTCAGACAATTACCAAGATAATAAAGATAAAAGAATATGAAAAGTTACAAATTCAGGATCAACGGCAACGAGTACAACGTTGACATCAATTCAGTGGAAGGAAACATCGCTGACGTTACGGTGAACGGAGCGTCTTATCAGGTTGAGATGGAGAATGCGCCGGCTCCAGTACAAAAACCGGCACAGGCTCCAGCGGCAGCGGTCGCTTCGACAGGCTCAGCGACCACCACGACACCAGCCCCTAAGGCAGCCGCCCCGGCAGGCGCCGGCAAGCCAGTCACATCCCCTCTCCCTGGCGTTATCATCGAGGTCTCCGTCAAGGAAGGCCAGACCGTGAAAGCCGGCCAGAAGGTGGCCGTTCTTGAGGCAATGAAGATGGAGAACGAGATCCAGGCCCCGGCTGACGGAACCGTCACAGCCATCCTCGTGAACAAGGGCGACTCAGTCCTCGAAGGTGCCGAAATCGTCAAGATAGCATAAGAGGATGGGCATCATATTCGAAAGTCTAAAGCAGTTCTGGTACTTCACCGGATTCGCCAACGCGTCTTGGCAGAATCTGGTGATGATCCTGATCGGCATCGTGTTCATCACACTTGCCATCAAGAAGGAATGGGAGCCGCTCCTGCTCGTTCCGATCGGATTCGGAATGATCATCGGCAACATTCCTATGTTCCCGGGACTTAACATCGGAGTCTATGAGGACGGCTCCGTACTGAATATTCTGTACCAAGGAGTCAAGCAGGGTTGGTACCCACCGCTCATATTCCTCGGAATCGGAGCCATGACGGATTTCTCGGCGCTGATCTCCCAGCCAAGGCTGCTGCTGATCGGAGCCGCCGCCCAGATGGGAATATTCGGGGCCTACCTGCTCGCCCTCGCCCTCGGTTTCGACCCTAATCAGGCCGGTGCCATCGGCATCATCGGAGGAGCGGACGGCCCTACGGCCATATTCCTGTCCTCACAGCTCGCCCCGGATCTGATGGGAGCGATCGCCGTGAGCGCATATTCCTATATGGCCCTTGTTCCGGTCATCCAGAGGCCTATCATGCTGGCGCTGACGACCAAGAAGGAACGCCTCATAAGGATGCCGGCCGCAAGACAGGTAAGCCAGAAGGAGAAGATCATCTTCCCTATCGTCGGCTTCCTCCTCACCGCGTTCATCGTGCCGTCGGGACTTCCGCTTCTGGGCATGCTGTTCTTCGGTAACCTTCTGAAAGAGAGCGGAGTGACAAGGCGTCTCGCCGAGACCGCCCGCGGCCCGCTGATCGATGTTGTGACCACGCTGATCGGTCTTACCGTCGGCGCCTCGACACAGGCGGACAAGTTCCTGAGCGGAAGCTCCGTGAAGATCTTCGTTCTGGGTCTGCTGTCATTCGTGATCGCCACAACCTGCGGAGTTCTCTTCGTGAAGATCTGGAACCTGTTCCTCAAGGGTGACCACAAGATCAACCCGCTCATCGGCAACGCCGGAGTGTCCGCCGTTCCTGACAGCGCGCGTGTCTCCGAGATCGTCGGCAGGGAGTTCGACCCGAACAACCACCTTCTGATGCACGCGATGGGACCGAACGTCGCCGGAGTCATCGGCTCGGCGGTCGCCGCCGGAATCCTCCTCGGTTTCCTCGGGTAACGGGTATGCGATATATGAAAAGCGCATCGGAATATCTCCGGTGCGCTTTTTTCTTATTACACGAGCATCACTAACGGGCCGCGGGGAAACTGAACGAGACCATTACTGTGAATCTCGTCATGAAAGGCAGATCACCCATTCTGGCCGGTTCCCAGGCCGGAGAGCTGGACACTACCCTGACCGCCTCCTTATCAAGATCAGGATTCGCGCTTGTCAAAGCCTTGACATCGGTCACCTTGCCGTCCAGACCGACAGTGAACTCAACCTCGACCACGCCGCTGACACCCATCCTGCGCGCCGCTTCGGGATATTTCTTGTTATTGTCCACCCAAAGCAGGAAATCGCCGGACGCATCACCTATGAACCTGGCCGGAGTGTCAACCCATTCGACAGGCAAAGCGAAACGCTTCATTATCTTGTAGTCAAAGGTGACATCACCAGCGATGTTCAGCAGCCCGAGCAATCCATCCTTGACAACGAAGGCATGAGCCTGATGGAACGGTGAGGCCGTTTCATATTCAATAGGATAAAGGACAGAACCGAATTGGTCGATATAGCCGAACCTGCCTTCAGTAGAGACTATGGCAATGCCGTTATCGAACGAAGACACAGCATCATAGACGCAAGGAACCACGATATTCATGTCTTTATCCACGAATCCCCATTTGCCGTCTTTAGGGAAAGGCTTCAGCGGACCGGCGGCGGACATATTAAAGGACAGAAAAAGTAAGAGTCCAAGGGTTGGTAAGATTCTGTTCATCATATCTTGACAGGGCCAGGTTTCAAAAAGAACTTCACAGGGAATATGTAATGAACTTTGAAAGGCTTGCCTTCATACATCGCCGGAGTCCATTTAGGAGACTCCGTGACGACCCTGACGGCCTCCTGGTTCAACTCATGACTGACACCTTTCTCGACCTTGACATCAGTGACAGCACCAGACGCATCCACAGAGAAAGCAAGCGTCACAGTGCCTTCGGCTTTGTAAAATCTGGACAGTTCAGGGTATCTCAGCTGCGTGTTGACCCACTCCGCGAATTTGTTTGCACTTCCTCCGTCGAACATCGGCCTTGAGTCCAGCCAACGTGTAGGAAACATGAACTCTTTCATACGCTCATGGTCATAAGTGACATTTCCGGCGACATCCAACAGACCGATCCTGCCATCCTTCTTGACGAAAGCGTGACTGTCCTGGAAATGTGTCACCTCATCGAACACAATAGGGATCACTTCGTTGCCGAACCAGTCTATATAGCCCCATTTTCCATAGAGTTTCACCATCGCCAGGCCATCACGAAACGATCTGACGTAATGATACTTGTACGGAATCACCAACTCACCGTCCTGATTGATGAATCCCCATTTTCCATCTTGCTCCACAGCCTTGAGTCCTTCGCTGTACGGCCGGTCATCCTTCTTGTCGTCTTTGGGAGACTCATTCCGGACCACCAAGCCACCATCCGGCTCACGTGGACTCCCAGCGACCGGATTCGGAACCATGACAGACAGAATTACCAAAGTCAATAATGATACTTTCATTAGCGAAAAGGTTTGTTTTATTACATAATGATATGACAAAGGCAAATATAGCAATTAAAATGTTTTGTCAAGAGGGTTCTTTTGATTATCTTTGTCGGATAAGGAAAATCAACAAATAATTATAAATGGAAAACAAGCTACAGGAACTAACCGACAAGCTCTACAAGGAGGGTCTGTCAAAGGGTAAGGAAGAGGGTGAGGCCATCCTCGCCAAGGCCAACGAGAAGGCGGCCGAAATCATCGAAGAGGCCAAAAAGCAGGCTGAATCCATTCTGAAAAAAGCTCAGAAAGATGCTGCGGACTACAAGACCAAGGTCGAGGGTGACGTGAAGATGGCAGCCGTACAGAGCATCCAGGCCACCAGAAAGGACATCGAGAACCTTATGGTCGGCAAGATGACAGACAAGCAGGTATCGGCAGCCCTTTCTTCAGCCGATTTCGTCAAGGAGATCATCAAGGCCGTGGCTGAGAAGTTCAACGCCGACGAGGCTGTTGACCTCAACATCGTGCTTCCTGAAAGCCTCAAGAAAGAGCTTGAGCCTTTTGTCAGCGGAGAGTTGGCGAACACCCTCAAGGGAGGGGTAACCGCTATGTTTTCCAAGAAGGTGGCCGGAGGGTTCACGATCGGCCCTAAGGACGGATCCTACTTCATCAGCCTCACCGACGAGACTTTCAGAGCACTCATCGGCGACTATCTCAGACCTGCCACACGTAAGATACTCTTCGGCGAGTAATGAACAACTACGAGTACATAATCTCCAGCCTTCCGGCCATCTCGCTTGACTGGAAGTTCGGGGAGGGAGCTTCGTTCGAGACCTATGTCGATTGGATCAAGTCCCAGCTTAGCGAAGCCGACATCAAGGTGGTGGACAGGCTTCTTGACGGCTACAAGGACGAGAATCTGACCAGAGAGTTCTACGAGGCAGCGTTGAAGGACAGCAACAGGTTCCTGAAGGAATATTACACCTTCGACCTGAACGTCCGCAACGGCAAGGCCCGCTTCCTGAACAAGGCTTTCGAGAGACCGCTTGACCAGGACACGATCAAGCTGGAGACCGGTGAGTTCGCGGAAGGTCCGAGGCTTGAGGAGGCTCTGAACGCCCCCGACCTGCTATCCCGCGAGCGTGGTCTGGACTCCCTGATGTGGGACAAGATCCTTGAGATCACCACATTCGACTACTTCGACCTTGAGGCCATCCTCGGCTTCATCGCGAGGCTGCACATCATCGGAAGATGGTTCGCCCTCGACGAGAAGACCGGCCGCGAGATGTTCATCCGCCTCGTAAACGAGGTCAGAGGCACATTCAAAGGCGTGAAATACGAGCCCGCCAAATAACGAAAATTGAAATAACTGAATATGAAGACAAAAGGAAAGGTAACAGGAATTGTTTCCAACCTTGTGACAGTTCAGGTGGACGGACCTGTGGCGGAGAACGAGCTCTGCTACATCACCCTTGCGGGTACCCCCCTCCTGGCCGAGGTCATCAAGGTAAGCGGTGACAAGGCCTCGGTCCAGGTGTTCGAAAGCACCCGTGGACTGAAAAACGGAGACCCTGTGGAGTTCGAAGGCAGGATGCTTGAGGTGACCCTCGGCCCTGGTCTTCTCTCCAGCGTTTATGACGGTCTCCAGAACAATCTGACCACGATGGAGTCGGTGTTCCTCAAGAGAGGAGAGTACACCGACCCTCTGGATCACAAGAAACTTTGGGACTTCACCCCTATCGCCAAGGAAGGTGACAAGGTCACCGCCGCCGACTGGCTCGGAGAGGTGAAGGAAGGCTGGCTGCCTCACAAGATCATGGTGCCGTTCTCGTTCAAGGGCGAGTACACCGTGAAGAAGATCGCCGAGGCCGGCAAGTACAACATCGACATGGTTGTCGCGGTGCTGACCGGAGCCGACGGCGAGGAAACCTACGTCACGATGACTCAGAAGTGGCCTGTCAAGGTCGCCGTAAAGGCCTACAAGGAGAAACCGAGGCCACAGAAGATCATGGAGACCGGCGTACGCTGCATCGACACGTTCAACCCTATCGCCGAGGGCGGCACCGGATTCATCCCGGGACCTTTCGGATGCGGCAAGACCGTGCTCCAGCACGCCATCGCCAAGCAGGGCGAGGCCGACGTGATCGTGATGGCCGCCTGCGGAGAGCGCGCCAACGAGGTCGTGGAGATCTTCTCCGAGTTCCCTGAGCTCATCGACCCTCACACCGGCCGCCACCTGATGGAGCGTACCACCATCATCTGCAACACCTCGAACATGCCTGTCGCCGCTCGTGAGGCCTCGGTCTACACGGCGATGACGATCTGTGAATATTACAGGGCGATGGGACTGAAGTGCCTCCTGCTGGCCGACTCGACCTCCCGCTGGGCACAGGCACTGAGGGAGATGTCCAACCGTATGGAGGAGCTTCCGGGAGCGGACGCCTTCCCGGTTGACCTTTCAGCCATCATCTCGAACTTCTACGCCCGCGCCGGAATGGTCGTCCTGAACAACGGCAAGACCGGGGCCGTCACCTTCATCGGAACGGTCTCCCCTGCCGGCGGTAACCTCAAGGAGCCTGTGACCGAGTCCACCAAGAAGGCAGCAAGGTGCTTCTACGGACTGGAGCAGAACCGCGCCGACCAGAAGAGGTACCCTGCCGTCAACCCGATCGAGTCATATTCAAAGTACCTTGAATATCCTGAGATCATCTCCTACCTCGACGAGCAGGTCGAGCACGGCTGGGTGGCCAACGTCACCAAAGCCAAGAACCTCCTGCGCCGCGGACGCGAGGCCAACGAGCAGATCAACATCCTCGGTGACGACGGCGTTCCTGTAGCATACCACGTAAGTTTCTGGAAGTCAGAACTCATCGACTTCGTGTTCCTCCAGCAGGACGCTTTCGACGAGACCGACGCCCTCTGTCCGATGGACCGTCAGAAATACATGCTGGATCTCGTTCTGGACATCTGCGGCATCGATTTCGACTTCGAGGACTTCGAGAAGTGCCGCGAGTTCTTCAAGGAACTCATCAATGACCTCCGCCAGATGAACTACACCAAGTTCCACAGCGAAGGATTCGAGAATTACGCAGAGAAGATCCATAAACTCATCGAAGACTATGGCAAATAAGGCTTATCAAAGAATATACACAAAACTGGAAGCGATCACCAAGGCCACAGTTTCGCTCAAGGCCAAGGGAGTTTCCAATGACGAGCTTGCCGTGGTCGGCGGCAAACTTGCCCAGGTCGTGAAGACCAAGGGTGATCTGGTCACCCTCCAGGTGTTCTCCGGCACGGAAGGCATTCCGACAAACGCTGAGGTGACATTCCTCGGCGAGCCTCCTACACTCAAGGTCAGCGAGCAGCTCTCCGGACGTTTCTTCAACGCCTACGGAAAGCCTATCGATGGCGGTCCAGAGGTAGAGGGTGAGGAAAGGGAGATCGGCGGACCGTCCGTGAACCCTTACAAGAGACGCCAGCCGTCCGAGCTCATTCCGACCGGTATCGCCGGCATCGACCTCAACAACACGATCGTGTCCGGACAGAAGATTCCGTTCTTCGCCGACCCTGACCAGCCTTACAACCAGGTTATGGCCGATGTGGCCCTGAGAGCCGATGTGGACAAGATCATCCTCGGCGGTATGGGTCTGTCGAACGATGACTACCTCTTCTTCCGCCAGGCGTTCGAGAGCGCCGGAGCCCTCGACAGGATCATCTGTTTCGTCAACACGACCGAAGACCCGCCAGTCGAGCGGCTTCTGGTTCCGGATATGGCTCTTGCGGCCGCCGAGTACTTCGCCGTTGACAAGAACGAGAAGGTGCTCGTGCTCCTCACGGATATGACCCTCTACGCTGACGCTCTCTCGATCGTGTCCAACCGTATGGACCAGATCCCTTCCAAGGACTCCATGCCGGGATCCCTCTACTCGGATCTCGCCAAGATCTACGAGAAGGCCGTGCAGCTCCCGACCGACGGATCAATCACCATCATCGCCGTGACCACCCTGAACGACGGAGACATCACCCACGCCATTCCTGACAACACCGGTTACATCACCGAGGGACAGCTGTTCCTCCGCGCCGATTCCGACTCAGGAAAGATCATCATCGACCCATTCCGTTCCCTTTCCAGGCTCAAGCAGAGGGTACAGAACGTGAAGACCCGCGAGGACCACAGCCAGGTGATGAACGCCGGAGTGCGTCTGTACGCCGACGCGCAGAACGCCAAGACCAAGCTGGAGAACGGTTTCGACCTCTCCGACTACGACCACCGCTGTCTTGACTATGCGAAGGAATATGCCACAAGACTCCTTTCCATCGATGTCAACATCACCATCACGGAGATGCTCGACACCGCCTGGGAACTCTTCGGCAAGTACTTCACGAAGGCCGAGACCGGAATCAAGCAATCACTGATCGACAAATACTGGAAAGGTAAGTAATGCCTATCAAGTTTCAATACAACAAAACCGCGCTTAACACACTGCAGAAGCAGCTCAAGATGCGTCAGAAGGCACTCCCTACGTTGCAGAACAAGGAGAGCGCCCTGAGGCTTGAGGTGCGGAAGGCGAAGGACAAGAGCGAGAAGCTTCTGCGCGACCTCGAAGAGGCCGAGAGGAGGTACGACTACCTTGCCCCTCTGTGGAACGAGTTCGAGCCGGGTCTGGTCTCAATCGTGGACATCGACCTCGTGACCGTGAAGGTCGCCGGTGTCAAGTGTCCGGAGCTCAAGAGCATACGCTACGAGATCAGCCCGTTCAACACGTTCATCAAGCCGGCGTGGTACATCGACGGCGTGGCCATCCTCAAGGAACTGTCCAGGCTCGGGATCGAGTCCGAGGTTTACAAGGAGAAGCGCCGCATCCTGGATTTCCAGAGGAAGAAGACCACGCAGAAGGTGAATCTGTACGAGAAGGTGCAGATCCCGGGGTACCAGGAGGCCATCCGCAAGATCAAGCGCTACATGGAGGACGAGGAGAACCTGAGCAAGGCCTCGTCCAAGATCGTCAAGCAGCGCCACGCTGAGGAAGAGACGGAAGAAGTAATGGAGGAAAGCGGCAATGATTGAGAAAATGACTAAATATTCCTTCATTCTTCTCAGCGGGAAGACTGAAGAATTCCTCAGACGCTTGCAGGAACTGGGGCTTGTGGACATCACAAGGTCCTCAAAGCCGGTGGACGAACGTTCCGCCGCGCTCCTCTCGATGACCAACGAGCTGAAGAAGGCCGCCTCCAAACTGGAATCTCTTGACTACTCGCAGGATCCTGACCTTGAGAAAATCGAGGCCGAGGTCGATGCGGACGCCAAGTACGACAACCCTCTGGAGAGTTTCAAGGAATATTCCACAAAGCTGGACGTTCTGAGGAACGAGCTGGCACAGGCCCGCAAGGATGTCGAAAGCAGAAGGCCTTGGGGATGCTACGACAGCTTCGCCCTCGACGCGTTGAAGGCAAAGGGCTACAAGGTCCGTTGGTATAATGTTTCCAAGAAGGCCTACGATCCGTCCTGGGCGAATCTCTATCCGCTTCAGGAAGTGTTCGATGACGGCAGGAATGTCTGGTTCATCACCATTTCAGATGATCCTGCATATTCATTGCCGGTCGAGGAATGCGCCGCTCCGGAAGGGGATCTCAGGTCCGCCGAAAGGAAGGTCACTGCCCTGATGGAAAGGATCATCACCTGCAAGGCAAGGCTTCAGGAGCTGAAGGAATATATTCCTGAAATGCTCCGCAAGTGCGACGATGATGTCGCAGCCCTTCAGCTGTACCTCGCTGACGCAGGTGCTGGGAAGGCCGCCGAGGATCTGATCACAACTTTCATCGGCTTCGCTCCGGTGGAGAATGACGCGACCCTTTGCGCCGAGTTCGACAAGATGGACATCGTCTATCTCAAGGAGGAGGCAGTGAAGGACGACAATCCACCTATCAAGTTCAAGGAGAACAAGTTCGTGAAGATGTTCACGGTGCTGACAGACATGTACGGCCGCCCGGCCTACGACGAGTTCGACCCGACTCCGTGCATCTCCATATTCTTCACCCTCTTCTTCGCTATGTGTATGGGTGACGCGGGATACGGTATCGCCCTCGCCATCATTGGACTTGCGATGAGGAAGGCCAAGGGATTCATCGGCTCGATGGCTCCGCTCGTCACCACACTCGGTGTCGCGACCATCGTGATGGGAACAATCCTGCATACATTCTTCGGAATGGACACATCCACCGCGGCTTGGGTTCCGGACTGGATCAAGAAATGTATGATCCAAGGCACTGTCGCCGGCTATGACGCGCAGATGCTGTTCTCTATCCTTATAGGTATAGTGCACATCAGCGTGGCTATGCTCCTGAAGACGGCTTACGCCATCAAGCGCAACGGATTCGCCAACTCTTTAGGCACAATAGGTTGGACTCTCCTGATTGTGGGAGGTGTCATCGTGGGAGGTTTCGCTCTCGCCGGTGTAATTGACTCCGCCGTCACCAAATGGATAATCATCGTGCTCGGTGTGGTCTCTGGTCTGGGAATATTCCTCCTTAACGATCTCCACAGGAATCCGCTGGCAAACATCGGCTCAGGCCTCTACGAGACCTACAACACCGTCACAGGACTTCTGGGCGACGTTCTGAGTTACCTGCGTCTCTACGCGCTCGGACTCGCCGGAGGTATGCTTGGCAACGCGTTCAACGAGCTGGGACTTTCTGTCTATGGGATTGATGTTCCGGGAGTGAACATCATCTGCTTCGCCCTCATCGTCGGCTTCGGCCACGTCCTGAACCTCGCGATGTGCTGCCTCGGAGCCTTCGTGCATCCTCTCCGACTCAACTTCCTTGAGTTCTTCAAGAACAGCGGCTATGAAGGGACCGGCAAGGCCTACAGCCCGCTCACAACAAACGATAATAAATAATAACAAAATAAACATCAAATCATTATGAACGAAATTTTAGGTTATCTCGGACTGGGCCTTATGCTGGCCCTTTCAGGAATCGGCTCTTCCATCGGAACGACCATCGCCGGCAACGCCGCTGAAGGAGCTCTCAAGGTAAACCCTGAGAAGTCAGGAAACTACATGGTGCTCTCAGCCCTTCCTGCAACCCAGGGTATCTACGGATTCGTGGCCTTCTTTATGTGGCTCGGCAAGGACTTCGCCGCACAGGGTCCGCTTATGTTCGGTGTCGGAATCTCTGTAGGTCTTGTATGTATGATCTCTGCGATCCGTCAGGGTATGGTCAGCGCCAACGGTATCGTCGGCATCAGCCAGGGACACGACGTGTTCACCAACACCCTCATCTACGCCGCCCTTCCTGAGTTCTACGCCATCCTCGGTCTCGTCGGAGCCATCATGGCATAAAACAGGACAATATGTCGCTGATAAAATCAATTTCCGGCATACGCGGAACCATTGGAGGAAAGCCCGGAGACGGGCTTTCTCCTATTGATATAGTAAAGTTCACCTACGCCTACTGCGCCACCCTCCCTACAAGGAAGCCTCAGCCGAACGGTGAGAAGTACAAGATAGTCGTCGGCAAGGACGCAAGGCTGTCCGGAGCGATGGTCGAGAACCTTGTCATCGGCTCACTGATGGCCTGCGGCGTGGATGTGGTGAAGATTGGTTTCGCCTCCACTCCGACCACAGAGATGGCCGTGACATTCGCCAAGGCCGACGGCGGAATCATCCTCACAGCCTCACACAACCCTCGCCAGTGGAACGCCCTCAAGCTTCTCAACGACCGTGGAGAGTTCCTCACAGCGGCCGAAGGCCAGGCCATCCTTGACCTCGCCGAGACCGAGGACTTCAGTTTCGCTGATGTTGACGACCTTGGGCACGTCACCGAACACGACTACACCGACGAGCATCTGGATGCCGTTATGGCTCTGGAAGCCGTTGATGTCCAGGCTATCAAGGACGCTCATTTCAAGGTTGTACTGGACGCAATCAACTCGGTCGGCGGAATCATAATGCCAAGACTATTGGATAGACTCGGCGTGGAGTGCGTCAAGCTCAACTGCGACCCGACCGGCGACTTCGCCCACAACCCGGAGCCGCTGCCTAAGAACCTGACGGATCTCAGCGAGACCGTTGTCAAGGAAAATGCCGACCTCGGAATATCCGTCGATCCTGACGTGGACCGTCTGGCGTTCATCTGCGAGAACGGCGAACCGTTTGTCGAGGAATATACCCTCGTGAGCGTGGCGAGCTACCTCTTTGAAAGAGCCGCCGCAATCGCCAAAAAGGAGGGCAAGACCCTTGAGGAAGTCACTGCCCCTTATAAGCCGATCTCCTGCTCGAACCTATCTTCCAGCCGCGCCCTGCGGGACGTGACCGAGGAATATGGCGGAGAATATCATGCCTCGGCTGTCGGTGAGGTCAACGTCACCACTAAGATGCGTGAGACCGGCGCGCTGATCGGAGGAGAAGGCAACGGAGGTGTCATCTACCCTGCCATCCATTATGGCCGTGACGCGATGGTCGGCGTGGCGTTGTTCCTTTCCAACCTCGCGCACAAGAAGATGAAGGTGAGCGAGTTGAAGAAGACATATCCTGAATATCACATCGCCAAGAACAAGATCGAACTGAGCGACAAGGCATTGATTGACAGGATCTTGAAGGAAATGAAGAAGGAATATGCCGCCGAGGACATCAATGACATCGATGGTGTGAAGATCAGTTTCGAGTCGAAGCGTCAGTGGGTTCACCTGCGCCGCTCCAACACCGAGCCGATCATCCGCATATATTCAGAGGCCCCGACCCTCGCCGCCGCGGAAGCCCTTGCCAATGAGGTGATCGCTATCGCCGAAAGGGTCATTAATGACCAGAATTAAAAATATGCTATAATAGTTAACAGGACTATTAATGGCAAATAAAGCTAATTATCACCTCCTTGCAACGTCTCGCTCGGAGCTCCGAGCTCCGAGCTATTTTCTTCACCCCCCCAGTCACTTCGTGACAGCCCCCTGGGGGGCACTGGGGACCGGATTCCCCAGACCCCTTGCGTCGCTTCGCTCCGAGTTCGAAGACTTTTATCCGAACATATCCCCCCTCTTACGGGGCCGAGGGTGGCCACGGTTGCAAGGAGGTGATAATTAGCTTTGGGTCGATTTTGGTTATTCATTTATTAATAATTTAATTATTAAATAATTATGTTTTCATTCAGGACTACGGCGCTGGAGGATCAGCTGGACAAGGCGTTGCTGGACGGGCGGGTCGGGTGCTTCTGCACCCAGAACTGCTGGGACACGGCGCACGGAAGGTATATGTACGATCTGTTCACGGAGCGAGGGAACCTGAAGGCAGTGTTCAGCCCTATGGGGGCGGAGCTGACTCCGGGAACGAACCATATCTCGTTTGACGCTGAGGCGCTGACGGAACTGGACGCGATCGTTGTGGAGATTCAGGATGCGGGGGCACGGTACTTCAACTACACGAAAGACGTGTTCCACCTGATGGTGATTCTCGCGGTGATGGAGAACCCACCGTCCCTCTACATCGTGGACCACATCAACCCCGCCGGCAGAATCGTCGAAGGCTCGATGCCCTCCGGCACGGTCGAGCCGCACACTCCGAAAATCGCCCACAGGCACGGACTCACCCTCGGCGAGCTCTGTGACCTATGGTACAACGAGATCGGAGCCACATTCGCCCTTCACGTCATCTCAGCCCTGGCCAGCGACTCCACCCGCCAGCTGCTCCCGTGGACGATAGCCCCAGCCTCGGATATTCCAGGAATGTTCACCTGCGAGATGTACAGCGGCGGCGGCCTCTGGAACAACACCACCATCACCCCCGCCATCGGAACAGCCAGGCCTTATGAATATCTCGGAGCCCCCTTCATCCGGCACAACCGTCTGGAAGTCCTCCCCGCCCCCGCCGGAGTCCTGATGCGCCCCTGCACCTTCACCCCGTCCACAGGACGCTACGAAGGCCAACGATGCAACGGCTACCAGATCATGCTCCAACCAGGTACGGAATACCATTCACTGCTCCACACGCTTCAGTTGATGCGATATTTCCGGGAAAGATACTCGCAGTTCGAGCTGCTTGACGGTTTTGAGTCCAAGATAGCCGACCATGTCATGCTGAGTTACCTCCAAGGAGAGATTCAATACCAGAATCTGCGCGAACACGTCAAACTGGAAGAGCAGAAGTGGATCCGCAAGGCAAAACGCTACAGTCTCTACGAGGACCAACCTTACCGCATAAAATAAAGGCTTAAGCGTTATCCTTCATGCAAGCCTCCGGCCGATGAACCACCTTCATCAGTCGGAGGCTTTCCGTTTCCGTTCGTACACCAGAGCGCCACCTCCTGTACAAACACATGTTCCTTACACCTTTGGTACACCAGAGCGCCACCTCCTGTACAAACACATGTTCCTTACACCTTTGGTACACCAGAGCCGCCTTTCCTGTACCAATCCCATGCAAAATCCCTTGCCGCGAGCCAAGCTTCCAGGAATTATGACAAAACTTGCGGAATATTTCTAAACAACAATCGTATGAATAAAAGAAAAAATTCACGCAAGACAGAAAGAGTGACTGTCATGGCTTACATGGAACGGCAGATAGCCGAAATGAAAGCCTTGAGGAGGCTGGGAACGGCCCGCAACTACACCAGAGCCAGGAACAGTTTCAGTTCATTTCTTAAAGGCCATGATGTCTCTTTCAGAATGATGGATGAAAATCTCATCCTTGGCTACAACAACTGGCTTGGACAAAGAGGCGTGGTAAAGAACACCATCTCATTCTACATGAGGATCTTGAGAGCCATTTACAACAAAGCTGCCAAGGACAGGCTCACCAAACAGAACTTTCCTTTCAGGAATGTCTATACAGGCATTGACAAGACCCGCAAGAGGGCCTTGGATGAGAAAGAGGTAAAAAGGATCATGGAACTTGATCTCAAGGACTCCCCCTCCCTGACACTTTCCAGAGACATATTCCTATTCAGTTATTGCATGCGTGGAATGTCGTTTGTTGACATCGCGTTTCTTCGCAGGCAAAATTTTGACGAGAGTTACATCACCTACCGCAGACAGAAGACTGGACAATGCCTGACGGTACGGGTTGAGCCATGCATCGCACGCATCATCAAGCGCTATTCAGACCTGTCTGAAAGCACGCCTTATATATTCCCAATCATTTCATCATGTGATCCCGAAGAGGCATACCGCCAGTACCAGACAGCGCTGGGCTACCATAACCGCAAACTCAAGGCACTTGCCAGAAGAGCCAATGTAAACCTGCCGCTGTCGTCCTACTGGGCGCGGCACACATGGGCGACGGTCGCAAGAAACCATAATATTCCCGTCTCCGTGATAGGAGCCGCGATGGGACATTCCTCTGAGAAGACGACCATGATCTATCTGGCCGCGCTGGAGAACTCGGTGATTGACAAGGCGAACCGGGTTGTTATCGGGAGTATAGACAAGATGGTTTCTCCATAAGAGACGGCACTTTCAATTGTCAAAGATAGCAAAACTTTTATTTCCGACCACTAAAATCTATCAAATTTTACGACTTTTCCGCCAATTTATGGCTAATCAAGGTATTGTCCACTATCGTCACAATCATTGTGTGGTGAGTTTAAAACTCAAATAATCCATGAATATGAACCATTGTGGACCAAAAACGGAGCAGTGTTTCAGTCCTGCTATATTCAATAATTGGGAGCCAAGTAGTTTTGCACCACGCCAACTACTTGGCTTACATACACATAAGGCGATGTGCCGTCTCTTATGGAGAAACAGCACGAGTGGTTACATTGTTAGCTATTCGCAACATAACTCATTATAATACAGACCAATATCAAAATTGGGATGAACTATGGCTGTATCTGCCCACCAAATAACGACCCAACATAGCATAGAGACGGGTGCCGCTGACACCTCCGGAAGCGGGAACAACGACAGAATCTGTTGGTTCGTCATGCGAGCCTACAAATGCGAGGGCAAAGCCGAAGAAAGACTATCCGGCGATGATGGTTTGGAACATTTCATACCCAAGCATTATGCTGTCAGGGTCTATCACGGAGTCAAATCCCGCCGTCTTGTGCCGGTCATTCCGAGCCTTGTGTTCGTGCGCGCGAGCAGGAGACAGCTCATCCGGTTCAAAAAAGACAACAACTTTCTGCAATACGTCATGCGGAAGACAAGCTCCGGTGGGGAATATCTCATTGTGCCTGACGACCAGATGACCAATTTCATCAAGGTGGCGTCACGTCCCGAAGAGAATCTGACATATTTCAAACCCGAAGAGATCGACATTCGGAAAGGGACAAGGGTACGAATCCACGGTGGCATATTCGATGGCGTCGAAGGAATATTCATGAGAACCGAAGGGGTACGTGACCGACGTGTGGTAGTCATGCTGGAAGGAGTTCTGGCGGTGTCTGCCAAGGTTCATCCTGACCTTGTGGAGGTTTTGAAATAACTATAAATGATGGAAAAGAACTCTGATTTTAAGATTGTGCGGCAGAAAGCCGCGATGTTAGTTCTGTTCACGCTTGCGCTGTGGTCCTGTTCTACGCCGAAGGAGATCAGTTACTTCCAGGACCTCGAGTCGGTGGAGGGCCAGCGGATCGGTGGCGCGAAGGGGATCACGGTGCGGCCCAAGGACAAGATCTCGATCATCGTGAACTGCAAGAGTCCCGAGCTGACGGCGCTTTTCAACCTGCCGTACGTGACTCAGCGTCTCGGTGAGAACACCCGCAGCACGATCTTGTCGGGCTACAGCCAGGGCTACATCTCTGGTTACACGGTGGACGACCGGGGCTGCATCGACTTCCCTGTCCTCGGCGAGGTGGCCGTGGCGGGGCTGACACGCGACGAGATCGCCTCCGTGATCAAGAACGAGCTCAATGAGCAGGGGCAGGCGACGGACGCCGTGGTGACCGTTGACTTCATGAACCTGTACTATCAGGTGCTTGGCGAGGTTGAGAAGCCGGGGCGCTACGCCATCGACAAGGATGCCGTGACAATTCTCGACGCCATCGGAACCGCCGGTGACTTGACCATCTACGGAAAGCGCGAGAGCGTGAAGGTGCTGCGCAACGAGAACGGCAAGATGCTGACCTACGAGGTGAACCTCTGCTCAGCCGCCGACCTGATAGCCTCGCCGGCCTACTACATCCGCCAGAACGACGTGATCTACGTCGATCCGAACGACGTGCGGGCAAGGCAGTCCACGGTGAACGGCAACAATGTCCGCTCCACCTCGTTCTGGATCTCGCTGACTTCGCTCGCGGCGTCCATCACCAACACGATCGTGATCATCGCCACGAGGGCCGGGTCGGGGAAGTGATCCGCCTTGGAACCTTGTGAAGAAACACTATAACATCAAAGCGATTCAAAACAATGGAGAACAACATCAACACGGATAACAATACCCGGCAGCAGGAGGAGACCGTGCAGATCAGCCAGCTTGTGCGCCGCTGCCTGTCCAGATGGTACTGGTTCGCCCTGAGCCTGGCGGTCTGCCTGGCTTTAGGTGTCCTGTACATCCTCAGGTCAACCCCTACGTACAACACCTCCGCTGACATCCAGATCAAGTCCAACACCAAGGGCGCGTCCATGCCGGGGGACATCGGCGAGTTCGGCAACATGGGCCTCTTCGCCGTCAAGTCAAACGTCAACAACGAGCTGCACGCCTTCGAATCCCCGGACATCATGAGCGAGGTGGTGGCCAGGCTTCGCCTGTACATGAGCTACACGGTGGACGGCACCTTCCACAGGAACGTGCTCTACGGCACGTCGCTGCCGATCTCCGCCGACCTGCTCGACGTGGATGAGAACGTGGGAGCCGGATTCACCGTCAGCGAGAACGGCGGGAGAGTCACCCTGAATGACTTCATCCATAAGAATGAGAAGGTCGGCGGCAAGCCGGTCGTGGGACACTACGGCGACACGCTCCAGACTCCTGTCGGAAGGATCATCGTTCAGAAGACGAAGGACTACTCCGGGGAGGCGATGAAAAAGCCGGTCAACGTCAGAAAGTCGGGCCAGCGCGGCGTGACACAGTCTTACCTGAACAGACTCCAGGTGAACCTCGCCGACAAGAACGCCGACGTCATCTCGCTCTCTATCAAGGACGTGTCCACCCAGCGCGCCCAGGACATCCTTAACACCCTGATCGCCGTCTATAACGAGAACTGGGTGCGTGACAAGAACCAGATAGCGAACTCCACTTCTGTGTTCATCAACGACCGTCTCAGGGTGATCGAGGGCGAGCTGGCGGGCGTGGACTCCGACATCTCCGCCTACAAGTCGGAGAACATGATCCCTGACGTGGGTGCCGCAGCGACGATGTACATGCAACAGAGCACGGTGCTGAACCAGCAGCTCCAGGACGTGAGCAACCAGCTCTACATGGCGCGCTACATCAAGGACTACATCGGCAAGGAGGACAACCGCAACCAGCCGCTTCCCGCCAACATGGGATTGAGCAGCCAGACGATCGAGAACGGCATCTCCGAGTACAACTCCAAGATCCTGCAGAGGAACAACCTTGTGGCGAACTCCGGCGAGGAGAACGTGCTCGTGAAGGATCTCGACCAGGCTCTGGCCTCGATGAGGGGGTCGATCTCCCGGTCCATAGACAACGAGATCCTTGCCCTCAACACGAAATACGAGAATCTCAAGGGCACCGCCCGCCAGAACACCGCGCGCATCGCCGCGAATCCTAACCAGGCGAAGCAGCTCCTCTCGGTCGAGCGTCAGCAGACCGTGAAGCAGGCTCTGTACCTCTTCCTCCTGCAGAAACGCGAGGAGAACGAGCTCTCGCAGGCGTTCACCGCCTACAACACAAGGATCATCAAGCATCCTATTTCAGGAATATTCCCGGTCTCCCCGCAGTCCATGAAGATCATGATGATGGCGTTTCTCCTGGGTCTGATGATTCCTGCCGGGATCATCTATCTGCTGATGGCGACCGACACGAAGGTTCGCTCCCGCCGCGACCTCAAGGGAGTCTCCGTGCCTTTCGCCGGCGAGATTCCGCTCTCTGCCGAGACTGCCACCAAGGCGTTCGGAAAGCGGAAAACCCTCAGTGGCGCCGATTCCATCGTGGTCCGTCACGGCAACCGCAATGTGGTCAACGAGGCGTTCAGGGTGCTCCGCACCAACCTCGAGTTCATGATGCGCGAGCCAGGAAGCAAGGTCGTCGCCGTCACTTCGTTCAACCCGGGCTCGGGCAAGTCCTTCGTGTCGTCCAACCTGGCCGTCAGCTTTGCCATCAAGGGTAAGCGTGTTCTGGCCATCGACGGCGACCTGCGCCACGGCACGCTCTCCGAGCTTGTCGGCTCGCCGAAGCCTGGCCTTAGCGACTATCTCGCCGGGATCGTCGCCGATGTGCACGATGTGATTGTCCGTTCGAAGGACGCGATGACGGTACCTGACACTCTTCCGGCGGGATCCATCCCTCCGAACCCGGTTGAGCTGCTCGCCGACAGGCGCCTCGCCGATGCGATCGCCGTCCTCAGGAATGAGTACGATGTGATCATCATCGACTGCCCGCCGGTGGAGATCGTCACCGACGCGCGCGTCATCAACGACTATGTGGACAGGACACTCTTCGTCGTCAGGGCCGGGCTGTTCGACAAGGCCATGCTCCCGGACCTCGACGCGCTCTACCGCGACGGGGAGTACAGGGGACTCTGCTGCGTCCTCAACGGGACCGCGTCCTCCGACGGCTACTACGGGAACTACGGGCGATACGGCTACCACGCCTACTCCTACTACGGCAAGGAGAAGTAGCGGGGGGCGGCGACAACATCTGCAACAAGGCCTACACAAGTGACCTAATCGGAAGAGGCCAGAACAATACAAACTAAAAAACAAAACAATATGTCAGTTTTCACAGACAAGATCCTCCTGATCACAGGAGGTACCGGCAGTTTCGGCAACGCCGTGCTCCGCAGATTCCTTGACTCAGACATCAAGGAGATAAGAATATTCAGCCGTGACGAAAAGAAGCAGGATGACATGCGTCATGCCCTTCAAAATCCAAAGGTAAAATTCTTCATAGGCAACGTGCGCGACAAGACATCCGTTGACATAGCCATGCGTGGGGTGGATTATGTGTTCTCCGCCGCAGCCCTCAAGCAGGTTCCATCCTGCGAGTTCTTCCCGATGGAAGCCACAAGAACCAATGTCGAGGGCACAAACAACGTTCTTCTCTCCGCCATTGAGCATAGAGTCAAAAACGTGGTCGTGCTGTCAACTGACAAGGCCGCATACCCGATCAACGCCATGGGCATAAGCAAGGCCCTGATGGAGAAAGTCGCTATCGCAAAAGGACGCGAACTTGGAGAGAATGCAAATACCACAATCTGTTGCACACGTTACGGCAATGTGATGGCATCCAGAGGCTCCGTCATTCCGCTTTGGGTGGAGCAAATGATGGAAGGCAAACCAATCACTATCACGGATCCGAACATGACCCGTTTCATGATGACACTTGACGACGCTGTGGATCTGGTTGTCTATGCCTTCACACATGCGCACAACGGAGACCTATTCGTTCAGAAAGCGCCTGCGGCGACCCTCATGACACTTGCCACAGCGCTTAAGGAAATATATTCAAAAGTTAACCCGAAATACGGTGAGACTGACGTCAAGGTCATAGGTACCCGCCATGGCGAGAAACTCTACGAGACCCTCGTAACAAGGGAGGAAATGGCACGCGCGATCGACATGGGCAACTATTTCCGCATCCCTTGTGACACCCGTGACCTCAACTACGACAAATTCTTCACCGAGGGCAACTCCGACATGACCAAGATCGAGGACTACCACTCCCACAACACCCGCAGACTCGACATCGATGGCATGAAAGAACAATTGATGCGTCTGCGCTTCATTCAGGAAGATCTCGGACTTATCCCTCATGCCAAGGCACGTGACATAAGGTCTGAATAAAAGCGGTCATTCCCCTATCACTTATCCAACTACCTAACAAAAATCAATTCAATGAATATACTTGTGACCGGAGCCAAAGGTTTTGTCGGCCGGAACCTCTGCGCGCAGCTCAACAACATAAAGGACGGCAAGGCGAGATTCTACGGAATAGCACCCGCAACCTCGGTGACCGAACCAAAGATCACCGAGGTCTATGAATATGACATCGACTCCACACCAGAACAGCTTGATGAATATTGCAGCAAGGCCGACTTCGTCTTCAACCTGGCCGGCGTGAACCGTCCAAAGGATCAGGCCGAGTTCATGTCTGGCAATTTCGGATTCGCATCCACTCTTCTGGACACGCTGAAAAAGTACGGTAACACTTGTCCGGTAATGCTTTCCAGCTCAATCCAAGCAACATTATCCGGACGTTTCGGGGACAGTGAATATGGCCGCAGCAAAAAAGCCGGAGAAGAACTCTTTTTCCAATATTCCGAAGAAACCGGAGCCAAAGTCCTTGTTTACCGTTTCCCGAATCTCTTCGGCAAATGGTGCCGCCCGAACTACAACAGTGTTGTGGCGACATTCTGTAACAACATCGCCAACGACCTGTCCATTCAGGTCAACGATCCTAATGTCGAACTGGAACTCCTCTACATCGATGATCTTGTGGACGAGATGATTTCCGCATTGAAAGGGGATGAGCATCACTGCGAGTTCAACGGTGTGGAGACAGTCTTCACTAATATCGGACGTTACTGCGGAGTACCTGTGACACATAAGGTCAAGCTCGGAGAGATTGTCCACCTTTTGAATGAATTCCATGAGCAGCCCAACACTCTCGTCATGCCGGAAATTCCGGGCGGTTCGTTCGCAAAGAAGTTGTATTCAACCTATTTGAGCTACTTGCCTAAAGAGAAAGTAGCATATTCATTAAAGATGAACATGGACGACCGTGGCAGCTTTACTGAACTTCTAAGAACAGCAAAATGTGGTCAATTCAGTGTGAATATTTCCAAGCCAGGAATCACGAAAGGTCAACACTGGCACAACACCAAATGGGAGTTTTTCATTGTGGTTTCCGGCCACGGCCTTGTCCAGGAAAGAAAGGAAGGGCTTGATGCGGACGGCAATCCATTCCCAGTAATGGAATTCGAGGTCAGTGGTGAAAACATACAGGTAGTACATGCCTTGCCTGGCTATACCCACAACATCATCAATCTCTCCCCCACCGAAAATCTCGTGACCCTAATCTGGGCCAACGAACTGTTTGACCCGAACCGCCCGGACACCTACTTCGACCCTGTGGTGTAATAATAAAGAGCGGCCATCTAGGGAATGGCCACTCATTCGTGGTTGAAGAAATGTTCAAGTTGAAATCCCTCACCTCAATCTCTCTGTCGGCCTGTTACTATTAAACGCAACATTACGTATAAGTATTGGAATTTCCAAGGTTTATGACAACTAATATTCAATAGCATGGGACACAATATAGACACGGCAAACTACACGGACATCATGTTCAAAGACAATGGCAGACTCAAACTGTTGATCATAGTCGGGACAAGACCGGAGATTATCCGGTTGGCGGCGGTAATTACTAAATGCCGTGAGTATTTCGATGTGATTTTGGCCCACACGGGGCAAAACTATGACTATAACCTCAACGGCATATTCTTCAAGGATCTGAAACTGGCGGATCCAGAGGTATTCATGAACGCAGTAGGGTCAGATCTGGGTGAAACGATGGGCAACATTATAGCAGAAAGCTACAAACTAATGGCCTCAGTGAAGCCGGACGCCGTTCTCGTGTTGGGGGACACGAATTCCTGTCTCTCAGTCATCGGAGCCAAGAGGCTGCACATCCCCATCTTCCACATGGAGGCTGGAAACCGCTGCAAGGACGAGTGCCTCCCGGAGGAGACGAACCGCCGCATAGTGGACATCATCTCGGATGTCAATCTGGCATATTCAGAACACGCGAGAAGGTACCTCGCCGAGTGCGGCCTGCCGAAGGAGCGGACTTACGTGACCGGCTCGCCGATGACCGAGGTGCTGCACCAGAACTTCGCCGAGATCGAGGCCTCGGATATTCATAAAAGATTGGGACTTGAGAAGGGAAAGTATATTCTTTTGTCCGCCCACCGCGAGGAGAACATAGACACCGAGAAGAACTTCCGGAGCCTCTTCAATGCGGTAAACGCGATGGCAGCCAAGTATGACATGCCGGTTTTATATTCATGCCACCCGAGGTCCCGCAAACGCCTGGAACAGAGCGGCTTTAAGCTCGACCCGCGTGTCATCCAGCATGAGCCGCTCGGATTCCACGACTACAACTGTCTCCAGATGAATGCCTTCGCAGTGGTCAGCGACAGCGGCACTCTGCCTGAGGAGAGCAGCTTCTTCACGAGCGTCGGCCATCCGTTCCCGGCAGTGTGCATCCGCACCAGCACCGAGCGCCCCGAGGCCCTTGACAAGGCCTGCTTCATCCTCGCCGGCATTGACGAGCGCAGCCTCCTGCAGGCCGTGGACACCGCCGTGGAAATGAACCGCGCCGGTGACTTCGGCCTTCCCGTCCCGACCTACACCGACGAGAACGTCTCCACCAAGGTAGTCAAGATCATCCAGTCCTACACCGGCATCGTCAACAGGATGGTCTGGAGGAAGTAGGAAGCTAATCTCAAGCATCTCAATTATATTAACTCCAGACACCTATGAGACAATTTAAAGACATTCAAATAGCCGTGGCCGGCACCGGCTACGTCGGCCTGAGCATCTCGACCCTTCTCTCTCAACATCACAAAGTGACGGCCGTGGACATCATCCCGGACAAGGTCGAGAGGATCAACAGCCGAATCAGCCCCATCCAGGACGAGTACATCGAGAAATACTTTCGTGGCGAGTTCGGGGACTACGGGAAGACCGGTGTCCCGGGCGAGCTGAACCTCACGGCCACCCTTGACGGCGCGTCTGCGTATAAGAACGCCGACTTCGTGGTCATCGCCGCGCCGACGAACTACGACCCCGAGAAGAACCACTTCGACACCCACTGCATAGAGGACGTCATAGACCTCGTCCTCGGCGTCAACCCTGACGCCGTGATGGTCATCAAGTCCACCGTCCCGGTGGGCTACACCCGGAGCCTCTACGTCAAGTACGCCCTGAAGTTCCTCACGGACCCCGCCCTCAGGGGCAGGAAGCTCAACCTGCTTTTCTCCCCGGAGTTCCTCCGCGAGAGCAGGGCCCTCTACGACAACCTCTATCCCTCGCGGATCATCGTCGGCTATCCCGAGATACTCCCGTCCGACCAGGACGAGAGGTGGGACGAGGAGAACGCCGCCATCCGCGCCATAGGCAGCCCGGAGGCCAAGGAATATGCGAGGGCGTTCGCCGGACTGCTTCAGGAGGGCGCGATCAAGGAGAACATCGACACGCTCCTCATGGGCATGAAGGAGGCCGAGGCGGTGAAGCTCTTCGCCAACACCTACCTCGCCCTGCGCGTCAGCTACTTCAACGAGCTTGACACCTACGCGGAGATCAAGGGCCTCGACACGCAGGCCATCATCAAGGGCGTGGGCCTTGACCCGCGAATCGGCACGCATTACAACAACCCGTCCTTCGGCTACGGCGGCTACTGCCTCCCGAAGGACACCAAGCAGCTGCTCGCCAACTACGCCGACGTCCCGGAGAACCTTATCCAGGCGATAGTCGAGAGCAACCGCACCCGCAAGGACTACATCGCCGACGCGGTGCTGCACAAGGCCGGCTACTACAGCAGCAACGGCCAGTGGGACAGCTCCAAGGAGCACGCGTGCGTGATAGGCGTGTATCGCCTGACGATGAAGTCCAACTCCGACAACTTCCGCCAGAGCTCCATCCAGGGCGTGATGAAGCGCATCAAGGCCAAGGGCGCGGAGATCATCATCTACGAGCCGACGCTCGAGGACAGCGCGACATTCTTCGGCTCAAGGGTCGTCAACGACCTCGACGAGTTCAAGAAACAGAGCGAGGCGATCATAGCCAACCGCTACGACTCCTGTCTCGATGACGTGAAGGACAAGGTTTACACGAGAGACATTTTCAGACGGGACTAAGAAGCTGTTTTGAATTGTTTGAAATGTTCTTTGAGGTGAAAAATCTTCATTTTCTTCCCGCTTCTTCAGTCAGATAGCACCGCTATCTTCCTTGGAAGAAGCGGTCGAAACTGAAGTTTTTCACTCTCAAACCTTCAAACAAACAATTCAAAACAGCTTCTAAAGTCTAAAAGACAAATAACCCTAAGCGGCCTTGAGAGACACCTGAACTATGTGAATATTGTGACGCCAGCGGTGTGTAGGCCTGATTATTGCTGGAACACGTTCCCCGTTATGAGGCATTCGAGGGTAAGAAAGGGATTGTGGAACTGACATAGAACAGTGTGGAAAGTGTTGGAATTGATTAAAGAGTATATTATCAAATTCACGGACTTCGTCTGCGGATGGCCGTTGTTCACACTTCTGATAGGAGGAGGAATATTCCTGTTCATATATTCAAGAGCATTGCCGCTGAGGAAGTTGGGAATGGCGGTCAGTTCTCTGAAAATGAAGAAGAAAGGAGAGGGGCAGGTCAGTTCCTTTCAGGCTCTGATGAACACCATCAGCAGCACAGTCGGGATGGGGAACATCGCCGGGGTCGCGATAGCACTATGTGTCGGTGGGCCCGGAGCCATCTTCTGGATGTGGGTCAGCGCTTTGCTTGGAATGGCCACAAAGTTCTTTGAGGGCACCCTCGCCGTAATGTATAAAGGGAAGGATGACAAGGGAGTAGCCCAAGGAGGACCTATGTTCGTCCTGACCGAAGGAATCGGCAGGAAGATGAAGCCGTTGGCTGTAATGTTCGCATTCTGCGCTCTGTTCAGCGGTCTTCCTGTGATGCAGGCAAACCAACTCTCCGAGTCGTTATATTCAGTGATCCTTGAGCCGCTTGGAGTGCCCGAATCAAGATGGGTGTTTCTGGTAATCGGTCTTGTGATCGGCGGCATAGTGAGTCTCGTCATTTTTGGTGGGATAAAGCGGATCTCGCAGGTTTCATCGAAGATCGTACCGTTTATGGTTGGATTCTATTTCCTTATGGTGGTGGGCATTATGGTTGTCTATCACGACCGTCTGCCCTCCGTGTTTGAAGCCATCTTCGAAGGTGCTTTCTGCTGGAAGGCTGGTTTCGGAGCCTTCACCGCCGTGGCTCTGACCGGAGCGAGGAGGGCGATGTTCGTCAACGA
>ERZ779890.410-NODE-410-length-47707-cov-10.761773_pt1 | contig 47707 bp, 37 predicted proteins | sample MGYA00511553_ERZ779890 | MGnify/ENA primary metagenome ERZ779890 (study PRJEB29588, sample SAMEA2152064) | human gut metagenome | biome: human gut; feature: human-associated habitat; material: faeces | place: Denmark | collected 2008/2010 ... | reverse complement strand
TATCGTCATGTTCAAGAAACTTACAGGGATGACACCGGCGCAGTTTCGGAAGCTGCATATATAACATCATCTACAATCCGTATTCCATATTTATCAAGGTCAACCCTGCCGTCTATGACCTCAATGCCATCTGCTCTTAGACGGTTAGCCTGTTCATCGGCTCCGCCGAAGGCAAATGCCCCTGACAGCTCACCCTTTGCATTTACCACTCTGTAGCATGGAATTTCATCAGGATTGGGATTCTTGTGCAGGGCATTGCCGACAGCCCGGCACATTTTTTTATTGCCTGCAAGCTCAGCAACCTGTGCATATGTGGCAACACAGCCCTTTGGAATCCTTTTTACAGCCTCATATATGAGTCGGGTCGGATTATAGGTGACAAGGTCATAGCTGTCTGCAATCATGTTTTTTATAGCATCATCCGGTATGCTGCCATCGAGAATGATGGTATTCCAGTTGTCCTTGTTTTGGTGCCATCCGGGGATGACGGATGGGAAGGCATCCCTCCAGAAGTCGCGCCAGGCAGGAGATACCTTGACATTTAAGTTGATAAAACCATTGCGCTCATAGGTCCACAGGAAAACCTTTTTGCTGTCCTTTACGCGGATGAGCTGCCAGTTTGGGTCGTGGAATGGTGCTTCCTGATATGTATTTGGAAATGATAAGCCGTAGTCTAATGCTTCTTGTCGTGTTTTCATAGATTTTGCCTGCCTTCTTTTTAATTATACGATTACAGTATAACATAGAAAGAACAAATTTATTGACTTAATTCTTCATACAACCTCTCTATCTCACCATCTTCCTTAGAATTTACAAACACCAGTGTATCATCCGATTTTATCATGAGAATAGGAGAGTATCCGTCGAATACATACAGGCTGCATTTTCCAAGGGTGCGTCCTTCATACCTGCCGATATCGTAGCTGTCGGTAGAGGCTCCGTTTGTACGCAGGAAACTGTCATACGGAAGCTCGTCCAGAAGCTTAAGCTCTGTGATGTCATTTACATCAATCTCGCTTGTATAGCCACCGGCAGAAATAGTAAGGTTATTGTTTGTCAGAGTGATTTTTTCCTGTATATTAATCAAAGGAAGCATGCAGACAAACACCAGGATGATACAGCCGGCTGTTATTGCACAGGTGATTCCTGTGAAAATCCACGCGCCTTTTTTAGCATAATTAAACGTGTAATTGCCGGACTGCATGCGGTTTTCAATGAGAATATGTTTGTCGTCGGGATTATAGTAGTAGCCGGTTTTCCAGTATTCATCATCGTCCACATCTATTGGTGAGGTGTTGGCAGACAGCAGTTCCTTCTTTCTGTTTAAGCCCATATAAATTGGAACAATAAATCCCAAAACGGCTATTAACTGAATGAAAATATACACATAATAGGATGATGCCGGAAGTATTCCGGTGATACCTGTGTATAAGGCTACATAAATCCATGCGACAGCGTTTAGTCCGCTTAGGAGAAGCATTGCGATGCTTTTATATTTTTTCATAGTATTGTTGACAATAAGGTTGAGCTTTGAATCCATGCTGTATACGTGGCGCTCGCTTTTGTTTATAAAAGCATGAAATACCAGCGAAAGTGTGGATATTAAAACAGAGCACAAAAACAGCGAAATCATAAGGATATTGTAATGGGTGTCACCAAGCATAAAGTATGGTATATATGCTGCAAGCTCAGTAATTAAAAAGAGTGCGTGCCATTTATAGCTGACTGTCGTGGCACCGGCTTCTGCTGAAACGCGGGTGTCGATATAAACCTTTTTGCGTTGGGCTTCTATTATCCATCCGTTTTGTATTTTCAGAGCATACATTTTCCGGTGGGAGCTGTTTGGAATATGAATAATTCCAAAGATATATGCAAACATCCAGATAATATATACCAGAACAAAAACGGCAATGTTAATAAAAACAATAAAGCATATCGCAATGGAGATAATCACATTGGCAATCTGAAAGTGTTTCATTTTGCATTTTCCGGTGGTGACGATTTCGGTTACTTCGGCATCTTCTTTGTGAGATGATGGAATATGTACATTGAGATACATGCCATTTTCATATTTATAGGCGTGTGTGTACGCAAATTGCATACATAGTATGATAATAAGATTTGTAATTATAAAGATAATAAACATCATAATTTCCATAGTCTGCCTCCTCTGCTAAGCGGTACATGGTTTCATTTGTGAATACATTTTATCACACATTGATAAAAATTCCTCACGGCTCATTCCGGTGAGACAGGCTTCAGCACTTAAAAGCTCAAGCTCTGATTCCAGCTTTTCAGTGAAATCTGTATCATCTGCGATGGATTCTGACACAAAAGCGCCGAGCCGTCTGTCTGTACGGATAAATCCCTCATTTTTCAAAATCTGATAGGCTTTATTGACCGTCATTGTGTTTACACCGGCATCGCTTGCCAGCTGGCGCACGGTTGGAAGCTTTTCGCCAGTCTTTAGCTCACCTTTGCCTATTCCCTTTACAATCTGGTTTCTAAGCTGTACGTATATCGGGGTGCTGCTTGACATGTCGAGTTCTATTATCATGAGAACCTCCTGTATCTTACTGTTTATATGTGATAGCCTGCTTGAAATGTATCAATATTTATGAGCAGGCTGTAATCTGACAAAATTTGTAAGTGATATAAATGTATTATTTGTATTATATATAGTAATACAGACAGCACTTTATGTCAACTGATGTTTTAGCATCAATTATATTGACATTTTGAATATTACAATTATGATTAAAGAGTTATAAGGTATCATAACGTAAAAGAATACATATGAGGTTAAAAAATGAGCAGATTAATAGAGCAGATAAAACAAAAGGATGCCTGTGCCTTCACACATGGTGGCAAATTTCATGCAGATGATGTGTTCTCATCAGCCCTGCTTTTGTATATAAACCCTGAGATCAGCATAACAAGGGGCAACAGCGTGCCTGATAATTTCACAGGAATAGTTTTTGATATAGGTCGAGGTGAGTTTGACCATCATCAGAAGGACAGCAGAATCAGGGAAAACGGTGTGCCGTATGCGGCATTTGGCCTGCTGTGGGAGGCTGTTGGAGCGGATATTCTAGGTGAGGAGCTTGCGGTAAAATTCGATGAGTCATTTGTCCAGCCTCTCGACAACAATGACAATACAGGAGAGAAAAACGAGCTTGCAACACTTATAGGCAATTTCAACCCGTCATGGGATTATGAGGGTGGCAGCGATGAGGCTTTCTTTCAGGCGGTAAGCGTAGCAGGCATGATACTGGAAAACAAATTTGAGAGATACCGTGGCAATGAGAGAGCCGATAAGAGAGTGGAGGAGGTGCTTGCAAAGCACGATCCGGCCAGCAGAATACTGGTGCTTCCTGAGTTTATACCGTGTCAGAAGGCTCTGAGTGAGACGGATATTGCGTTTGTTATTTTTCCGTCAAACAGAGGCGGCTTTTGTATACAGCCGCAGAAAAGAGAATACTCGATGAATTACAAGTGTTCTTTTCCGGCGGAGTGGCTGGGGCTTGAAGGTGAGGAGCTGGTAAATGCTACAGGAATTCCCGGTGCGATATTCTGTCACAAGGGAGGCTTTATCATGACTGTTAAGGAGCAGGATGAAGCTGTAAAGGCATGCGAAAAGGCGCTTTCTCTTCATAAAGACAGCTCTGTGATAGTGTGGTATGGCAGTAAAGGAGATACTGCAGCCATGGCATGTGACAGTCAGACAGACGAGCTGCTTATAAATGTTGCAAAAGCACGAGGAATAAAGGGTGTGCATATCTGTCATGTTGATGCAATGCCTGTTCCACAGCTTGATTTAACAGAGCTTGACAGTGAGACAGCATATGCAGAGGTACTGATGGAGAAGCCACAGTGGAAGTCATATGTAAAGGAGCAGGTGAAGCAGATTGTAAAGTACAGACCGGAGGCTGTGTATGTGGAAGGAAACGCATTTGAGACATATCCGGTTATACGTGCACTCAGAAAGAAGCACATTCCTGTGCTTACGATGATTGAAAATAAAGAGAAAAAAATAATGGTAAGAATACCATGATTTATGTGCATTTTTGAAAAAATTTGGTATAATGTTGTTAAGCGCGGACCGCAACGGAGTGTAGACAAAGCACGAGTATCGTGCGGTGTGTGGGTGGTTTGGAATAATACGGGTAATATACAAGTAACAATACGAGGATGCAGCAGGTATGAAGACAATCATAAAATACGAGCTTGTCATAAATAAGGCACTCAGATCTGCACTCAACTATGATACACCGGATGAGCAGATTAATGAGTTTATCAGATTTTTCGGAAAACATATCGGTTCTGACCGCATATATATATTTGAGGATTGTGATGAGAAGCATGTCACCAAAAATACATATGAGTGGTGTGCGGATGGAATAGTGCCGGAGATACATGAATTGCAGAATGTCGATATGGACATAATAGGCTGGTGGTATCAGGTCTTTGACAAGGACAGGAATGTAATTATCACAGATATAGAGCAGATAAAGGATGAGCATAAGGTCTCTTACAATTTGTTAAAGGCACAAAATGTAAAAAACCTGGTAGTATGTCCAATTCGCTATAAGGATGAGATAAAGGGCTTTTTTGGTGTGGATAATCCACCGGAAAGTGATACTCTCGGACTGACCACGTTCCTGGATATGATAGGAACCTTGCTTATATCACTGCTTAAGCTGCGCAATTCCTTCACAAAGTCGAATAATGTAGCGAAGCTTAGCAGCTATTCATCACTTTCAAGTATCTATATATCCATGGCACTGGTAAATGTGCAGACACACAGATACCATATAGTAAAGACTTTGGATGAGGTTGCACACTTCATGGATGTAAAACCGCAAAGTGATGGGGAATATAGGATAGATGAGGATTTCCCGGGGCGCATCAGCAGTGTGATGGACGAGTTCTGTACTAAGGCACATCGCAAGGAGACACTTGAATTTGTGGATATCACTACAGTAGAGGACAGACTTCGTGGAAAAAATACCATAGTACACGAGTTTATCGGAAATGTATCAGGCTGGTGCCGTGAAAGGTTTATTCCTGTAGACTATGATGCAGATGGCAGACTGTGGCATGTGCTTTACTGCGTGGAGAATATTGACGAGGAAAAACGGCGTGAAAACAGACTCATGTATCTGGCTCAGACAGATCTCATGACAGGTATACGCAACCGCGGAAGCGGAGAGAATAAGATAACAGAGTATCTAATCCACAAACAGTGCGGTCTGTTATGCCTTTTAGACTGTGACAAGTTTAAGTCAATAAACGATACCTATGGACATGCGGTAGGTGACAAGGTGATAATAGCAATTGCTGATACTTTGCGCAAATCATGTCGTGATGATGATGTCGTGCTTCGCCTGGGCGGGGATGAGTTTGCGGTATTTATACCGGGGATGCTTGATAAAGAGCGGGCAGAAGCTTTTTTTGACAGGCTTTTTTCAAACATAGAGCATATTGATATAGCAGAGATGAATGGAAAGAATATACTGCTCAGTCTTGGCGCATGCTTTTATGACGGAATGGATTGTATCACGTTTGACCAGCTCTACAGAAGGGCAGATATCGCCATGTATGACAGCAAGAAAAAACAGGGCTACAGTGCGACAATTTTTGATGCAAAGCAATGATAGTCGGGCATATTAAATAAAAAGAGGAGAATGAAAATGCAGACAGGAAAAGCAATATCTATCCCATCGGTTCTCAAGGTGGGAAATGGAACATTAAACAAAATCGGAGAGTATTTAAAGAGTGAGGAGCTGACGAGCGTAGTCATTTTTATGGGAAACGGTCTCATAGATATGTTTGGAGATACTATAATGAAGTCGCTTACTGATGCCGGTATCACCGTGCTTGAGTACAGCGAGCTTGATACAGTTGAGATAGACGATATCATTACTCTTGCCTTTGATATACCAAACAAGGCAAAGGCAGTCGTGTCAGTGGGCGGCGGAAAGGTAATAGATGCAGGAAAATATGCAGCTTTTCTAAGAAATCTGCCATTTATCAGTGTGCCGACCTCAAGCTCAAGTGATGGTTTTTCTAGCGCCAGTGCATCACTTTTGGTGCACGGCAAGCGTACGTCGGTTCCTGCAAAGCTTGCGCATGGTATCATAGTTGACACACAGGTCATCCGCACAGCACCGGAGAAGTTTATATATTCAGGCATCGGGGATATGGTGTCAAAGATTACAGCACTCTATGACTGGATTTTTGAGGAAGCGCATGGTGCAGGTGTGGTCAATGACTTCGCCGTGATGGTTGCTAAAAAGGCGGTCAACAGCTTTGTGCGTACACCTTATGAGAGCATAAAGGATGAGCTTTTCCTAAAGGAGCTTGTGGATTCGCTTGCCATGAGCGGCATAGCAAACGAGATAGCGGGAAGCAGTGCGCCGACCAGCGGCAGTGAGCATCTTATTTCACATGCGCTTGACAAAATTCTTGAGCATCCACAGCTTCATGGCATACAGGTCGGCATAGCAACCTATATCATGAGTGTAGTGCAAAACCACAGATATGTAAGGGTGTGCACAGTGCTCAAAAGGACAGGCTTTTTCGACTATGCGGCCACTCTTGGCATGAGAAAGCAGGATTTTCTGGATGCGATAGATATGGCGCCATCCATGAAGCCGTTCAGGCACACATATCTGCATGAGAAGGAGTACCGCGATGCGGCAAAGAAGCTTGTGCTCGAGGATGATATACTGAATAAAATACTGGTATAGAGATATGTATGAGAAGACTATAGAGCCGGTTGCGATTATGCACACCGGATTTGGAGAGAAATTTGGCATTCCGAGGCAGAGCGGCCTCGTACCTGAGGCGGCAGGGCAGATAGTATTTGAACCAAAATACCAAAATCCCGATGCGCTTCGTGGAATAGAGGAGTTCACACATTTGTGGATTATATGGGGCTTTTCCGAAAACAGAGTGGAGAAATTCACACCGCTCGTCACACCACCCAGGCTAGGAGGCCGGGAAAAGAAAGGTGTTTTTGCCACACGTTCGCCGTTTCGCCCAAACGGCATGGGACTGTCCTCTGTAAGGCTTGATAAGGTTGAGTACAAAAGCAGCAAGGGCCCCATAATTCATGTGTCAGGTGTAGATATGCTTGACGGCACACCAATCTATGATATAAAGCCGTATCTGGCATATTCAGACTCACATCCTAAGGCATCAGATGGCTTTGCTGCAGAGCACAGATGGGATACGGTGCATGTTATATGGAGGGATGAGGCACTCAAAAGCTGTATGGATGAAGATACCCGCATTACTGTGGAGCATATTCTGGCACAGGATCCAAGAGCTGCATACAATAAGGTCAAGGATTATATCTATGGCATGAGATACGGCAAATTTGATATACGCTTTGTGGCTGATTCACATGCCGGCACGATAGAGATAGTGGATATCGTGGAGTGCATAGACGGATATCATAAGGTTAAGTGATTTTGATTTGCATATGGCGCCACAAGAGAGTAAAATGGTAATGCATACAAAAAGGACAAATGCGTCACGAATATATTTGTAAATACATATTAAATACATATAAGGAAGGTACATACAATGAAAACAGTAAAGGACTATATCAGAACTATCCCGGATTTCCCGGAGAAGGGCATCATGTTCCGCGATGTGACTAGTGTTATCCAGGATGCAGATGGATTAAAGCTTGCAATTGATGAGATGATAAAGAGGCTTGACGGACTTGATTTTGATGTGATAGCAGGAGCTGAATCAAGAGGCTTTGTTTTTGGCATGCCGATAGCATATGCGCTTCATAAACCGTTTGTCATGGTGAGAAAAGCAGGCAAGCTGCCATGTGAGACTGTATCAAAGACATATGACCTTGAGTATGGCACAGCAACAATTGAGATGCACAAGGACTCAGTAAAGCCCGGTCAGAAGGTGGTTCTCGTGGATGATCTTATCGCTACAGGAGGCACAATGCAGGCAGCAGCAGAGCTTGTTGAGGAGCTTGGAGGAGAGGTTGTGAAGATGCTTTTCCTTATTGAGCTTGCAGGTCTTAATGGCAGAAAGCTTCTTAGCAAGTATGATGTGGACGCAGTTGTGTCATATGATGGCAAATAGAGCTGTTATATCTGAATGAATATATTTTATATGTTTGTGCATACTGACATTAATTAAATCTATGATTTGATGAGATTAAGAGTAAGGAGAGTCGGTATGCAGCAAAAATTGGGAAAGTGGAGTCTCCGATTTACGGAGGCTCCTTTTATATTGGAAAGCAGTTCGGTTGTAGGTACAAAGGAGGCGGACGGACCGCTTGGTGGTCTGTTTGATATTGTAGGCAAAGATGACAGGTTTGGGCAGAACACGTGGGAAAAAGCAGAGAGCTCCATGCAGCGCGATGCACTCACAATGGCCCTTGGAAAAGCACATCTGGATGCATCCGACATGGACTATGTATTTGCAGGAGATCTGCTCGGACAGTCTATGGCTACAACCTTTGGTGTGGAAAACTTCCGTATTCCGTGGTTTGGAGTGTATGGAGCATGCTCCACATGTGGGGAGTCGCTCTCGCTTGCCGCGGCATTTGTGGCAGCGGGGTATGCAAGGCATGCGGTGGCAGTGACATCGAGCCACTTTGGCAGTGCCGAAAAGCAGTTTCGCTTCCCTAACCAGTATGCCAATCAAAGACCGGTGTCAGCGACGTGGACAGTGACAGGAAGTGCAGCATTTATTGTGGGCAGTGGAGCAGGTGGTAATGAGATGCAGGCCGGGTGTGACAATGCAGATAGTATATCAAGGAAGGTACAGATTGAGGGAATCACAACAGGAGTTGTTGTGGACTATGGCATAAAGGATGCCATGAACATGGGCGCTGCAATGGCCCCTGCGGCCTGTGAGCTGATAGTAAATCACCTGAGTGATTTTGGAAGAGAGGCATCCTATTACGATAGGATAGTGACAGGAGATCTTGGAAGCGTCGGACAGAAGATACTGATTGACCTGTGCAGGCAAAAAGGCGTGGACATAAGCAAAAATCACGAGGACTGTGGTATGAAGATGTTTGATGCAACGAACCAGAACACGGGCTCAGGTGGTTCGGGCTGTGCGTGCTCGGCAACCGTTTTGTCAGCATATTATCTGCCAAAGCTAAGAAGTGGTAAATTAAAGCGTATACTATTTGTGCCGACAGGAGCACTTCTTTCGCCTGTCAGCTTCAACGAGGGCGAGTCAGTACCGGGAATTGCACACGGTGTGGTGCTTGAAGCTGTAATTTGAAGCTGATGGCTTCACATATATAATAGAGTGAACGAGATAGGGTGAACGAGCCGTTTTTGGGGATGGCTGCACGTTCAAAAAATAGAAGAAAGGCGTAAGGATATAATGGATTATGTAAAAGCATTTGTCGTGGGCGGTATAATCTGCGCCATAGTACAGATTTTAATGGAAAAAACAAAGCTCATGCCGGGCAGAATTATGGTAATGCTCGTGTGCACGGGAGCGCTTCTTGGCGCCGTCGGCATATACGGGCCATTTTCAAAGTGGGCAGGTGCCGGTGCCAACGTACCGCTTTTGGGCTTTGGCAATGTACTGTGGAAGGGTGTGAAGGAGGCAGTGGACAGCGAGGGTTTTATTGGCTTGTTTAAAGGCGGCTTTAAGGCTTGTGCCGTCGGAGTATCGGCAGCACTTATCTTTTCGTATATCGCGGCACTTATCACGAAGCCAAAGTTAAAGAGCTGATTAATTTCAGAATAATGCATAATTAACAGTAAATTGCCCATACTATCTCCAAAACGAAAAGGAGACTGATACAATGAAAAAAATTAAATATTTATTGGCACTTTGTCTGATACTTGTTGCTGCAAGCGCTTTTGCAGCCTGTGGAAACAATAGTAATGTGGCAGACACTTCAATGGTTGAAAATACACAAAGAGGTGGCTCTGCCGCCGACGATGCCGGTAAAGCCGGCAAGGATATCATAGATGGCGCCGGAAATGCCGGCAAGGATGTGATAGACGGGGCAGGCGATGCCGGAAAAGATGTGATAGACGGAGCGGGCGATGCCGGAAAAGATGTGATAGACGGAGCAGGCGATGCCGGCAAGGATGTAATAGACGGCGCAAAGGATGCCGTAGATGACGCCGGAAACGCCATAAAAAAGAGTGTTGATGGTGGAAATAACAACTAACAGCTATTTATAAAAAGAAAACAGTCACTATATATGCTTCAATGACTGCAAAAACAAAAGCACCGACAACATCGCTGATAAAATGCACACCTGATATCACACGGACGCAGGCAATGATAGCTGCAAGGACTGCAAGCAAAATGCCGGTGAACCATAAAGGCGAGGCAGCAGGTGAGCAGATTAAGACAGTAAATGCAATTATAAATGCAGAAAAAACATGCCTGCTGGGAAAAGACCTGCCGAGGGTATCCTTTGGAATGACAGGCGGCATATCAAATTTTTCGTATGGGCGTGGCCTGTTTACGATATATCTGAAAACCGATACTGCAATAAAGCCGACAAGCGGAGCAATGATTGAGAGTGCAAGCATATGACCGGCTGTAAAGCACAGATACAGCACGTATACAGGGTATGTGATAAAAACTAAATAAGTGCATATTTTATTGATTAATTCAAGCTTTCGGGCTGCCCTGTTATTTCCACGGAATGGGGCAGTCATTTTTATGTATGTATTTTTTTTCATGATTATTTTCCATCGTTTAATTAAGAAATATTGTATTGTAACTGTCTAGAGTGGTGTCAACTGCCCTTGCGGTACTGCAGAGGTGTCATGCCATAGTGCTTTTTGAAGGCTCTGTTAAAATATGACAGGCTTTCAAACCCAACTTCACCGGAAATAGAAAGAACCGAGCTGTCTGAGCTTTGCAAAAGTCTCGCAGCCATGGTCAGGCGGTAGTCCTTTAAATAGTCAACAAATGATGTGCCCATGGTTTCTTTAAAATACCTCATAAAATGAGACTCTGAAAAACCGGCTACATCAGCGATATCGGCAATGGAGATTTTGTCGGCATAATTATTTTCCACATATTTGAGTACAACCTTCATCTTATCGAGCGTCTTTCTGCTTTTTAAGGGCTTTGTCAGATTACGGCATCGGTTATCAAGCACAAAAAAGAATTCGTAGAGCTTGCTCTTTATATAAAGCTGATAGCCCTGCGGCATCGTCTTGCAAATCTCATCGCATGCATCTATTGGAGCCACGACATCCTCGTAGTATGGATACACTGGTGTAAAAACCGTCGGAACTGTGAATCTGCCGGCTAAGAGAGGTGTAAGAAAATCCTCCTTGGTGTAATCGTACTTTCCGGGAAGTAGCATCGACAGGGAAAATATGATATTTTCGTACTCCATCGATTCATCCATATATTGGTCTATAGAGTGAAGCTGTCCCGGCAGAATCAGCACAAGGCTTGGCGCTGTGACATGGTACTCCTTAAAATCCACAGATATATGACCGCAGCCCTTCTTTATATAGATAAGCTCCATGTCATCATGCCAGTGCAGCGGAACCCCGGAAAAATCAAGAGGAATAGAGCACAGGTAGGTATTGTATGGGAACGTAAGCTCCACATGTGTTTTGTCTTCGTGATAATTTTCATATTCTAATATATTCATGATGATATTTTAGCATATTATTTCTTGAAAAGCCACTAAAAATACCGAAAAATGATAGGATTGTGCAAGTTTTCGACTGTATATTGCAAGAATTGTGCAGTGTAATGGATTATACTTGATTCATCAAATGACACAAAGAAGTTAAGCACGCTAAATGAAAATTAGTTAATTTGACACATTGGCGTGTATACATGATAACAGATTTGGGAGGAAATCAAAATGGCAATCATGCAGGAAATCGAAACAAAGCTTCAGAAGGGAATCAGCGTTAGTACAGACGAGGAAGTATACTACGCATTACTTGAGCTTGTAAAAGACAAGGCAGAGAAAAAGGTTTCAAACAAAGGAAAGAAAAAGCTCTACTACATCTCAGCAGAGTTCCTTATCGGAAAGCTTTTATCAAACAACCTTATCAACTTAGGTATCTACGATGAAGTTAAAGAGACTCTTGAGAAGAACGGAAAGTCACTTGCTGAAATCGAGGAAATCGAGCTTGAGCCTTCACTTGGAAATGGTGGACTTGGACGTCTTGCAGCATGCTTCATAGATTCAATCGCAACACTCGGGCTCAACGGAGACGGTGTAGGCCTCAACTACCACTACGGATTATTCAAGCAGGTATTTGAGAACAATCTCCAGAAGGAGACTCCAAACCCATGGATTACAAAGGAGAGCTGGCTTACAAAGACAGATATCACATATCCTGTAAGCTTTGGCGGATTCACAGTACAGTCAAGACTTTACGATATCGACGTAGTTGGATACAACAACCGTACAACAAAGCTTCACTTATTCGACATCGAGTCAGTTGATGAGTCAATCGTAGGCGACACAATTGATTTCGACAAGGATGATATCAAGAAGAACCTTACATTATTCTTATATCCTGATGATTCAGATGATAAAGGACGTCTCCTTCGTGTATACCAGCAGTATTTCATGGTATCAAACGCAGCAAGACTTATCCTTGCAGAGGCAGAGGCAAAGGGCTCTAATTTACATGACCTTGCTGATTATGCAGCAGTTCAGATTAACGATACACATCCATCAATGGTTATTCCTGAGCTTATCCGTCTCCTTCAGGAGAAGGGCATCCTGATGGATGAGGCTATTGAGATTGTATCAAAGGTTTGTGCATACACTAACCACACAATCCTTGCAGAGGCTCTTGAGAAATGGCCAATCAGCTTCTTGGAGAAGGCTGTTCCACAGCTTATGCCAATCATCCGTGAGCTTGACAACAAGGTTCGCGCAAAGGTAGCTGATGAGAGCACATACATCATCAAGGACGGTCTTGTACACATGGCACACATGGATATTCATTTCGGATATTCTGTAAACGGTGTTGCATACCTACACACAGAGATTTTAAAGAATACAGAGCTCAATAACTTCTACAAGTTATATCCTGAGAAGTTCAACAACAAGACAAACGGTATCACATTCCGTCGTTGGTTAATATCTTGTAACCCGGAGCTTTCAGCATACATCACAGAGCTTATCGGTGACGGCTGGAAGAAGGATGCAAACGAGTTAGAGAAGCTTGGCAATTTCATCAATGATGACGCCGTTCTTACAAAGCTTGTTGACATCAAGAACGCAAAAAAGACAGAGCTTGCTTCTTACTTAAAGAAGACTCAGAATCTCGACGTACCTGACAATTCAATCTTTGATATCCAGGTTAAGAGACTTCACGAGTACAAGAGACAGCAGCTCAACGTGCTTTACATCATCCGTAAGTACTTTGAGATCAAGGCAGGCAAGAAGCCATCTACACCAATCACATGCTTCTTCGGTGCAAAGGCAGCTCCTGCATATATCATTGCAAAGGATATCATCCATGCAATCCTCTGCTTACAGCAGATTATCAACAATGATCCTGAGGTAAGTCCATACCTTAAGGTATTCATGGTTGAGAACTACAACGTAACATTAGCTGAGAAATTATTCCCGGCTGCAAATATTTCAGAGCAGATTTCTCTTGCTTCTAAGGAGGCATCAGGAACAGGAAACATGAAGTTCATGCTTAACGGTGCTGTTACACTTGGAACAAGTGACGGAGCAAACGTAGAGATAGCTGAGCTTGTCGGCGATGAGAACATCTATGTATTCGGTGAGGATTCACAGACTGTTATCGACAGATATGAGAGAGGTGATTACTGCTCTAAGGATTACTATGACAAGGATGCAGAATTAAAGAAGGCTGTTGACTTCATTGTAAGTGATGAGATGATGAAGGTTGGTTCTAAGGAGAACTTAGAGAGACTTTACAACGAGCTCCTCAACAAAGACTGGTTCATGACATTCCCAGACTTTGAGGATTACTGCAAGACAAAAGAGAAGGCTTACGCTGATTATGAAGATAAGAAGGCTTGGGCTAAGAAGATGCTTGTCAACATCAGCAAGGCTGGTTTCTTCTCTTCTGACAGAACAATCAAGCAGTACAATGATGAAATCTGGCATTTAGAGGCCTAGAATTTTTCTTCCTCCTTTAAATACAAATTGGGCTTAAGAACTCCTGTGGGTGCATCCCGCGGGGGTTCTTTTTTTGGTAGGTCGGGGACGTAAGCGCAGGGGACGGCGTGCACACATACTCTTGCGTTCGCTACGCTACGCTGCCAAGTGTCTGTACGGATTATGCCCGGAGTGTTTCGCAGGCTGACGAAACCGGCTTTTATGCGCCGTCCGTGGCGCATAACGCCTTGCCCCGCCGTCCATGGCGGTGCATTTCTGTGGTTCTAAGCATAATCCTACAGACACTAGGCAGCTTCGCTATGCGCTCTCGCAAGAGTACGTGTGCACGCCGTCCCCGGCGCTTACGTCCCTTACGCTGTGGCAAAATGTGTGGGGTGACGTGTGCGCACCGGTGGCCGGTGCTTACGTCTTGCTGCGTTGTGGTGAGATTGGGGTGACGTGTGCGCACCGGTGGCCGGTGCTTACGTCTTACTATGTTGTGTAGAGATGTGAGATGATGTGTTGCACTACTTACCGATACTTATATTTTTTATGGGAAAGTGAGGTTTGTGGGCGTGGTGGGGGATACACAGTCTCGTGAGAGCGAATAGCGAAGCTGTCTAGATACTGTTGAATTATGCCCATGCAACACAGAAATGGCCCGGCATGGACGCCGGGACAAGGAGAAATCGAGCCATGGAAGGCGAGTTTCGACGGTTTCGTCGAGCATAGAAAGCCTGCAAGGCATAATTCCTACAGTATCTTGGCAGCGCAGCGTAGCACTCACGAGAGTGTATACGTCACCGGCCCTGCCTCACCGTGAACTGCGGGCTCCCTGGCAGAAATGTAAGGGCGGGATTTACAAGTTTGGCAAATTCTTATATAATAAGGAGAAGAATATACACATGGAGAACTATTATGATAAAGAATAAATTTATGGCACTCACGCTTACCGTAGTGCTCACAGCAGGCATGCTTACCGGCTGTGGCTCCGGAGACAAGGCAAAGGACAAGGATGCGTACAGACAGTATGGCATCAACTGTATAGAAAACGGCAGCTATGATGATGCGGTCGATGCTTTTCAGAAGGCACTGGACCAGTCGGTAGGCTCAGTAGGCGCAGAGGAGCTTGACATATGCTATTACAAGGCCAAGGCACAGTATTTAAGCGGTGACGTGGATGGCGCAATTGATACATATACGGCTATTATCGACTATAATAAGGATTCTGACGCATACTATCTGAGAGGCTGTATATATTTTGCCAAGAATGATTCAGACAAGGGCTTGAAGGATTTTAAGACGGCGCTCAGTGAGAATAATGATAATTATGAGCTCTATCTTGGCGTTTATGAGACCTTGTCAAAGTATGGCATGAATGACCAGGGAAAGGAATACCTGGATAAGGCATTAAAGCTTAAGGCAAAAACTGCTGATGACTATATGCAGAGAGGACGTATATACACCATGCTCGGTGATTATGATTCAGCAATAAAGAGTCTGCAAAAGGCTATTGATGAGAAACTTGTCAAAGCAAACTACTATATGGGTGAGGTATATCAGAAGAAGGGCGATAATGACAGCTCGCAGAAGTATTTTAAGAAATACCTGGACAGCGGTGAGGCAGATTCTTATGATCTGATGAATATGGGACAGGCGCAGATGGACAATGGTAACTATGACACTGCGATTACTTATTTTCAGAACGCACTTGAACTTGAAAGTGTGCCGAACAAGCAGCAGATAACAAAGGCTATGATTATAGCGTATGAGTATTCCGGCGATTTTGCCACAGCAAAGAGCAAAATGGAGGAATACATGAAGGATTATCCCGATGACGAGGATGCAGCAAGAGAATATCAGTTTTTGGAGACCAGATAGATTATGGCAGATACTATTAAGATAGAGGATATTGAGGAGAGAGTGGTGCTTGTCGGAGTGAGCGAGCAGGACGGTGATGATGCGGATGATTCACTTTCAGAGCTTGCGGAGCTGGTAAAGACAGCAGGCGCGACAGTTGTAGGCACACTTATCCAAAGAAGAGAAAAAATTCATCCGGGCACGTATGTCGGCACCGGCAAGGTGGCGGAGATTGCAGAGCTTGTGGAGAGTACAGGGGCAACAGGCATTGTGTGCGATGATGAGCTGAGTCCGGCACAGCAGAAGAATCTGGAGATGTTCCTTGACACAAAGGTCATGGACAGGACACTTGTTATTCTTGATATTTTTGCATCAAGGGCCACAACAAGTGAGGGTAAGATACAGGTTGAGCTTGCTCAGCTCAAGTACAGATTAAGTCGTTTGTCGGGACTTGGAAAGTCCATGTCGAGGCTTGGCGGTGGAATAGGAACAAGAGGTCCCGGAGAGAAAAAGCTTGAGGTAGACCGCCGTCTTATAAATGACAGGATAGCACAGCTTCGAAGAGAGCTGAAAGAGGTGCAGAAGCACAGAGATATTACAAGGGCAAAGCGTGAAAAAAATAAAGTACCGGTTGTTGCGATAGTAGGATATACTAACGCAGGTAAGTCCACGCTGTTAAATCACCTGACAGAGGCAGATGTGCTTGAGGAGGATAAGCTCTTTGCAACGCTTGATCCTACAACGCGTATTCTTGCGCTTGATGGCAAGCAGCAGGTGCTTTTAACTGATACGGTCGGGTTTATCAGAAAGCTGCCGCATCATCTGATAGAGGCCTTCAAGAGCACCCTTGAGGAGGCAAAGTACGCTGACATCATTTTCCATGTGGTGGACGCATCAAATATGCAGCGAGAAAAGCAGATGTTCATAACCTACAAGACATTGGATGATCTTGGTGTAAAAGACAAGAAATTTGTCACACTTTTTAATAAGCAGGATGCCCGCACAGACAACGAACCGCTGCATGATTTCAGGGCAGATTATACTCTTAACATTTCAGCGGCAAAGGATCTGGGATTAGATGAGGTAAAATCTCTTTTAGAGGAGATATTAAGAGAGAACAAGATATATATTGAGAGAATTATCCCATATGATAAGGCAGGCGTGATACAGCTTATCAGAAAACAGGGCGAGCTTGTGTCGGAGGAATATGTGGCTGATGGGATACAGATAAAGGCATATGTGCCGATGGAGGTGTACGGCAGGCTCGATTAGAGCACTGCCGCATACTATATAGGTAATCCGGGGTAAATATAAATGCAAAAGTCTAAAAAATGCAAGAGGGTAGCGTTTTCTATAAGAAATAAAATATTACTGCTGCTTACAATGTCGGCATTGCCGTTTTTACTGATAGCAGTATATCTTCTGGCATCAATCGCCAAATATAACAGCACTTACAATGATATAGTAAACAATCTGACAGTTGCAAATGCATACAATATTAGCTTCAAGGAGGATATGGATGAGAGCCTGTATAAGGTTGTCGTAGGCTATGTATCCTTTGATAATGTGGCAAGGGATGATAAGCTTAAGGATCCATATGCACTTATGAGGCAGTTAAAGGGCAGTTTTATTGAACTAAAGGATGTCACGAGTGATTACAATAGCCGTATGTGGCTCGACAGTCTGCTGCGCAATGTGGATACACTTAAAAACCGTGTGGATGATATCATGGAAAATATAAAAGAGGGTGGACAATATGACAGCAACATAAAAGAGCTTGATGACAATATATATATCCTGACAGAGCTTATACAGGAGGATATCCAGTATTACATATATTACCAGACACAGAGTATGGAAATTGTAACGAGAAACCTGAACCAGCAGATGAGAAACTTTGTGATAATTGTTACTATTTTACTTCTGGTGCTGGTATTGGTGGTATGTATAGCGGCATTTCTGGTTACAACAGGTATTTTAAGACCACTCTGGCAGCTTTATGATGCTACCGGAGAGGTGGCAGAGGGCAATTTTGCGGTAAGGACTCATGTAAATACAAATGATGAGATAGCGGTGCTCAGTCACGGCTTCAACGAGATGGCGGAAAATATGCAGACTCTCGTGGATCAGGTGCGTGAGGATGAGCAGAAGATGAGAAAGGCAGATCTACGACTTTTGCAGGAGCAGATCAATCCTCATTTCCTGTACAATACGCTTGATACGATAGTGTGGATGATAGAGTGTGATAAATCAGATGAGGCTACAGAGATGGTTGTCGCATTGTCAGATTTTTTCAGGCTTGTATTAAGCAAAGGAAAAGAATTTATCAGTATAAGGATGGAGGAGCAGCATATCCGAAGCTATTTACAGATACAGGAAAAGCGTTATCACGATATTATGGAGTATCATATAGCCCTATCGCCTGAGCTATACGAGTACCAGATACCGAAGATGACGTTGCAGCCTATAGTTGAGAATGCACTGTATCATGGTATAAAATATAAGCGCTCAAAGGGCGTCATAGATATATCCGGGGAGTTGACTGGCAATCTTATATATCTTACAGTATCAGATGATGGTGCCGGTATGGATGAGGAAAATTTAAAGAATCTAAGCCATGAAATACTAAAACCATGTAAGGAGACTGACAGAGGGTTTGGACTTGCAAATGTAAACGAGAGGATACGCATGTATTTCGGTGAAGAATACGGTATTCATATAGAGTCGGCTTCGGGCAGGGGAACAAAGATTACCATTGTGATACCTGCCATATTGGACGGCAGCAGATTTGAGAATGAAGAGACACTGCAGGAAAAGGAGGCAGCAGAGCATGAAAGTGAGTAGAAAAAAATATTGTCTTGCGGTTCTTTTCATGATTGCTACACTTCTTTTTACTGCGTGCAACGGAACCGATTTACAAAACCAAAAAACTAATGTGCCACATGAAGATGAGAACCTTATTGTGATTGGAGTATCGCAGCTTGGCAGTGAGTCTATGTGGAGAACAGCCAATACCAACTCCCTGCGTGAGACATTTAGCCGGGATAATGGATATTTTCTGTTGTTTGATAATGCCAGACAAAAGCAGGAAAATCAGATAAAGGCAATCAGAAGCTTTATATCGCAGAGGGTGGATTACATAGTGTTTTCACCGATAGTCGAGGACGGCTGGGATACAGTATTAGAAGAGGCAAAAGAGGCAGGAATTCCTGTTATCATAATGGATAGAAATGTAAATGTGGATGATGATTCGCTGTACACGGCATGGATAGGCTCAAATTTTGAAAAGGAGGGCGAGGATGCCGGAAGATGGCTTGAGGATGAATTGCGAGGCAAGAAATTTAGCGATGATCAGGTAAATATTGTGGTGCTTCAGGGAACAGCAAATTCCACGGCTATGATTGGGCGAACGGAAGGGTTTAACAAAATAGCAGCAGAGCATGACAACTGGAACATACTGGCGTGTGAAGATGCAGATTTTACCACAGCAAAGGGAAAAGAGGTCATGCAGGAATATATTGACAGATATGCTGATATAGATGTCATTGTGTCGCAGAATGATGATATGACCTTCGGAGCACTGGAGACTTTGAGTGAGAACGGCATGACAACCGGAACAGGTGGAAACATTACGCTCATATCGTTTGACGGTACAAAGACAGCTCTTGAAAAGGTGAAATCCGGTGTGATAAATGTGGATGTAGAGTGCAATCCTATACTGGCACCGGACATTGAGAGCATAATATCAAAGCTTGAGAATGGACAGAGTGTGGACAAGATAAACTATGTTGAAGAGAAAGTATTTACACAGAAAAACGTGCTGAGCGTTCTTGATGACAGGAAATATTAGCGCAAAGAGTGACTACAGGGGGAAGCACATGTTAAAGGTATTTTTAGTAGAAGACGAGACACTTATAAGAGAAGGACTAAGAGATCGGATACCATGGGAACAGTATGGTTTCAGGTTCGTGGGAGAGGCAGGAGATGGTGAGATGGCACTGCCACTTATCAGAAAAACGCGTCCGGATGTGATTATTACAGATATAAAGATGCCGTTTATGGACGGACTGGAGCTAAGCCGCATAGTAAAGGAAGAATTTCCGAAGACAAAGATACTTATAGTCAGTGGCTATGATGATTTCGAATATGCCAGGGAGGCACTTACAATCGGTGTGGATCAATATATATTAAAGCCTGTTACGAGGATGAATCTTAGAAAGGTGCTCGAGGAATTGAAGGAAAAAATAGAGCAGGAGCACAGACAGGAGGATTATCAGGCAAAACTGGCAGGTGAGGTGCACGAGTATGAGCAGTTTTCCAAGCGCAGATTTTTTGAAAATATCTTTGGCGGTGGCATGAGTGTAACGGAAATATATGATGAAGCGGCAAAGCAGGGTATTGACATATCTGCTTCGAGCTATACGCTTATATTTTTATTCATACAGCAGCGAAATGAAAATGCACCGGAGGCAGACATAAACGAATTTGTTAGAAAGCAGGAGAAGGTGCTGTCATACTATATGAAGTATCCGCAGTATATCCTTTTCAGATGGGAGATGAACTGCTACGGGGTACTGGTAAAATCTGATGCGGATGATATAAGACGGGATACCTACGATGCAGTGGAAAACACCATGAGTGAGTGTGAACAGGCAGGAAAATATCTGGACTGGCATGTTGTGGTGGCAGATCCAGTGGAGAGGCTTAGCCTCCTAAAACAGTGCTATGGACAGATAAAGCAGTTTTCTGCATACAGATTTCTTTATCCTGACAGTTTCCTGCTAAATTCCAATACGGTCAGGAAATATGCACCGGAGAGGGAGGATGCGCATATTGCCGGGATAGACACCTCGTGGACATCACCTGAGATAATAGTGGATTTTCTAAAGAAAGGCAGTGTAGGCGAGATACATGATTTTGTGGAATCGTATCTGTACAACATAAATGAGGCAATGAATTCAACCATGTTCTGTAACTATGTGATATTAAATATCAGGTTTGCCGTATTATCCTACGTGGAAAACAGCGGAATGGACATGGAAACATATCTTGAAGAGATAGGCAGATATGCGCAGAATGTACATATGCAAAAGGATGAGGTGTTTGAATATTTTGTGCATATGCTGCATGCCGCAATATCCATGAGAGATGCACTAAACAGCAGCCAGAGCAGTAAAAAGCTAAAGCGCGCATTGGAATATATTGATGAGCACTATATGGATGAGGATATATCACTTGGCAGCGTGGCATGTGAAATGAAGGTTAGTGCCAACTATCTAAGCTCGGCATTCAGTCAGAGCATGGAGCGCACTTTCACGGAGTATATTACTGAAAAGCGCATGGACAGGGCAAAAAAGCTGCTACTTGAAACGGAGCTTACTTCAGCCGAAATAGCGACAGAGGTGGGCTATAAGGATGCGCACTATTTCAGCTTTGTGTTTAAAAAGACTGCTGGCATAAGTCCTAGAGAATATCGAAGCAGAAAGGGAGCATGATGGAGCTGCACTTTTGACCGCGCAGCACATTTTTTACAGTGGAAGCTATGATATTGATAAACAGCTTTTTATCTATATCCACTGACAGGAACGCATCTTCTTTAAGCAGCCGCAGATAGCTGTTGTCAAAGGAGAATACTTTAAATGTAGGTTTTTGATTCATAACTTCATAGGCAATCTGATCATTATCACATATGACGGCAGTACAGGTCTCAGATAGAGTCTGTACTGCTTTTTTTATGAAATCCTCGTCTGTGGCAGTAAGCCATTTTACCATGGTATCGGGTGGCATGGCATTAGCTGATATCATTGAGCGAATAAATCCGTTGTATTTGTCAATCCCGTTTTGTGAGAGTGGATTTAAGATGGCACCGATTGAATGATGACCTTCTGCTATGAGATATCTTACTATATCAGCTGCAGCACCTTCATAGTCGCAGCCTATACATATACAGTCAGAAAGCTGAGTATAGGCTTCTTTAAGAAAAATAATATGGCAGCTTCTTTTTTGCAGAGTGTGGTAAAGCTCTATATTGGGATTTGGGATACTGGTATGTACCGGTATGACAAGCAGCACACGCGGAGGGTTTGAGAGCAGCTTTTGCAGGACAATCCTCTCATGATAAAACTCGTCATGTGTGATATTGGCATGCAGTGAAAAGCCGTCTGTGAGCAGGCGGGAGCGAAGCTCGTAGAGCATCTTCGGATATATGTACTCAGAGTCGGTGGGAAGAATAAGCTCTATTATATTCTGTTCGGACAGACTGCTAAGCCCTGTGATATAGGATCCGCTTCCTTGTCTTTTTTCTATAAGCCCTTCTTTTTCTAACAGAGAGAGTGCCTGTCTTACAGTCTGACGGCTTACCTTGTAGCGGTCACAAAGATCAGCCTCGGTAGGCAGACGGATAATTCCACTGTCTACACTTTTTTTGATTAAGATTTTTAACCTTTCTTCAAGCCATTTATATTTTATAGCCATAAATATTACCCCTGAAAATTTAAACTTTTTATAAAAAATCATACTTTTTCCCGAAAACTATTAAATATTACTAACGAAAATCGGTGTAAAAAGTAACGAAACATGTGAATAAAATGCAAAAATATGAAAATTTTATACCTAAAACAGTATAAATTTGACCTTTACATTAAATTTGTACCATAAATAGATGATATCATATGATATTTGTATTGTAAACTACTTACAAATGCAGTAAACACGAGGATTATAGCATTGAACACATGAAAGCGTGATGATATAGTTAGTTTACAAAGTTGAAAGGCCTTTCGACAAAAAAATAAAATGAAAAGTAAGACTATACAGTTATTTGGGAGGATTAACAGTATGAAGAAAAAAATATTATCAGTATTACTTGCAACTACAATGATATTTGGGCTTGTGGCATGTGGCTCCGGAAAAGGCGGCTCAGGCGATACATCTGCAAAGGGCGGTGATGACGGACTTATCAAGGTAGGAATCATTAATAATGATCCTAATGAGTCAGGATATCGTACTGCAAATGATAAAGATATGAAGAATACATTTACTAAGGAAAACGGATATGACGCTTCTTTTGCATATAGCTTAAAGAATGATGAGCAGATTACAGCAGCGCAGAAGTTCATCCAGGACGGTGTTGATTACCTTCTTCTTTCTGCAGCTGATACATCAGGCTGGGATTCAGTGCTTAAGGACGCACAGGATGCAGGAACACAGGTTATTCTCTTCGACCGTACAATTGATGCAGATGAGAGTCTCTATGTAGCCTCAATCGTATCTGATATGAATAAAGAAGGCGAAACAGCATGTGAGTGGTTAAAGAATCAGAACCTGGCTGAGTATAATATCATACATATCCAGGGTGTTATGGGTTCAGCAGCACAGAAAGGTCGTTCAGGAGCACTTACAGATACGGCTGATAAAGAGGGCTGGAACATAGTAACAGAGCAGACCGCAGAGTGGAACGCTGAGAAAGCACAGCAGATTGTTCAGTCAGTTATCGACAGCGGAGAGAAATTCAACGTAATCTATGCTGAGAATGATGACATGGCAAAGGGTGCCGTAGCAGCTCTTGACAAAGCAAATATCTCACATGGTGTAGGCAAAGACGTGGTAGTTATGGGATTTGACTGCAATCAGTGGGCACTTAAAGAACTCTTGAATCAGAACTGGAACTATGATGGACAGTGTAACCCATTCCAGGCTTCATACATTGCAGATGTAATAGAAAAGCTTGAGAAGGGTGAGAAAATTTCAGAGAAAACTATCATCATGGACGAGAAGGGCTTTGATGCAACAACAATCAAACAGGCTGACGTTGACCAGTATGGTATCTAAATGACAGTTTACGGTGCAGCGTAGATTAAGTACGCTGCACCGTATTTTTAAATAATGCTTGCTGTATAGGAAATAATGGGTGCTTTCCTATGCAGCAAGGCAGGATTAAACGACAAGGGGGAATGAGCTGGTGAAAGATAATATAGTACTTGAAATGAAAAACATACACAAGAATTTTACCGGAGTAAAGGCATTGCAGGCAGTAAATTTCACTCTCAGAGAGGGCGAGATACATGCGCTTATGGGAGAAAATGGGGCAGGAAAATCAACGCTTATAAAGTGTCTTACAGGCGTGTATGAGAAGGATGGAGGAGATATTTTCCTTAAGGGACAGGATAAGGCGGTAGTGATAAGATCACCGCAGGATGCACAAAATTTAGGAATTTCCACTGTGTATCAGGAAATTACACTGTGTCCGAACCTTTCAGTAGCGGAAAATATGTTTATCGGACGTACAAAAGGTGTGGGACAGAACTGGAAAAAGATGAATGCTGATGCGGATAAAATACTTAAATCACTTGACATTCCGGCAAAGGCAACACAGCAGCTCTCAAGCTGTTCAATCGCCATACAGCAGATGGTTGCAATAGCAAGGGCTGTGGATATGGATTGTAAGGTACTTATCCTTGATGAGCCTACATCATCACTCGATGAGCAGGAGGTTCAGAAGCTGTTCGGACTCATGAGAGATCTTAGGAGCAGAGGTGTAGGAATTATTTTCGTAACACATTTCCTTGATCAGGTATATGAGGTGTGCGACAGGATAACTGTTTTAAGAGACGGAAAGCTTGTAGGAGAATATCTGATAAAGGATCTTCCAAGAGTAAAGCTTGTAGCAAAAATGCTTGGCAAAGAGCTTGATGATGAGGCTGCCATAAAAGATGATACACAGGTATATGCGGCAGATGAGTCGATACCTCCGGTAATAGAGGCAGAAGGTCTTTATAGTAATGCAGGCATCAAGCCTTTTGATTTCAATATCAGAAAAGGAGAGGTAAATGGTTTTACCGGACTTCTTGGATCTGGAAGAAGTGAATGTGTAAGGGCTATATTCGGTGCTGACCGTATACTTGGAGGCAAGATCAAAAAGAATGGTAAGGAGATAAAGATAAACAAGCCACTGGATGCCATGAAAAACGGTATAGCATATCTGCCTGAGGACAGAAAGGTAGATGGTATAGTAGGCGATTTGTCAGTGAGGGACAATATCATTTTGGCAGCGCAGGTGTTGAGAGGATTCTTCAGACCATTTTCAAAGACACAGGCTAATAAATTTGCAGAGGAATATATCAAGCTGCTCGAGATAAAGACGGCATCGGCAGATACACCGATAAAATCACTGTCAGGAGGAAATCAGCAGAAGGTAATACTTGCCAGATGGCTACTGACGCATCCTGAGTATCTGATACTTGACGAGCCTACCAGAGGTATTGATATAGGAACTAAGATAGAGATACAGAAGCTTGTATTAAAGCTTGCATCTGAGGGAATGAGCGTGACATTTATTTCGTCAGAGACAGACGAGATGCTTCGCACATGCTCGAGGCTTATTGTAATGAGAGACCGCAAAAAGGTTGGAGAAATCTCAGGTGATGAGCTTACTCAGAAGAATATCATGGATACAATTGCCGGAGGTGACGATAAATAATGCAGAAAACAGGTATAAAAACAAAAAGAAGCATAGCTGATATGCTGAGTGGAAAGCAGATACTTATTCCAATAGCAGCACTTTTGCTTTTGGCAGTGTTTAATCTGATAGTAGATCCGTCGTTTTATAAAATATCACTTGATGTAAACAGCGCAGGAAACCATGTATTGTCAGGTTATCTTATCACGATACTTGACTATGGTTCAGAGCTTGCGATTCTTGCAATAGGAATGACACTTGTAACAGCTGCTTCCGGTGGACAGGATATCAGTGTGGGTGCAGGAATAGCAATCGCAGGATCAGTTATCCTTCGTGTATTATGCGGCACCAACTCAAGGCCTGATCAGCTTCAGGCACCTATCATCGTGGCTTTTCTTGTGGCATGCGTAGCAGGAATGCTCTGTGGTGCATTTAATGGTATACTTGTATCAATTTTTAAGATACAGCCTATGGTTGCAACACTTATACTCTACACAGCCGGCCGATCAATAGCTGCATGGATTAACAACAATGAGCTTCCGGTAATAAGTGATCCTTCGTTTGGATATTTCGGAGGCTTCATTCCGGGAATACCGATTCCGACGCCATTTTTCATTGCAGTAGCCTGCATGGTTGTTATGGCGCTTATCATGAAGTTTACAAATCTCAGACTTTACACACAGGCAGTTGGTATTAACGAGAAATCAGCAAGACTTAATGGTATCAATCCTACATTTATCAAGTTCTTAAGCTTTGTTATACTCGGTGTGTTTGTCGCAGTAGCCGGACTTATCAAGGTAAGCCGTATTTCTTCAATCAACTACTCAGTAATAGCAAAGGATATAGAGATGGATGCAATCCTTGCTGTAGCACTCGGAGGAAACTCATTAAGTGGAGGAAAATTCAACATGGCGGCATCAATACTCGGTGCATATGTTATCCAGTTTCTTACCACTACACTTTACAAATTCAATGTAAAATCAGACGCAATTTCAGCTTACAAGGCTGTAGTAGTAATTATTCTTGTAGTAATAAGCGCACCTGTTGTCAGAGAAAAATTTGCTTCATTTTCACAAAAGATGAAGGTTCGCACAAAGGAGGTTGGTTAGAATGGCAGCAACAAAAAAGAAAAAGGCAGCACTTTCAGATGCTAACCTGCTTTTAACGATTACAATAGTAGTATTTTTCCTGATGTATATTGGGGCAATGATATTTGAGGGAGGCGGTTTCTTAAAGCCGCAGACATTTTTTAACATTTTAAATGCAAACGGAGCACTTGTCATTACCGCATGTGGACTGAGCCTTGTAATGATTACAGGAAGTATAGATATTTCAGTCGGAGGTGTTGTAGCACTTGTAAGTATGAGCTGTGCAGTATATCTTGATTTCATGGGCGGAAACGTATTTGTTTCACTGCTAATAGCTCTTGGTATAGGACTTGCATTTGGTCTGGTACAGGGATTTCTTATTGCATATCTTGATATCCAGCCGTTTATCGTAACCCTTGCCGGTATGTTCTTTGCAAGAGGAATGACTACTATTGTACATACAGATCCTTTTAACGTAGCAAATGAGTCATTTGTAAAATTAAAGGATACACGAGTTATTGTACCGGGAATGGGCTCAGTAAACAGAATCGGCAAATATGTGGATGCATATGTTGAGATAGGAGTGGTTGTAGCAATAATTATCGTAGTGATTATGTTTGTGATGTTAAAATGGACAAAGCTCGGACGTTCTTTCTATGCAGTAGGCGGAAACAGACAGAGTGCACTGATGCTTGGTATCAATGTAAAGAGAACCAGATTTATTGCACATCTTTTAAGCGGACTGCTTGCAGGAATCGCAGGATATGTTTATTTCCTCCATGTGGGTTCAGGTGCAGCATCCCACGCTACAGGAATGGAGATGAATGCAATTGCATCATCCATCATTGGTGGCACACTCCTGACAGGTGGTGTAGGAAACATCATTGGAACATTCTTTGGAGTTCTTTCACTTAGTACTATCCAGAACATTGTATCATCGGCAGGACTTGATCAGGCATGGTGGACAGGAATTACAATCGCGGCAATGCTGTGCATATTCCTGGTAGTACAGAGTATTGTGCTTGCTCGTAAGAAAAAATAAATATTATTACAGTGTTTGGGGCGCAGCTTTATGGCTGCGCTCTTTTTGTGTCTAAGTGTGGCTAATTAGAGCAGGATATGGTATACTAAACAATAGTATTTTGCAATCGTTATAATCTAATGACGAATGCAATAATTACAAATAGGAGATACAATATGGCAGCGAAAACGCGTTCAATCCGCTGGGACAAGCTGGACAACACAGCAAATCTGTTCCCTAGTATAGCGGGGGAGAGCATGACAAATGTATATAGGATCTCAGTCACCTTAACTGATGAGATTGACAGTGAAAAGCTGCAGGAGGCACTGGATATAGTGCTTCCGAAGTTTGGTCTGTTTAATGTGAGACTCAGGATGGGAGTATTCTGGAACTATTTTGAGGAAAATGGCAAAAAGGCACCAAAGGTGCATGAGGAAAATACATTTCCGTGCAGATTTATAAGACCGAACAAGAATCACAGCTATCTTTTCAGGGTGACATACTATAAGAACAGAATAAATCTTGAGGTATTTCATGTGTTGACAGATGGCATGGGCGGCATCAATTTCCTTAGGGAGCTCACCTACCAGTATCTGCGTCTCACACATCCGGAGATTGCAAAGCTAAAGGGCGATTCATTGACGCAGGGCACATCCTTAAATAGAGAGGACAGCTTTGTAAAGAACTACAAATCAAGTAAGCCAAGTGGCTTTAACAGGCAGAAGGCGTATCTTTTAAAGCTGGAAAAGGTACCTGATGGAGAGTTTGGGCTGATACATGGCATGATGCCTGTATCACAGCTGAAGCAGGTCTGCCACCGCTATGGAGTTTCCATAAATGATTATCTGGTAGCATGCTTTGTGTGGAGTGTGTATCAGGAGTGTTTTCACGGCATGCCAAACGATATGCCTGTCAGGGTTGCAGTTCCTGTGAATCTTCGTCCTTATTTTGACTCCGTGACCACAAAGAACTTTTTTGTCATGATATCTGCTGAGTTCAGACCGCAAAACAGCTCCTACACATTTGAGGAGGTGCTTAAAATAGTGACGGATTCCATCAATTCACAGATTTCTAAGGAGCATCTGGAGGATCTTTTCTCATACAGTGTGTCAAATCAGAAAAATATCCTGATGAGACCGGTGCCTCTTTTTATAAAAAATCTGGCAATGAAGGCGGTCTATACGCAGTCGGCACTGGCAAACACCACCACTATCACCAATATTGGAAATATAAAGGTGGAGCCGGAATACGAGCCGTATATAACAGGCTTTTATTCCTTTATTCCAATGTCCAAGGGACAGCCTATGAAGGGCACCATATGCTCCTACAAGGACACGCTGGTGTTTACTTTTTCATCTATTCTGGCCGATACGATGATTCAGAGAAGCTTTTTTAAGAAGCTTGTAAATGACGGAGTGGAAGTGACAATTGAGACAAATGGAGAGTATTATGACTAAATGCATGAAATGCGGTGTGTATATTGCAGACAATACAGATAAATGCCCGCTCTGCCAGCAGGTTGTGGCACCGGTTGAACTGTCATCGGACAATCATCAGGGCACTGAAGGGGTTTTTGAACAGCATAATGATGTGCCGGATAAGTGCGTAAACGATACAGATAGTGCAGCAAAGAGGGCAGATAGTACAGCAAGCCATGACAACGGTACGAGATATCCTGACGTCAAGGGCGCATCAAGAAAATACAGATTACTGGAAAATATCATATTGTTTCTGTCTATAGTAGGACAGATTGTGCTTACAACTGTTGATTACATGACAGACCATGAGATAAACTGGAGCTTTATAGTGCTTCTTGTTGTAATCTATGCGAATGTGACGCTGCGTCTGGCAATAGTCGGAAGAAACGGATATATATTTAAAATTGTAAGCACATTTGTGTTCACGGTGCTGTTTCTCGAGGGCATAGACCTGCTCACAGGAGCCAGTGGCTGGGCACTTACATTTGTTTTCCCAAGTGCCATACTGGCGATGGTTCTTGCAACAATTATACTTATGATAGTAAACATAAGAAACTGGCAGAGCTACATGATGATGCAGCTTTTTCTTGTGCTGATGAGCGTGATTGCGATGATACTTGTGGCAGTCAAGGTCATATGGTTCCCATATCTGGCAATGGGAGCGATGGGTGCATCGCTGTTTTTGTTTCTCGGAACACTGATTATCGGTGACAAAAGAGCCAGAACAGAGCTGAAACGGAGATTTCATATATGATAGGCTTTCATGGAATAGGAAATTCGCATATGTTTGAGGATGAGGAGATGGGAAGCTACCATCCGGAAATTGAAAACGGCGATAGTAATGGTGATAATGAAACTGGAATAATAGGAGCTTTGGGTAATAAGCTTGAAAAGACATTTAAGAACTCATTATCTGCCATGAAAAGTGAGCATGTGGAAAAAGTCCATAGCAATGCAGCTGTGGCAGATGAAGAAGTCAGTATACAGGGAAAAATACTTGCTAATCTGATGGGACATATCACAAATGACCTTGCAATCGGCAAAAAAATAAAATCCGGAGAGCTCAGGAAGCGCATGAAGGAACCTGCATGGCTTGTTCCGGACTGCTTTGTAACAGAGGATATAGATATGGGCGGTTTCACTATGAAGCTTTTATCTTCAAAGGAAAACCCAAATACAGAGCGTGTGATACTGCAGCTGCATGGTGGTGGATATATGGGGGCAGTGCGCAATGCATACTATGTATTTGCAGGCCTTTATAATGAGGTAAGTGAGGGCTGCTCCGTGCTCACGCCTGACTATCGCGTGGCGCCGGAGCACCCGTATCCGGCAGCACTTGAGGATGCCATAGCCTGCTATAAATGGCTCTTGTCACAGGGCTGGTTTGGCTCGCAGATTGTGCTGGCAGGAGACTCAGCGGGCGGAGGCCTTGCAATGTGCCTCACCATGTATCTTCGTGACCACGACATGCCGCTTCCGGCAGGAATAGTAGCCATGTCACCATGGACAGACCTCACAGCAGGCGGAGAGTCATATGAGACAAACTACGAAAAGGACCCACTGTTTGGGAACACAAGGGACAGTCTCATATACGTGAATGACTATCCCGGTGACCACGATAAAATGGATCCATACATATCGCCGCTGTTTGGTAATTTCAGAGGCTTTCCACCAATGCTCATACAGGTAGGCTCGATAGAGATGCTCTTATCTGACTCGGTAGAGGCCGCTGCAAAGGCAAGAATCCAGGGCGTTAAGGTGCGACTGTCAGTGTATGAGGGGATGTTTCATGTGTTCCAGATGGGATACCTCAATTTCCCTGAGTCCAAGCGTGCATGGGCGGAGGTCAAGCGTTTCCTAAAGGTGATTAAAGATGAAGAATAGAGGAGAAGCAGATAATGATTACCGGAGAATTAAGAAATAAAATAGATAAAATATGGGAAACATTCTGGACAGGTGGCATCACAAATCCATTAGATGTTATAGAACAGTTTACATATTTACTCTTTATAAAGCAGCTTGACGAAGTTGAGACAACAAAAGAAAACGAGGCAAATTTTCTTGGTGTAGACTATGAGTCTATGTTTCCGGGTGAATGTCAGAAATATCGCTGGAGCAAATTCAAAAATCTCGGTTCAGCAGAGGAAATGTATGAGCTTGTTTTAAATGGAGTGTTTCCGTTTATAAAGAGTCTGCATCAGGACGGGGATTCGGCCTATGCCAGATATATGGGAGATGCTATATTCAAGATTCCCACCGCGGCAATGCTGTCAAAAATAGTCGATGGAATAGATAAGCTTGAGCTGGGAGACGAAGATTCTAAGGGTGATTTATACGAGTATCTTCTCTCAAAGGTTGCAACAGCCGGAACCAATGGACAGTTCAGAACACCGCGACATATCATAAAAATGATGGTCGAACTGGTAAAACCGTCACCGGATGATACAATAATTGATCCGGCAATGGGAAGTGCAGGCTTTCTGATAGAAGCACAGAGCTATCTAAGAGAAAACCATCCGGAGCTTTTCCTTCATCAGGAGAGCCTTGAGCATTTCAATAACACTATGTTTTATGGTAACGATATGGACAGAACCATGCTTCGAATCGGAGCTATGAATATGCTGCTTCATGGTGTGGAAAATCCTAATATTTCGTACAGAGACAGTCTTTCAGAGCAGAATACGGATGTTGAAAAATACAGCTTAGTTCTGGCAAATCCGCCGTTTAAGGGAAGTCTGGACTATGAGGCGGTTTCAGCAGATTTGCTTAAAGTGACAAAGACGAAGAAAACAGAGCTGCTTTTCTTAGCACTATTTTTGCGTATACTCAAAAAAGGTGGCAGAGCGGCAGTGATTGTTCCTGATGGAGTATTGTTTGGCAGCAGTAAAGCACATAAACAAATCAGAAAAGAAATCATAGAAAACAATAAGCTCGACGCAGTCATATCAATGCCAAGTGGAGTGTTTAAGCCATACGCAGGAGTGTCAACAGCAATCCTTATTTTTACAAAAACAGGCTCAAGTGATACCGACAAAGTCTGGTTTTATGATATGAAAGCTGATGGATTAAGCCTTGATGACAAACGCCAGGAAATCGCAGACAATGATATCCCGGATATTATTGAGAGATTCAATCATCTTGATGCAGAGACTGACAGAAAAAGAACGGATCAGAGCTTCTTTGTTCCGGTTGATGAGATTGTGTCAAATGACTATGACCTTTCAATCAACAAGTACAAGGAAATAGTCTATGAGGCTGTGCAATATGAGCCAACCGAAGTGATAATAGGAAAGATAGACGCTCTGGAAAGTGAGATACGGGGTGAACTGGCAGAGCTTAAGAAACTGTTGGATGTGTAAAAGCAAATTCGTGTTTGTAAAATTCTTGATAAATAGAATGCATGTTAGACAAAAAGGCGATTAGATGTTAATATAGTATAAAAGAAGTGCTACCGATAGACGGTCAGCCTGATATATGTATTGATTAAAGATAACCGCCACAGTTTACCAGACCAGGGCGGTTATTTTTGTGTCTTGGAAAGATTAATGGTGTTTATAGCAGGAGTGATGTAGATGAGAGTAAAACTTGAGGATGTTTGTGAGCGTGGCTCATCGAACATAAAACAGTCTGATATAATTAAAATGAGTGGTAATTATCCAATTTATGGTGCGTCAGGATTGGCTGGAAAAGTAAATTTTTATCATCAGGAGCAACCATATGTAGCTGTTGTCAAGGATGGAGCAGGAATAGGCAGAACAACATTGAATCCAGCAAAATCTTCAGTGATAGGAACTATGCAGTATCTAATACCAAAGAAAAATGTATTACCAGAATATTTGTTTTATGTTGTGAGTTATATGCATTTAGAAAAATACTACACTGGAGCAACCATTCCACATATTTATTTTAAAGATTATAAAAATGAAGAATTTAACCTTGATAATATAGAGAAACAATTGGAAATCATAGATGTTTTGGGTAGGTGTAAAAAGATTATAGAAGCCAGAAAACAAGAGTTAGTTGAATTAGACAGCTTAACGAAAGCCCGATTTGTCGAGCTGTTTGAGTGTGGGGATCATGAGATTGTAAAAGCGTCAGATGTATGTGATTTCATCACTAAGGGAACAACACCCCCAACAGGAGAAATAACTGAAGAATATGAAAATGGAAAAATTCCATTTTTAAAAGTATATAATCTTAGTTTCACTGGTGAGATGTTATTTGATGAGAATCCACAGTATATTCTAGCTGAGACACATAATGGCAAATTAGCAAGGTCAAAAGTGTATCCAAATGATGTTTTGATGAATATCGTTGGGCCTCCGTTGGGAAAGTTTACGTTGGTTACAGATGAATTTGAAGAATGGAATATTAATCAAGCAATTGCAATATTCAGAGCAAAAGAGCGTATTCTTCCAAGGTTTTTGCTTCATGCTTTGATGCAACCAAAAGTATTAGAACCTTTTATAGGGCAGGCAGTGGGAATCAGACAACAAAACTTGAGTTTGGAGCAATGTAGAAATTTGCAATTTCCACTTCCATCGTTAGAAGAACAAAAGTCTTTTGTAGAGTTTGCTGAACAGCTCGACAAATCAAAAGTTGCAGTTCAGAAAGCATTGGATGAAACACAAATATTGTTTGATAGTTTAATGCAGAAATATTTTGGATAAGAAACGAAGTAATATAGGAGCCTTTATGGATGTAAATAGTACCTTTGAAAAAACAGGAATAAAATGTAAAGTATTACAGGAAATTATCCAGCTGGCGAAGAAGAATTGTGTTGAAAAAGTAATTCTTTTTGGTTCAAGAGCGCGAGGAGATTTTAAAGAGCGAAGTGATATAGATTTGGCATTTTGCGGTGGTAGCAGTAGTCATTTTATTTTGGATGTAGACGAAACAACTTCAACGTTGTTGGAATTTGATATAGTGGATTTGGATAAGCCTGTAAGAAAAGAATTGTTGGAATCAATAAAAAGAGAGGGGGTAGTGCTATATGAAAAAATTTGAGAATTTTAAGGCAGCATTAGTCAATTTAAACGATATTTTTTCTTATAAAGAACCATATGGAAATGTGGAAATTGCTGGCATGGTTGGATTATATGAAATCTGTTTTGAACAATCATGGAAGGCGATGAAAGAACTATTAGAGAATTTTGGTTATGCGGAGGGTGCAACAGGATCGCCAAGAACAATTTTAAAAACAGCTTACAAGGCAGGAATGATTAGTGATGAAGAATTATGGCTGGATGCATTGGTTTCGAGAAATAATGTTGCACACGCATATAATCAAGCAATTGCAATGGATATTATACGTCAAACCAAAGAAAAGTATTATGATATGTTTATACAATTAGAGAAAAAAATAGAACAGGATTGGCTATAGTAGAGCATATCGCAAGTAAAATTTTTATTATGGATTATTCACAGGCTGCATAAATACAATTGCCGGAATAAATTGCATTTATGCAGGAGAAGGATGTTGGTATTTCGAAAGGAGATATCAACATGGAAGAAAAAATAGTTAAAGTTTTAAATGTAATGTCGGAGTATTTATCAATAGCTCAGATGAAAAAATTACAGGAAGTTATTCTACAAACATTTGCAGAAAATGAAGCAGAGAAAGCAGAGATTCCAAATGATAAATTTTTGGAAATGTTTCTTGATGCAAAAACTATAGAGGGGTGTTCAGAGCGAACAATAAAGTATTATAGGGAAACAGTGCAGCATCTACTGTCACAAACCGAAACATCTGTCCGTAAAATAACAACGGAAGAAATACGTGAATATTTGTCAGATTATCAAAAACTCAATAATTGCTCCAATGTAACAATTGATAATGTTAGAAGAAATATCTCAAGCTTCTTTTCTTGGCTCGAGGAAGAGGATTATATTCTTAAAAGTCCTATGCGCAGGATTCATAAGATAAAGACCAAAACAGTTGTAAAAAGCGTGATTTCTGATGAGGGAATAGAGAAGCTTAGAGATAATTGTAATGAAAAGCGAGATTTGGCAATTATAGATCTTTTGTATTCTACCGGAATAAGAGTTGGTGAACTGGTAAACCTGAATATAGATGATATTGATCTTGAAGGACGTGAGTGTATCGTTTATGGAAAAGGTGATAAAGAGCGCAGAGTATATTTTGATGCAAAGGCAAAAGTACATTTAAAGGATTATATTGATACCAGAACTGATAAAAACAAAGCCTTGTTTGTTACATTGGATGCACCACATGACAGACTTAAGATAAGTGGTGTTGAGATTAGATTACGAAAACTCGGGAGAAAACTGTCCTTAGAGAGAATACATCCACATAAATTCAGGCGTTCAATGGCTACGAGAGCTATTGATAAGGGAATGCCGATTGAACAGGTTCAAAAGATACTTGGACATTCCCAGATTGATACCACTATGCAGTATGCTATGGTTAATCAGAATAATGTCAAAACTGCTCATCAGAAGTATCTTGCTTAGAAAAAATGAGAAAAGGTCAATTCGTGTTTGTAGGGGATGAGATGAATGACAAAGAAATGGGTTAATATAGCAGATGTCCTTTTTTTTCAGGAAGGACCAGGTGTAAGAAATACGCAATATACAACATCAGGAGTAAAACTTCTGAATGTTGCAAATCTTGTTGATGGTAAAGTGGATTTGTCAAAATCAGATAGATATATTTCTGAAGAAGAAGCATATGGAAAATATAGACATTTTTTATGCGATGATGGAGATTTTGTTATTGCTAGTTCGGGAATTAAAGTTGAATATATAGACAAGAAAATGGGATTTGTTGATGCTTCGATGCTTCCGTTGTGTATGAATACAAGTACTATAAGATTCAAAGTGCTAGATGAGAATCAATTAAGAATTAGGTATTTTATGTATTATTTAAAATCGAAACATTTTAAAGAACAGTTAACGAAACAGATAACAGGTTCCGCACAGTTAAATTATGGTCCGAGCCATTTAAAGAAGATGATTATGCCATTAATTGACATAACGGTGCAAGATGAAATTATATCCTGCATGGATAAACTACAAAGTATTATCGAGACGAGACAACGAGAATTAATCGAATTAGACAGATTAATGAAAGCCCGATTTGTCGAGCTGTTTGGAGACCCTAGAAGTAATCCGTTTGGATTCGAGAAGAAGAGGTTAAAAGATACGTGCAAAGTTATTACTGGCAATACACCTTCACGAGCAATAGAAGAATATTATGGTGATTATATAGAATGGATAAAGACAGATAATATTGTTTCTGGAATTCTTAATCCAACTCAAGCGACAGAGAGTTTGTCTGAAAAGGGTATGAATGTTGGACGTACAGTTGAAAAGGATTCTATTCTTATGGCTTGTATTGCTGGAAGTATAGCAAGTATTGGTAGAGTTTGCATTACAGATAGAACAGTGGCATTTAACCAGCAGATTAATGCAGTAGTACCTGAACAATACAATATTCTGTTTTTGTATGTGCTGTTTCAGATGTCCAAGGATTATCTTGTGGAAGATATAAATATGGCATTAAAAGGTATATTGTCTAAATCGAAGCTTGAGGAAAAAGAGTTTATTATTCCACCGATGGATTTGCAGGAACAGTTTTCCGACTTCGTCAAACAAGTCGACAAATCAAAATTTGATACTATGACCTTCGCTCTAATATATGCTATAATAAACCTATATTTACACACTTATTTTTATCAGGAAAGGAGATGAGCATGCATGACTGAATCACTTAAACTACCGGTGGGAATAGAGAACTTTGAGGAGATCCGTTCAGACGGATATTACTATGTAGATAAGACAAAGCTGATTGAACAGTTGGTTGACAGCCGGGGAAAAGTCAATCTTTTTACCAGACCGCGTCGTTTTGGCAAGACTCTCAACATGAGTATGCTCAAATCTTTCTTTGAAATTGGAGCAGCTTCTGAATTATTTGATGGTCTTTATATATCGCACAACAAAAAAATGTGTGATGATAATATGGGTAAATATCCTGTGATATTTCTGTCTTTAAAGAATGTGGAAGGACTAGATTTTCAAGCTGCAAAGTATCAGATGATAGAGATAATTGCAAAGGAAGCTAAGAGATTTGTATATTTGAAGCAGAGTGACAGGCTGGACATTGACGATAAGTCGGCGTATGCTTCTTTAATACGATTAGAGGATGGCAGATATGAAATGAGAGATGAAGCGCTGTATGCTTCTCTGCAAACTTTGTCAGAACTTTTATATAAGCATCATTGCAGGAAAACGGTTATTTTAATAGATGAATATGATGTTCCGTTGGATAGGGCATTTCAGAATGGATATTACAAAGAGATGGTTTCCTTGATACGTGCCATATTCGGAAAAGCATTAAAGACAAATGAGGCATTGGATTTTGCTGTCTTAACAGGTTGTCTTCGCGTTTCAAAAGAAAGTATTTTTACAGGATTGAATAATTTCAAGATTTTATCTATTACTGATACAAGATTTGATGAACACTTTGGATTTACGGATGAGGAAGTAGAGCGTTTGCTGGCATTTTATCATATGGAAAACAGGTTTGCGGAGACAAAGGAATGGTATGATGGTTATCATTTCGGAAATGTCGATGTATACTGTCCGTGGGATGTAATCAATCATGTTGACCGAATAAAAGATGATCCAATGGCAGGACCGGAAGCGTATTGGATTAATACAAGCGGAAATGAGCTTGTTAAGAGGTTTATAGATAAGGCTGGTAAGACAACCAGAAATGAAATTGAGCGTTTGATCGCGGGAGAAGCCATAGACAAGCAAATCCGTCTGGATATGACCTATGACGAAATAGACAATAATATTGATAATCTATGGAGTGTTCTGTTTACAACAGGTTATCTGACATATACAAAGATAAGTGAGGACAAAAAATATAGCCTTGTAATTCCGAACAAGGAGATTAAAGAAGTATTTAAGCTGCAGATACAGGAGTGGTTTAGGAATAAAATATTTTCCAATACAGAGCAGTTGCAGGACTTTTGGAAGGCTTTCAAAGATGGAAATACACAGATAATGGAAATGTATTTAAACAAGGTGCTGAGCAATTCGGTGAGCGTTTTTGACACAAGAGCGCGAAATGATGAAAAGGAAAGCTCCTATCATAATCTGCTTATTGGTATTTTGAGCGGCAATGAGGACTGGCTGGTAAAGTCAAATGTTGAGGCAGGAGAGGGCTTTGCAGATATTATTGTGGAGACAGATGATCCGAATGAAGGAATTATTGCAGAGCTTAAATACACAAAAGATTTTAAAGCTATGGAAAAATCCTGTGAAAAAGCTCTGAAACAGATAAAGGATAGAAGATATCAGGAATATCTGTTAAATAATGACAGACAGAATATCATGTATTATGGAATTGCATTTTGCAGGAAGAGATGCAAAGTGCTTGTAGAAAGATAAAAGGGGTGATTACATGGAAACAAATTTTGATTACCTTTTAAAGAAAGAAGAATACGCAGATTTTGCAAAGCAGGCAGTTGAAGCAGAAAAAAGTTTATCCATTTCACCGGCCACTTGTGCCATTTTGTCGAGGCGTGCACTTGAGCTTGCAGTGAGGTTTGTTTTCTCATATGACGCGGAGCTTTCGCTTCCGTACAGAGATAATGTATCAAGTCTCATTCATGAGCCGACGTTTAGAAGGATAATTGAGCCAAGGCTGTTTCCAATGCTCAAATATACTATTCATTTGGGAAATGTTGCAGTTCATACCAACAACAATATAGGCAGGGATGAAGCAATAATAGCGCTTCGTGATTTGTTTGAGTTTTGCGATTGGATTGATTATTCGTATTCGAGGGAATACGATGAGAAAACCTATGATGAGTCGATTCTTGCAAGCGGTAATGAAAAGCGTATAAAGGCTGATGAGCTCATGAAGCTGTATGAGAGTCTAAGCAGTAAGGATAAAAAGCTCGAGAGCGTATTGAAGGAGAATGAAGAGCTCCGCGAGCAGATGGCAAAGAAGCGTAGTCAGAATGTAAAGACAAGGGAGTTCCATGTAGATACGATAAGCGAGGCAGAAACCCGCAAGAGATATATAGATGTTGCCTTAAAGGAGGCAGGATGGGTTATTGGCAGAAATGTCACGGAGGAGGAGCCGGTTACAGGAATGCCAAACAGCACAGGAACAGGGTATGTGGATTATGTTCTTTGGGGAAAGGATAATTTGCCACTTGCTGTAGTGGAGGCTAAAAAGGCTTCTGTGGATGCTATGGTAGGAAGCCAGCAGGCGAAGCTGTATGCTGACTGTTTGCAGAATAAATACAATAGACGCCCTCTTATTTTCATAACAAATGGATTTGAATTTTTCTATACGAATGATTATATGGGATATCCAAGGCGTGAGGTTTCAGGCTTTTTCACACAGGAGGAGCTGCAGCTTGAGATGGATGGACGCACTTCAAGGATTCCGCTTGAAAATATACGGATAAGCGATGATATTACCAACAGACCGTATCAGAAAGAGGCTGTAACCGCAGTCTGCGATGCTATCACAAATAAGCACCGCAAGATGCTTATAGTGCAGGCCACAGGTTCAGGAAAGACAAGAGTGAGCATTAGTATTGTTGATGTATTAAGGCGCCACAATTATGTGAAAAATATTCTGTTCCTCGCAGACAGAAAAGCTCTTGTGAAGCAGGCAAAAAACAATTATACGAATCTGCTTCCTGATTTGTCCTGTTGCAACCTGCTTGACAATAAAGATGACCCTGAGTCGTGCAGGATGATTTTTTCCACATATCCGACGATGATGAATGCCATAGATGAGAGAAAAAACAAATATGGTGAGAAGCTTTTTAGTCCGGGGCATTTTCAGCTCATAATATGCGATGAAGTACATAGAAGTATTTACAAAAAATATCAGGAAATATTTGAGTATTTTGATGCGATGTTACTTGGCATGACTGCCACTCCTAAGAATGAAATAGACAAAAACACATATGGAATTTTTGACCTTGAAAGAGGAGTTCCGACATTTGCGTATGAGCTTGAAAAAGCGGTGGAAGAGGGCTATCTGGTCAATTATTCTACTCTGGAATATAAGTCAAAAATAATGGAAAGCGGTATTCACTATGATGAGCTGTCAGATGAGGAAAAAGAAGAGTATGAAGATACATTTTCTGATGATGACACTGTAGGTGATGATATATCAGGAGAGGCTGTAAATACATGGCTTTTTAACGCGGATACAATTGATAAGGTTTTAAGAGAGCTTATGGAAAAGGGCTTAAAAATTGAGGGGGGAGACAAGCTTGGCAAGACAATAATTTTTGCCAAAAATTCTTTACATGCAAAGGCAATAGTCGAGCGCTTCAATAAGCTTTTTCCGGAATATGGAGGAGACTTCATAAAGCGGATAGATTATAGCATAAAGTACAGTGATTCATTGATAGATGAGTTTAGCACAAGTGATAAAATGCCACAGATAGCAGTATCTGTTGATATGCTCGACACAGGAATAGATATTCCGGAGATTTTGAATCTTGTATTTTTTAAGAAGGTAAAAAGCTATGCCAAGTTCTGGCAGATGATTGGAAGAGGAACCAGGCTTTGCCCTAATCTGCTCGGGGAGGGCATGGACAAAGAAAGATTTCTCATATTTGATTTCTGTAACAATTTTGAATATTTCCGCGTGAACAAAAATGGAGCGGAGAATGGTATAACAGAATCACTCAATGAGAAAATATATAACACAAAAGCCCAGATTGTAAGAGAACTTCAGGCACCGGTATACACTAGTGATGAGGCATACGCAGATTACAGAAAAAACCTTGTGGATGATTTAAAGGAGGATGTAATTGGCTTAAATGATGATAGCTTTATGGTGAAAAGACATCTGCGTTATGTGGAGTTTTTCAGGGCTTCATCATCTTGGGATAATCTGGAGACAATAGAGATTTCGGATATCAGGGAGCATATTGCACCTCTTATCAGGCCTAAAAAGGAAGATGAGCTGGCACGAAGATTTGACTATCTGGTATACAGTATAGATCTTGGACTGCTACAAAGCAAAAGCATACAAAGTCCGGTGAATATAGTGGTTCAGACCGCAGAAAAGCTGTCTGCCAAATACTCAATCCCACAGGTGGAAAAGAAAAAGGAGATTATCGAAAAGGTCCAGACAAATGAATTTTGGGATAAAGTCACTATAATAGAGCTTGATACAGTAAGAGAAGCTTTAAGAGGTCTGTTGCAGTACCTTGACAGACAGGTACGGCCAATATACTATACAAATTTCACGGACTCTATAACAGATGGTACACCGGGTGAACCTTTATATGGCGGAAATGACTTGAAAAATTATCGTAAAAAAGTCGAATTTTACCTGAAAGAGCATAGTGACAAATTGTCAGTGTATAAGCTGAAAAACAACAAAAAGCTGACAGAAACGGATCTAAGGGAATTGGAACGAATCTTGTGGACAGAGCTTGGTTCAAAGGAAGATTATATAAAGGAATACGGAGAGACACCGATAGGCAGATTAGTACGAAAAATAGTCGGTGTAGATAGAGCGGCAGTAAACGAAGCCTTCAGTTGTTTTATGTCAGAAGAGCGCTTGAACATAAATCAGATGAGATTCGTAAATCTGATAGTGGACTATATAGTAGCAAATGGAAATATCGAAGATAATAAAGTATTGATGGGTGAACCATTTAAATCAGTTGGAAGTATCACAACTCTTTTCAAAGATGATATGAGTACCGCAAAACAGATAATGGAGATAGTGAACCAGATAAAGCGTAACTCTGAAGAAATTGCCTGATGTATAGCGAAGCTGTTTAGATACTGTAGATTTATGCACATGAAACACAGAAAATGGAAGAGGATGTGAAAAAACTCAATCGAGTTTTTTCACATCCCCTTTTTTTGAGCTTATATATTAGCATCTCCTGCAGACAGGTTGTGGAAGCATAATAAATTTGCAAAAATTATAATTAATTCTATAAAGTACTTGACATAGTTACTAAGAGTTACTATAATAAGTACATAAAGTAAATATAAGAAACGAAGAAAGTAATTATAGGAGTTAAACACATGAATAAAGTAGATGTAAATGGATTAACAGAACGGGAGTTTTTAGCAGAATATAAGCCGGGCGATTATGACAGACCATCGGTTACAGTTGACATGATGGTGCTTCGTATGAAGGAAGACTTAAGCTGTATGCAGGTGCTTCTGATAAAGAGAAAGGCTCATCCGGAGATAGACAAATGGGCGCTTCCAGGCGGATTTATTAACATAAAGGAATCAGCATATGAAGCAGCGTGCAGGGAGCTTAAAGAGGAAACAGGTCTTACAGACATTTATCTTGAGCAGCTCTATACCATGAGCCAGCCGGACAGGGACCCTCGTATGAGAATTATTGATATTGCATACATTGCACTGCTTCCATATGGATATGAGCAGTCTGCCGTTGCGGGTGATGACGCAAAGGATGCCAGATGGTTCGATGTGAAATTTGCAGATGAAAAACTTGAGTTTGCAAACGACTTGATTAAAATTGAATACTCCCTCAGGTCTGAGAAATTTAAAAACGGTGTAATCACAGTGGAAAACTTTGTTCCGGTCAGCGTATCAGACGAAAAGCTTGCTTTTGACCATGACCAGATTATACTGGAAGGACTTATGAGGATAAGGAATAAGGCTGAGTATACAGGCATTATGTTTAACCTTGTGCCACGTGAGTTTACCATTCCGGACCTGCTTAAGGTGTTTGAGGTTCTTTCAGGAAAGGAAGTTCATCCAAAGGTGTTCCGTGAGAAGATTGCAGGACAGCTTGTTTCACTTGACAGGTCGCAGAGACCTATTGTCGGAAGAAAACCGGCTGCTGTGTACAGATATGTTGACCTTAACATGGATGAACGTAAACTGGTTAAAGTGCAGAAGAAATATAAAAACGGTGTGATGCTCACAAGGGCACAGCCATTCCATAACGGACACCTGAACATGATAAAACAGGCCGCATCGGAGTGCGAAAATCTGCTTGTTGTGATAGGCAGTGCAAACAAAAGCTATACAAAGAGAAATCCGTTTCCAATCGAATACAGAAAAAGACTTGTTGAAAACGTACTGCAGGAAGAGGATTTAAGCGGTGCAGATGTAAAGGTTATGACATTATCGGACTGGAGCATGGAGGATGCAGCCCAGTATATAAAGGAATGGGGTTCTTTCTTCTATTACAATATAGCTAATGAAATTGGAGAGAAAAGCTTTACATTCTATTACAACGACGACCCGAAGATTGCGGAAAACTGGTTTACAGATGATATTTTAAAGAATGTGACCATCAGAAACCTTGGCAGAAGCGATATTGAGATTTCAAGTACAATGATCAGAGATTTGCTGTATAAGAAAGATTATGACAAAGTCAGGGATCTGGTTCCGCGATGGATGTGGAAGGATTTAAAGCAGCTTGGAAAAATCCTTATGGATGCAACACATGATGATTATATGATGTAGGAGGAAATGATTATGGCAAAGAAAATTTTAGTAGTAGTGGATGCACAGAATGACTTTATTACAGGAGTTCTTGGAAACAAGGAGTGTAACGTGGCAACAAATGTTATTGCAGATGAAATCAGGTCAGGAAAATATGATGACGTGATATTCACAAGGGATACGCATGATGAAAACTATCTGAATACTCAGGAGGGAAGAAAGCTTCCGGTAGCTCACTGTATTAAAGGGACAAACGGATGGGAAGTAGACGCTCGTCTTAAAGCTGCAATGAAGGAGCGCGGAGTTGACTGTGACGATATGACTTATATTGACAAGCCGATGTTTGGCAGCAAAGAGCTTGGCGAACTGCTTGCGGGATATGACAACAGCGATACAGAGATTTATTTCTGCGGATTCTGCACGGGAATATGCGTAATCAGCAACGTAGCAATTGCAAAGACGTTTTGTAAAGAGGCAGAGGTGTCCGTGATAGAAAATGCCTGTGCCTGCGTAACGCCTGAAAGTCATAAGACAGCAATAGAAGCAATGAAGATGATTCAGGTCAATATTATATAGAAAGTCATTTATTAAAAATGTTTCTGACATACTAATAGCGTAAGAAATGGGAGGAGAATATTATGAAATTAAACCAGATAATCACAAGTCTTTTAGAGACTGATATGTATAAATTCAGCATGGGTCAGACAATATTCCATCAGTTTACGGATTACAAGACCACATGGACATTCAAGTGTAGAAATGAAGATGTGCATTTTACACAGAAAATGGTGCAGGAGATAACAGAACAGATTAAGGCTTTCTGTAAGCTTCGGTTTACAGAGGATGAGCTTGCATATCTTGACAATATCAAATGGATCAAAGGCTCTTATGTTGATTTTCTTCGTCTCTGGCAGCCGCGTTTTGAGGATTTTGAGATAGGAACAGATGCACCTTGTGGCTTGTCTATCGAGGCAAAAGGAACATGGCTTAACACTTCAATGTATGAGATTCCGACACTTGCCATTGTAAATGAAGTGTATTTCAGAATGGCATATGACTATGATAAGCTGCTTGACAGCTTTAAGAAGCGTTTGGATGCAAAGTATGAGAATTTAAAGAACGGACACTGGTACGCGGGTACATTCTCAGAGTTTGGTCTCAGAAGAAGACTTTCTGCTGAAGCGCAGGAGCTTGCAGTGCAGAAGTTCGCACATTTAAACGACACCCTGCACAGTTCATCAAAGTTTGTCGGCACATCAAATGTGTATCTTGCAAAGAAGTACGGACTTACACCTGTAGGAACCATGGCTCATGAGTGGATTATGTGCACAGGACAGGGCAATCACAGGCACAATCCGGCATATTCAAACTGGTATGCTCTCGATGCATGGGTTAAGGAGTATGGAGTATTAAACGGTATTGCGCTTACTGACACAATCACAACAGACTGCTTCCTGCGTGATTTCCAGCTGACCTATGCGACACTTTTCTCAGGAGTGCGTCATGACAGCGGAGACCCGTATGAGTGGGGTGAAAAGATGATTGCGCACTACAAGAGCCTTGGAATTGACCCAAAAACAAAGACACTTTTATTCAGCGACAGTCTTGATTTTGAGCGTGCTGACAAGCTCTACAGACATTTCTGCAAGGAAACAAATGTAGCTTTTGGTATTGGCACATACTTAAGCAATGATACAGATGTTCCTGCACTCAATATTGTCATGAAAACCACAATATGCAATGGTATGGATGTAGCGAAGATTTCTGATACACCCGGCAAGGGGATGTGCAAAAATCCGGATTATGTGGATTACTTAAACCGCTGCATTGATTACAGGATGAAAAATGACCGCTAGGAGGAAATGTCATGAATACAGGATTTTACCGTGTTGCCGCATCGTCCCCTGAGATTTATCTCGGGGACTGCGTGAACAATGCTGACAATATCATACACATTGCAGAGTCACTTGCAAAAAAGGATGTGCAGCTTGTGGTTTTTCCGGAGCTGTGTATTACGGGATATAGCTGTGCAGACATGTTTTTGAGAAAAGAACTGCTCGCGCAGGCTCAGCAAGAACTGGACAGGATTAAAACAGCATTGCAGGATTTAAGCATGCTTGTATGCGTGGGACTGCCGATAGAAGATGAAGCTGGCAGACTTTTCAACTGTGCTGCATATGTACACAGCGGAGAAATTGTTGGAATTGTGCCAAAAACATATATTCCCAACTATGGTGAATTTTATGAGAAACGCTGGTTTACAAGCGCAGACAAGAGATTATCAGATGAGATTACTTTAAATTATGTCGCAAACAGGCCAACAGTACCTTTTTCTCCGAATATTATTATCAAGGATCTGAGAGGCGCAATTGTCGGTACTGAGATTTGTGAAGATTTATGGGTAAGTGCGCCTCCGAGCGGGGAGCTTTGCAAAGCCGGTGCAAATATCATTATAAATCCATCAGCAAGCAATGACGTAATCGGAAAAAGAGAATACAGGCGCAGTCTTGTGGCGATGCAGTCAGGAAGATGCCGTGCCGGATACGTGTATGCGTCAAGCGGTGCAGGAGAGAGCAGCACGGATCTGGTATTTTCCGGCCACTGCATCATAGCTGATAATGGCAGAATAGCTGGTGAGACGTCAGATTATTCAAAACGTATGAATAAAAAGGTATCAGAAGATGATGTGATGAGCTCTGGTTTTGTGATAAGTGAGATAGATATTGATCGCTGCATGAATGACCGCCACAGATACAACAGCGATTCATGGGCTGATGTGCCGGATGTGATAAAAGTAATTTTAAATGGTGAAAACCGGATGAAGGATTATCAAATATGGCCAAAGAAAGTTAATCCGTATCCGTTTGTACCAAGTGATAAAAACAACCGAAAAAACCGCTGCATGGAGATTTTGTCGCTTCAGGCAAAAGGTCTGGAACAGAGACTCATATCCACCGGAATAAAAAATGTTGTTCTTGGAATATCCGGCGGTCTGGACAGCACACTTGCACTTTTGGTATGCTGTGATGCATTTGAAGCACTTGGCATTCCGAAGAGAAATATCTATGGTATTACAATGCCAGGATTTGGAACTACATCTACTACAAAGACAATTGCTGACAGGCTTATGGAAGAATTTGGAGTGACAGCCGTGGAAGTTAATATTGAGGCTGCATGCAGACAGCACATGAAGGATATAGGACATCCGGATGATGTTTTTGACGTGACATATGAAAACATTCAGGCCAGAGAGCGTACGCAAGTATTATTCGATTATGCAAACATGGTAGACGGACTTGTAATCGGTACAGGTGATATGTCAGAGCTTGCACTTGGCTGGTGCACCTACAACGGTGACCATATGAGCAATTATGCCGTGAACTGCAGTGTACCAAAGACACTTGTTAAATACATTGTACAGGCTTATGCCAGCGAGTGCGCGTCAACGGATGAAATGAAAAATGTGCTTTGCGAAATAGCAGACCTGCCTATTTCTCCTGAACTACTGCCGCCGGATAAAGACGGTAACATAGCACAGAAAACAGAGGAGAGCATCGGCAAATATGACCTTCATGACTTCTTCCTTTATCATTTTCTGCGTAATGGAGAAAGCCGGGATCGGATATTAAAACTTGCAGAGATTGCTTTTGCAAATGTAAGTAAGGGTGAAATAGAAAAGACTCTGGAAACATTCTTTACGCGTTTCAGACAGCAGCAGTTTAAGCGTTCATGCATACCTGACGGACCAAAGGTGGGAACTGTTTCATTATCTCCTAGAGGTGATCTGAGAATGCCAAGCGATATGGTGGAATTGTATTAGGCCGAAGTGCAAAAAGATGAAAGAAATATTAGCTAACCACAAATGAACATCCAGTCACAGCGTAAGAAAACCGGGAGACCGGGAACGCAGCCCGTGGGGCACACCCTCATGTAAGCGACTAGCGAAGCTGGTTAGATACTGTAGAATTATGCACATGAAACACAGAAATGCCCAGCCATGGATGGCTGGGCAAGGTGTTATGCGCCATGGACGGCGCATAAAAGCCGGTTTCGTCAAGCATAGAAACACTATAAGCATAATTCGTACAGAATCTTAACAGCAAAGCGTTAGCGCACATGAGGGTGTGCCCCACGGGCTGCGTTCCCGGTCTCCCGGTTTTCGTAGTCATGCCATGACACTGAATTACGCAGTTTTTCCGGTATAAAGCTGATAATACTTTCCCTTCTTTGAAATCAGCTCATCATGAC